>Ga0209515_10000170_pt1 | contig 123309 bp, 83 predicted proteins | sample Subgroupgradi54m_FD_187454 | JGI IMG/M metagenome (GOLD analysis project Ga0209515, IMG submission 187454) | Subsurface groundwater microbial communities from S. Glens Falls, New York, USA - GMW60B uncontaminated upgradient, 5.4 m (SPAdes)... ... | reverse complement strand
CGGTTTTGATATCGCGACAATAAAAGAAAAAATTATTCAAGGAAGTGATAAGAGTTTTCCTAATAACATTCGATATTTGTCTGAAAAACAGATTGTTGATGCCCCTAAAGGAGTGCATTCAAAGTATAAGCTGCGCCCGGAAACAAATGAAAAAATAGATAATTATTATTGTATTTATAAAGAAGAACCGATAGCTTCCGTTAATGCCGGTAGACAGGCCGTAATAAGCCAAGAGTATAATAAACAGCGCGAGTTTGACGGTGGGCTAAAGGATAAAGGGAATGAAAAATCTAAAAGGCGAAAATTACCCGTGGAATATACCCGGAAGCAAATTATTAATATTATCAATAAAGCCGAAGCCAAAGGGGCTGTTGCTGTTTTTGACAATGACCTTAGAATGCAGTATGAACGCGCCGCTAATATATTGAATCCGCTTATTGAAGTATTGGTAGATTCTGGAAAGATTACCGGGCCTCCTGAGATTTTCAATTATCGGGTTATCAATGCTGATAAAATTACGTTTGGCGCGTATATTTTAAATTCCACTTTTTATATTGAAAGCTCTTACCTTAAATCTTCGATTGGCAAGCGCACTCCTGAAGAAATCATTTTCCAGGCAAAAATAGAAGCCGCATCCAGCCATAGAGAAGCCGCGGCGTTAACCGAACAATTCTCTGCCACATTACAAAAATATCATTTTTATAACCAATATTCTAATCAGCTATATAAAGCTGAAGAACTGCTTAAGAAATTCGGTTGTTCTCAAGATGAAATAAATAATATATTCAAGAAAGCTAACGCGACGCTTTATTACTATTTAGGCAAAGATTTTGTCGAATCCGGGGATGACCTTGCCGCGATAAAAGTTTTTAATACATGCCTTGATATCGATCCTTACTGCGCGAAAGCATACTATAAACTGGGCAGCATCTATTATAAATTAATTCGATTTGACACCGCTATTGCCTATTGGGCAAAGGCCGTAAGCCTTGAACATCAGCTTATTGAGCGTATTCCAGGAAAATATCAAAAGATGGTTTTGAAAGAGGCGTTAAATAAAAGAGCGGATAAAGACGGCGGCTCCGTGGCTGGGTTTTTTAAGAGGTTGTGTCTCGTAATGAGAAATTCTCCCTATGCGCTGGCTGCAGAGCTTATCCCTCAAATCTTTCGTATAATTGTGGTTTTTTATTTCTTTTATGCGGAGAATAGTTATTTAGTAACCAAAGGATTTTTTCTTTTTTACATCTCTATGTTTATTATTGTAGCTGTGGTATTGGGTAAAATAGATAAGGCATTAGATGAGAAACAAAAAAGATTTGCGCATTACATTGAAGAAGAACAGTCAAATGAACCTGGAAGTAAGAAGAAGGATAGCCGGATTGATTCCGATAGCGAAACTATACTTAATAGAAAAAAGATGTTTGTAGGCAGCATTTATGCCGGGGATGCCATAATCGTAAGCATATTATTGCTTTGGTTGTCGGATCTTAGTCCGTTATTGTTATTTTTATATAATATGGCAACGGTTTTGATTTTGTTTTCTTTTCCTAGCCTGACATTCGCAATTATGGGTGAAGATGCCAGAAAAACAGTGGGGTATAATTTGATTTCTTCCGCTTTGGGAGCAGCAGCCCTTGCTAAAGGGATTGACGCTTTCTTCGAGATTAAAGATGCCCTATGTCATTTGATTCAAAAAAAAGAAGTGGTGATTGAAGCGCCTAAATTGCGTGAAAATATTCTTTCTTTGGGCGGATTGTTTTCCGGGACAATGTTTTTTGGCTTAGAGCTAATTGTGGATTTTCTGCTTGGGAGGTTTGATTTAGTTCGGATAAAGTCGGGAATATTTAATAATGTAAGTAAATATCACGATAAAGCATCATTTTGGAAGGGGGTTCCTTTATATCAATCGCAATTAGCTGTAGCGATAACAGTTTCTTCGCACGCCAAAATTCTTATGATGCGGGTGGCTTTCGATGCTGCCATTAGGGATGACCTGGAGGATTTCGAGGAAGATAAAAATAACCCTGAAAGCAACATATTTTTAATTAGCAAAGCAAAAGCTCTGGAAATTATCAGGAGCGTAGATATCAGTGAGCCGCTTTGCGGCGAATGCGCTTTTTGTAAACTTTATGGTGATGTTGATCCCCTGCAGCGTTATCTTGAAGGCAGGAATAAACTGCGTGAAATGGGTAAGCTTGACGGCGGAGCAGAATTGGAAAATGGAAAGGTAAAGATTCTGGAAGGAAAGAAGTATGTTTCTCAAGACGGAGGTTTGTTGGATAAGACAAAAATAAAGACTGTTTTTGATGGTATGACAGCGGCTGTAATTATTGCATTATACGTATATTCCAGGGATTACTTTTGCGCGAACGCCAATATGCTGCTTGCGGTATTTATATTGGGAGGGGCCTTAAAGTCCTGGCAACCGATAAGAAAAGTAAGGAATTCCACGGTAAAACAATTTAGCGGCTATCTGTTAACCAAAGTAAAAAAGTTGTTTAGAAAACACTTGGACGGTTCTAATCGTAAAGACGGCGGAATTGTGTTAATAAATGAAGATCTAAAGCGAAAAAAAGAAATTATTCAAGAGTATAACATGAAAATTACCATAGAATTATCTCATGCTATAGAAAAGGTCGCGGAGAAGCTTGCCAAGGCTGAAATTAAGAAGGCGGGTATTTTCTCAAAATTATCCGTTACACGCGGCTTTTTGAGGAAAAGCAGGGAATGGGATGCGAATAAAGGAAAATGGCAAAATAGCGTTATTGAAGCGCAGGAACAAATATTAGATATCGCGATCGCCAGAAAAGAAAAAGCGATTGCCGGTACGGATTGCGCGGAAAAAGTCAGAGCCGCCGCGATAAATTTGATACAAACAATGCTTTTCTTTTCTCCCGAATGTTTTAAGAAAATATATCCTGATATTGAACAGGAAGCAAAAGAAAGCATAATATCCAATATGGTTTTTTATACGAAACTTATTAATGGGGCCGGCGCCAGTTATGAAGCATTAACTGAAGCCGGTTTCACGGATAAGGAACATGCGCGGTTATTGGAAAAAACTATTAAGATATATGATTTGCTGACGATCAAATTGCAAGAGGAAGAGGGGGATACCTTTGAGGCCAATGTGTTTAATAATATTATCATCTGTGTCAGAAAAATAAACGCGCGTGAAAATGATAAAATATTTAATCCCAAGAAAGATGGAGGTGATGAGAACACCGTATACAATAAAACAATCAAGGCCTTAATGGAAGTTTGGAAGGCCAGCAGGGGTGATACTTCTGAATTAATCTCTTCCTGTCCGCGGCTTGTGACATTATTACTACTTCTTGAAGAAAAAGTTAATCCGAACTCCGCGATAAAAATAGCGAACGCGCTTAATCACGAATTAAGCCGGAAGGTATTCTTAAGATTAAAAGAGGCAAAGGATTTAAAAGGCAAGCCTTTTACAGATAATCAGGCGGCAGATATTGCATGTACTTTAAATCCTGAGTTGAGTATGGAGATCGCTTTATGGTTGTTACGGGAAGGGGTATTAAGCAGAAACGAGATCAGCAAGCAGTTAACCGGTGTTTCCGCGCGTGAGGTACTTGCGGCACGTTACTGTAGGGAGAATCTGGCGGAATTATTGGGGATCAAACCGGAGGAAATTTTCTTCAACAAGGAATTAATCAGGGCGGTTGGGAAGAAAAATTCTGAGGATTTTAAACAAAAATTAAGCGAGTTGGCATTATCTGAATACACTGCTGAAGCAGTAAGTAATGCTTTAAGTCAAAGAGTTATTTCGCTTAATACAGTGTTAGCCGGTTTATTCGATAATTCTGATGTTACTAAAGAGGGAGGGATAAGGAGCATTGTTAATTATGCCAAGAGAAGGGCAATAACAAAACAAGGTTCTTTTATCCGGGAGTATGTGGCCAAACGTTTATTCGAGAGGGTTTCTTTAAAAGTGCTGCCTGTAAGGCTTATGCTGGAGTTAGGTTATATTCCTAAAAAAGAAATAATAAAAGAAATGGTTGAACAAGAAGATATTTTCAGGCTCTTTGGCCTTGCCCGTTACCTGGCTCCGGAAAATTGGCTCACAGAGATGTTTAGAGAATTTAGAATGCTTAACGCGGGAGATTTTGAGGAAAGAGATATCCAGGCCCGCGTTTTCGACGCGCAAGCTTTTCCTGAATTGAAAAAGGAGATGAGTAAGAAAGGCAAGCTTACCTTAAGCCATATTAAGGAAATAGGCCTTATTTTTGGTTATACTGTGCCGCAGGATGAAGCGGGATCAAAATTATCAATAATGATATTGAGGACTTTTCTTTTAGCCTTGCATTATGCGTTTGAGTTGGAAAGCTACGGAAGGTTCTTTCGTAGTATTGGAGAAGGAAATGATTTTGGCGCCAGATTTTCACAGGCTATCGGCAAAGAATTCAGGCGGTTATTCAATAAATTTGAAGCGCATGCCTTTGCGGAAGACGATTATTGGCGCAGCGCGTTTAATGTCCTTAAAGAGATGAGTAGTGACCCGGAAATTAGCAATGACGTACGGGAGCAACTTGCTTTTTGGTTAGGCGCGTTTGCCGCGGGAGGTTTTGTAGAATCAAAGGATAAAAATAAAGGAAGGGTTTTAAGTTCGTTGAATTTGATTGATATTGCCTTTTCAGAAAGTACCGGCAAGGGGATTCCATATCACCTCTACCATTTTAGAGAGGCTTTATTGAGAGATATATTATTTCAGATTCTCTCCGGGCGCGGTATTAATGTCCGGGAGTTTATTTTAAGCAATCTTGATAAGGATGACGAAGATTTATTGAAAATTTCCGGTATTGCATCTAATCTTGATGGCGGGGTGCCTGCCGATAGCGAAAAAGAAATTGTTTCTTTCCTGGAATTTTTACCGGAGTATAAAAATAGAATAAATGGCAATAATAAAGAAAATAGGGAAAAAAGATTATTAACTGCTTATTGCGAGCTTTTTGAACATTTGCTGCCGGTTTTGGAAGATAAGGGAAAACCGGTGACTTTTGTGTATCCTGCCAGAGGGATAGATTTTATTCCCGCGTTGTTCAGGAAGGTAGTTTTTATAAATGATGATATTGAAGATATTGGAAGAAGCAAAAACATGGTTAATAGAGTGTTTGCGCGGGATTCCGTTACTGATAAACAGGCAGGTATTGAACAATTCAGGAGTTTTGACCCGCAATCATGGCCTAAGATAGAATCCAACTTATTACAGCCCGCGAAAATCAATGCCAGAATAATGGCAAGTTACGATAAGATAAAGGAATTAAGTCCCGGGCCTCTTGTATTAATATTAAAGGGATTTTATTCTTCCGTAGGCGGTTATTACAAATGTAAAAAAGGAGAGCTTGAGTCAAATCTGATAGTTACTTATATCTTAAAAGAAATTTTCGGGCAGGAAGATAAAATACTAATTCTTGATGAGAAGGACAGTGTGTATTTATCTAATATGTATAAATTGGGTTTCTCTTGTGTAATAGAGAAACCGGAGGTAAATAAGGAAGACTTTCTTGAAGAAGGCCAGAAGGTTTTATTGCTTCCCAACGCGGTTTATCTCTTGAAGAAAAATGAAGCCTTTATTGAGGGCCGGGAAGAAAAAGATAATAGGGATGGCGGGATAAGCGGAGCATTAAATAAAATAAAACAGCTTATTTACAGGCCTAAAGCGGAAGTAAAGGCGATAAACTTGTATGATATAAGTTTATTTAGAAATCTTGCAATAACCGGAGAAATAAAAGGCGAGAATGTTGACCGATGGATAAAGATATTAAGTAATAGAAACGATTATCGCAGCAAAATAGTTAAAGCCATAAAGGCCAGGCAGCGGCAAGAAATTATCGATAGAATAATTTCTCTAATATCATCACAAAATAATGAAGATAAGCAACGGGGATTTAATTTATTAGCCGGTGTTTTTGTCTCTACGCAATTGTGCGGATTGAAATATCCCCAACTAAAAGCGATGATTAAAGAGGGTACGGTGAAATTTGCAGATAATAATGCCGTGCCAGTTTTTAAAGGCCTGGATGGGGGGGGCAATGGCCTTGAAATTCAGTATGAACGCGTGAATAAGATATTGAGCCCTTTTATTGAAGCATCGGTAGATTCGGGAAAAATTACCGGGCCGCCGGAAAGCGCTATTAGTTTTTCAGGCGGCATGCGGGGTTATGTTACCGCGTATCCGGTTAAAAATATCTTCCTATCTGTTTTTTCCCTCTTATTCAACAAATATATATTCAAATTAAATAACACCGGTTTATCCGCAGTTACATTAAGTACGCATATTTTTTCTCCGGAAAAGAAAGTGTTTTCAATAGTCTTAGGATCAAAATCGGCTGGCGCAAATAACGATGAAGAAGCAGGAGGCGGCAATATCCGCGCGGAGGAATCAAGGAAAAATTTCGACGGCGGTTCGTATGATGAAAAAGAGAAGTCAGAAATGCCCAATTCGCATACGATAAATGATATCTTGCGGAATGCCGGAAAAGGATTTATGGCAGATGCCCAAGGCAAAGGGCTAAAGAAGAGATTGGGGATAGTAATAGGGGCGTTAAAGACGTTTTCCTGGATAAGCCGTCATTGGGGTACTTTAAACGAAATTGAGCGTAAATTACGCCGCGCTAAAGGAGATGGCGCGCTTATCGATGTGAAACAGGAGTTGGAGAAATTTTACAGCCGTAATTGTTCTGCTCAAAATGGCGAGGCCTCGGAGATAGTTGTTAAGAAACCAGAAGTAGATAAGGGCGATAGAAAAAGCAGAAAAGTACACTATTGGACAAAGGAAGTATTTCTTAGGGATTTAAAAAGCGCGGTGAAAGAATTAGGCACTACGTCGTCTACGGAGTTCAGCAATAAACGGCCGGATATTTATAAGGCGTTTGATAAGCATAAAGAGGAATGGGGCTTGGTTGATTGGAAGCAGGTAATAAAAGAGGCTGGGTGCCGGCCGGCAGGGCTTTTGACAAGAGAGAGATTCCTTGAGGAATTAATTGCGGCTATAGAGGCATCCGGTTCCAGTTCATCTGAAGTGTTTGAAAAGCAATACCCCGCTCTTTACGCGAAGTTTGATTATTATAAAGCTGAATGGAATTTTGTGGATTGGAAGCAAGCGGTAAGAGAGGCAGGATTTCAGCCGATAACTAATTGGACGCGTGAAGATTTTCTTCTGGAGCTAAGAAATATTATTAAAGAGTCAGGGGAAGTTCCATTTTTTCCGGATAGAAAAAAGTACAGGTATATTTATGCCGTATATTACAGGTATAGAAGTAAATGGGGGCTTCCAAAGTTCAAACAGGTAGTGGCGGGAATAAGAAAAGAGTTTTTTGCAGGGGAGGCAAAGAATGTTGTTGCAGAAGAAGTGAAAAAAGCAGCGGTAATTTTGGAACCGGCAAGCCCTAAATTAGAGAATAAGATGTTGATAGCCGGACAAACACCGCAAAAGGCTGAGAAAAAGTCAGTTGTTAATTTGACTTCCGAAGAGATTTTTGTCCTTGGAAAATTAATTTTAGGCCCGGTATCAAAGAATCCTATGGAGTTTTTAAAAAGAAATTTGAGCGTAAAACACAGGGTTACTCTTTCAGATTTAGTAAAGAAGGGTTTTCTCAAAGAAACTAAGGCAGGTTTTAATTTGAGTAAGAACTTAAGAGGGGAAATTACAGTCGCGGGATTAAACGAAAATAAATTTTTGAGTTGGATCCTGAAAGAGATTGATAAGGTTCGCGTAATCAAGAAAGCGGGAAAAATCGAGTTTTCAGTAGAACCGGGCAAAAAAGACGGCGGCGCGCAAGATCCGGTTGAGGATATCAGCTTTAATATGGAAAGACAAAGAATAAATTCGATACGCGCTTTGCTTAAACAGCCCTATTCGAATGCGGCACGGGAAATTACGCGTATATTGGAATCTCTGCTGCCGACGGAGAAAAAAATTCTTTATATTATTGCTGATTCCGATAAAGGGATTGTCGTCAAAGAAGAAGCTGCCGCGGCCGCAAAGATCAGCCTAGGGGAATTAGAATATTTTGCGAATAGCCTTTTAGAAAAGAAGATAATCAGCGGGGATCAAAATGGATACGCGATCGTTTATCCTGAACAAAAACAATTGTTTAGGGGCATACTGGCATTTCAAATGCATTCCTATTTAACTATTAAAAGATTAGGGCTTGACCGGGATATGGATAACAGGGCATTAAGGACCTTCCTGTATATTTGCGTCTTAATGGAGGACGCAAATGGCAAGTTTGAAAGCAAAACGCTTATTGAATTTATCAATGTAACCGCTGATAACACAAACAGGATTTTTGATAATCTGATCGCCGGCAAATATCTCAGGCAGGAAAAAGAGATGATAAGGAATAATGTTTATAGGAATATTTATTATCTTACAGATAAAGGCAAGAATGCCTTTAAAGAGTTAAGGGGCAGTATAACGGAGGATTTGAACTTTGATTATTGCGCTATTGATGAGGTTTATTCGCGTGGTTTGGAAGAGATGTACAGCTCGAACAGAAGATTAAAGTTTAACTTTATTTTCGGGGATAGTAATTTATTGTCTAATAGGACGGCACTTTTGATTTTATTCTTAAAGAAAGAGTTTTACGCCAAATACCCTGAGTATCATAATTTATTGATGAAATATCGAGTAGGCGAAATTGCTGGAAAAGATGTGGAAGATTACATCCTGAATTTAAACGCAAAGTATTTAAGCGCGAGAAAGAAGAAAGATACGGGGCTGATGAAAGAATATCAGGATAAAATCCCGGCTTATCCCGGAATGAGGGAGCTGATACACAATCATATCCTTTATAGTGATTTCACAAATTTATTAAACGCCTATTCTGAAGCGGGATTAACGCGCGAAGGTTCGCCATATTATGACCCGGTGTTGCGTTTTACTCCCTGGCTTGTATTAAATAAAATGCGTGATGGCTATTGGCAAGATTTGGATACCCAGCTTACGGCGATGAATTGGTTTAGTAAAAAACTGGGATACAATAATTTAGGCGCGCTTAAAGAAGCGGCGCATAGCGGCGATGTGCATGAAACTATGCTTGAAGCTTATGGGATGGAACCGCTTGCCCAACTTTATACTAATATACGGGAATGTATAGACAATGTTTATGAATATTCCGTTCCAAACGCAATGGCCAGTAAGCCTATTTTTGAAGCGAAAGAAATAAAGCGGGCAGGCCGTTGGCTTATCCAGTTTTCACGCCAGGCAATAATCCTTCTTATTTATCTTTCTGAAAATGAAATAAAAGTTGAAACAGTAGCTGATTTGGCGAAATTGGCAGGCCGGTTAAGAGGGGAATTGAATATCGAATTTTTTAAAACGCAACAGGAATTGGCCACAAAAAAAATAGTTGCTGAAGATGTACGAATTACTGATTTTGGCAGGGCAGTATTGAATTGGCTTAAAGAAAATAATCCGCGAGAGTTTGATTCATATAGAACAATGGTCAGGTGTAAAAAAGAATTAAGAGCCGTAGAAAGCATAATAGAAGAAATAGTTGAATTGAAAGAAAAGATACATAAGCCTGTGATAGAAAAGATCGAACCGGTCAAAAAGGCCAAAGAGATAAAGAAATCCGCTAAGCCCCAGGAGCCCAAGATAAAAAAACCTGTTAAACAGATGGAAAAGAAAGAAGTCCCTGAAAAGGCGGCGATAACTGAAATTCCTCTAGAGGCCGTAGTTTTTATCCTGGAAGAGGCTTTAAGGGAGGAACTTCCCAAGAATCCTATGGAATTGTTACCGCGAAAACTTAACAATCATCGGAAATATTTTAATACTTTAGCCGGGAGAGAGTGGGGATTTCTGGAAGAGACTGCGCGGGGTTTTAAACTGGCTGAGAAACTAAGGCAGAAAATTAAAGTCGAAGGGTTTAAAGAAGAGATGTTTTTACAGGATATCCTTAAAGAAATTAAAGAAAAGAAGATCGGCATTCAGGATGATACAACAGGCGCGGATAGGCAGGGCAATATTAAATTTGTAAAGTTGCCGGTTGATGGCAAGCATGTAAAGGGCGTGAATCTGGATGGGGGCAGTAAGATTTGGCTGCCTTTGGATATGAAGGAGATAGATTTACAGGTTGAAAAAGCAGTAGGCGGTTTGGTAGAAAAAGACGGCGGAAAGGTTCTTACGAATGCTGATTACGGATCTTTCGCTAAAACTAAAAAGTATAATTTCAAGAAAACCGCGTTTTTATTTTTAAAGGCCATAATTACTAATGGCGCTATTCGTTTTAACAGGGGATTTTTAAGAGAAAAAACCGGGCTGTCAGAGGCAGGAATAACTAATAATATAAAATTGTTTGAGGGCTTAAAAATTATAACAATTCCCGCAGATGGGCGGTATGTGCTGTCTCCTGATATAATTTGGGATTTAAGAGAATTGAATTTGATAAATGATGAACAATATAACGCTTGGATGAACACGGTGAAGATAGAGGAGGTATTTAGCGAATTTACCTATCCGCAAGATACTCCTAAGCGCAAAACGGGTGAAAAAATAATAAATGTAGACAGGGATTTGATGCTTTTGATCCTTGATTATATGTTGAAAAACGGGCCGTTCGCCCCGGAAGAATTATATAACGAACACAGTTTATTAAAAAACAAATATTCTAAAGACGCGTTTATGGAACTGATCAAGATATTGAGAAAAGCCGAAATACTGAATCGCCCGGTAAATACGCACTATTTGTTAAGCAGGAGGTTCATAGAGGCTTTAAAGAGAAAAGGACTTATAGATGATGGCACATATGTAAAGTGGGATATCCTTTTAAAGACGGAGGAGGTATATGCTCAGTTTAGATATGAGGAAGATACGCGTATAAGGTCAAAAGAGAGCATTTTAAGCCATAAGGATAGGAATTTTGCAAACGCGTTTATATATTTATTACCCAAATTAAATACCGTTTTTTCTTCTTCTGCATTGATTCTTTTACTGTCAAAGACCAAGCCGGGATTTGAAGAAAACGAGGTTAAGCAACTGTTGGATAATTTAAGAAACGCCGGGGTTTTGTATAGCCTGGTAACGGATAGATACTTATTGAGCGAAAAATTTATAGAGCAATTATTTGCCAATGGGATCATTAATAAAGAGACAAAAGATGTATTATTGCGTTTATTGGAAAGGGAAAAGTTCTATAAAGATTGGAAAGTATCTTTTAAACTAACAGCCTTGATATTAAATATCCTGGATGTGATTATAGAAAGTAATATGGATAAATTTAATTGGAAAGAAATCTCAACAGCTGTACCCGATATATCGGAAAAATCCGGTAAGGAAGCATTGATCGCGCTTAGTAATAACGGGGTTATTGAATATAAGAGATTAGGCACTAAAGGAGGGTATTATTATCTCGTTGATCAGTATTTAGTCGGATATAAAGTGAGCAAATCACCTGCCATTAGTTCTCCTGCGGATGTAGACAAAATGCTAAAGAGCGGACAGGAACTGCAGGCTAAAAATCTGCTCAGTAAAATTATTGAAGAAAAAGGCGGACAAGGATTAATTATCCTGCATAAACTGCTGCGTCCGGAGGCACAAGGCGGGATCAGCCAGGAACATAAGATATTAAGAAAATATATCTGGAATCTCATTATTGGCGATTCTTTTGGCGGGGAAGAAATAAAATATATAAATAGAAGCCGATTACCCGGAAAGCTGCATTATAAATCACTTAAAAGCTTAGGCCATTTTATTTTAACAGGCAAAGAACTTAAACTACCCCAAGACGGAGCGTTAAAGATCAGTAATGGCAGGGCGCTGTTTTCAGAATACAAAAATGCTAAGTATTGTTTGGAAATAAATGATGGTTTTCCTGTAAGGATATTTTTCCACGAAGAAGGCTCTTGTATTGAATTCTTTCCTATTATAGACGATGATACAGGCAGTGTTAAAGGCTTTCATACCGGAAGGCTGTCTTACGAAAAGCTGATGGGATTAAAGAGTATTACAACGTACACTTACTTGGGGTTAAAAGGAGGCATTGAGCTGATTGGCGCAAGGGTAGAGCAATTTAAAGGCCATCCGGATGAAAAGGTTACACTTAAAATTGAAATGTCGGAAAAACGTGCGCTTGTTCAATGTGTATCTCTGGAGTCTGATTTAAATGTAAAATTCGGTTTTACATGGCTTAACGCAGAAAAGTATACCGCGGCAAACCAGCTTCGGATGACAAAGGAAAAAGAAACAGAAGAATCGAGATCTCGCGCGATGAAAAACGTGATAGATCTATGCAGGAATGGGCAATATGAATCGGCATTTAATAAACTAAGGCCGTATCTAAGGGGAGGCAATCAGGAAGCGAGAGCGTTATTCAATAAAATAAAAGCAAGAAAAGCGCAGGCGGTAGAGGAAGCGACAGAAGCCGGTAGAAAAGAAAAGCAGGACAAAAAGAATAGTAATTGCAGAGTGATAGAAGAACAGATGAGAAATCAGTTTGAAAACGCCATGTCCGAGGCGAAGGCGTTGTGTGAAAACAGGCAGTACATAGCCGCGATGAATAAAATATGGATATACATAAGTAATAGTCAGGAAGCCAGGAGCTTGTATAACAAAATAAAGACAGCAAAAGAAGAATATCTTAAGTGGCAGATAGAGCAGCCTATGGTAGAAGCAAGGGCGCTTTTGGGACAAGAACAGTATGTAGAGGCAATGGGGAAGATAAAGAGCTATATCGCTCTCGATGAAGAGGCAAGACAGCTATATAAAAAGATAAAAGGAAAAAAGAAAGAAGCGGCGTTAAAGCGTAAGGCGGAAGCAAGGCAGGCAAAGAGAGAACAGCGGCAAAAAGACAAGGCGAGAGAAATCGCGGCCAAAAAAGAAATAATGAAGAACCAGATACAGGCGGCCAAGGAAGCCGCGAAGAGTTTGTGCGAAGCGGGCCTTTTCGTGCAAGCGAAACAAGAATTATGGAAATATATCCGTTGTGATGAAGGTGCGAAAAAATTGTATGAGCAGATAAAGACAATGGAAAGTAAGGTTAATAAGATGGCCCTGCAGATAGAGCGCGCCTTGAAAAAAGAAGCAAGGCAAAAAGCAAAAGAAAAAGAGATCAGGCAGAAGATAGGGCAGGCTATTTCAGAAGCATGGGGGCTTTTGGGACAAGAGCGATATAGCGAAGCAACGCGCAAAATCAGGAAATATGTTCATACTGATGATGGCGCAAGCCGGCTATATCAAATGATAACAGAAAGAAAGGGAGTAGAAACTAAACAAGCCAAGAGAATGCAGCGGCAAGAGAAATGGAAAAATGAACTTATGGCGCGGCAGGAAATAATGCGCAAGGAGATAGGGGCGGCCAAGGAAGCCGCGAAGAGTTTGTGCCAAGCGGGCCTTTTCGTGCAAGCGAAACAAGAATTATGGAAATATATCCGTCGTGATGAAAGCGCGAAGGCGCTGTACGCGCAGATAAAGGCAAAGGAACGTCAAGTCAATAAACAGATAGAGCGCGTCCTGAAAAAAGAAGCAAGGCAAAAAGCAAAAGAAAAAGAGATTAGGCAGCAAATAGAGCAGGCTATTTCAGAAGCGTGGGAGCTTTTTGGACAAGAACATTATAGAGAAGCAATGCGCAAAATCAGGAAATATGTCCGTATTGATGATGGAGCAAACCGGCTATATCAAGCGATAAAAGAGAAAAAGGTACCGGAAGCCAAACAAGCAAAGGGAAAAAAGCAGCAAGAGAAAAGGAAAAAAGAACGAATGGCGCGGCAAGAAACAATGCTCAAGGAGATAGAAGCGGACAAGGAAACCGCGGCGAGTTTGTGCCAGGCCGGCCTTTTCCTGCAAGCGAGACAGGTATTATGGAAGTATATCCGTAGTGACGAAAGTGCGAAGGCGCTGTACAAGCAGATAAAAATAAAGGAAAACCAAGCCAATCAGCAGGCCAGGGAGAGGGCGCGTAACGAGAAAAGAGACACAAAACAGAAAGTAAAAGAAGAAGAGCTTAGGCAGCAGAGAGAACAGGATATGGAGCAGTCAAAGGCGTTTTTTGCGGAAGAACAGTATGGGAAAGCCATGCGCCAGATAAGGAAATATGTCAGGACTGACAAAAAAGCAAGAGAGCTGTATGAAGAGATAGAACTAAAGAGGCAAGAAGAAGCGCTTAGCAGGAAGGAAAAGTCTAAGCAATCCAGGCAGGAAGCAAAAAAAGCTGAATTGCGAAGATACATTATAGAGGCGTTAGAAGAGGCAAATGGATATTATGAAGATGCCTTAAAGATCTTAAAAGCTAAAGGAGTTAATATCGCATTAGAAACTTTAACTTCCTTATTTAAAACAGAAGTTCTTCCGGCTAATCCGGGCTTAGAAGATAAATTAAAGGAATTGAGGTCGAAAAATTTAAGCGTGTTGGATAAAAGACTTGTGGATATTTTAAAAATAACGGGAGAGGTTAATGCTGAGGCCTGTAAAATATTGAATAATCAGTTTGGCATTAAGATTAATGTTAACGGCGTCAACCTTCGATTGGGTAAGGAGGTCTTTCCAAAATTGCCGTGTCCGGAGTTTGATTTACTTTTACAAAAAATTGCTGTTTTAGGTGATCCTGATTTGAAACTCCTGGAATTCTTAAGTAATCTAGGTTTGGATGAGGTTAGAGATGATATAGATTTATTGAGCAATAGAAATCTACCCGGCCGTAATTTTCTTGCAAGTATCATGGTATTGAGAACTTTGGGATTAGTAAAAAAATTGGAAATAACTGATTTTGGCAAACAGCTATTGTCTATAAAAGATAAAATAAAGTTAAAAATTAAAAGTAATAAACAAGGCACTGTTATTCAGAAAGAAAGAGGCAGTAATACTTATGGACATCCTCTCGATGAGATGGCGGTACCTTTTTATAAGATCCTCTCTGAATTCGGGATAAAGAAAAGCGATGCCAACTTAACAGCGCTTAAGGCAATAATTAATTCCGGAGTTTCAATAGAGGCCGTATTACAAAGGATGGAAGAAATAAAGAAATACGGTATTTCTCTTAAATCTCTCGGCCCTTCTAAGATCGCAGCAGCCTTAGCTCAAATAGGTATAGATACAAATAAAGCCGCCATTTTACCTGTAAAAAAAGTTTGTGAAAAAATTATTAAGAGCATAGTTAGAGAAGCTGTAACAATAGAAGAAGCATATATAGATATTGGTGATTTTAAACATAACGAGAGGGATTGTATTAAGGAAGCCGCTGAGGGAATTGAAGGCGCGGCGTTGCGGGATGCCTTTGTTTTATTGAATAGTGAAAAAGAAGAATACGAACGAAAGAAAAACAAAGCCGGAAATGAAGAGAAGATAGAAGAAAGAGAGATGGACGGGGTTAAAGGATTAGACGGAGGAATTAATGAGGATATCGGAGAACAAAAAATTCATCCTAATTTCCAGGAAGCGCTCAGAATATACAATGAGAACGTTAAGTTGTTCATGGAGGATAAAAGAGACGGCGGGCAGGGGAAAGCTATGTTTGAAATTAAAACTAAATTTTTTGATAAAATGAGGATAATGAGGAACTCCCTTCCGGTAATATATTTGTTTTTATATCTTATGCCGTTTTCTATTGGCGTATCTATGTTAGGAATAATGCTTATCATGGCAGCCGGTAAAATCCCGCCGGATTTATTCTACCGTAATTTATTTTTTGTTGCGGCGCAGAATGCCATTCTTATTGTTTTTATATTTGTTATGGTTTTTATTATTGGAAAAATTAAATTAAAACAGGCATTTGTTTCTTCGATTAGTACTAAGTTGTTCGCCGGACAGTTAAAAAGCAAGGATTCATTTAGGCAAATAATAATAGATATTTGGAGTAAGTATTCCAGGTATTGTTTTTTCTTTATTTTATTCTCTTTAATAAGTTTATACGCTATTGGATGTTCATTAACAGAATTAATAGGAGAGATATCAATCAGCGCGCTAAGTGAGCCTTTTGTTCAATTTTCCATAAAAATTATTTATTTAAGTATTTTAACATCCTTTTTGACATTATTGATATTTGCTTTAATTTTTCTCTTGCCGTCTAAAAAAGGGTCAGATGAAAATGGGCATTTTCGAGCAGAGAATAAGGCAGATAACCGGGATAAAACCAGGTTTGTAGAGTTTGGCGGTTTATATGCAGGTGAAAAAGGGACAGGGTCTACGATTTTAGCTTTTAGGCATAAGATGTTTATATCTGTTATTTATGTGGGAGATATTATATTTATCATCGGATTATTATCCGTTTTAAATGCGTTTTTATTGCATCTTCCATTTATTTCAAGCATTGTTGTTGTCCTTACTGTCATTCTTGTTTTAGCTATAGCGGAATTCTTTTCCGGGGTTAATGATGAAAAAGGCATGGAAACAGTCGGGTATAATTTATTCGCGGTTTTCCTGGGAGCGGCGGCATTAGGCAAAGGCATTGATGCCGCGTTAGAGTTGCGGGATACAGTAAAAAATATTTCCTTTAATGAGAAGAACGCAGGCGTAAGGTGGGCTAAGGTGTTGGAAAATATTATTGCCTTGGGCGGGCTTATTTCAGGAACAATATTCTTTGGGTTAGAATTGATCAATGATTGTTTCCTCGGCAGGCCGGAGCACGCGCAAGAAAAGCTGGAAATATGCCGGGAGGTATTGGCGAAATACCACGCTGTTTTTTCCTATCAGAAAGCCATACTTTATTATTTGTCGCAATATGTGGTAGCTAAATCAATTTCAGAGCACGCCGCTAATTTAATCAGGCAAGCCGCGCTTGAAATTGTTATTCTCGATGACATTGAAGATACCGGTGAGGACAAGTCAATGCCTGAAAGCAACGGCTTTTTATACTCCATTATTAATAAAAAAGCGGTGGAAAAAGTTTTTAAGGATATTGAATTTAAAGAGCCGCTTTGCGGTGAATGCGCTTTTTGCGCTCATTATAGCTCCGTTAATCCCCGGAGGGCATACGAAGAAGGGGTGATGTTGCTTCGGGATGATAAATATAGCGGTTTGGGCTGGAAACTTACCATGCTCGAAAGAGATGGAGGGCAGATATACAGAAATTGTATCAACTATGGTATAGGAAATTTAAGCCCGCCGGGTAATAGTGTTCTATTTCTGTCTATTCTTCAGGAAGAAACAAAGATTAAAGAGTTCTTGAATGTGCGTGATATTCATTCAATTGCTTTTAGTATAATTCAAGAAGAAGACGATTCCGGGGCTACGCTTAAGTTTTTGTGTAAGACTGAAATAGGTAATGTCTCGTTTTACGCTAAATTGCGCCATTCCTCATGGGATTTAAAAGAGCAGGTTAATCCAACCACTCTGGAACATGAGATTACGCTTAAAGCATCCGCGCGGGGAATTACGCCGTCCAGCTGTATTATTACCGATACCTTGATAATCCGCGGCATAGATAGCGGTATTTCCTTAGAGGATTTACCTGACAATGAGTATTGGCTAAATTTCTTTTTGGCTAATGAAAAATATTTTATTGGAAAAATCGGACAAACATACCGCGTATTAAATAAGGAACTTAAAATCTTGCACGGCGACGTAGAATTAAGGCATATTTTTATTACACAGGATAAAAAAGTATACTTAATAGATTTTTCTACTGAAGGCACTGATAGTTATGTGAGTAGATTTATGGATGATAGGGATGATGTGAACTATGATATATCTGATTTAAAAAGCCTTTTTGCGGTCTGGTTAAAACCTTATTGGGGCTTGGGGAAAAAATTAAAGATAAGGACTCCAGGCTATATCTGGCAGGATAGATTTGATTTGTATAGCGGATTATTGGAAAAAGGCTTTCAGAAAAACCTTGATGAAAATGACTTTGACGGCGGGGCGGCAGAAGCGGAAAAAATAGGAACGTCCCCAATTTTACGCAACCATCCGCCGCTTTTTATAAGAAAGAGGAATTTAAATACCATCAATGCTGTATTAATAGATAATGAGGCGCGAACAGACAGGCAACGGAGATTGAAGCAGCTGTTTTCTTCCATAAATAATATGGAGTTAGAGGATTTGTTATTGCCAAGCGCGCGTAAACTTAAAGAAAAAAGCGGGCTGTCTGACGGCGGCATAATTTCAGTAGGGTTTAATAACATGCGAAAATGCGTGGATGGAGTCTGTTGTTATTTTAACCTCAATCATTCGGGTAATGTAGAAAGCCATCCGGAAATAACTGAAGCGATAAAAAGTGTGTATGCCGATAACTTTGACCCAGCGGATAAAGGTATGCTTTTTATTTATAATTCTAACGGGGTTTCATTTCCCTGCAGGGCGCTGCAAATAATATTTGATTATTCTCATTATAGGGGATTAACTTTATACACGCGTTGCACGATACACGATTTATCAGCCTTTCCGGTATTATGCAGGAATTATCCCGGGATATTAAAAGCAGAAGAAACCTGCAGATATGAAGGATATTTAAGAGGAATTGAATGGATGTCGTATGTATTGCGGGAGCCTTTATTAGAAAATGTAAAAATAGTGTTTTCTTTAGACAACATAGAAATTTACGGAGCGGGGCTGCACTTTACAAGAGAGGCGTTTTGTTTCTTGGAAGAGGAAATAAGAAATAAAGCGTCAATAGCTCCACTTTTTCGAGCGCTTGGGATAAAAGAAAGATGTCTTTTTTTAGTTCCTCAAAGAGAAAGAGATGTGAGTTTTTGGAGTTCATCTATTTCTAAAGATGGAGGCAGTGAAAATTGGCCAAAAGTTTTTATTGAATTCGAGAGAGAAAGAAATAGACAAATATCTATCTCTGCAAATGAATTGTCTCTTTTCTTTGGTGATAGTTTGAAGGAAGGGATTAAATTTAAATTAATAAAACCCGCTAATATATGGATAACTTTTCCTGTTTGGACGCGGCGCTTTTTAAAATCGGCGCAGGATATTGATAAAGAGGGGAACAGGGCTTACGTATATGATTTCTCAAAATTCCTAAAAGGGCTGGGAATTTACAGCATTTATCATAAGGAATTAGGAAAAGGGAGGTTAAAGATTACTGCGGATGATATTGTGTCGGATGATGATTTGTTTGAGCTGTTTGTATCTGTACGCTTTGAGATTTTTTCCGGGCTGGCTATTATGTATACCCTCGCGGATTATCAGACGTTAATTGCCCGTATAAAAGATAGCGATAAAGATAAGCTGTACATGGCAATAAACGCGTGGGATGATTTTGAATATGGGATCAATAACGAACTAACTCGGCCTAAAGAAAAATTGTTTAGCGAACTGGCAGGAGAGCTCCGTTTTAATAATACTGAGGTATATCTTTTTACCGAATTCGGGCAAAATGCGATGCGTAAAATGATAATGTCTTACCTGGTTTATATGCCTGATAAGCAAAAAGTCTTTGAAGTAAGTTTATTAGAGGGCAACTGGAATCTAAAAATTACCAATAAAATAGAGTTTGTCCCTGAAGAAGAAATTAATGATTTGGTTAAAGATGGTGAACTTATTAAAATCTCCAGTGGTGAGTACAGAAAAACCTGCGCGGAAGCAAAGGCTATTTTTAATTTCTTAGGCAGTGAAGTGTGGGGTGAACGCATGCTTATTTCAGATAAACTTCATAAAAGGCTGAAAAATTTTATTAAAAACAATCCTTTTCCTCCGGTAACCATGCTGGAAGACAAATCAATCGGTAATCCAGATAATGAAGGAAAGGCGCGACGGTATGACGGCGGCGGGGCTTCGGTAACACAAAAGAAAAAAATCTTTTTTTGGCTTATTTTAGGGGCATTTTCCACTTTTTTTGCTGAGGTTATTTCAGGTTCTGATATGTTTCCATTTTTTAATCTCCGCGGCATATTTGTCATTTTACCGCTTTATACATTGCATATCCTTGTTCTTTCGAGTTTTATTTTCAGATACGGGAAACCTTTCTTCTTTTCTTTATTTATGGCCGAAGTTGATATCCGTAAAGTATTGTTTAAAGAAGGCCGGATGCGGAATGGATATAGTAGAGATGGTTTTAAAGACGGGAATGGCGAAATGAAGGATGGAGGGTTGATAAATGAAGGGTTAATCCGGCAGATAGAAGCTTCGATTTATCTTTTCTTGCTTAGAAAACGGCTGGTATTGCCAACAAATACCCCTCAAGAATATGAAGTAAAAATTGATGAAAGTAATTTTACTTCTAATATTGAACAAATAAGCGGTTTTGGGGCTAAGAAGATTGAATCGTATTTTTTCAATGGAGAACAATTCGAAGAACAGGGAGGTATTCATTTAAATAACAATTTGTGTTGCAGAATAAAAGATATTCCAGCGCTTAATTCTATATACCTATTGTCTGAAAATTATTTGGTTGTTGTTAAAGGAAAGCTTGCGCCGGGAGAGATTATCGCATCGCGAAATTTCCTGGATTGCACCGGAGTAGTGGTTAAAGGAAGAACAAAAGACGCGGTACCAGTGACTATTGTAGGGCATGTCCCTTATATGAATAGCCATAGATTTTTACAAAGCGTAATTACTTTTGTTGAACAGGAAGTTAAACTCGTTGATAGGCAATGGGCAGTAAGCGGAATAGAGTATAGCATAAATTATTATGTTAAGGAGTTACATAATCGCGATGAAAAGATATTTTTTGTAAATAAACAGGAACTTAATTCAGAGTGTCATCCGTTTTATCGGGTTCATATAAATGTAGAGTCGCAAGGAGTAACATTTTTGGAAGATTATAGCGGATTATTGCAAAGCTGTGCATACCAAATAAAAGAACGCACGGAGGGAATAACTTTAAAGATAGATCCTAAGATATTGCAAAAAATGCCTTTAGCAATGAAAAAAACAGTTAACAATATTTGCGCCGCAACCGGAAAAGAAACCTTCCAATACCCGTATCGCCAGTTTAAAAGAATAAATATAAAAAATAGTTACGGCATCTTGAAATATGCTCCATTCCCCGCAGATTCTGATCTAGTATTGGAAGAAGAGAATATGACCGATGGCGGGCGCGGAAATGGCAGCGGCAGAAGTACACGAACCCCAATTGATGCTAACCTCGGGACAAAAGCCATTTCTCCAAGATTATATAAAGACTTAACTTTTTACTTAATAAGAGTAACTCTTAGTTTGTTTCTATCACAAATTGTATTTTATTTTACCAATTATCTTTCTCCTTTTTTAAATAGTTACCCTCCTTATACTGAAACTATGATCAAATTTTTATTGATTGTTGTTATAAATACTGCGCTAATTATTTATTATCCTCAAGTTGTAAAGGTGGACATAATGCAGAATAAAACTAAATTCCGGATACTTGGAGTAAAACACAGTTTATTTTATAGTAAAAGAATTATAAATAAGCTATGCGAAGGATTTGATGTGATTGTTCATGAAGGTTTCCGATATATACAAGAAGAACGTGATAGAGAATCTGATGAAGGATTAATGGGTAGAATGTTAAAAATCATAAGTGATTTTATCCCTTCGCAACGTAACCATGAAATTTCACAAATAAAAGCGGGCAAGATAGTAATAAACGTTGATGTATCTGAACGTGCAAATATAAAGACTACAGGCAACTTAAATGTTGTGGATTTAGCCGATAAAGAGGCAGAAGCTATAACCGGCAAAATACATACATTCAAAGTTGAATTTAGAAATTTAATATCCGTGACAAAAATTCTATTTTTATCGGGCCATTTAAAGAAAAAAGAAAAAAACATTGTTTTTATAGTTGGGAAAGGTCATGTCTCTGGTATAGAAGCATATCTTGAAGAGCCTTATTTGATAGAAGAAGCTTGGGAAAAATTTTCAAATCCTCAATTGTTGAAAATTATTCAGAAATATTTCGATTTAGAGGATACTATGGAGATATACCAAATAGAATGGAAAGATGAGGAAGTTATAAGCATAATCGGTACCATAAAAAATCTTTCCTATGTAAAAAATTTCTTGGAAAATGCGCAAAAGCTTCATACGGAATTTCAAGACGGCGGCGCGCTTAAGCGGTTTGATTTAAACACCTACAGCCCTTATCCCGTAAGGCCTAAACATTTAATTGTGCATCCTGATCCAGTTTTTGACGAAAAATTATACGCGAAGTCAGGGATAGAACGGATTATGCGGTATGTTGGAATGGGTTTAGGAAATAATTTTGTAATACTGGGGATTGGAGGCTGGCTTGATGATATTCATTTGCCGCCTTCATATTTAGAAGACAATAACGAGCCTTTATTGGACACAGATGAAGATTTTAAAAAAGCAGAAGAATTTATTTTAAGTGCGGAAGAATTAATATTATCCGGGGGCGTGTATGGCGCTTGTCATTATACTTGGTTTATAAAAGTTTTAGAGATAAGAATACAAAATAATAAAAAAACAGTTTTTCATTTTCCGTTAGATGCTATCTATCCTGAATATGTTCCTGCTATGCGGTCGGAAAAATACAAATATAAATGTGCTTTAGAAGAACCTTATTCTTCCAAGATTCTAAGTAAAGAAAAAAAGAGGAATGATGCGCGTAAAGCGGGCATTGATATAGATAGTTTAAAGTTTGATGAGGAGATTCCAGGGGCAGTTTTTGAGAATGGATTAATGATTTGGAAGAATTCCGATTATCCAGAGGTAATTATCAACTATTGGCGTTCATACAAGGATATTCTTCTAAAAGACGGCGGGGCGGGAAAGACAGGAACGCCTTTCGATGAAAAATTAAAGAATATCAGAAGAAAATTCTGGAAGGCATATTTTTCTATTGTCTATTTTGGAAAATCATCCCCGGCTGATTCAGATGTGTATCCATATTATACAAAACACATAAAAGACGCTCTTGTTTCTGCTGAAAGCAAACCTTGCAATATATTGATATGCGGCGCGGCTGACGAAGATATGTTGAGGGTGGTTTTGAGTTCTATTGCTGAGTTAAGAGCTGATGTAAATATATTGCTGCCCAAGTTACTGTTATTGCGAGAGAAGCGAAGCAATCTTTTTGTCGATAGATTGCTTCGCCGCTTTGCTTTTGACAATGCGATATCTCAAAAACGTTCTTTCGGAGATAATGAGAGCCATGATTTGGGCAGGAGCGATATAAATATAAATATAATTGATTTATCAAAGATTCCCTTGGAACATAACAAGAAGTTTATAAAAGATTCAGGCATAGGCAATGTTAAATTATGCCAGGCCGATGTTTTTAATATGCCATTTGACGGCGAAAGTTTCGATATTATCGTAACCGACCATTTTCTCCAATCCTTTGACGCTAAAGAGAAAACAGAAGTTTTAAAAGAATGGAACCGTATCTTGAATAAGAATGGCTTAGTTATAACCCGGATAGAAGTTGAATATTTGAAACGCCATCAAGATGACAGGAAATTTAAGCTATCCGGAAGATTTTTATCATTGATAGATTTTGCAGCGTATGCGCGGATTATTTATGAAAAAACAGGCAAAGAAAAGAGAAAGTTCATAAAGGCTTTGATATGGTTAACCAGATATATACGATATTCAAATACCCTGAGGAAAATGAACAAGCTTCGTGTTCCTTTTAAGGATGAAGAAGAAATATCCGTGATGGCATTTAAAACGGGTTTTAAATATGAAACAAAAGATTCAGGTTTTGTCCGCTTAGAAAGGCCCGGGCAAAAGGTAACCTGGAAAATGCTTATTTTAAAGAAAATTAGTAACGGCGGCGGGGCGCAAAAAGCGAATTTCATCATAAATGGGGATAGCTGTGTTTCGGCGGATAACAGGGAGAAAATGAACAGTGCAAAGGCTCTTATCAATGAACGAAAATATGTCGTAAGGGTGGAAGGAATAAAATCACTTGCGGCGATGAGTGATAATCACGGGGAAGCTTTTTCTCCGTTTAAATTGCTGCTTCAAAGCGGCAATATCCTAGAGCTTAACGGAAAAGAAATTCCGGCGAACGCGGTTAAGTTACAATTTCAAAGCAACAATTATTATATCAACAATAACGGTTCGATCGTTGTCGATGCGGGAGATTTTATAGGCTTGGTAAATAATCCGGTTCAACTGCTTTATTTGTTAAGAAAACTGCAGCAGGCAGGCGCGCTGATATTACGCGGCAATCACGAACATAATCTTGCGGCGGCGCACCGCAAGGGAAGTGCCTTTGACGTTACTATCCCCGCAATTAATAATTATCGGGCTTTCTTGAAGGTGTTGGGATTTACCCCGGAAGAAACACAAATTATTGCCGGCTGCATAGAAACTAATGACATAGGAGCTATATATGATATTTTTGTTCAAAAAGGAGAAATGTCTGAGTTAATGGTATGGATCATGACGCGCCCTGTTCTGGCGAAGGTTTCTTTGGCAGATGGCCCGTCGATACTATTTTGTCATAAAGGGATTAATGAAGATATCTTTGAAGAGGTTATGGGAAAGAAAAGCGGCGAGGAGGATTTTCTTGATACTTTTGAAAGGCTATGCATTGAAGATAAGACATTCCTGGATAGATTTTTTGATTCGGAAGATGGCCAATGGGTATTTAATAAGGGGTTATTAACTAAAGTCTGTCTGGCCACGGGAACCGATATTATCGCCGTTGGCGATAATTCAGAATTAGGCGGAAAACCAAAATTTGTATTGGGCAAAGTCGGCGTGCCAATTCCGGTGCGCTTTGGGCAAGGCAATAATGTGCAATTGCCGGTTATAGCCTTGAACGCGGGATTATCGTTTAACACGAAATGGGTTGATAACATCAACCGGGCGGTTTTGTTTATGAATGGATTTAACGCGCAAATTTTTAATACCGCTAAAAATAACCAGAGTATGCTTCTAGCCGGCATTAACGCAAAAATGGCCGCGGAACAATTTTCTTCCGTTATGAATAACTGGTGGAAATGCTCAAAAGCAATATCCGTTTTTAATGCCCGTTCCGTGCCCGATATCATAGATGAATACTCTTTTGCGCTGGAAACAAATGAATTATTTAAATCGTCTCAAGCGGATATTTATTGGTCTATAGGAAATGATGGCCGGATCCGGTACGGACTTTATAAAAATGATTCGCGCGCGGAAACGGGCTTTTTCATAACCGGCGTTGTGTATAAAGGAAGCAAGGGGGAAATTTATTGTAAGGTCATCGATATTTTCCGTTTAGATAGAGAACAATTTGAACAACGGATAAATAATATCAGCGGAAGATATTACTGGCAGAAGCTGGAAATAATATCTGAAGCTGAAACTATCGCATCGGATGGCGGCAGGCCATTAATTAATAACCTCAATTGTAAAGGCATACTGAGAGATATGGCTGTTAATCTAATGTTTTTTGCCAGTGTGGATTTTATGGTTATGAGTATTACGCGTTACAACACATTTAATATTTGGCTTCTTGCCGCTGAATTCGCCGCGGCTTTAGGCATGGCGTTGATCCCTAGGCAGGATAAGGGATCAGCCGATTTTGAAAAAGACGGCGGCAATATAGATGTTAAAGCGCTGCACAGTGACGGGAGTAAAACAAAAGACGCGGATACTCATTATTTCAAGAAGGAAGCGCTTCTTCTTGCGATATTATTCAGCGAAAGGGGCGCTGTTTCAATAAGAATCAAGGCGCTGGCTATTCTGCAAACTTGGGATGGCATTCCGGAAAATCTTAAGCCGAGAGTTAGAGCTATATTAAATAAGAATAGGGATTTTAGTTGTCTTATAGAAAGGAGCAGGGAAAAATTAATCGATGAAAGCTCACCCGTCTCGGTAAAAGATATTTCCATATTGTTATCCAAGCTTAAAAATAAGGAAAATCAATTTAACCGGGAAGCCGTTTTTTCTTTGGCTGAGTTGGAAAATATTCCCGGTAACTTAAAGGATGGCGTAGTGGAAATTTTAATTGAGAGAATGCTTGATAAAGACATAGCTTCGCGAATGGCATTGTCGAGATTGATCGGCAGAGGTATTTTGAAATATTCAGATTTGGATAGATTATGGCTATTAAAAGAGAAAAGAACTTATAATGAGGAAGTAAATAGATATCTTTTGGCGGCAGAGACAGTAATTGAAGCGCTATTGATTCAAATATCGAATCAAACAAAGAATATTCCTTGCTTTAATTTGCCCGGTTTAAGCCTGAGTACGGTTAAAAAACCGGTAGAGCTGGTTATTAAACCTGAAAAGAAAAGTTTATGGGATATAATTGAACCCAAAAAAGACAAAATAGAATTTTTGGGCCGTTCTATCAAAATTATCAAAGCCGATAAGAAAGTGATTTTACTTAAAATTCAAAGAGATGAAGAAAATGATGAGCTTTTCTTATCAGAAGCAAGTTTAATGAAGAATGACTCTAAATTTAACAAGTTTATCCCTTATACAAATGTATGGGAAATTTTAGCTGAGGAAATGGTTTCCTTAGGGCTTCACGGCCTTGTGGAAAAAAGCAGGTTTAGAAATGGATATTTAAGGGTTATTGAATACCATCCCATAAAAGATTATACAGCTTACGGCGAGGAGGAAGTTAAGAGTATCCCGGAAGCGCATAGAGAAACATTTATAAAAGAGGCTGTAACCCGTTGGATAGACGATATTTTTTATCTGCTTAAGAATTACGGTATCAGTTATTTTGATATCCTTTCCATAATGCACAGCAAGAGGCGTAATAGAAGTTATGTATTGGAACATTTACCGGTGGGGGAGATCGAAGGTATAGATGAAGCTTTTAAATATTCTAATGTGAGGATAAGTGGTTTGGCTGATTTTTACCCAGGGCACTATTATGTATACGATGAAGCGATAGATATTCTAAGCTTATGGCTTATTGTAAGATACCAGCTATTCCAATTGATCCTTAAATCCGTAAATCTTGTCTACAAAGCAAGATTGGATAAAAAAAGCCTAGGCAGAATAGCCGGCTTTACAATAAGTTATTATCTAAACGGTTTTAAACAGTTTGATAAGATGCGGGGAATTAAATCGAATGGTATCATCCGGCCTTTACTTGTTTCGTTAGAAGAAGAATTGGCAACATCTTTTGAGTATTGCTATAGGGAAGGTGTTTACCCGCTGGAGGAAGTTGAAGGAGACGATGAATATACAGAAGTCAATGGAACGCCCTGGTATAGAGGGGATTTGGGCAGTGATTCAACAGATAAGTTCCCGATACCTTCTCTGCTTAATCTTATTAATTATTCAGCGGATGAGTTAGTAAGAGTTATTTTAACCAGCAGGGAAGATAAAAATAGGAGTATAAATACAAGGCTGGAAAACGGTAATGACGGTGATTCTTCGGCTCTTATAAAGAAAGAAAAAGCAAAATACAGTCCGGATAATATTCCCAAAAAAGACGGCGGGGCCGCTATTTACGATGCATTGACAACTTCAGCTTTCCTTGGGACAATTATTTCAGTAAGAAAATCTGAACATTTTTTAGCTGAATATCCTATGCGGAAAAAGTTACCGGTTTTTACGGGAAGAAATCATACGGAAAATAGATGCGTAGCCTATTATTTGAAGCATCCCGCAGAAAGAAACGAGATGATAGAACGTTATAAAGAGCTTATGCCGAAGTCGTACAGTAAATTAAAAAAGGATAAGAAGTATAAAAGAGGGCGGGTAATTCTTGCTGACGGCGGAAATAAAATAAAATCCGCGGTGAAAATACCTAAAGCAAAAGAAGAATTTTTATTTACAGTGAGGATCAATTTAATAGAAGAAGGCAGGAATATAATCGGCTGTAAAATAGACTTATTTTATATCAAGAATAGCTTATTAGATTATGTCGGATATGCTGACTTTGTAATTAAAATTTCTGGAAGTGCCACGGATAGTTCTTCAAACGATAGATTCGCTGAGGCAGTTAACATGGCCAAAGCAGAAAGTTTAAATTATAAATGTCATAGTTTTTTTATGAAGGAGGCGGATGAAAGAAGATTAAAAGAACAAAAGATAATTTGGGTAAATCCGGAATTTAGGTATAGCGCGGGAGAATTTACAGGGGTAGCGGAAAGTTTAATAGCACTAAGAAATCTCTTAGCGTACGGATTATACGGCGCGGCCAGGTTATATGAGAAATTTGTTATTACAGGCTTGCCTGAAAGATTAGGAGCTTTTCCTGATAGAAGGGAGATTAAACCACATAAAGATGCACCTCCTATGGATTGGGTGTATGTTGTGACAGATGCCGCCAGAATATGGGCAATGAAAAATAAGCGTCCGTATCCTAAGGTAGGCATAGTCAAAAAAATTACTGAAGAGCGGGTTAAAATCAGAGTTTTGTTTGAGGAGGTTGAACTTGTAAAGGTATTTAAGAATAAATATCCGGATATAGAAATATCCGGATTTGATGATGCGCATAAAAAGATTACCGAATTTACACTTACCTTTAATTATAAAAATAACGGCAAAGACGGCGGGCAGGATCCGGGGAATAAAGATAGCGGTATTTATTCGCGGGATGCAAACGCGCGCGCTGTAATAGAAAGGCGTAAGCTGATAAAAGAAGCGGAATCTGCTATGCCTTATGCTGGAGAGGCTCATCAGGATTGGAGATCATTTAGCGATATCGTGAAGGAATTGAAGAAAAGAAAAGACGTAAAGGTTGCCGTGTTTGCCGGCCAGTTGTTTCCCGAAGAAATCAAAGCCGATTTTATTGATTTCAGGCTTAGCCGGGTTTCAAAAGATAACCAGCAGTATTATGATAGCTATACACAGTCTCATTGGGAAAGGATGTTTTTAAACAGTATTATTGGCAATATCTGGCAGCATGTTAAAAATGGAATCGCTTTAGTTGTAAAAGAACAGAGGCGTTCTTCTTCGGGGCAGCGGCAGTATATAAAAATATCGGTTATTGATAATGGCACGGGTTTTATCGATAAAGAAAAAAAGAGAGTGTTAATTAAGGACGCGATTGTCCGTGATAAAACCTTTGGCGAAGCGGGACAGAGCGGGATCGGTTTATCTTTCGCGGTGGGTTATTATGCGGCATTATCGATTATTAAGGTGCGGGGTGAAACCGCGGTAATTGTTCCAGCATACGATGATTATTCCGGCCGGCTTATCCCGAAAGTTATATGGGGCAACAAGAATAATAAAGAGTTTGGCACGGTTGTTATTGGATATTTTTGTGAAGGAGTTAATTCGCGGGAATGCCAGGAAAAAATATTCGGCCATTTAAAATATAAATTAAAGAAAGAAGAATTCCCGCGTTTAAAATCAGGCGAGATAAAAATCGGTATGGGGCAATCTTGTGATAAACAAGAGGCTGGTTCCAAGTTGATACGGGTATGGGCGGATAACCGCATTGTTTTGTTTAGTGATATTCATGGTAAATATAGATTGCTTGCAGAATTATTGGAAAAGATAAGATTAATTACGCCTGAGAATAAAGAGAGCCTTAATCAGGCAGGCGTGTTTTCCGTGGGAGAAGATATCTTCCGATATACTGGAGAAAAAGCGGTAATTGTTAACGCCGGAGATTTAGTTGACGGTGATCAGGTGGAAAAAGTTTTCGCGCTGTCTGACAAATTAGCGCAACAACAAGGCATAAGATGGGTGGATCTTTTAGGTAATCATGAAGATGATTTGTCCGGCGCGGGCCTGTTGGAGCATACGTTTTCACAGATGTATCAGGGCAGGATGAATACGCTTGAACAATTAGGTTTGCCTTTAGAGGCGGTAAGAGTTTTTCGAGAGGTTTCCGGGGATTACCAAAAAGGGTATCCATATAGCCTTCTTTATAAAAGTGAGTGGAGCCTATTGCAAAGAATAGCGCAATTGCCGATCGCCGCGATTTTAGATACGGCTAAGATCAGGATTTTGGTTTTACACGGAGGCTTTACAAGAGAGATACTTAAGCGTATAAACCAGGAGTTTAGCGGGAAAACTTTTATAGACAGGTTGGCAACAGCGCTCAGAAATAAAGATATCGCGCGGGAAACATTTTCGATAATGGAGCCATCGAAATGGGTGCAGGATGAAGAACTTGTCAGTGATTTATTGGAATGGACAGAGAGCGATTATATCGCTGTGGGGCATTTTCCTTTTTTAGCCGGGAAAGGAATCGCTGAGGCAGGCTTGATAGGCGCAAAAATTAATGGCAGAGAGAGAGTTATTCCTTTATGCACTGAAGGTGAAGCGATCTGGGCCTTAGAAAATAACAGGTTGCGTTTTGTGCACAGGCAGGGAGAAAAAGAAATATTCCTCGCGAAGCGCTTAGACGGCGGAAAGAGAGAGCGTTCATTTATTGAAACAGTTAATTCCTGGGAAGAATCGCTTGTTAATGAAGAGGTTTTAATCAATGAAATTATTAATAGAAAAAGGGAATTTCCGATAGTGCAAGGGTGTGTTGTTGTTTCTGAGTATTTTCCTTCGAAAGAAGGCGCGGTTTATAATTTTGGCGTAAAGGAGTTTAACGAGTTATTCCAGTTTCTCTTTGACAAAGAAAGGTTAAAGAACCTGTCGGACTTTGAATTTAACGGATTTTGGGAGTCGATCGCGTTGATCAAAGAAAAAAAGATCAATATAAAGGATGAAATAAGGTTATTTGCTGATTTTTTTAATGTTTCTTTGGAGCATATGATTAATGCGTATTGGAGCCACCCGCTAAAATTCGTGGAATGTTCCATTAAAATGAATTGCCGGAGCGATTTGTTTAATTTACTGAACCGTTTATTAAGAAAAGAAGCTGTCGCGTATATCCTGGAGCGCAATCCTTTTTCTTTTCTTGATTCCTTTGAAAAAATAGAGAATTTAGGCATAGCCGGATTAGAACAAGAAATAAATGACTTAAGAAAAGAGTATTGGTTTTTATTTGATGTTGATTTTGTCCGTGGGGACGCGGCAAAATTCCAGAAAGAAGTTAAACATATATTGCGCAATATGAATATGCGGGAATTAACGCCTGAAAGCAAGAATTCCGGCAAAAAATTAAAGGTTTATTGCGCGGCTGTGGAATCGTTATTATATAGTTTGGACGAGAGTTTTATTGATCAGTATGTTTATGTCCGCGTGTTGAGCCGGATCTTATTTTCCGCCTGCATCAAGCCTTCTCCGGAGGATGAAGATAATGCCCATGATAGTTTTGAAGTGTATATTAAATTGGTAAAAGGCTTGCAGGAGAATCAATACCAGTTTTCAGCGGTTTTGGCTCATGAGGCGGAGCATAATAATCTGGAAGTCCTCGCCCAAAAGTTGCTTATTACCAGAAGAATTAAAGATTCAGATATTAAAAAAGAGTATGTGTCTGACATAGCGCGATTTGTGTTGTTGGAAGCGCTGGGCAAGGAAAGAGAAATTAGAAGGATTTTTAAAGAACGGATATATTTTGAACCGGATAAGGATAAAGCACATGGGGCCGCCCGTAAAGCGCTATCGGATATGGTTGAAGAATTAGAAAGTAACAATGGCATTATAAAAGCGTTAGAGGCCCAGTTTGAACAGCTTTGGCCGTTAAGGCGAAAGAATATAAAGTGGCATTTAATTCAGAAGATAGCCAGAAAGCTGTATTTCAATGAGCCCGAATTAAGTTTTCAGGAATTCCACAAAAAATTGCTTTCGGAACATAAGTTTTTGATGCGGCAGGCGGAAAAAGACGGTGGTTTTAACAGCGCGCTTAATGATGAAATCAGGAATATTCCTACTTTGCCTGACGGCGCAAAGAATAAGCTTATTAAGGAGAATTATATTTATAAAGCGATAGCCGTCAATGAAAGTATTTTAAGCGTGGCTAAGCGCCCGCGCATCGTGTTTGTGTCGGAAGCGGGGAAATATCAGGCGTATTCTTTGGATATTTATAAAGAGGGTTCTGTAAATCCGGAATCTTTTATATTGAATATATCAGTGTTTAATACTGACAGAAAGGAGTTTAATTATGATTTTGGAAGACATTTCCGGATCGCCAGGCAGTTGCATTCTGAATTTCCCGGCAATATTCCGAAGCAATACGGTTATTGCGGGCCGGTGCTAATTAAAGAAAAGATATCCGGCGACGTTTTCACGAACTTTCCTTCTCAATCCCAGGTTGAATTATTCGCGGAATTGGCCGCGAAGATCTGGAAAACGACAAGTGCCGAAGGATACGGCTGGGCTTATAAATATATATTTTATAATGTAATGCAACGGCAAACGGGAGAGATCGTAATTACGGATTTTGATAATATAAGCTCTGCAAAGACAATCGAAGAAGTGCTACCGTATGATTTTATTGTCGGCTATCATCCTATTATTGATAGTCAGCCGGAAGGATTTTTTAAGGGCATTTGTAAAGGCATGATGTTTCAGGAAGAAACAACGGTTGATCTGCAAAACTTTTTAGAGAAAGCTTTATATGATTATGACGATACCCGCAGCCCGTACGCGCCGCAAATTGGAAATGTTCTGAGAGAAATCAGTAGTAATGAGAGAAAATGTGTTTCAAAAGACGGAGGAAGCCAGATAAAATCAGGCTCTAAATCGGATGATCCGGATGAGGTGTTATTCTCGGAGTTTAGCGCGGCTATTAAAGAATTGAATTTCCTCGGATTCGAACTTTCTTATAATGAGGAGTGGTCTTTATTCTATTTTTTAAAGGGGGTTTCCACAAAAGATATCCAGGAAAAGCTTGGTATCAGCCAAAGAGCGATGAAGACATTAACCGCAGGGCTTATAAAGAAAAAGTTGTTAAAACGTAAATATAGCGGAGGCAAAAAAGTTTTAATTAATGAAGAGAAAATACCTCTTTCTATCCGCAGACGGTTTGAGGCTCGCGCGCCGCAAGATGAAGGTTCGTTTTTACAAGAGCAAGACGTAAATAAGGCGGCAGTAACAATGCTCCAGAAAAAAGGCTTTAAAGTAACCGAACTGAATATTAAAAAAGCAAACGCTTTAATTGAATTGGGATGGGAGGTTAATTCCTGTAATATTTTAGTGCCTCTGGAAGAAATCGCTTTAAGGATCGGCGCGATTAATGGCTTAAAAGCCCGGAACATTATCCTTTCTAAAAATGTAATTGGTTTTAAATCAGAAAAAATATTGCTTTTGGGAGAGCTTAAAATGCGGCTTCAGAATCAACAGGCCAAGGAGTTTACGCTTAAAGAGATTAGTTCATTGGGGTTAATTGATTTTCCGTATTTTTTCCCGAAAATTTATAAATTTTTATTTTCCGCGAAAACCGCGCAGGATAAAAGTAGTTTAATAAAAGAGCTGCAATTTATAGCTTCGATCTGGCCGGAAAGGTTTTTCCTTATTCTAATGGAATTAAAGTCCCGGCCTATGTATAAAGATAATATTAAGGAATTTTTAAAGGAATTCTTCGAGTCAAAATATTCTCAAGTACCTGAATTGCGGGATATTTTAAGGGTATTAGTAATAACGAAGGAGGATAAAAATGAGCAATCTGACGGAGGCCGGGGAATTTCCGATGCCCTCGGAAATCTTTTCGATGAAGCAAGAAGGACAGATAATAAGTTTTTGGGGTCAAAACATTTGACACGGGGAAACCGTTTAAAAAAGGCTATCGTTGCGTTGAAACTTATTAATAAGAAGAGAAGTGTTATAACTTATGAGGAAATCAGCTCATTGGAGAAATCCGCGAATGAAGCTATAAAGAAAATCAAGCAAGGCAAGCAAAAAGAGGAGTCATTGGAAGAAATCGAAGATAAGATAAGTTTGATATATCTCAAATCTTTTGGCGGAAAAAAAGCGGAAGTTTGTGAAACGTTCTCAGCAACTTGTGTTTTGGCTGATACTAAGATGCCTGAACCGCTTGAAATAAAAAAGGCGGAGCCGGAGATTAAATATGATAGTAAGAAAGAGCTCGAGCGAAAGCAAGCGAAGATCTGGCTTGGCAAATTAGGTATCCCTGAAACCGAAATAAACATCGAAAAGGTGGTAAGTTTTAATGAAGTGGGGATTGTTAATCCCGGCAAGCAGCTTATTAGCAGTATTCCGTTAGAAGAAATATCTCAAAGGGCGCAATTGTGGAAAAACGCCGGGATGGCGGTTATTCCGATGCTTATGCATACGCCTCTGGAGGAAATTAAGGTTGTGCTGGATATTCTTTCAGAGATAACGGATAAGAAATCTGTAAATATAGACAAGCTTTATTTACTTGGCTTAGTTAAAAAGCCGTATTTCTTTCATATAATCAGTAGATTTCTGAATCCTATGGTTTCTTCCCGGCGCAGAGATGAGGCCGGCAGGTTGTTGTTAGAGGCGGCAAAATTATCACCAAAAAGATTAGTGGATATTCTGGAAGAATTGAAAACTGATGAAAAATATAAAAATGAAACAAATAAGTTTATTCAAGTTATTAATGAAAAACCGGAGTTTTTTGAAATTGCCAGAATTTTAATGAAGGTTTATAATCTTACACATAAAATAATAAATGAAAAAGAGCCGGCAGAAAATAAATCTGATCCTTTGCCGTTAAATGGCAATGTTGCGCATGAAAAAGACGGAGGCAAGGAACTCTTCGATGATTTTATGCCGGTATGGGTTGTGAGAAAAACGGCGGCGCCCTTGATGAACCATAGTTTTTCTTTTGTAAAGAAACACGCTTATTGGTATCTATTGGATTTTACGATAGAACAGTGTATTGAAAGAGCAAGATTTTATGAACTTCTTGAAATTGAACGCAGGTTAAAGGCCTGCTTTAGGGGGATTGATACGGAGATCAATAAGTTTTGCCTGGCCCCCTTAGCCTTAGATAGATATTATTTGTATAACAGCTTGATTATGATATAATTAAATTCATTATAAAAGCATTCGCGTTATTTTCTGTGATAAAAGAAGCTCTATATATAGGTATAGTAAATAAATAACTGCTGGTTGCGGTATTATTCTTTAATGGGAAGGGATGTCTGTAGATGGATGACCGTAGGGTATTCTCGCGTTTTCCTGTAAAATTTAGCTTAAGGTTTTTGAACCTATGGGAAGGCAAAGAAGGCAAATCTGTAACGCAGGACATAAGCGCTAAAGGGGTATGCCTGCTGATTAATGAATCTTTGCCTCTTTATACCGCATTAGAACTATGGATAAATGTCCCTGATAGAAATGAACCTTTATATACCAGGGGCGAAGTAGTATGGGCAAATAAGGTTAATCATAATAAATATAATGTGGGAATTCGTTTGGAAAAAGCCGATTTAATGGGGGTTTCCCGTTCGTTAACGCTGGCATAGAAGTGCAATCTTAAAACTTGACGAGTAACTAAAGTTGTGTTAAATTCGCAACATATATACTGATGATTATAATATGATTGGAAGGTTGATTTTAAACCAATTATATGGTAAACTCTATTAATATTATTTGCGAAAAGGAGAAGTAAATGTTTAAGTCGCTATTTAGTAAGTTGTTTTTGTTTTTCTGTGTATTAGTTTCACTGGTCTTTTCAGGCTGTGGGACAAACGAAACTCAGAATAAGGCTGTAAATACGATTACTATTTGGCATTGGATGACTGATAGGCAGCCTGCTTTTTATGAATTAGCCAAAAGGTACGAAACGAATACCGGCGTGAAGGTGAATTTTGAGCTGTATGCCCCGTCAGACGCTTATTCTCAAAAAGTGCGCGCTGCCGCACAAGGCGCGACGTTGCCGGATATCTTTGGGATATTAGGCGAAAAAAGGGATTTCTCTTCTTTTATAAAGGCTGGGCATATATTGGATTTAACTCCGTATATGGAAGAAAATCAGGGGAAATGGAAAGAAGAGTTTTTCGCGAAGGCTTTAGCGGTTAATGAATTTTCTGAAGGCAATAGTTATAGTATTAAAACGGGCATATACGGCGTCCCCATAGATGTTATGGCCATACAAATGGTTTATAACAAGGATTTGTTTAAAGAATTGGGGCTTGATCCTCAAAACCCGCCTAAGACTTTGGAAGAATTTTTAGTAATAGGCAATAAAATTAAGAAGGCCAATATGCAAGGGTTGGTTTCCGGTTGGGGTGAAATGTGGATGATTGATTGTTTGGCGAATAATTATGCGTTTAATATTATGGGTAAAGATAAGGTTTTAGCTACTATCCGGGGAGATGCTTCCTATAATGATCCCGATTGGATCAAGGTATTTAATATATTTAAAGAAATGCGCGATTCAGGGGTATTGGCCAGCGGCATAGTGACAATGGTTAATAAGACCGCAGAGCAGCTTTTTGCTAACGGCAAAGCTGTATTCGCTTTTAACGGTTCATGGTGCGTCAATGTATATAAAGGCATGAACCCGGAATTAAATTACGCGGCTATGCTGCCTCCTCAGGCATCCGATAAATATCCTATGAGTATATGGGGCGGGGCGGGATCTTCTTTTTTGGTAAACGCCCGGTCTAAAAATAAAGAAGAAGCCGTTAAGTTTTTGCGCTGGATGACAGAAAAAGAACAGCAGTCTTATTTAGCGGAAAGTACCAAGAATTTGCCGGCAAATAAAAATAGCCTTAAGGACATTCCCGCGATTTTAGCGCAATTTGCTAACAGCGTAGAAATAGCAACGCATCCTAGTGTTTGGGGGATTTCGGAGTTTCCAGCTGTAATTGAAGCCTTTGATAAGGGGATACAGTCTATAATTATTAAAGAAAAAACACCCGAACAGGTTGCTGCTGATGTCCAGAAAATTAAAGAACGTGAATTAGCTAAAAAGAAAAAATAGCTATTACCTGTTGCGTGATATATTTATGAAATTAAAATCTATATTAGAGAATTATGTATTTGTCCTGCCCGCGGTAATTATTTTTTCCATATTTTATATTATCCCTTTTATTTGGGTGTTTCAATTGGGCCTTTACGAATGGGACGGGATAATGCCTACAAAGATCTTTGTAGGTTTTGATAATTTTAAGGAAATAATTTTTCAGGATAAAATATGGTGGCAATCAATGTTAAATGCCGGTTTTATTACGGCGATTGCCTTGACTTTTCAAAATAGCCTTGCTTTTTTATTGGCATTGGCGTGTGACCGGGAGATTCGGCTTAAGAATTTTTACCGGGTAATATTTTTTATCCCGCCCGTTTTATCTGAAGTAGTGGTAGGGTTGGTTTGGCAATGGATTTTGGACGGCCATTACGGCCTTTTAAATAATTGGTTGGCCAAAGTGGGTTTGGCGCATCTTGCCAAAAATTGGCTTTCAGACCCCGGTACGGCTTTAATTACCGTATCTCTTGTCCATTGTTGGAAGGGGTTTGGTTGGGGATTTTTGATATTGCTGGCGGGTTTGCAAACTATTCCGCGGGAACTTTATGAAGCAGCGCGTGTAGACGGGGCAAACGCGTGGGATTCTTTTAAGAATGTAACTATACCATTAATGATACCGGTTATAATATTGGTAGCGATACTTACTATTTTAGGCACAATGCAGGCGTTTGTATTGATTATAGCTATGACCGGTGGAGGGCCTGCTTATCATACTCAGGTTCCTGTGTTGCGGATTTTGGCATCAATGCGCGGCTCTTCCCGTTTTGGGTATGCCTGCGCGCAAGGTATTTCTTTTGGCGTTGTTTTGATGGCGATATCTTTTATTCAATACCGTTTTTCAAAAAGCTCAAAAGCTTAATTTATGGTATAGGAAAGTATATATATGCCTACTAACCACTGAAAATCTATTAAAGTTATCTGCCCAAGGCAGATTTTCTTGTAAATATGAAAACAAGCCTATATTATAAGACAAAAAATTCAGCAACAAATATTTTAATCCATTTGCTTCTTCTTTCTGTGGCGGTTACTTGTATCTATCCTCTTCTTTGGATGGTATCTTCCAGCCTTAAAACGCAAGAGATGATTTTTAGGGATACTTCTCTTATTCCCAAGGTCGCCCATTTTGAGAATTATTATTTAGCCTGGCAAGAGGGAGGTTTTGGCAGGTATTTTTTAAACAGTATAATGTATACTGTTTTGGTGGTTGTAGGGATAATTATTGTGGCTTCTATGGCAGCGTACGCGTTCTCGCGGTTTAGTTTTCCCGGGAAAAATCTTTTATTTTATACGTTTATGGCGGCAATGATGATCCCTGTTCCTGGAAGTTTTGTCCCGCTTTATGTCTTGTTGAATAAATTACATTTAAGGAATACGTCATTGGGGTATATTTTGTGCATGATCAATGTGGGATTATCAACCAGCATATTTTTACTAAAGACTTTTTTTGATAAGATGCCTAAAGAATTGGAAGATGCCGCTAGAATTGATGGTTGCACAAAGTTTGGCATTTGGTGGCATGTGGCGCTTCCTTTAGCAAAACCGGTTTTGGCTGTTGTCGTGGTATTTAACGCGCTTAATGTTTGGAATGAATATATTTTAGCTTTGGTTATTTTTGATTCTAAGCAGCTGATGCCTTTACAGGTTGCTTTAATGACATTTCAAGGAGAGTTTATCACGCGTTATCCATTGTTGATGGCGGGGTTAACAATAGCAGCTTTACCCATAATATTAGCGTATCTTTTTATGCAAAAGTATATTGTAAAGGGTGTAACGCAAGGGGCGGTTGTAGGATGAAAAAACAGTGTAAAGTTAAAAGTGTAAAGTGCAAGGTACTTATAGGCCTATTATTAATCTTTTTTACATTAAATATTAAGCCTTACGCGTTAAACAATTCTTATGCCCAAGAAGAAAAACAGGAAAAACCTTCTTCCGGTGAATTAACGGTTAATGCCTGGGGCGCGCACGGAAAAAAGGACATCGAAGCTACCTTTAAATATACCCAGGAATGTATTGATTTATATAAAGATGAAGCCGATAAGCAACAGGCATCTTTAAAATCCATGCCTAAAGGAAAAAAAGAGATTGAAGCGGCGCAGTATTTAAATGACGTCGCTACGTGTTATTTTATACAAGGGGAATCTTATAGGGATCAAGGTAAAAAAGATGAGGCGATAAAAGCTTTTAAAGTAGTTGTTGAAAAATATTATTATGGCCAGGCGTGGGATCCTCGCGGCTGGTTTTGGTCTATTTGTAAAGCTTCCAGAGAAAGCATATTAAAAATAAACCCTAAAGAGGTTGTCCCTGTGCCGTGCCCTGAATGCGGTGAGGTTGCTACGGGGCCTGTCTGTAAAGTCAGCCAACTGGTTACGAAAGTTATCCTGAATGACCCGGGTAAAGAGGATTTTGTTAATTATGAAAAGTATGGTGAATTTCAAAATATAGGCACTAAAGATTACCGTTATGTAGTAAAAGATCAAGAAGGTTTAAGTATAGCCGTGGGTGAGGGGGTATATCCTAATACAACTTCTGTAAGATGGGATCCGGAATATAAAAACGCGCTTAAAAGCGGGCGGTTGAAATGTTCGCATTGGGATTTTGTGCAGTCTCCTGATTTGGAGGCCGCGTTTTTAAAGTGGACGACAGCCGCCGAACCACAGGGGGTTAAATTATTTTATACGGGTTTAATCCTTGAAAAATCCGGTTTAATAAAACAAGCGATTAAATGTTATTACGCTATCGCGGTGCATTTCCCTTTTAGTTATGGATGGACATATTGGCATACACCTTGGTCCGTTGGCCAGGCGGCTATTGCCAAGATTAACCACCTTTTACGCAATAATCCTCAGTTAGGATATAAACTGGTGGATGCGGATATAAAAATAATTAACGGTTATGATAACGATGTCGCAAACGATATTATTATAAGCAATCCGGGGAAATTTGTAAAGGTAAATTTGCTGGAAAAGTTTAAATCTAAACCGGACATTAATTTATTAAGCATTAAAAAGCGTTTAGGCAAGGGCAAGGTCCATGTTATACAATACGAAACAGGAGATTGGCAATTAATTGTGGATGGGAAGCCGTATATTATTCAAGGCCTTACTTATGCGCCTACAAAAGTAGGGCAATCTCCTGACAACGGGACAATGACTAATTGGATGTATGATGATTTTAATAATAACGGCAGTATTGATGGCCCTTACGATACCTTTGTCGATAAGAACAGGAATAATGCCCAGGATAAAAAAGAGCCCGCAGTGGGTGATTTTAAATTAATGAAGGATATGAAGGTAAATACGTTAAGGCTATATCATCAGCCGCATAAGATAAATAAAGAGCTTCTTCGTGATTTATATCAAAGTTATGGGGTCAGGGTTATCATGGGCGATTTCTTGGGCAAATACGCGCTGGGTTCAGGCGCTCCCTGGAATCCGGGGACAGATTATAATAATGAAACGCATAAAAAGAATATGATGGATTCGGTTATTAGTATGGTCAAAGAATTCAAGGATGAGCCCTTTACGTTATTTTGGCTTTTAGGCAATGAGAATGTTTATGGGTATGCTTGTAACGCGGATAAGGACCCGGAAGCCTTTTTTAAATTTGCTAATGAAGTGGCATTGGCAATTAAAGCGATTGACCCGGAGCATCCCGTTGCTATATGCAGCGGAGATATATTATTTCTGGATAAATTCGCTAAGAACGCCCCCGATATAGATATTTTTGGCACAAACGCGTATAGAGGAGATTATGGTTTCGGTTTTTTATGGCGCCAGGTAAAGGAAGAGGCTGATAGGCCGGTATTCATTACCGAATACGGATGTCCTTCTTATGCCGAAGGCAAGAGTGTTGATGAATCAGAGCAGTTTCAGGCGGATTATCATAAAGGTTCTTGGGAAGATATTAAAAATAATATGTCTTTTGCCGATGGCGCGGGTAATGCCATAGGTGGGGTAGTTTTTGAATGGTTGGATGAGTGGTGGAAAGCGTATGAGCCTTCCGTTCACGATAAAAAGGGTTTATGGGCGGGGCCGTTTCCTGATGGGTTTATGCATGAAGAGTGGTTAGGCGTGGCGGGCCAGGGTGATGGCAAATTCAGCCCATTTTTACGGCATTTACGCAAGTCTTATTATTTGTATAAAAAAATTTGGCGGTAATAAATAAATTTTATATGGTATAGGAAAGTAGAAACTAAGTCTACTAACCACTGAAAATCGCTAGCCTGCCGGTAGGCAGGTAGAAAGTTATTCTAAAATGATAGGCCTTAATAAACTTTTAATGAAGGTCCTTATCGCTGAAAGCGATTTTCTTGAAACCTTTCAGGTAAGAGCAGCTGTGGCATTGTAATTAATATTCTATAGCGCGTCTATGTGTTAGAGGTAGAAAGGAGGCAGTTAACAAAAACTTACAATATAAAATTTAAATAGTAAATAATAATTAAGCATAAAGTTTAAACGTATAAATAAAAAAATAAAGGAGGCTTGAAATGAAGAAAATAGGCATTATAGCGTGGACGGCAATAATTGCTGTTTCGTTGTCTGCCTTTGTCTATGCTCAAGAAGAGGGAACAGTAGGCAAAACTGGCACAGAAGAAGCGGCAATAACAGAAGTTGTTCCTGCGGTTGAAACAAGCTCAAGCGAGGCTTTAAAATCATTCGGGGTTTTTTCCGATAAGCACGCCGCCGGTAATCATTATATTCCTTCCGGATGGATGGGGGATTACGGCGATATCAAATTAAATGATCAGTATACCGATAATCCTCATAGTGGAGCTAACTGCCTGCAGTTTATTTATTCGGCTAAGAAAGCGCAAAATCAAGGCTGGGCAGGAGTTTATTGGCAGAATCCCGCAAATAACTGGGGCACTAAAAAAGGCGGTTTTGACCTAACGGGTATGACTAAACTTACTTTTTGGGCAAGAGGGGAAAAAGGCAGTGAAGTCCTTCAGAAGGTTGTTGTGGGCGGCGTTAAAGGGACTTATCCTGATACCACGATTATTGAAATGGGGCCGATAGAGTTGACTGATACATGGAAAGAGTATACAGTTAATCTTGCCGGCAAGGACCTTTCTTATATCAGCGGCGGTTTTGGCTGGGTATCAACAGCTGATTTAAATCCCGAAGGAGCCACTTTTTATATTGATGATATAAAATACGAAGCGGATCCGACAGTTAAGCCAGATACCAGAAAAGCGCAAGATATGCCGTTTGTTGTTTATTCAAACAGGTCTTTTGCAAAGAATCATTTTATTCCTTCCGGATGGATGGGGGATTACGGCGATATTAAGTTGGATGCTTCATCAAAAGAGGAACCTTATTCAGGCGATACTTGTATTAAAATTATCTATAGTGGTAAAGGGACGCAGGGAGCGCGCTGGGCAGGGATGTATTGGCAGAATCCAGCGAATAACTGGGGAACTGTGGATGCCGGGTTTGACCTTTCTAAAGCCACTAAAGTTACTTTTTGGGCGCGCGGTGAAAAAGGCGGCGAGCGTATCGAAGAGTTTAAAATCGGCGGCATAATGGGTGAGTATTCTGATTCGGATGGCGCAGGTATTGGCCCGATTGTTTTGACAAAAGAATGGACTCAGTATACCATTGATTTAAAGGGTAAAGATTTGTCTTATATGATAGGCGGTTTTTGCTGGGCTACTAACGTAGATGTTAATCCTGAAGGCGCGACCTTCTATTTGGATGAAATAAAATACGAATAAAAAAAGTAGCGTGATAAAGTATAGGTTCAAGGCACAAGGTACAAGGCTAACGGTGTTGCGTAAACCAGCAGCCATGTGCCCTGTGCCTTGAACCATTTAAAACTCGAGGTATTTTTGAAAAGAATAAAGTTTATTTTCATAATTGGCTTTCTCATTTTAGCTCTGGGGATGGCCTCCAGGCCAAAGCCCAAGGTTTACATTAAAAAAACAAAAAAAGGTTTTTACCATTTGATGGTGGAACAAAAACCTTATATAGTAAAAGGTGTTTGCTATAGCCCGGTGCCTATAGGCAAAAATCATGAATATGATTGGTGGTCTGACCCTAATAAGCCTTGGATTGCGGACGGTAAATTGATGCAGGAAATGGGAATTAATACAATAAGGGTTTATCAGCCCGGGGAAAACCCTGAAAGCGTAAGGCAAGTGATCAGGGATTTATATGAGCTTTATGGTATTCGCATGGTTTTAGGCTCTTGGCTTGGTTTTTGGGAGTATCCTTGCCCTTTTTATGGGGATAAGGCTTTTCAAGACAGGATAAAAAAAGAATTAATAGAAATGGTTCATCTCTATAAGGATGAACCGGGCGTGTTGTTTTGGACCCTCGGGAATGAAAATAATTATTCCTGTTTAGGTTTTATTAATCCGTGGTCTACCGATGAAATAAATAAAGAGCCAGATCCTCAAAAACAAAAACTTATGAAAGCCAAGATTTATTATTCTTTTATAAATGACCTGGCAAAAGAAATACATAAAATAGATTTTAATCATCCTGTAGCTTTAGGCAATGGCGAACTTATCGGCTTAGAGACGGCAGCGCAGTATTGCGCCGATATCGATTTGATCGCTTGTATAATCTACAGAGGCAAGACCTTTGGTAATTTGTTTAAATCGCTTAAAGCGGCTTTTGATAAACCTTTGTGCTTAAGCGAGTTTGGCGCGGACGCTTATGACGCCTATCTTCAAAAAGAAGACCAGAATATGCAGGCTTTCTTTTTAGAATCACAGTGGAGGCAGATATACTCTAATCTTGGGGATAATAAGGAAGGGGTGGGCAACTGTTTAGGCGGTATTATGTTTGAGTGGAATGATGAATGGTGGAAACATAATGAGGCAAATCCAGAAGGGTGGAATCTTCATGATACAGGCTCAAATTGGTCTAACGGCAGTTATTATTTTGATATAAAGGCAAAAGATAATAAGAATATGAATGAGGAATGGTTTGGCATTGTAACTTTATCTGAAGAGGCGGAAAACGGCTTAAATAAACGAATCCCCAGGAAAAGTTATTATGTGGTGAGGGATTTTTGGAAAGATCCTGTATTAACTAATAAGAAGAAAGTAGAGAAAATCAAATGACAAATAAAAATTTTTTTAGGCGTTCATTATTAGAAAAATACGCGTTAATTCTGAATTTATTGTTCGCGGGATGCCGCTTTTTTGTATTTTGGTGTTTGGCGTCTTTGATTATTTTATCTCCTCTTTTTGCCCAGGGAGAAGATAAAATTAATGAATTAAACACCCGGATACTGGAGGTTAAATCTTCAAGTGAACGTTATATTTTATTTGAAGAGTTAACGGATATCTATTTTAAGGAAAATAAATATAATGAATATGTGGAATACCTGAAATCCTTAAGCCAAAAAAATACCGGGCTTGAGCCGATTTCGGCTTATTATATTTCGCTTAGCCGTTATTATCAGCTTAAACATTTGGAAGAATCTCAAAATTGGAGCGAGTATTTTGATAAAGGTAATATTTATCGCCAGCAGATCGTTGAATTCGCGAAAAAAGCTATCGATAAAACACTCAGCCAAGAGCCGGTTAATATTTACGCTAAATTAGTATTATGGCGTTTACATAAGGATCAAGAAGATAATCTGGCTGAATCTTCTATGTCTGATTTAATGGCTTCGGTCCTGGAGTATTCCAAAGAGCCTTTGAATATCCTGTTGATAAAAGATATCGCTGATCAGTTTTCGTTTTATAATGAAAAGCTTAAGTCCCGGCAGTTATACAAGCTTTATGTGGATAAAATAACAGCATCGAACGCTGATCCTGAAACGCTGGAACCGGTTGCCTTAGGCTTTTACAAAGAAGGCAACATTGAATTATCAGAGTTGGTTTATGATGTTTATATCGAGAGAATCATTAAAACCCTTGAGAAGGAAAAAGTAGTGCCTGTTTTAGTAAATATCGCCAAGCAGTTCTCTTGCCAAAACACTGCGGCAAAAGATTTATTTTTCGCGGAGAAGGTATTTAATAGGGCAGAAGAAATAGGCGGTAAAGGTGTTTTTGATGAGGAATTGTTTTATTTGCGCGCGTTTAACCTGGAGAAGGCAAAATTATACCAGAAGGCAAAAGATATTTATACGGATTTAATCAGCCGTTATCCCGAAGCTGCCCATATCGATGAAGCGAATTATAAACTTGGAATTATTTTTACCTATGTGCTGCGCGATGAGAAAACCGGCAGGGAATATTTTCAAAAATTGGCAGGCAGGGCCATTTCGGCTGATTCCGCCGAAAAAGAATCTTCCGGCCCATTGATTAAGAAACAACTTACAAGCTCCGAAGTGATTTCTAGCTTATACCAATTAGGTTTACTTAGCCAATGGGGCGGCGATTTGCCCAAAGCAAGGCAATATTATGATAGGTTATTGGAAATAGCTACTAAAGACGGCTTTGCCGGTAAAGTTAACCTTACCAGCCAGAGATTAAAAGAAATAGATGAAGCAAAACCCATAGAAAACAATTTGAAAATGTTTTTAGATCTTTCCCTTAAGGAGGAAAACGCAATGTTTGATATGGGCAAAATTGATTTAAAAACATCGCTTTGTTACGGCCAAATAAACCAGCCAATAAGCGTTAGCGCTGTGGCTACTACCCCGGAGAGCGGATGCATGCAGGTTAAGTTAGAGCATCTTTGGTCAGGGGACTTAGGCAGCGCAAAACCAAACCTTGACGAAGCGTCTTTTGATACGGTTTACCCTGAATCCGGGATCAAAGAGATTAATCTTGTGGTTATTTCTTCAAACGGAGCCCTTGACCGCTGCATTGAAATAGTAAATGTTTATCCTTAGCGCTTTTCCGTAGAAACACTCCTTGACTACTAATGTTATTTTGGCTATAATTTTTAAAGTACTCCTGTTTCAGAGGCGTAATTTTCTAACAGAGTAAACAGTAAAGGAGTTTATGGGGACTTTAAGGCAGCAGATAATTGAATTGTCAATCCGCAATGACCTTTTAACTGCGCATCAATTAGAAGAAATTATTAATATTCATAGGACTAAAGGCGGTAAATTCAGTTCTTTGCTGCTTGAAAAGAGAAGTAATCAAAAAGCTAATTTTATTGAACTCATAAATAATGCCATCAATTTCCCGCGCATTGATGTCTCCGGTTTTAAGGATATTCCTCCAGAAATTTTAAAAATAATCTCAAGTAATTCGGCAAGAGGATTTAGGATTCTTCCTATTGGAAAAGATGGGCAAACTGTTACTTTAGTTATTGCCGACCCGCTTACTGTCTTTGATCTGGAGGAAATAGAAGAATTAAAAGAATATAAAATAAAGCTTGTGATTGCCCATGAACCGGAATTAATCGGATTGATCAATCAATATTACCCCGATATTCAAAAATCTGAATATAAGTTAGAAAGCATGAATGATATTTTAGGGGGTAATTTGGAAATAGCCGCTTTAGTTGATGATTCCAAAGCTAATCAACAATCTGAAATAAGCCAGATAGATTCTGAAGCGGTTCCTATCATAAAAGCCACTAATTTTATCCTGGAGAGGGCAATTGAATTAAAAGCAAGCGATATTCTTATTGAAGCCCTCGAGAAAATAATGCGTATACGCTTGCGTATTGACGGGATGCTGCATCAGACAGAGGTTTTGCCTTTGTCGTTTCATCCGTTTATTGTATCCCGCATTAAAGTTATTTCTAATTTAGATATTTCTGAACATAGATTCCCGCAGGACGGGCAATTTAAAATCAAGATAAAGAATAAAGAAGTGGAATTCCGTGTTTCCGTGGTGCCTTCTGTCAGCGGGGAAAAAGTGACTATCAGGGTCCTGGATAAGTCATCGGCTATGCTTGATATAGAGAAATTAGGGTTAAGGCAGGAGGAGATAGACAAATTAAAGAAGGCCTCGCTTTTGCCTCATGGAATGATTCTAGTTTGTGGCCCTACCGGTTCAGGAAAAACAACTACTCTTTATTCAATTTTAAAGTACATACATAGCCCTGAAAAAAATATTGTTACGGTAGAAGATCCTGTGGAATATCAGATAAAAGGAATAAATCAGGTTTCAGTGAATGTTAAGACAGGTTTAATTTTTAGCCGTTGTTTGCGCGCGATTTTAAGGCAGGATCCGAATGTTATTATGATTGGGGAGATCAGGGATTTTGAAACGGTTGATATTGCTATTAAAGCGGCTTTGACGGGGCATTTGGTTTTAAGTACTTTACATACTACAACCGCGGTGGGGTCTATTATCCGCTTGCTTGATATGGGGGTACAGCCTTTTTTGATCAGCGCTTCGGTGATCGCTATTATTTCCCAAAGGTTGGCAAGAAGGATTTGCCCTTTTTGTAAGGAGAAAGTAACGGGCCAGCCTTATTTTATCGGGCGCGGTTGTAAGGAATGTTTTAATTCCGGCTATAGCGGCAGAATTCTTGTTACAGAGATTTTATATATGAGCCCAAAAATTAAAGAGCTTGTACTGGCAAAAAAAATAGAAGAACAGGAAATTAAAAAGGTAGCAAGGCTTGAAGGGATGAAGACTTTAAGGGAGGAAATATCCTCATTTATTTCCGTGGGAATTACCAGTATGGAAGAAGCTTTTAGGGTTACTCCTGCGGATTAATATTAAGTAAAAAAAATATGGCTAGGCCGAATATAAATCTGACAAAAATCCTGATCGACTCTAATAAACTCAGTGAAGAAGAATTAGATAGGGCTTTCGATATTGAGAAGAAAACCGGTAAAAAGCTTAAAAATATCCTGATAGAAGAAGGTTTTTTAACGGAAGATGAGTTGCTTTCATTGATCTCTTATCTTTTTTTTATGCCTTATTTTGATCCTGTAAAATTCAAAATAGACCCTGAGGTCATTGATTCGATTTCTGAAGATACGGCGCGCAGGTTTAATTTATTTCCCTTATATAAGTCTGAGGATAGTTTGCTTATCGCTGTATCTGAGCCGTTAGATATTTTTACTCTTGATAATCTGCGCCTTTCCGTAGGATGCGAAATTAAACAGGTTTTAAGCAGGGAGAAGAGGATATTGGAGTCTATAACGGCTTATTATACAGAAGTTCAGACTCTTCCTGAAATATTAGAGACTGAAGAATCGCTTGAGATAATTGGGTTAAAGAATGAAGCGGATCTTGAATCGATAGATTTGATAGAAGAAAGTAAAAAGCAGCCGATTGTTAAGGCGGTCAGCCTTATTCTTAATGAAGCTATAGAAAGAAAAGCTTCCGATATCCATCTTGAGCCTACGGAAGAAGATTTAAAGGTGCGTTACCGTATTGATGGCATTCTCCGCGAAGCGCATTCCATACCCAAAAAGAGTTTAAGAGGCGTTTCCGCGCGTATAAAATTAATTTCTAATTTAAATATAACTAAGTCTTATTTGCCTCAGGATGGAAGGTTTCATATGGTTACTCAAGGCAAAGAAATAGATTTTCGCGTTTCTTCGTTGCCGACGATTTTCGGGGAGAAGTTTGTTTTAAGGATTTTGGATAAGGCAGGAGCTTTGGTTAAATTGGAAGAGTTAGGTTATTCTCCACAGCCTTTAGGGCTGCTTATGGAGGCTATAGCCAAAGACCATGGGATGATCTTAATCACCGGCCCTACCGGCAGCGGTAAATCCACGACTCTTTATTCGATATTAAGCAAGTTAAATACTGTAGACAGGCATATTATTACTGTGGAGGAGCCGGTAGAATATCAGATTGAAGGTTTAACGCAAATTCAAGTGAGGCCGGAGATAGATTTGACTTTTTTAATGGTATTGCGGGGGCTTTTAAGGCAGAGCCCTGATACGATCATGATCGGGGAAATACGCGATACGGAAACCGCGGATATGGCGATTAAATCTTCTCTTATCGGGCAGTTGATTTTCAGTACTTTGCATACCAATGATTCTATAAGCGCTTTCGCGCGTTTAATCGATATGGGTATAGAGCGTTATCTTGTGGCTTCTTCGCTGATATTAATTTGCGCGCAAAGGCTTTGCCGTAAGATTTGCAGTAATTGCAAAGAGCCGGTAAGAAATATACCAGAGGGCATTATTATGGATTTAGGCATTAGCCCGGATGACAGCCTGAAATTTTTCCGCGGCAGAGGGTGTGATGAATGCAATAAAACCGGGTATAAAGGCAGGACTGCGCTGCTGGAAGCTTTGAAGGTTGACGATCAGATAAAAGCAATGGTTATTAATGAGGTTTCTTTAGAACAGATTAAAGAATGGGCTATTAAAGAAGGCAGGTTAGTTACATTAAGGAGCGATGGTTTAACTAAGGCTTTTGCCGGTATAACGAGTATTGAAGAAATATACCGGGTTACCGCCAGGGATTAAACTAACAAACATGGAAAATACAGAGCAGCTAATTTATGTTGACGATTTAACAGGGCTTTATAACCGCCGTTATTTGCAGTCTCATTTGCCTGATGAACTGCAGGCGGCAAAAACGCATAATTACAGCACGTGGCTTTTTATGATAGATGTGGATCATTTTAAGATGATTAATGATACATATGGGCATCTTTGCGGCGATGAAGTAATTAAAGAGGTTGCCGGTATTATAAAAGATAATACGAAATCTGATGACAAAAAAATTCGTTATGCCGGGGATGAATTTACGATAATTTTGCCGCAGATTGAATTAAAAGATGTTATCCGTGTTGCCGAAAGGTTGGTAGAGAAAGTAAAGGGGCATATTTTTCAAGATACGCGTACCGGCAAGGAAATCAATGTAACGATAAGTTTAGGGATTGCCGGTTATCCTAAGGATAGCATTGATGCTACTGATTTGATTAATTTAGCTGATAAGGCATTGTATATATCTAAAGAAAAAGGCAGAGACTGTTTTTCTTTGGCCTCAGAAATAAATCCCGCTATATTTTGGAAAAAAGATGTTTTAAGCAGGTTTCCTTGTACTGATTTTATAGGTAGGGATGCTGAAATAGCAAAATTAGAAAGCGGGTTGAAAAGGGCCCTGCATAAAGAGGCGGGTTTAATCCTGGTTACAGGCGAGTTAGGCGTAGGCAAAAGCAGGCTATTAATTGAATTTGAAAAACAAGTTGTTTCTTCCGGAGCTGCGGTATGTTTTAACGCGCGCTGTGAGGAGAAATTTCTCGCGCAGTCCTGTTATGTCGTAGGGCAGGTGCTGTATAAATATTTTTCCGAATTGAACGAAGCCCCTGCCGGATTATTTAATGGTTTTACAGAGGTAGAGTTGTCTTCGGTATATAATTTTATGCCTATGTTGAATAACGTTCCCGGCTCGCCGGCTGTAAAAACCGCCCCTTTAGAGGATAATAAATTCTTGCCCGCGGGAATAATTAAATTATTGCAAAATATTTCTAATGTTAAACCGTTATGCCTGCTTTTTGATAATTTCCAATATGTAGACCAGGATACTTTGGGGATTATTTTACATTTTAGGGATGGCAATGAAGTTTTTCCTATTTTGACAGTCGCGACGTATTCTTCCTCAGAGATAGATAGCCCTGAAATGGTTTCATCGGCTTTAACTCAGGAGCTTAAAACGGGAAGGATTAATAAGTTAGCGGAAATTATAGTGTTGCAAAATTTGACACCCGATGGGACAAGAAAAATGATTTCGACTATTTTTTCTTCCGTCCCTTTAAGCGCCGGTTTTGTTGACTTGCTTTGCGGGATAACTAAAGGCAATCCTTTGTTCTTGCAGGAATTATTGAAATACATGCTTGAAAAGGAGTATATTTTCCATGATAAGGAAAAATGGGTGGAGAAACAGGTAAGCGTGGCGGATTTACCTGTTTCTATGGAAGATACGATTAAAAAAAGAATAGATGATTTAAGCGTTGAAACAAAAGAAATGATCGCCAAAGCCGCCGCTATAGGGGATGATTTTCAGATTGATTTGCTTCAGCAGATAGATAGCCAGGATAGGGGCTATATTCTTGATTTGATCGAAGCTGCTAAAAAAATCGGCTTGGTTTATGAAAGCGGGCCGAGCGGCAAAGATGAGTTTAGCTTTGTTACGGGAGAAATCCGTAAAATTCTCTTTAGCGCCATGGGCAATAATCAAATGAAACATTTGCATTCCCGTATAGGTGAAATTAAGGAGAAGCTTAATCCCGATAAACTTTCAAGCATTGCCGGAGAATTATATTATAATTTTAAGAAGGCTGAAGATTGGGTGCGCGCGGAGCAATACGCCAAAGTTATTAAAGAGGGGAAAAGCACTTTTTACGACCAGACAATAAAATACGCGCAGTCTTTATTACAGGAGGTTGAAGAGCAAAAAGAAGCTTTGCCTTTGAGTAAAAAGACATGGCAAGTTGTCCCTGAAGTAATCCGGCATATTTACATGGCTAGTATAAATTATGTTCTATATCCTCCGCAAAGCCAAATGCGGTCTGCGCCTATCGAAGAGATTTATAAGATCATTTCGCAGGTGTTTTCTGAAACTGAACTTTTGATAATCGCGTATATCGGAGATTCTTTGGTGGTAAATAACAAAAAAATAGGCAAAGAGTCAAAGGTTTTCTTTCTAGATGGTTTTGTATCGCTTATGAAGGATGCTAATCTTGAAAGTATCTCTTTTGAAAAAGGCCTGGAAAAAGAAGAAGTGTATAAATTTATTGACGCGTTGAATAAGCTTGAGCGTAAGGAAGAAGGTATTGGGTCTTTTCTTAAAGAATCGGGTGTAACTCATATTGAAATTAATGAAATACATTATGATATTTCCCGGAAGAAATCTAAAGAAAAGGAAAGCCTTCAGGAGATTATGCTTATGGATTATTTGCTGGGAAAGCTTCCCGGCAATGAGAAAAATGCCGGATTAATCCAGGGTAAATCCAATAATGCCGAGGAAATTTCCCAGGCGTTGGATAAGTTTGGTGAGCAGATAAGCAAAGATACCGGCAAGGACAAGGATACCGCCAAGGCTGACCTTCTGGCTAAAAGTATCCAAAAAATCGGCAGCCAATTTAATAAAGGCGATAAAAAAGATTGGTCGCAATATAAAGAAGGGTTAGCCGGAACGATATTATCTATGGAGCCGGGCCTTCGGGCAAAGGTTTTGGCTAGCCAGTTTGAGGAAGAAGAAAATACGGATAAGGAATCTGAAGGGGCAAAAGCGGTAAAAACAAGCAAAGTTAATGTGGATATGATTAAAGAATTAAGCATGGACTTGCCGGATGAGGTGATTTTAGATGTGTTAAGTACTCAATACGTCCAAAAAGACAGCGATATAGATAAAATGAGAAAATTGGCAGAGCGTTTTTTGGTCGATCCCCAAAGAAGGGAAAAACTTACGCCTATTTTAAAAGAAAAGTTGAATAAATTAGGCGCAAGCTCTGAAGAGTTCGATTGGATGTTGGGCAAAGACGTGTTGGGTAATTTTTCTTTAGAGGAAAAGGTGAAAAAAATAAATTTTTCGCCAAGCAATAACTTGTTTAAGTTATTGCCGATGATGAAAGTAGATAAGATTAATGAAGAATTATTGCTTGCGGGAAGGAATGAAGAGGTTGAAATAATTATTGAAAAGCTGTTTTCTACCTTGATAGAAGAATATCCAAGAAGCAAATCGATGTTAGGAGCTTTTAAGGATGTTTTAGTTGTTTTAAGCCCGTATCCTCAGCATAAGTTGTTAATCGGTTTTATCCGGAAAATAGTATCTGCCAGTCAGATTAAAGAGGAGCTTTTCTTCTCCTTTTTTATGCCGTTATTAAATCCTAAGATAGACAAGATTACGGAAATGCTTTTACACGGCGGCCATTATGATTTAGTTAAGGCATTAATTCAGAATTATACTAAAGACACAAAAACCATGGAAGCGGCATTAAAGAGTTTGGAGCCGGTGATTGATAAGTTAAAAAAACAGCTTACCAGGCGGATTGATGATAAACTTGATTGGGTTATGTTTGCGGATATGCTGGTTTTGTTTAAAGGTAGAGTTACAAAACCGTTAATAGAGGCGGCTTTGTTCGAAGAAGGAGTGCAAAGCGGCAAATATTTCGAGGCGTATTTAAGGAGGGTTACCATAAGTAAAATACTTAAACGCCTGCCAAAAGAATCGGTGTTAAGTTTTTTAAAGGAAAAATTCGCTGATCCCCGTTTATTTATTATCAAAAGCTTAATTGAACTTGTACAGGCCACAGATGATGAGGAAATAATTAGTGTTTTGGAAATTCCTATAAAGCATAACGATCCGGCCATACGAAAAAAGACAGCCTTTGTCCTTGGCAAACTAAAAGGAAAAATAAGCGCTGTTTTGTTAAGTAAAATGTTAAATGATGCCGATGCCGATTTGCGCCAATTTGCGCTTGAGATGCTGCAAAGCAGGACAGACGATTTTGCGGTTGGAGTTATTACCGAACATGTTAAAAATAAGAGGACTGCGTTATAAAAGGGCAATAGATTGAATTAAAATGGACAATGAAAAACACCCTCAAAGATTTATTCCTAAAATAAGCCTGATAGGCCAGGTGCTTTTAAAGAAAAAGCTGATAAGCGAAGAGCAGTTAAAGGATGCTTTGTCTGAGCAGAAAGAAAATGGCGGGTTATTAGGGGACATTTTAATTCAAAAAGGTTTTATTTCTGAAGATAAAATGTGTCAGGCGCTTGCCAGCCAATCTGATTTATGTTATATTCCTTTAGAAAGATATAAGGTTTCCAAAGATATTCTAAAGTTGATGTCTGCTGATATCTCTGATGAATACTGCTGTTTGCCTATAGATAAGATAGGCGATGTATTGACAATATCTATGGCGGATCCTTTTAACCAAAAAGCTATAAATATGATTGAAACTATTATTCATTGCAAGGTTGTTAGCGTGATTGGGGCTAAGACTCAAATAGAAAAGATGATAAAACTGTATTATCAAATTTAGCGGGGGAAGAATGCCAAAATTTAATTATACTGCTAGAGATAAGGACGCTAATCTTATTACGGGAGATGTGGAAGCAAAAGACAGCGTTTCTGTGGTGAAAGATTTGAAAAATAAGAATCTCACCATTATTTCTGTTGTTGAGAAAAAAGAAGAAAAAAAAGCGGTTCTTAAAACAGGCAAGAAAAAAGTAAGGTCAATGGAACTGGTTATTTTCTCAAGGCAGCTGGCGACATTGATTGATTCCGGAGTTTCTTTGATCGCGGGGTTGACTATATTGCATGAACAGGTGGAAAATCCTTATTTAAAGAAAGTTGTTTTTAATATAAAAAGCGATATTGAAGCGGGCAACAGCCTTTCCAGTTCTTTTGCTAAATATCCCGATGCCTTTCCTGACATTTTTATGAATATGATAAGGGCAGGCGAAAGCAGCGGAAGTTTAAACGTAATTTTAGAGAGGGTAGCGGATTACCTGGAAAGTACGGAAAATACAATGCGTAAGTTAAAATCCGCGTTTACATATCCTGTCCTTGTTATAGGCATGGCTGTAATAATTGTCGCTTTTTTGATAATAAAAGTTGTGCCTACTTTTAAAAATATATTTGAAAGTATGGGGGGGGGCTTGCCTTTACCGACTCTTATCTTGATAAAGATAAGCGATTTTTCCGCGCGTTATTTCGTTTTTTTGGCGGCTGGGGTGATAGGCGCTTATATGGGGTTTGATAAGTATATACATACAAGCCAGGGCAGGTTCAGATTTGACCAATTCAAATTTAAGATTCCGGTTCTGGGAGTAATTTTTAAGAATGTGGCTGTTAGTCGATTTACGCGCACGCTGGCTATTTTAGCCAAGAGTGGAGTGAATATTCTTGAAGCATTTGAAATATCCGGTAAAGTCGCGGGAAATAAGGTGATTGAATTGGCTACAGATCAGATCAGGGCCGATTTACAGGCTGGAGAAAGCATCGCTGAACCTATGGCTAAGACAGGAAAATTTTCCGTATTTGTGGTTAAGATGGTCGCGGTTGGAGAACAGACAGGCGAGTTGGAAAAGATGCTTTCTAAAGTGTCGGATTATTATGAAGAACAGATAAACGAAACTTTAGCTAACCTTAATTCTATGTTAGAGCCTGTTATCATTGTTTCTTTAGGGTTAATTATAGGTTTTATAGTTTTAGCGATGTTTTTACCGATATTTAAATTAACTCAAACAATCGGCCAATAGCCGTTTATCGAATATGCGGATTAAGTTTATTGTCTCAATATATATAACTTGAAAAATGTGGATATAAAAGGAGTGTCCGTAAATTGTGATCGGAAAGTTAAACGCCGCGTGTATAAACGCGGCGTTACTTTATTATAAAGTTATCCTGAATTTGGGCTTTTAAACAAAATGTGAAAGCCATTTTGACGTTAATTCTTGTGTTATATAATGTTATAGAAAAATTAGCGCATTTATTGTAAAAGGGCCGGGAATTGTGTTATAATTTGATTAGCGGCAGAAAAAAATTATAATTTAACATTGTTAATGCTAAGCATGGCAAAAAATAAAGGGGTTGGTCCCCGCAGAATAAGAAGCGCGCTGACAGGCTTTACTTTTGTAGAATTAATGATGGTAATCGCGATAGTCGCGGTTACCATCCCGTCACTATTAAGCAGTTTCGTTTCAGTTACTTTATTAAATGAAACAAATAATAATTATGGTATCGCTATAACTCACGCACAGTATGTAATGGAAGATATAAGGGATGCGGATTTTATCGGCATTAAGGCGAAAATTGAAAGCGGGGATTGGGATTGGAATAGCGCGGCTATCAATAATAATGGGCTGGCTCCTTTAGCTAATGAAAATATAAACACAGAAGTAAGCGGGACAGATTTGTTGAATATAACGGTAATTGTAAATTGGATTGACCGCGGTGGCAGGCAGAAGAATACTCAGTTGGTTACATTAATATCCGGGCCATGAAAATTTTGTTGCGGAATAAACTGAAAAATGGAAGTTGCGCAGGTATTAAGCAGGCTTTAAAAGGTTTTACTCTTTTTGAGGTTTTAGTGTGTTGTACCATATTGAGCGCGATCCTTGCTTCGATATTCGGCGTTTTTTCTGTGGGGAATGAATGTTGGAATATAAATACTTCTGTCCTGGATTTGCGCCAACAGGCACGGATGAGCATGGATGGGATGTCCAGAGAAATACGGCAGAGCCCGCCTTCATCTATAAGTATAACAGATGGAGGGGCAAGGATCAATTTTAGCATCGGGGCTTACCCGGTTAGGTATTATCTTGTTAATGAACAGCTTGTTCGTGAATATATTCCGTCAGGGGAAACTGAATGGGTAAGGCGGGTGTTAGGCACTGATATGGCTTCCTTGAATTTTTCGCTCTCTAATTCTGTTGTGGAGATCCGGATAGAATTGGGAAATACCGTTGGAGGTAAAAATATATCAATACCTTTGACAACAAGATTGAGGTTAAGGAATGAATAAAGAAAAAGGCTTTGCTTTGATTTTTGTCCTGATGGTAATGTCGACAATGGCAATTTTAGGGACGGCGTTATTTTCCCGCAGTATCCCTGAACGTTATTTATCTGAAAGGTTTGTTGATTCTACGCAGGCTTTTTGGCTGGCGGAGGCAGGCATACAGGAAGCCGGCTTTGTATTAAACAGCGGTGATTGGACCGGTTGGGCGAACCAGGGAGCCACGGATAAAGTTAAAACCGCGTCTTTAGGTGCGGGTAATTATACAGTAACAGTAACGGATTTTAGTGGTGCCAATCCGATAGCTGTTTCAGCAGGTACCGTTAAAGGGGTGTCCCGGAATATAGAAGCTACCATGCGTAAGTCCGGGTCACTTTTTAATGCTGCTTTAAGCAGTCAGACTCAGTTTCAAGGAGCATTATTTAATGATGTTGTATTTGATAGTTATGATTCTTCTTTAGGCCTGTATGGGGGCAGTAATGTCGGCTCAAAAGGAAACATAATTACTACTGCGGCTTCCGCGGGAGCGATAACACTTATCAAGAATAATCTTGTTAAAGGGGATGTTTCCACCGGCCCGGGAGGAACTGTAGTGCTGAATGATACTTCAGCTGTAACGGGGAATATAACGGATGACAATAACACTACGATGAACCCTGTGGTAATTCCAGCTGACCTTTCCAGCCTTCCCAGTGGAGGTGATTATTTCTTAAACGGCGGTGCAGGAACGCTTGTTTCTGGAGATTATAAATTTTCTTCGTTCAAGGTAAGGAATGGGGGGAAGGTGACCATCGACGGAACTGTAAGGATGTATTGTGCAAGCCTGCCCACTAGTGTTTCTTTCGAAATTGCTTTAAATGGCCAGGTGGTTATTAATCCCGGCGGTAAATTGATAGTTTATGCCGATGGGCTTTTTCTTGTTTCAAAAAAGGGAATAGCAAATAATACACATCGCCCAAAAAACCTGCAAATATACAGTACCTTGAATGCCGATGCGACGTGGACAATGATAGGGGGGGATGGCTCAACTCCTTTCGAAGGCGTAATTTACGCGCCTAATACCTATGTTGAGACTAACAATTGGCTGGAGGTTTACGGATCTATTGTCGCAAAGAGGATCTTTTATGATTCTGTTTATAGTATGCATTATGACGAGGATTTAAAGGTAGAGGGCAGCACTGAGCAAACGGGAACCGCAGGGAGCCAATATAGCGTTAAGCAGTGGAAAGAACAAAATAATCCTTATCCGCTAAACTAAGATATGAAGAAAAACCTAGGATTCACATTGGTAGAAATTTTGTTGTGCATGGCATTATTGTTAGTTTTATTTTTAGGCAGCATGAATGTTTATGTCTATTGTTTTGAGCTTCAAGAAACCGCGCGCAATACTAGTAATGCTTTAAATGATGTGCGGTCGAAATTAGAAGATATAAGAAACTCTGATTTTGACGCTATTGTTGCCACTTATAACGCGCAGGTTGTTGATTTAAGCAAGGTAAATGGCATAGTAATCGGAAAAATGAAGACAGAGGCGGCTTATGTTACCGGAAGTAATAATAATTTGATAGATATTCGCGCGGTGGCGTGCTGGCGGCAAAAAGGAGGCCGTATCATAGGAGAAGGAAAAATCGACGGTTCGGGTAATTTTGTTTTGAGTGATTTAAACGGTAACGGAAAAATAGATTCTCCCGTAGAGTTAGTTACGGCTGTAAGCAAAAAGAAATGAAAAGAGAAGGTAAACAATTAAATTCGATTATTGGGCGTGCCTCGGGCTATACTCTCATAGAAATGTTGATTGTGTTGAGTATTGTCAGCTTTTTATTTAGCGCGGTATTTGGTGTTTTAAATATAGGCAATACTTCATTTAGTGCCGGTTCCGCGCGGCAAACCGTTGAAAATCAGGCAAGACAGGGGTTAGAGGGTATGCTAAGGGAACTGTACGAGTCGAGTGGGGGAACAGTAGTTTTAAGCGAGGGGAATTCCGTTATTACTTTTAAGCTTCCCGTAGGTGTTAACGGTTCCGGAAATCTCCTTTGGGGGGCGCAGGGTGTCGAGAACTATAAAATTAAGTATCTGGTTGAAAGTAATCAACTTGTAAGAGAAGTCCTGGATTCTTCGGATAATTTGATTAGCCGGAAAGTATTGGCTACAGATATACTGAGCCTTGCGTTTGTTCACGCGGGCAGTATTATGAGCATTACTTTAAATGCCCAAAAGAAAGTTAAAGGAAATGATTTTGTTGCGCAGGCTGTCTCCTCTAAAGTAGCTTTTCGTAATTAAATACCCCTAAGCTTAAAATATAAACCGTGTGGTGAAAACCGCGATTGAAGGTTTTTTTATGCTATACTTAAATTAAAGGTATAGTATTAATTTAAGGCAGGAAAAAGATGGCAAAGTTAAATAATAATAAAGGGGTACTTCTTGTAAGCACGTTGATGCTGTCGGGGGTGCTTTTTGTTTTATCGGGCGTTTACATGTCCAGCTCTATAGTGCAAAGCCGGGTTGTGCAAAGGCAAGGGGATTCTTTACAGTTATTTTACGCGGCAGAGAAAGGCGCGGAATACGTATTTGTAGAATCTCAGAATCAGGGCTGGTTTTTTGCCACTCATGAAGTGGCGGATAAGGATTTAGACGGCGATGGTAAAATTAATGATTTAATCCCCAAGGCGTTGCCTGCCTCGGTAAGCCTTACCGGAGCCAGTATTAATTCTGTAACCGGTTGTTATGAAGTCAACGCAGGCATCACTCAATGCAAGGTAGAGGTAAAGGTTTATAATAATCCCGATAAACCTAATGAATTTATTTTACTTTCCCGCGGCAGTTCCGGTAAGGTAGATGCCGCGCGTATTGTTAAAAATAGGCTGGCTCATCGGTCTATGTACGAATATCTTATGTTTTTCCCCGAGACTAAATCTTTCAGCGGCAGTTACAATGGCAAAGGCGTAGGCGGCATGCATATTAATGGGAATTTAATTTTATACGGCGCTAATTTTACAAACCTTACGGAACTTAGCGTTTCCGGCTATATTTATTACGCTAACTCTAATTATACCGCGCCTTATACTTTAGATGATTACGACGGCAGAAGAGACGGTTTTGTCCCGATGTTTCAGTTATCATACCCGCCTTATAGTTATTATGTTCCGGGCAATATGATGAGATCCGACAAGAGTTCTTTTTTTTCAAGCGGTGCCAGGATTAACGGGGTGAGCATACCAAAAACATTGGATTCGGAATGGGCGTGGGATAAATATTCGGGAATTGACGCAATTTTAAATCCGGGCCGTAAACCTGAGTTGCCGGTAACTATTACGGTGCCGGAGGCAGAGTTAGAAAGGGTTGGGGTAACGAACGCTAATGATTATTGGATTAAGATTCACGGGAAAAACCCCAGTGGCATAAATGCGGAGTGGTGGGAGGACAAAGTATACGGCAATGACCGCGCGTTTGGCATAGAGTCTATACCTGTAAAATACACAAGTTCCTTGAATCAGCCCGAGGCCTGGAGGGATTTCATGAAATCTAATAATTTAGATACGATAGTAACGGAGAAGAATTCCGGAGGTAGATTTGTTGCTCCTTTAAATATCGAAACAAATTATTCGGTTTTAGCTAAAAGTTCCGGTTTATATGTAGGTAAAGATGGATTAGGCAAGACAGAGGTTTATTTAAACGGCGTTAAGCAGGAGGCTTTGCCTTGTTGGATAGAGGATAATGTGCAATTTTTTAATTCTGTGCGGCCGCATTTAGTTTCAAGTACCCCCGTTAAAGAGAACGTTATTCAATTTGATGTCGGAAAATTAGTTAATGATTGTGCCGATGCTAAACCGAAGAACAATATTATATATGTGGATAATAAGAATGTCAGGCTGGTTAATGCCGCTAAATTGCCGGATAACGGCTTAACCGTAGTTTCACCGTATAATGTTTATCTTAAAGGTAATTATAATACGGATGAAGAGTGGCAGCCTTCGGCGGTGATCACTAACAGTTTAGTTTATACCCTGTCGGAAGATTTTAATGATCCGCAGTATTTGCCGGAGTCATACCATTTTAAAGAATATCCGTACTCTTTGGAATTCCAGGATTTTTTAGATAAATACGTGTCAGGTGAGCGTTATCCTGACAAATTACCGCTGCCTCCGGAGGGCGGGATTACGCCGACTTGGGTAAAGAAAAATTTAACCGGCGCTCAGCAAAAAATTTTGCTTGATAAAGGGGAATCTTACTATGATAAGGATAATGAAAGTTTAATGGCGAATACCGCCAGTAAAAACACTACTTATAATGTGGCTATTTCAGCGCCATATAACCCGTATCCATATTCGTTAGAGAGGTGGTCCGGTAAGAGGACTGTGGAAGGTGCATTTATTCAATTAGAAAAACCCTGGTCTAAAATCAGGGATGTGCCTTCAAATTACGGGCGTAAAGCTAAAAAAGGGTCAGGAGGCGGTTATGCCGCTTGGGACCCTTCTTCACAATATAATTATGAAGAAAAATTTAAAGGCGAACAAGGAAGAAAGCCAGCGGGTGATTTTTTTTCCGGTTCCCAGGCGCGTTGGGAAGTAGTTTCTGATTTTGACCATAATATTTAAGTTTTTTCTAACATTGGCGGTTAATTAGGATCGTTAAATGGCGAGATTAAACAATAACAAAGGGGTACTTCTTCTAAGCACGTTTATGCTGGCTGGGGTGCTTTTTGTTTTGTCCGGCGTTTATATGTCCAGTTCTATAGTGCAAAGCCGGGCAGTGCAAAGGCAAAAGGATTCTTTGCAGGTATTTTATGCGGCAGAAAAAGGCGCGGAATACATATTTGCAGAATCGCAGAATCACGGCTGGGCTTTTGCCACGCATGAAGTGGCGGCTACGGATTTGGACGGTGATGGACAAATTAATGATTTAATTCCTAACGCATCTGCTCTTTCAGTAAGCCTTACCGGCGCCAGTCTTAATGCTATGACCGGCTGTTACGAAGTGGATGCTTTTCAAAGCAAGGTAGAGGTAAAGGTTTATATTAATCCTAATGAAGCTAATGAAACTATTTTACTTTCCCGTGGCACTTCTGCTAGGGGAGATAGTGCTCGTATTATCAAAAATCGGCTGAATCACCGGTCTATGTATGAATATCTTATGTTTTTTCCGGACGATCAATATTTTGGCGGCAATTACGACGGCAAGGGGATTGGCGGCATACATGTTAATGGCGATATAATTTTAGGCGGAGCTGATTTTACAAATTTAACTGAGCTTAGTTCTTCAGGATATCTTTATTATTATAATTTTTCTAATTATCCTCCTCCTTACTATTTGGATGATTTGGACGGAAACAGAGATGGGTTTGTCCAGATGGTGCAAAACAGCGCTCCTCCTTATGGTTACTGGGTACCGGATTGGAAGATGATGCTTGAACAAGACTCATTTTTTTCAGGTGGAGCTAGAGTTAATGGTGTTTATATTCCTTATGAAATGTCTTCAGAATGGCAGTGGGATAAGTATTCAGGCATTGACGCGAATTTAAATCCGGGAGGAAGCCCTGAACTGCCGGTAACTATCGTAGTGCCACAAGCAGAGTTAGATAATGCCGGAGCAACGGACGTTAATGATTATTGGCTGAAAGTTTATGGCGCTAACCCCAGTAATGTCAATATCGAGTGGTGGGAGGATAAGGTTTACGGCAATGACCGCGCGGTGGGCGAAGAGTCCCTATCGGTAAAATATACCAATTCTAAATATCAGGTTGATGATTGGAGTGAGTTTATTAAATCCAATGGGTTAGGTTCTGTGGTAATAGATAAAAATGCCGGAGGTAAATACCTTGCACCTTTAAATATTGAAACAAATTATTCATATTTAGCCAAACAGGATGGGTTATACATCGGTAGTGACGGATCAGGTAACACGGAGGTTTATCTAAATGGCATTAAACAGGAGGGGGGGGTACCTTGCTGGATAGAGGATAATGTGCAATTTTTTAATGCTGTGCGCCCGCATCTAGACGCTGATGGCGTGCCTGTTAAGGAAAATGTTATTCAATTTGATGTGGGTAAATTACTTAATAGTTGCATTGATGCTAAACCGAAAAATAATATTATATATGTGGATAATAAGAATCTCAGGCTGGTTAATGCCGCTAAGTTGCCGGAAAAAGGACTAACAGTAGTTTCACCGTATAATATTTATCTTAAAGGGAATTATAATACGGACGCAGAATGGCAGCCATCAGCGGTGATAACCAATAGCTTTGCGTATACCTTATCAGAAGATTTTAATGACCCGCAGGTTATGCCGGAGTCTTATGATTATAAAGAAAATCCTTATTCTTTGGAATTTCAGGATTTTCTAAATAAATACGTTTCAGGCGTTCGTTATCCGGCTTCTTTTCCGCCATATCCGCCGGGAGGGCTTACTCCGGCTTGGATAAAGGCAAATTTGACAGGCGCGCAACAAGAGTTTTTGCTTAATACAGGAGAATCATATTATGATACCGATAACGAAAGTTTAATGGCTAATCAGGTTACTAAAGATACTGTTTATAATGTAGCTGTTTCTGCGCCAGATTCTCCTTATCCTAATATTTTAGAGAGATGGTCTGCAAAAATGACAGTGGAAGGGTCTTTTATTCAATTAGAAAAGCGTTGGTCAGATAAACGGGATGTCCCTTTTTTTTCATCACAACCACAATTTAACGTATATAACCACGGAGCTGTTAAAGGCTGGGGAGGTTATCGCAGCGCTTTAGCAGGTGCATCACAATATAATTACGAAGCAAGATTTAAAGGTGTAGGAGGGAAAAAACCTTCGGGTGATTTTCTTTCCGGTTCTCAGGCGCGTTGGGAAGTAGTAACTGATTTTGACCACAATATTTAGGGTTCTTCTAACGCCATGCCTATCGCGGTGGTTAAGTAAGGAGTACTTTGCTTTGTAGTTATGTTTTTTAATAATCGTTGGGAGAAAGGGATATTTTTAACAGGGTCCAATACAAACGCTTTTAAATTTAAATATTCGGTTAAAAATTCCGTTAATCCGCTTAATTGTGAAGACCCGCCGGTAATATAGATTTCTTCAATCCTGCGTTCGGTAAGATTCTCATAAAACTCAAGAGAAACAAAAATTTCATTCAATAGGTTGTTAATTAAAGTTGTTTTAACGATCTCTAATACGTTAGAAGGTGAGCTCTTAAGGTTAATTTTTAGTTCTTGGGCTTCTTTTTGAGGTATTTCTATCTTAGATTTTATTGCCGCGGTGATAGTGTCTCCGCCAAACTGCGTATCTCTGACAAAATAAGGGGTTTGTCCCTGCGCGATCAATAGGTTGGTAATTTTATCTCCGATATTTAAAATTGCTATGTTGGCAAGGTTCTTGTCCGGGTAATTATGGTAAAAATTCCTTTTAACGGCCAGAGCGTCAATGGTGACTAGTTTTGGCTCAAGCCCCGCTTGACGGACAATTTTTAACCTCTCATCCAGAAATTCTTTCTTAACAGCTACTAAAAATATCATTATCCTGTTTTTTGAACTTTTTTCTTCTCCCATTGGGTAATAATCCATGTATACTTCCTCAGGCTTAAAAGGGATATGGTCTTCTAATTTGAATGCCATTGCTTTTTTAAGTTCTACCTCGTTCATTTTAGGCAAAGAGACATACCTTGCGACCACATTTTCTCCTGAAACAGAGATATTAACTTCTTTAGTAGAAATACGTGTTTCTTCAAAGAGTTCTTTTATGGTTTTTGCGAGGCCTTTAGCTTCGTCAACAGCTTTTACCCCAAATTTAGTTATTTCATAAGAGTTGTTTTTTTTCTCGAGCTCTACTACTTTAAGCAGATTATTCCCGATATCTAATCCTACGCGTATATGTTTTTTATTGAATATCATCGTATTTTTTTTATTGCCCTTTTTCTAAAGCGGATATTTCTATATTATTGATTATTTCCGAGATTGTTTTGTTGCGCAACGCTGTTTTTTCCTTTTCGTTTAAACGGTCGGCCAGTTCAGCATGGCTTTCGTTAAATTTCTCAGTTTCTTTTTTTGAGAGTAAACTGTTTTCCATGATGCGCGGAGAAATAAAAATCAGCAGTTCCGTATTGACAATTTCCTTATTATCTTTTCTGAAAAGCCTGCCTATAACAGGAAGGTCCCCTAATAAGGGGATTTTATTGACGGTTATTGTAGAGTCTTTTTTCTTTAATCCGCCGATAACAACGGCTTCGCTGTCTTTTAGCATGAAATTGGTTTCAACTTTGCGAGAATCAATGGAGGGTTCGTTAGTGTCTCCTACAAACGCGGCAACGAAACTTTGTTCTGTTTTAACGCTTAATGATATAAATTTATCTTTAGTGATATGAGGAGTAACATATAATTTTATGCCTATGTCTTTGAATTGCGTGGTGGTGATTGCCGATGCCCCGTCAGTGCTTTGCGTAACGGAAGTATAAGGGACTTGTTCTGTTATTTCTATCTGCGCGGCAAGGTTGTCTAGCGTCAATACCCGGGGATTAGCAAGGATTTTTACCCTTTTGTCTTCGGCAAAAAGGCTCATTTGCGCGGAAATATCCCAAAGGGGCAGGATCGTTTTCCCATAATACAGGTCCATGATTGTGGGAGCAGGGGGAGTTAAGGATTGCGTGATCCTTTTTTCTGGTGATTTCTTATGGGTAATAGTATAATCTAAGCCCAATTTTTCCGTGTCGGTAATCTTTACGCTTACTAAAAGCGCTTCTATTATTACCTGCGGAGTGCGGATATCCAGTTTAGTGGCCAGGTCTTCGACTTTATTCAGTATGTCAGGAGTGTCTGTAACAATTAAGGAATTTGTACTGACGTTTATCTGTATATTCCCACGGCTGGAGAGTATTTTATTTAATGATTGCTGTAAATCCGACGCTTTAGCAAAATTAAGTGTCATGATTTTTGTAGATATAGGGCTGGTTTCTTCTTCTTTTCTTAATGTTGCCTGAGTCATTATCCTGATGATATTGTCATGTATTTTGTATGTTAATTCATTAATTTTCAGGACATTTTCTAAAGCGGTTTGCCAGGGGACGTCGGTCAAGGTAATTGAGATTTTTGCTTTTACGTCATTATCCATGATGATATTGAGCCCGCTTGCCTGGGAAATGATCTTAAGCACGTCTTTAAGGTCCAGTTCTTTAACATCAAGCGTAATAAGGTTTTTTGGGTTTTCCGGCTGAAGTTCGTCCGCGGTTACTTGATTGAACGCAAGCGTATGAACGCATAAAATAATCGCGAGGGTAACGAGCTTGAAAGCGTATAAGTTTAATTTTTTCATTGTTTTTTCTCCGCGTTTAATTTCAATTCAACCTCTTTTTTCCCAAATAGCAAAGTAACTTTTTCAGCGCTTATTTCTTTTATTATTAATTCTTTTATGGTATCGCCTTCTTTCATCCATTCGCCGTCAATTATCGCGAAATAAATATTATTAATTTTACTGATGCCCATAAGTTTAACTTCCGGGATTTTTATTTCAGCTGAAGGTTTTTGAAAAGATCTTCTTAATTCCCCTTTTTCATTCGCTAAAGGTATAAAGGGGTCTCTTTCAGGCGCGGCTTCGGCAGGGAAGGGGTTGTCCTGGCCGAATACAAATATAGCGCAAGAAAGGATTAAAATCGGTAAAAATATAATAAATGTGATTTTGCGCGTAATAATATAAAAAGGCATAATTGTCATATGAATTCCGGTTTGTATCGCTTTCGTGCTAATTTTTTACAGAAAGCGGTATCTTTAAAGCTAATTCTATATCATGTTCCCAGACATTGTTGGAATTACTTTGTATTTTTACTTTATTTATTAAGATTGTTTTTCCTAAAGATTCCAGATTGTTCAGGAATGATAATAATTGATAATAGCTGCATTCAAATTTTATGGTAATCGGCAATTCTACATATACATCGGTGTTGTCCGGTATTTTAATTTCATTTTTTTCCGATGGGGTTATAGCTTTAAGGCCGATTTTGTTGGTTTCGGCAAAACGGCTTAGGGAAAAGAAAATTTCTTCTACATTGGAAAAGAAATTGTTTTTAATAGCGGCAATTTGTGAGTCTTGTTTACTTATTTCAGAATTAGCTGTTTTTTTAAGAGACGGGAAGTCAGGGAAGTTAGATAACTCTTTTGTTTTTTTGATGATTTCAGATTTTATCTTTATGTCGTCAGAGTATAATGCCGTGATCCTGCTTAAAGCAAAGGCATTTATTGCCAAAAGAAGGATTATTCCGGCAATAAATTTTATGTTTTTGGTTTTTTTATGTTCTTCGATTTTAGCCATTTTCCTTATAGTTTAAATTCGCAAAACAAGCTGAAGTCCATTATTTCTAAGCTGCCTTTTTTTACTGATACAAGCGGCCCCAGTTTAATTACTGAAAAGTCGCTGCTGAAAACAGTTTCGTTTTTAAGCCGTTCCACAAATTGTGAAATTGAATCGATTATTTCCGATTCATTCAAGGAAGTTGCCGAACCGCGTATGACAAGCATTTTTTTAGGGGCGGTTTCTGTGTGTATGCTTGTAAGCCATACCTGGGGGGATATATTTTTGCCTATTATAGATAATTTTTTTGACCAAAGAATATTATTCTCCAGGATCTTTTCATAAAAGGATAATTTTTCTTCGGTTTCTTTTTTTATCTTTTTTATTTTTTCTATTTCATTATACCCTGTTTTTAAAGCTGAACTTTTTTTATTCAATAAGGACATTTCATTTTTTCTAGCATTGATTTGCGCCGATAAAGAATACCATCCGCCGGAAGTTAATATGGATAGAAAGGTTAGGATGAAAGCAAAAATTTTCAGCCGTTTAACGGAAGAATCCTCCTCCGGCTCTTTTTTTAGTTTTTTGTGGTGCGCTTTGGCGTCAGGTAAAAGATTTATTATGGCCATGTTTAATTGTTTGCGGGGGGGGTTAGTTTATTCTTGTAATGTAATATTAGATCAATATCCTTTTTTGTAAATATCCGGTGGCCGTTCCTGTCCCTTTTTATTTCAGGTATTTTATTGCCTTTAAACCATAAGAAAAGGGTGTTGCGAGAAATCCCCACTTTTTTAAGAACGTCTTTTGTAGTGTAGAATAACATTTTACTCCTTTTCTTTCAAGAAATTAAGTAGTTATCGTTTACCAAGTAGTATTTGGTATACCTAATTATACATAATATAGTAAAGAAATACGGATTTGTCAAATATTTTTTAGCCCCTTTTGTTAAAAAAGCTTGACTGGCTACTTTTTTGGTAGTATAAATAAAAATTACTATCGTAATTAATCCTAAGTAATTAAGCGTAATCCCTGGATTTATATGTGATGATTATGCCGGGAGTTTAAGCGGAAAGGCAGTAAAATTAATGCGGCCTATAAATATTAAAAAAATAGAATTTACTGAAAAAGAGCGTCGGAATGTTGAGATTTTGGAAATTTTAAGGAAACACGGCCCGATCAGCCGTCCCGATATTTCTAAAGCGATGGGGATAAATGTCGTTACTATCTCCAATTATATCGATGAGTTCATAAAACATAACTTAGTTTATGAGAAAGAATTAGATGTTTCGGAAGGGGGGAGGCGGCCCACCCTTTTAGAGTTAAATACTAAGGCGGGTTATGTGATAGGCGTTGGGGTGAATTTAATGAATATGGTGGGTGTCCTTGTGGATTTAAAGGGCAATATTGTTACTAAGACTCAGGTAGCCAAGCCGCGCTCATCGGTTAAAGAAATAGTTGAAGCGTTGTTAGAGATAATACGGGAGATATTAAGGCGTTCCAAGGAGTATACTAATGATATAAAGGGGATAGGCGTAGGAATCGCCGGTTTAGTAAATAAAACTAACGGTTCTATTCACTGGCCGCAGAAAATGGATCATTATTATACTTATGCTTCAGTAGATTTGCCTTTGGGGGAATTGATTGAAAGGGAGTTTAACCTGCCGATTTTAATTGAAAATGACGCTACAAGCGCCTGTTTTGGCGAGTATTGGTTAAATTTGAATAGAGAATATCGAAATGTAATATATATGTTTTCCGGTGTCGGCTGCGGCATTATGATCAATGGAGAGATTTATAATGGCAGTACCGGATATGCTGGGGAAGTTTCCATAGCTAATTTTAAGGAACAGGACCTTTTTAGCTGCGCGGCAGGCAATAATTGTTTTATAAAACGCTGGGAAATGGATTTGGGTATTGTAGAGGATATTAAAAAAGCATTGAGCAAGGATAAAGAGGGGGCGGAGAAATTTTTTAGCTTAACATCTTCCCGCCTGGATAACGTGGATTTAAAAAGCGTATTTATCGCTTTAAGGAATAATGATAAAATCGCTGTTCCGGTAATTGAATCCGCCGCAAAAAGGTTGGGCATAAAAATAGCTTATCTTGTAAACCTGCTTAACCCGCAGATTGTTGTTATTGGAGGAGGGTTGGAAGAAGCCGGAGACAAATTCTTGAATAAAGTTAATTCCACTGTCCGGGAATGGGCTTTTAGGGAAGTTACCGAAGATTTAAAAATAGTTTATTCTCAGTTAAGAGAAAACGCCGTAGCAATGGGCGCGGCAAGTTTGGTTATGCAAAGGTTGTTTGTCCAGTTATGGTAAGTAAAGTGTTTAGAATCGTTCCGGGGACACGATACTTAATTATCTTACTTCTACAGATAAATATAATTAAGTATCGTGTCCCCGGATAAAAAAAGGACAGGATGGGCGATAAAATAAAGTTTGTTATAATAGGGCTTGTAGGGTTATTGTTGGCGAGCATCGTCATAATATTGCAAGTTAATAGTTCAAAGCAATCCTTAGAACGCAAAATAACTCAGTTGAATACAGTGGAAAGCGATAATGCCGTTTTGCGCACAAAGCTTGAGCAGGCTATTGATTTGGCGGGTAAAGTTTCTACCTTAAGGAAAGAATTGACTAATTTGGCACAAGAAAAAACAGAGCTTTTGGCAAAGATTGAGGTTTTAAACGCGGAAATAGAAAGGCAAGAAAGCAATAATTTACAGATACAGGGGAAACTTAAAAATGATAATGTGGTGCTTAAATCTAAAATAAAAGCTTTAAATAATGAAAAGAAAATATTGGAAGAAAAAATTAACTCTTTTGCTGATGAGAATATCAGTTTGACAAGCAAATTAAATGAAGTTGGCGTGATTTTAAGAAATAAGGCAGCGGAAATTGAAGGTTTAAAAAATCAATCTATTTCCGGCATGCCGGGCCAAGTTGTTTTTAATGAAGCAAATAGGTCCGTAGAACTTACGCCTATAACGGTGCACCCTTTATCCTCTTCATATAGCCCGGATGAAGTCCCTTTTATAGGCAAGGTACTGACTATAAACCGGGAGAATTCTTTTGTGGTTATTAATTTGGGGCAGGATGCCGGCGTAACAGTAGGCAGCAAATTTTCAGTATATAGGGAGGATAGGGAAATTGCTATCCTTGAAGTAATTCAAATCCGTAGTTTAATTGCCGCTTGCGATATCGTTAAAGAATCAAAAACTATTAAAATCGGCGACTCGGTAAAATTAAACGAAAAATAATAACGGCAGTAAAATTTTAGCGTAAATAAAGTTGCCAGGCCGGCGACGGTTTGGCGCTTGGTATAGACAGTGCGAAAAAGAATAATTCCTTCCAAAACTATTTCCATAAAAGATGTTGCGCGCCTTGCCGGGGTTTCCATTACTACGGTTTCCCGCGTAATAAATAAACATGCAACTGTTAAGGATAAAAACCGCGGGGCTATCCTGGACGCGATTAAACAGCTTAAATTCCGGCCGTCCGTATACGCCCAGAGATTGGCCAGCGGCAAGAGCAATGTTGTGGCGTTGGTTATTCCCCGTTACGAAGGGATATTTTATTCTTTTTATGCTTTGGAATTGATACGCGGTGTAGGCACTCTTTGCGTGGAATTGAAATTAGATTTATTGCTGCATTTAACTGATATGGTGTCGGCGCTTAATTTAAGAGGGGTAGGGGGAATAATTTTTGCGGATGTCATAGGTAATTGGGCGCAGGTTGAAGATGCCTTAAGCCAATCGATACCCTGCGTGGTAATAAATAATTACGTGAAAGATTTAGATGTCAGCTGTGTTTCTATTGATAATAGGGCCGGAGCGGAAGAAGCGGTTAATTATCTAATAAGTTTGGGGCATAGAAAAGTAGCGCATATAACGGGCGATACTATTACCCAGGCGGCGGACTTGAGGTTCAAAGGGTATAAAGACGCGTTGGAAAAAAATAATATTGAAATACGCCAGGATTATATATTAAAAACCGATTATTCCCGCGGCCAGGCGAGGCAGGCAGCGGAACAGTTGATCAGCCTGCAGGATCCTCCTACGGCGGTATTTGTCGCTTCGGATTCTATGGCTCTTGAAGTAATGGCTGTTGCCAGGGAAAAAGGCAAAGAAATTCCCCGGGATTTATCTATTGTAGGTTTTGACGATAATCCTTCAGGGCTTTACGGCCCTGTCGCTTTGACAACCGTCAGGCAGCCGTTGATCAGGATGGCAGAAGAAGGCATAAAAGAATTGAACGCGTTAATGCATGCCGGCAGTAAGCCCAAAGTAAATAAAATTATTTTGCCGGCAGAATTAGTTGTTAGGGAATCATGCCGTAAATTGTAGTTTGTATTTTGCCGAAGTAAAAAATCTCCTTTAGTATATACAATTTGTTGTATGTTTATCGAATAAGAATACAAGATATTGTATTTTTAAATTGACAATTATTTTTTACTAGTTATAATTTAATTAGGGGTGAAGTAATATAAATTAGTGTTAAGGATTGATTCAGGCGGAATAAAAATAGGCAAAGTATTTTATAGTATAAGAAAGTATAAAAACTTTGCTAACTACTGAAAATCGCCTGCCGACAGGCGATTTTCTTGGTGGAGGGTAAAATGGCGCTAAAATTATCAGAGAATTCTTTAAAGGTATTGGAACGCAGGTATCTGAAAAAGGATGAAACGGGCAAGGTTATAGAAACTCCTGAAGAAATGTTCCGCCGTGTAGCCAAGGCTATAGCTTTGGCGGATAAAGAATTCGGCGCGGCCCCTAAGGCTATATCTGATATAGAGGAGTCTTTTTATCGCGCGATGACAGAATTGGAATTTATTCCAAATTCGCCTTGTTTGATGAACGCGGGCAAGGATCTGGGGCAGCTTTCCGCGTGTTTTACTTTGCCGATAGAAGACGCCATGGATTCAATATTTGAAACGCTTAAAGCGACCGCTATAATTCATAAAAGCGGGGGAGGGACGGGGTTTTCTTTCTCAAGGCTGCGCGCGAAGAATTCTGTTGTTAAAACAACCGGCGGCGTCGCGTCGGGCCCGGTTTCTTTTATGAAAGTATATGATTCGGCGACGGAAGCGGTAAAGCAGGGAGGCACCCGCCGGGGGGCGAATATGGGGATTTTGCGGGTTGACCATCCCGATATCCTGGAGTTTATCGCCTGTAAGGAGAGCAATAAGGAAATAACAAATTTTAATATTTCAGTCGCGCTTACGGATGATTTTATGCAAAAGTTAAAAAACGGCGAGGATTATAATCTTATAGACCCGCATTATCAAAAGATAGTTGAGCGTGTCAATACAAAACAGGTATTTGATCTAATTGTTAAGCAGGCGCATAAAAACGGCGAACCGGGGGTTATTTTTATCGACAGGATTAATGAATATAATCCTACTCCTAAGTTGGGAAGTATCGAAAGCACCAATCCTTGCGGAGAACAGCCTCTTTTGCCTTATGAAAGTTGTGATTTGGGCTCTATAAATTTATCCCGTATGTGTAAGAAAACAGCCAAGTCTGGCTATGAAGTTGATTGGCAAAAATTAAAAGATGTGACCCGCCTGGCAGTGCATTTTCTGGATAACCTGATAGATGTCAATAAATTTCCTTTGCCGGAAATAGAGAAAGCGACAAAAGCGACGCGTAAAATCGGTTTGGGTGTTATGGGTTGGGCAAGTTTATTAATACGTTTGGGCATAGCTTATGATTCTGAAGAGGCTGTGAATTTAGCGGATAAATTAATGTCGTTTATTTTAAATGAAGCGACTTTGAAATCACAGGAGCTGGCTAAAGCAAAAGGCGTGTTCCCTTCTTTTACCGGCAGTATTTACGATAAAAAAGAGGGCGGTATAAAATTGCGTAACGCGACTTTAACTACAATAGCCCCTACCGGGACAATAAGTATTATCGCCGGGCCTTGTTCTTCGGGCATAGAGCCGTTATTTGCCATATCTTATTACCGCAATGTGATGGATAATGATAAGTTGGTTGAGGTAGAGCCGTTATTTGAAGAGATAGCGCGCCAGCGGGGATTTTACAGCCGGCAAATGATGGAGAAAATTGCCGAATCAGCTTCTTTGAAAAATATTGAAGGTATTCCGGAGGACATTAAGAAAATATTTGTTACTTCGCATGATATCTCTCCGGAATGGCATGTACGCATGCAGGCGGCGTTTCAGCGCTATACTAACAACGCGGTGAGTAAAACTATTAATTTTCCTCACGAGGCAAGTTTAGAGGATGTATCCAAGGCGTATCTTTTAGCTTATGATCTGGATTGTAAAGGAATTACTATTTATCGTGACCGCAGCCGTGAAGAACAAGTTTTAAATATAGCGCATAAAGAAAAAGCTCCGGAACAGAAAACTCTAGAGCCCGGTAAAATCGCTCCCCGGCCCCGCCCGGAAGTAATTATCGGTACGACCACGAAGGTCGCGACCGGCTGCGGCAATCTTTATGTTACCATTAACCTTGATGAAGAGGGGAAACCCTTTGAACTTTTTACTCAGATGGGCAAGGCCGGAGGCTGCGCGGCATCACAGTTGGAAGCGATCGGCAGGTTGGTGTCTTTGGCTTTTCGTTCCGGGATAGAAGTCAAGTCTATTATTGAACAGTTGCGTAACATCCGCTGTCCCAGCCCTTCCTGGGAAAAAGGCCAGAGGATATTCTCATGCGCCGACGCTATCGCCCGTGTCATTGAAAGACGGCTGGTTAATGGGATGGATGTAGCGGTTTCTTTGGGGACAGCAAAGGCGGAATTGCCTATGAAGCATTCTTCCAGCGAAAGCGCGGCGGAATCTGATTTTTCCGGCTGCGAAGAAGCAAATATCGTAGGGGTTTGCCCTGACTGCGGCGGCGCCCTGCGCCATGAAGAAGGCTGCGTCAAATGCCAGGCGTGTGGTTTTTCGAAGTGCTAGCATAGTGCACAAGGGACAAGAGCACAAGGGCACAAGATTACAAGTTTCAGGTTTCTGGTTTCAAGTTTCAGGATTATAAGGGAAAGGGGCCACATCTATTTGATTAAATTATAAAAAATTAGATGTGGCTCTTTTTTTCGAATATATTAAGCCATTTTGGAGTAACGAGAATAAAGATTCAAAGTATACTTTACGCATCAAGTTTGATGTTGTAAAGGTTACCAACGATTGGCAGAAAGAAAAGAAATTTTTAAGTAGGACAGGAATAGATTACTTTTATGGAATCAATTATGTTGAACCTGTATATAAAAAATTATCGGCGAAATTGCTAAGTTGGATTAAATTTGTTTTCGATAAATCTTGTTTCTTTGAATAATAGTGCTAAAATAAAAAAAAGGAATTAATGTGACGATACAGGATAAGCTTTTACAGCGTTTTGGTGATATAGGTGGGCGACTCCGAGTAAAAAGTGCCCTGAATCCTGTTCTTTGGTTATGTGCCATCGTAACTATTCCTACCCTTTATATAATCTCAAAACAAGAAGGCTCTACTCCTCTTTGGTTAATCTTAATTGCAACGGCACCTGTTGGATGCGCCGTATTGGGATTCATTTTTCTGCTGATATTTGATAGAGATAAACTACAGTCAGAAGATTACCAGATACGCAAGAAAACCCTTGATATAATTCAGGAAAAAGGCGACAAGTTTCCTGTATTAGCAACAGATATTCAAGCAATTGCTAATCCTTATGTAAAAAAATTACCCACCGATAAGAAAGAGGTGGGGGATGCTTAAGTCATATTTGTTTATTTATAATGATGTAGTAGGCACTCGTGATCAAATCAAGGAACATCTAAATATAATGTCTACGATTACGACTTGGCGATATGATATGTCCAACATGTTTTATATTACCTCAGAATATTCGGCAGACCAAATCGCTAAACAGTTTGAAAGTATTGCTGGAACAAAAGGCCTATTTATATTTATAGAATATAATCCTAATTCGCAAGGTAGATTACTTCCCGAGTCTTGGTTTCTATTGCAGAATAAATACCATAAGCCAAAGGAATGATTTCAGCACTGGCTGTATCCTGATTTTTAATAGGACAAGCAAATCTAGCAAACTGCCAATAAGTGTTTCTTTCCTTGTTCCACTCTTTTGATTAAGAACTTAAATTCATCTTTGAAATTGCTTTGATTAGCGTGTGTCTTTGGGAGTGATAAAGCTAATAATAGTCAGTATAAATTACACTCTTAATTTCATCTTGGTTTTTTCGTAAATAAGTTGTGTTATTCAGACTGACGAAGCTAATGGTTTTTGCGCGAATGACGATTTTAGTCAAAACAGTCCGAGTAATTTCGGGAATCCCACAATCAATTTATTGATTGTGGGACGACGAGGATGTTTGAGCTCGTCCTGGGGCGACAGCCCCGACGAGCGAGTTCCGCAGTCGCCGAAATTGCGAGAGACTTTTTGACGTAAAAAAATCGTCCTTGAGCAAAAAATCCATTGGGTTCGCTAAATAATGTAATTTTAGGGATATATTTTAGTTAGATTCTCTCTTTTCTTACGTCTATTAAAGTAGAAGGAGAGATTTTTTATGCCTAAAATATTTCTTGACTATCTGTAGCTTATAAGCTACACTTATAACAGATGGCGGCTAAAACCATTATAGTTTACAAGAGCCAAAATGATGAAGAACCTTTCATTGATTGGTTGTTTTCTTTGCGGGATCAAATTACACGTCACCGTATTGAAACGCGTATAGATAGGATTAGACAGGGGAATTATGGCGATCATAAACGTTTTCAGGGAATTATTGAACTGCGCTTAGATTTCGGTAAAGGATATAGGCTTTATTGCGGTGAAGAAGGGAATACCTTGATAGTGTTGCTTATGGGAGGAGACAAAAGTTCCCAAGAGAAAAATATAAAGAAAGCTTTGGAATATTGGAGGGATTACCATGAACAAAAGGAAATTTAGGACGTTTGATGAAGCGCAAATTGAATATTATAAGAAACATCCGCAGGAATTAAAAAGTTATCTGCGCGTTTCTTTGGAAGAATATCAAAAAGACGGAGAGGAAAAAGCATTCCTCTCGGCGCTTTCAGTTGCCGCGCAAGTGCATGGCGGTTTTAGTAAACTTTCAAAAGAAACCGGGCTTAACCGGGAAAACTTGTACCGGGCGCTTTCTGAACGTTCAGATCCCCGTCTTTCAACCGTAATGCAGGTATTAAATACCTTGGGTTTTTCACTGGAAATTGCATAAAAAGGAAACCCTGTCAATATTTCCTCGTGTAGATGGGAGAAAGTTCTCTCCTTGTAAAGCCTGCCGGAAGATAGTATAATAGCGTAAAAATTAGGGTCACCACGACACCAGGTCACAAAGTCACCTGTTGAAACCGGCAGTCACTTTTTTCGGCGCGTTCGGGGAACGCGCCCTACAATAGTTTGGATTTGGTGTCTATGTAAGGTTAATCTATATGAATAATTACGATGTGGTTGTTATTGGGGCGGGGCATGCGGGGATTGAAGCGGCAATGGCTTCGGCGCGCTTGGGGAATAAAACTCTGGTTGTAACTTTACGGGCCGATACCATAGGATTGATGAGTTGTAATCCTGCTATAGGTGGAGTGGGCAAGGGGCAGTTAGTCAGAGAAATAGATGCTTTAGGCGGTGAAATGGCAAAAGCTGCTGATGCCTGCGGCATACAGTTTAGAATTCTTAACGCTTCTAAAGGCGCCGCAGTGCAATCTTCCCGCGCGCAGATAGATATGGAGCAGTACAAGCATTATATGCGGGAGGTGTTTGACGCGCAGGAGAATCTTTTTATTAAGGAAGCGGAAGTAAAACGGCTGATCGTAGAAAATAACCAGGTAAAAGGCATAGTAACGGATAAAGAAGAGCAAATCTATTCTTGTTGCGTAGTAATTACAGCGGGAACATTTCTGGAAGGCTTGATCCACATAGGGTTAAATAATTTTAGCGGCGGCAGGATAAACGAACAGGCAAGCATCGGCCTTGCGCAGGACTTAAGGAGCTTAGGCTTTAATCTTTTGCGCTTTAAAACCGGGACCTGCCCGCGTTTAGATAAAAATTCAATAGATTTTTCCCGCCTGATCGTTCAAAACGGCGATAATCCGCCGGTGCCGTTTTCTTTTTCTACCAAGAAGATAAAACAGGAACAAGTCCCGTGTTATATTACTTATACCAATAAAAATACGCATAAAATTATTCTTGATAATTTAGATCGTTCTCCTCTTTATACCGGATTAATTAAAGCCACAGGGGTAAGGTATTGCCCTTCTGTTGAAGATAAGATAGTCAAATTCGCGGATAAAGAAAGGCATCAGATATTTTTGGAGCCTACAGGTTTAGGCAGTGTGGAAATTTATCCCAATGGTTTAGCGACCAGCCTGCCTGAGGACGTGCAGTTAAATATCATTCATTCTGTTGAAGGGCTGGAGAACGCGCGGGTTATCCGCTTTGGTTACGGCATAGAACATACCGTGGTTTGCCCAACACAGTTGTACCCTACACTAGAAACAAAACAGGTTAAGAATTTATTTCATGCAGGGCAGATTAACGGGACCACCGGTTACGAAGAAGCAGCGGCACAAGGTTTAATCGCGGGGATAAACGCGGGTTTACGCGTAAAAGATAAAGAGCCGCTTATCTTAGACCGTGCCAGCAGTTATATCGGCGTATTAATTGATGATCTTACTACTAAAGGGACAAATGAACCTTACAGGATGTTTACTTCGCGCGTGGAATACCGCCTGATTCTGCGTCAGGATAACGCGGATTTGCGTTTGAACAAAATAGGCTATGATGTGGGGTTGGTATCAAAAGAAATCTATTCTAAAACGCAGGATAAAATCGATGCGATCAAAAAAGGAATGGCTTTTTTGAAAGCTAAACAAATTAAGCCTAATGAAGAGATTAATAAGGTATTAGTAAGTTTGGATTCTCGCCCAATAACGAAAAGCTTTAGTTTGGAGGATCTCTTGAAGCGGCCCCAGATAAACCTTTCAATGTTACGCCAATTAGGCGGTATATCGATAGATATCCCAGAATTTGTTTCACAACAGGTTGAAATTACGGTAAAATATGCGGGATTCATAGACAGGCAATTATCAGAAGTGGAAAGGTTTAAGAACCTGGAGAAAATAAGGCTGCCGCAGGATATGGATTATTCCGTTATTTCCGGCTTATCGCGTGAAATAAGGGAAAAATTAAGCCGTTTTAAGCCGCTTAGCCTGGGCCAGGCATCCCGGATTTCCGGAGTTACGCCGGCGGCAATTTCTATTCTGATGGTTTATTTAAAGAAACTAAATGCAAAAAAATAAAAATTATATTTTACTTAAAAAGTTTGTAAAGCAGTTAGGCATTGATTTATTCGGCACAGCCGATATTTCGGAAATAAAGAAAGATTTTCTTCTTTCGCAGGAATTATTGGGAAAGTTTGATAAAGCTATTTCTTTGGGCGTAAGATTGTCCAGCAGCGTTTTAGAAGAAATCAAAACCCAACCTACAAGGCTTTACTTTAATCATTACCGCACATTAAATACGCTTTTAGACCAAACCGCTTTAAGGTTAACTAATTTTATTCAAGACAAAGGATATCTTGCCATACCGATACCCGCTTCGCAGATCCTGGATTGGAAGAATCAGACCGCGCATCTTTCGCATAAAAAGATCGCTTATCTGGCGGGCCTGGGTTGGATAGGCAGGAATAACCTGCTGGTTAATAAGAAACTCGGCAGTCAGATCCGCTTGGTTACCATTCTTACTAATATGCCTTTAGATTTGGATAAACCGGTTAAACTTGGTTGTGATACTTGCCGCAGGTGTATTGAAATCTGCCCGGCTTCCGCGATAAAAGAAAACCCTTCTGATTTTGAACATATAACATGTTTTGAGAAATTAAAAGAATTTCAGAAACAGCGTTTAGTTGACCAGTTTATCTGCGGGGTCTGCGTTAATGTTTGCCGTGGTTTTAACCATTCCGACTCCCGGAGTCGGAATGGTTAGAGAGAGATGAGAAATGAGAGAAAAAATTTTGATTGTTGAAGATGAGAAGGATATCGTAAAAATGTTGGATTACAATCTTAAAAAAGAGGGATTTAGGACTGTGTCTTGCAATGACGGAGAGAGAGCTTTAGATTTGGCGAATCGGGAACATCCTGATCTTATCCTTTTGGATTTGATGCTGCCGAACCTGGATGGCTTAGAAGTTTGTAAAGAGCTAAAAAAGCAGGATAAAACCGCATCAATACCGGTAATCATACTTACAGCTAAAGCTCAGGAGTCGGATAAAATCGTAGGTTTAGAGTTAGGCGCGGATGACTATGTGACAAAGCCGTTCAGTCCCCGGGAATTGATTGCCAGGATAAAGGCGGTGTTGCGCCGGATAAAAGAAAAAGACAAGTTGCCTGAAGTATTGAAAATTGGTGATTTAGCCATAGATTTTTCCAGGATTCTAGTCAGTGTTAAGGATAAAAACGTGGAACTTACCGCGAAAGAATTTGAATTGCTGGTTACATTAATAAAAGCGAATGGCAGGGTTTTATCGAGAGATTATCTTTTGGATGCTATATGGGGCTTTAATAATGCTATGGAGATTCAAACCCGCACCGTAGATGTGCATATCAGGACATTACGCAAGAAATTAAAAAGCGAAGCAAAACGCATTATCACGGTTAAGAATTACGGTTACCGGTTCCAATCTGAGGAAGGATGAGCTTTGTTATTTTTTAATCTTAATAAGAAAATCAACGCGATAATTAATACTCTGAATAAAATATCCGATGGTGATCTCGGGCAAGAAATAAATATTTATTCCCGCGACCGGATAGGCGGTTTAGCCGCCGCTATTAACGATACTCTTAATCGGCTAAAGAACCGGATTGCTGCCTTAGAGAAAGAGAATAGTAAAATTCAGACGATCCTGAACAGTATGAGCGAAGGGGTAATCGCCGTTGATAAGGACACAAAGATCGTGTCTGTCAATCCTACAGTCGAGAAGATATTTAACATTTCGAAAAAAGAAGCGGAAGGCAGGTTTTTTCTGGAAGCTATTCCTAACAGCGGTATCTCTGAAATAATAAGTAACGTATTAAAAAACGGGGAAGTGATATCTGAGGAGCTTTCTCTTACCTGGCCGGTGCAAAAAATATTTCAACTTAACGTTTCTCCTATTTATGAAAAAGATTCCGTGAGCGGATGTTTAGCCGTAATTCATGATATCACCGAAATACGCAAGTTAGAGACTGTGCGGCGTGATTTTGTGGCTAACGTATCCCACGAATTGAAAACTCCGCTTACTTCGATAAAAGGCTTTGTTGAAACTTTACTGGAAGGCGCTTTGGAGGATAAAGAAAATAGCAGGCATTTTTTAGAGATTATCCGTAACCATAGTAATAGGTTAGACAATTTGATTAATGACTTGCTTTCGTTATCGTATATGGAATCCAAAGAGGTAAGTTTGAAATTCGCAGAGATTAACCTGAAAAATTTAGTAGAGGAAGTTTTATCCGGGTTTAAAGCCCAATTGGCAAAAAAAACAATCGAAGTAAAGAATAAATTGCCTCAAGATTTAACGGTTAAGGCGGATAAAGACAGAATAGAAGAAGTTTTGACGAATCTTATCGATAATGCCATCAAGTTCAATAAAGAAAAAGGTTTTATAAGAATTTACGCCGAGGATTCAAGGTTTGTCGTGGAAGATTCAGGCATCGGCATCCCTAATAAAGATATCTCCCGTATTTTTGAGCGTTTCTACCGCGTGGATAAAGCCCGTTCCCGGGAACTCGGCGGCACGGGCCTGGGGCTTTCTATCGTCAAACACATCGTTGAATTACACGGCGGCAGCGTTGGCGTAGAAAGTACCGAAGGCTTCGGTTCAAAATTTTGGTTTACTCTTCCTAAGTAATTACCCAAAAAATCGCAAAAATGGATACTCTCCGCAGTAAGCTGCGGGAATATAATTATTTGACCTCTTGCGCCTCCCTGCGGCCGCTCAGGGCAGCCGCAAGAGGCTCATTTGATTTAACCTATATTTTACTTGTCCTTGAAACGGATTTAATAGCCTTATTGTATACTCTTTTTTAGAAATAAAAGAGAGGAGGTGAAATAATGTTTGAGTTGAGTTTGTTGTACGCTATGTGTTTTTGGCGGAATTTAAAAAAAGAATATTCTAAAAGGAGAGAAGATGAAGAAAACGTATTTTCTGATGATTGCGTTCATGCTGATTTTAGCATTGAAAGTTTATGCTTACAATGACGGAGATTTTCAGTTATGGAATACCGATACGCAGGATTTTAAGGTTAATAAATATCTAAAAGCCGTGTTTGAGGAGGAATTCCGCTGGGGCGGTAATGCGGGTGAATTTTATTACCATCACTATGATGCGGGCCTGTTGTATAAACTGAACAAATATTGGAATGTCGGCGGCGGTTACAGGCATGTTTATGAGTTGAGCAAGAGGAAGTTTAAATTAGAAAATGAACCATACGTAAGTGCTTCCGTATCTTTAACAAAAGAGGCATATACGCTTGATAGCCGCAGCCGTTTGGAATATAGGTATTTTGATTATCAGGCAGATTCCTGGAGATATCGTAATAAATTTACGGTAAAGTTCCCTTTGAAGTTCACTAAAATGGAAATTCAGCCTTATGCCGCGGATGAGATTTTTGTAAAACTTGGGAACGGTATAGCGCAATTTAATCAAAACAGAGTTTCTTGCGGCTTCAACATTAATCTGTCCGCTAATTTTAAGGCTGAGATTTATTATATGTTAGTAAGCGCCAAAAGTTCCGGCATGTGGAAAGATACTAATGTGTTGGGCACGAAGCTAAAATTGAGCTTTTAAGATTTTACATGGATTTTACATTGGCATAACATGGATATAATACATGTCATATATAATAAATTTTGTAATATGCAGCGTAAGAAATGTTATTCCTTGCCTAAACGCTTGTCCGCCACAATGTATGGTTGATCGCGTAGGCAAGATTAAATGAAAAGTATCCCGCTGCGTAAGCCGTGGCAAAATTCTCTTCGATAATTTTGCCACACTCCGCGGGATTAATTCGCCCCCGCCGCTTTGCTTCGCAAAGCGAAGCAGCGGGGGCTCATTAAGGAGGAAATATGTTTAAGAAATTGATATTTGTTTTTGTGATGTTTGTGTCCGTAACTTCCGCGTTTGCCGCATCGAAGAAAAATTCGATACAAATCAAAGGTTCAGATACAATGGTAAATTTAGGCCAGGCCTGGGCTGAGAAATATATGGAGGTAAACAACGGTGATTTTGTGGCGGTTACCGGAGGCGGTTCGGGAACAGGTTTATCCAGCCTTATCAGCGGGACCTGCGATATCGCCATGAGTTCAAGAAATATAAAAGAAAAAGAGATAGGGTTGGCGAATAAAAAAGGGATTAATCCTTACGAGATTAAAGTAGCTTTGGATGGTTTGGCGGTAATCGTAAGCCCTAAGAATCCGGTCAGTAAGTTAACAATTGATCAACTCGCGTTGATTTTTTCCGGTAAGGTTACGAATTGGAAAGAAGTAGGCGGAGAGGATGCTAAAATTGTCATTCTTTCGCGCGAGGTTAATTCAGGCACGCACGTTTATTTTAAAGAGCATGTTTTAAGGAAATTGGACCCTAATTCGAAAGAAGAATTTGCTCCCGGCGCTCTTATGTTGTCTTCTTCACAGGCAATTGCCGATGAAGTAGCGCAGAATCCGGCGGCCATAGGCTATTACGGCATGGGATATGTTTCAAGCAAGCAAAAACCGGTAATGGTTGCCAAAGACGAAAAATCTGAGTATGAAGCTCCGACTATAGAGAACGTGATAAACGGCAAATACCCGATATCCAGGCCTTTATTCGTGTATACTAACGGCCAGCCGCAAGGTTTGGTAAGGAAATTTATTGATTTTACCCTTTCCAAAGAAGGGCAGGAAATTGTTCTAAAGACGGATTTTGTGCCTATTCAACAGAAATAAAAGCTTAGTTATTTATGACTGTTCGTAGAATAAAAGAAATTATTATTGAGAAACTGATTTTAATCTGCGGCCTTGCTTCGATATTCTTTGTGGCATTGATATTCCTCTTTTTACTCAAAGAAGGTGTCGCGGTTTTTCAAACAATAAGCCCTTGGAAATTCCTTTTTGGCAAAAGCTGGTACCCTATCTCTGAGCCGGCGCAGTTAGGGATTTTGCCTTTAATACTGGGTTCGTTATTGGTAACTGTTTGCGCCGCGCTCATTTCCGTTCCGATAGGGATCGCCTGCGCGATTTATATCGCTGAAATAGCGCCCGCGCAAATAAAAGATTTTTTAAAAGCGGGTATTGAATTACTCGCGGCTATACCGAGTGTTGTATTGGGTTTTATCGGCATGGTGACACTTGTCCCATGGGTTAAGAATACTTTTCATTTGCCTACGGGGTTAACTGTTTTATCAGGCTCAATTATGCTGGCATTTATGGCTATGCCTACAATTGTTTCGATTGCCGAGGACGCTTTTTATTCCGTGCCGAAAACGTATAAAGAAGGAGCTTTCGCGTTAGGCGCTACACACTGGCAGACGATTCATCGCGTAATACTTCCGGCCGCTTCTTCGGGTATCCTCGCGGCAACCATGCTGGGGATCGGCAGGGTAATCGGCGAAACTATGGCGGTAATGATGATCACAGGAAATGCCGCGATAATGCCGCATAGTATTTTACAACCGGCACGCACTTTAACCGCCACAATAGCCGCGGAGATGGGCGAGGCGGTGGTAGGCAGTGAACATTATTTCGCGTTGTTTGCCATAGGCATAGTTTTATTCGTGATCAGTTTCGCCATAAACGTAACCGCGGATTTATTTTTACACAAGAGAAAATAAATAAAACCAAAAAACTTCTTAGTATATAATAATTGGTTTTATTTATCCTGAGTGAGCCCCGCCGCAGGCGGGACGAATCGAAGGATCACATTTTAAGAAATTAAATGAAGAATCCTTATAAAACACAAAATATTGCTTTTTTCTTTTTGCTATTGGCCACTCTTTTGGTTATAGTTCCGGTAGGCCTGATAGTAGTAATCATTGTACAAAAAGGAATTTCCGCTATAAATTGGCAGTTTTTGACGGATGTCCCCAGGCAGGGAATGCGCGCGGGCGGGATTTTCCCCGCGATTATCGGCACGGTATACCTGGTATCAGGCGCGATTATCTTTGCTTTGCCGGTAGGGCTTATGGCGGCGATATATTTAAGCGAATACTCTAAGGATAATTTTTTAACGCGGATTATCAGGCTGGCAATTGTAAATTTGGCAGGCGTTCCTTCGGTAGTCTACGGCCTTTTTGGTTTGGCGTTATTTGTGGTTTTTTTTAAGTTCGGGGCGTCCATCCTTTCCGGCTCGCTTACTTTGGGGATTATGATATTGCCGATAATTATAACTACTTCGCGCGAGGCGTTAGAAAGTGTCCCGTATTCTTTCCGCGAAGTAAGCCTGTCTTTGGGAGCAAGCAAATGGCAGACCATACGCCATATTGTTTTGCCGAACGCCATTTCCGGCATTTTGACCGGAACAATATTAGGATTAGGCCGGGCTGCGGGTGAAACAGCGCCGATCCTTTTTACCGTAGCCGCTTTTTATTTGCCGCAGATGCCAAGTTCTATTTTTGACCAAGTTATGGCTTTGCCGTACCATCTTTATGTTATTTCAACGCAGGTGCCGAATGTGGATGAGAAAGTAAGGTATGGGACGGCGCTGATTTTGCTGACACTGGTTTTATTTATGAATCTGATAGCGATAATTATTAGGAACAAGTTCAGGAAGAAGAAAAAGTGGTAGAGACATTTAATTTTACGATTTTGTTTCCGCGCGCGGAAACTTTTGCCGTCTGCTACGGTTTACTTCGTCGCTTCGGGCGAGCCTTTCCTAACAGTTAAGGCCTACGCTCCTCGTAAATCCTTGCAGACTTTTGCCAAAAGTTTCCTAATACGCGCTTCATCAAAACCATAAAATTAAAGTCATTATGTTTTTTTTCACAATTTAATTATAATTACAGAATGATAAAATTTAATGTACAGAATCTCAATATATGGTTTGCTTCTTTGCACGCGCTTAAGGGGGTAAATCTCCAGGTGCAGGCAAATGAGATTTTAAGTATTATTGGCCCGTCGAATAGCGGTAAAACTACTTTCTTAAGAGAGTTGAACCGGCTTAATGAATTGAACCAGAATTTTAAAATGAAGGGCAGCGTGGAAATAGATCAGCACGATATACTTGATATAGACGTAGAATTATTGCGTAGAAAGGTTGGCATGGTGTTTGCTATGCCGGCGCCGCTTCCTTTATCCATTCTTGATAATGTTTTGTATGGGGCAAGGATGCAAGGGATACGCGGTAAAAATAAACTCGCTGAAATAGCGGAAGAGGCATTAAAGCATGCGTATCTTTGGGATGAGGTAAAAGACAGGCTCTCGGAATCGGCGTTTAAATTATCCGGCGGCCAGCAGCAGCGGCTGTGTATTGCCAGGACTTTAGCGGTCGGGCCGGAAGTGATTTTATTTGACGAGCCGTGTTCGGGGCTTGACCCGATATCTACCGCGAAGGTGGAAGATGCGATGCTTAAGCTTAAAAAAGATTATACCGTTATTTTGGTCACTAACAATGTGAAACAGGCGGCGCGGGTAGGAGATAAAACCGCGTTTTTTTTATCGGGTGAGCTTATAGAAATGGATAAGACGGAGAAGATATTTACAGCGCCGGCTGATAAGCGCACGGATGACTATATTCGAGGTAAATTTGGGTAGCAATAAGCCGCAACCAGACGACTCCCGGTGTTTGGAAAGCTAAACTATTTCTTAACATCGGGAGTCGGCTGGGGTATAACTTAAATATGTCTAAAATAACTACTAAAGACCTTAATTTGTGGTATGGTAACTTTCACGCGTTGAAGGCTATTAATGCCTGTTTTTTAGAAAAAAGAATTACCGCTATCATCGGCCCTTCGGGGTGCGGGAAGTCTACTTTACTGCGCGTATTTAATCGGATGAACGATTTAATTGACGGTATGCGTGCCACAGGAGAGGTTCTGATCGATACGGCAAACATTCTTGATTCAAAGGCGGATTTGGTAAATTTACGTAAAAAGGTGGGGATGGTTTTTCAAAGGCCCAATCCGTTCCCGCTGTCTATTTACGAAAATATTGTTTTTGGGGAAAGAATAGGTTCCGGTTCTAAGAACAGAAGTGATCTTGACTGGATTGTGGAGAATAGTTTGAAATCTGTTTTGTTATGGGATGAGTTGAAAGATAAACTTCGTAGTTTTGCTTTGGATTTGTCTTTAGAGCAAAAACAAAGGCTTTGCATCGCCCGGGTTATCGCGGTAAAACCGGATATATTATTAATGGATGAGCCATGTTCTACTTTAGACCCCCAGGCAACTTCCCGTATTGAAGAATTAATGCATGAATTGAAAAAAAATTACACTATAATAATAGTTACGCATAATATGCAGCAGGCGGCGCGTGTTTCCGATGATACCGGATTTATGCTTTTGGGTGAATTAGTTGAATTCGGCAGGACAGAACATATTTTTACCGCGCCGAAAGATAAACGCACGGAGGACTATATTACTGGAAGGTATGGATAAATGTGTAAGTCTATTCGAAGTTTTTAAGTTTGTAAGTGTTTAAGTTTGTAAGTGGAAAACTTATAAACTTTACACTTATTTTACTTGATACTCCGAGCGACGAAAGGAGCGAGGGATGGAGAGGCATTTTGACGCGGAATTAAAAGAATTACACAAAGATATATTAAAAATGGCGGTTTTAGCTCAAGAGGCGATACATGAATCGATTGAGGCGTTAAAAGACCGTGATAAACAAAAGGCGAAGCAAGTAATTGATAAGGATAAGAAAATTGATGAATTGGAGTTGTTAATTGATGAAAAATGCATTGATTTGATCGCGCGTTATCAGCCTTTAGCCAGTGATTTAAGGTTTGTTACCACAGGCATGAAGATAAACTCGGAACTTGAACGCATTGCTGATATAGCGGTAGATATCTCAGAGCGTGTTTTGGAATTAGTGGAGATGCCCTTGCTTAAGCCGCTTATTGATATTCCTAAATTGTCCACAATCGCTCAAAATATGGTGCGTAACGCGATAGACGCTTTTATAAAAAAAGACGTGGAACTTGCCAAAAAAGTGGTTTTATCGGATTCAGAAGCGGATGATTTACGTGACCGGGTTCAGGAGGAATTAATTAATGATTATATGGCAAAAGATATTTCTAGCGCTTCCAGGGCTGTACCCTTGCTTTTAATAGCCCGTTTCCTGGAGCGTATCTGTGACCATACTACCAATATCGCTGAGGATGTGATTTATATGGTAGAGGCTAAGGTCGTAAGGCATCATCCTGAGCAGTTAAGTTAGAGGGGGACGCTTCTCAAAGTGACATCCTATGCTGTTATAATATCTTGTTATATATAGATAGTTAAGAAAGTAATAAAAATAGCTTGTTGTTTTTTTCTCATTTATTAAAGGAGAAGTAGAAATGCGTAATTCTTATCTAAATATTGTGGCTGTTTTATTGTTTTCTCTACTTTTAATTCCTGCTCCAAATGCATTTTCACAAGGCACAATTGATACGAAAACCCGCAATTATTTTTCTGCTCAATCTACGCCTGAGGAGACTTTCAAAAGATACCTAGAAGTGTCAAAGAAGCACATTAAGGATTCGGATTTAGGCATATATACGGATGAAACGAAAGATTTTTGGCGTAAATGGACCGTCACTAACGCCCAACAGGATAATGAACGTAAATTTGATAATGTTCCATCTCAGACGAAGATAAAAGATAATTATGCGGTAATTTACTTTCCCGATAAAGACTTGACGTTTAATCCCTTTTTTCTTAAGAAAAGCCGGGAAGGATGGCAGCTCGATTTTGTCACAATGAGTCAAATTGTGCAATTTAATCAAAAAAATTTCTGGATGCTGGCTTCTACTAATCATCCTTACATGTTCGCATTTGAATCCTGTCAGATAGATAAACAAGGTTTTGTTTTGTGTAACCGTTTTGATGGTACGAAAGAGGATTTAATACCTCTTGACAGCCCAAAGGCTTGGGCTCTTGCTGTTTCAGCTTTAATGATGGAGAGGAACCACGGCCGTCATGATACACTTAGCGGAAAAGAATACCGGGATAAGGAAGAAATGAAGAGGATTAAGCAGCTTTTAAACGATTGGTGGGATGTTCGTGATAGAGAGAGTTTATTATCAACCTTAGATTGGCTTAAGGAAGAAGGGCATCGTAAACAATTTGAAGAAATGGGAAATTTCTTTGCGTCGCTTAGCAAAGAACGGCTTGATGAGGTTTTAAAGAATGTAAAAACTGATGAGGAAACTCAGCAAATTTATTTTGTGATTAAAAATTATAATAAATTGAATGATAAAAGCATTTTGGGTTGGGATTACGGACGCTATGTTTTTCTCTGCCGCTATGGATACTTCGTGGGCTATCTTAATGAAAAGGAAGTCTGGGAAAAGATTATGCCCATTGCCAGGGAATTACAGGGGGCTTTTGGTTCCTGGAAGGATTTGGGAGATAACTATCTTTTAGGCAGAGAGTTGTGGTCTGCAGAGCAAATGAGGCAAGACGGCCAATTATTCAAAGATGCTTATAATAATTTACTTACCGACCTCCAAAGTCCTTGGAAAACCTGTCCGTGGGATATGCACTTGAATGATTAAACAAAAATGGCAAAACCTAAGGGGTAAGGAAAATTCCTGGGCAAGTCCATACAATACTTAATTCCTCAATTCTCATAATCAAATCCCCGGCGCGTTAATATCCCCTTGACCCTGCCTTTTTGATAGTATATACTACTTAGGTCTATAAATATTAAAAAAACCCCCTAAAACTGTCACTATTGGAGGATAAATATATGGATGAAATATTGGAAATATTGGAGAAAGACGGCCGGACTGCTCCCGAAGATATCGCGAAAATGCTGAATAAAAAGCCTCAAAGCGTAAAAGAGGCGATAAAAAAGTATGAAAAAGATGGCGTTATATTGAAATATAAAGCGGTGATCAATAAAGAGTTAGTTAAGGAAACAGATTCGGATGTAAGGGCGTTGATTGAAGTTAACCTTACTCCGCAGAAGGATTTAGGGTTTGATAAAATTGCTGAACGCATTTATTCTTTTCCTGAAGTTTCCAGCTGTTATCTTATTTCCGGGACTTATGACCTGCTTGTGATTATTGAAGGCCGTGATTTGCGTACGGTTTCGCGTTTTGTCGCGGAGAAATTATCCCCTATGGAAAACATTAAAGGGGTAGTGACGCATTTCTTGTTAAAAAAATATAAAGAAGACGGGGTTATATTGAAACATAAAGAAGAGAATAAGAGGATAGCTATTTCATATTAAATTCAAAATCAAAAATTCAAATGCACAAAACAAATCTAAAATTTAAATAACAAAATTCAAAACAAAAGTTTTATCATTTGATATTTGTATTTTTGATTTATTTTGTGAATTTGTGCTTTATTATTTGAATTTTAATGTTTCTAATTAGTGAGCATGAAAAATATTATTTCCAAAAAAGTTGAGGATATGCAGCCTTCCGGTATCCGGGTGTTTTTTGACCTGGTGCTTGGGATGAAGGATGTGATTTCCCTCGGAGTTGGGGAACCTGATTTTGTTACGCCTTGGCAGGTACGCGAGGCGGGTATTTATTCTTTAGAACAAGGTTTTACCTCTTATACTTCAAATAAAGGGCTTTATAAATTACGGTTAGGCATAAACAGGTATTTAAAGCATAAATACGGTTTGGATTATTCCCCTGATGACGAAATCCTTATTACCGTAGGCGTAAGCGAAGGCCTGGATTTGGTGGCGCGCGCTATATTGAATCCCGGAGATAAAGTCATAATACCTATACCTAGTTTTGTTTCTTATGGCCCGGTTGTGGATTTGGCAGGCGGGATACCCGTATATATCGATACGGAAAAACAAGGATTTAAACTACAGCCGGAAATCCTGGAAAAGTCGATTGATAAACATACAAAGGCAGTGCTTTTGAATTATCCGGTTAATCCTACGGGAGTTTCTTATACTAGAAAAGAACTTCAGGAATTAAAAAGAGTTATTTTGCGCCATAATTTATTATGTATCAGCGATGAAGTTTACGGCGATTTAACTTATGATTTCGCGCATACTCCTTTCGCGTCGCTTCCTAACGCCAAAAATAATACGATTTACCTGGATGGTTTCTCCAAAAGTTACGCGATGACCGGCTGGCGCATAGGTTATGCCTGTGCCCGGAAAGAAGTGATAGCTGCTATGACCAAGATCCATCAATATACAATTATGTGCGTGTCTATAACCTCTCAAATGGCGGCTTGTGAAGCGCTTATAACCGGGCGTAAATCGGTGGAAGAAATGAAGCGAGAATATGCCAGAAGGCGGGAGTTTGTGATAGATAAATTAAATATGATGGGGCTTGCCTGCGCTAAGCCCCAAGGCGCTTTTTACGCGTTTCCTTCTATAAAGCGCGCGGGAATGAATTCCATGGATTTTTGCCAGGAATTGTTAAAGGAGCAAAAAGTTGCCGTGGTCCCGGGGACAGCTTTTGGCGCTTCCGGTGAAGGGTATATAAGGATTTCTTACGCCTCAAGTTTTGAAAATTTAAGGGAAGCGTTAAATAGAATGGAAATATTTGTAAAAAATAAAATATCAATAAATTAGGATGGGAGGAAGTGGTGGCTAAAAAAACTAAAGCGGATATTTTAAAGCTAGTAAAAGAACATAAAGTAAAATTTATCAGGTTATGGTTTACGGATGTTTTAGGTTTCCTGAAAGGTTTCGCGATAACTTGCGATGAATTAGAGGGGGCGTTAGAAGACGGTATGGGGTTTGACGGTTCATCTATAGAAGGTTTCGCGCGCATAGAAGAATCGGATATGATCGCTCGGCCTGATCTGGATACTTTCGCGATTATTCCCTGGAGGTCCGGAGAGGAATATGGGGTTGCCAGGATGTTTTGCGATATATATGAGCCAAGCGGCAAGCCATTTGAAGGGGATCCCCGTTTTGTCTTAAAGCGCAATATCGCGAAAGCGCAGGAACTGGGATTTACTTATTATGTGGGCCCGGAATTAGAGTATTTTTATTTTAACAGCGCTAAAGCCGCAGAGCCGTTGGATCAAGGCGGGTATTTTGATCTGGTGCCTCTGGATGTGGCGCAGGATTTGAGGCGTGATACCATATTGACGCTGCAGGCATTAGGCATACAGGTTGAATATAGCCATCATGAAGTAGCTGCCAGCCAACACGAAATAGATTTACGTTATAAAGAAGCTTTAAGTATGGCGGATAATGTAATGACGTACCGTTTGGTGGTTAAGGAAATAGCCAGAAAACACGGCGTATACGCTACTTTTATGCCTAAACCGATATTCGGTATTAATGGTTCCGGCATGCATGTGCATCAATCGTTATTCTCAGGTTCAAAGAACGCGTTTTTTGATATTAAAGAGAAATATCATCTTTCCAGTATAGGCCAGGCGTATACCGCGGGGCTGCTTAAACACGCGCCTGAAATAACCTCGATTACCAGCCAGTGGGTTAACTCTTATAAACGTTTGGTCCCGGGTTACGAAGCTCCGGTTTATATCTGCTGGGCGCAGATGAACCGCTCCGCGTTGATCCGCGTGCCGATGTATAAGCCGGGGAAAGAGAAAGCTACCCGTATTGAATATCGTTCCCCGGACCCGGCGTGTAATCCGTATTTGGCATTTTCGGCAATGCTTGCCGCGGGATTAGACGGGATTAAGAATAAGTATAAATTAGCGGAACCTGCTAATGATAATATCTACCATATGAGCGAAGAAGAGAGGGCGAAATACAATATAAATTCATTGCCGGAAGATCTATTAGAGGCGATTAAAATTACTGAAAACAGTAAAATGATCAAGGAATGCCTCGGCGAAAAGGTTTTTGAATATTTTATACGTAATAAAAAGATGGAATGGGATGAATACAAGATGCAGGTGACTCAATACGAAGTGGATAAATACCTGCCGATACTTTAAAACGTTGCAGTATGGCTAAGAAGGGTTACGAGGTTTATATAAAACAGATCGAAGCTCTGGCTAAAGTCGCCAATTTGATCAGTTCCGGGATGTATTTAGACGAGTTGCTGCGGCTTATCGTGAATGTTACCGCGGAGATAATGAATTCTAAAATTTCCTCTTTAATGCTGCTGGATCCGGAGAAAAAAGAATTGGTTGTCAGAGCTACGCAGTCTATTTCTGAAGAATACAATAAAAAACCGAATATCAAATTGGGAGAAGGCATCGCGGGCAAGGTTGCTTTAGAGAATAAGCCGGTATGTGTGCTGGATGTAAAAATAGACGCGCAGTATTTAAATCATGATATCGCGAAAAAAGAAGGCCTTTGTTCTTTAGCAAGCGTACCTTTGGCAGTGAAAAATAGAGTGATCGGAGTGCTTAATTGTTATACCTCCAAAAAACATAAATTCAGTAAACACGAGTTATCTCTTTTGTCCGCCTTGGCAAATCAGGCAGCGGTAGCTATTGATAACGCGGAATTGGATGTAAGGGCGCGCAGCGCTGAAGAAGCTTTATTGGCCCGTAAACTGGTTGAACGGGCCAAGGATATTTTATCCCAGGAAGCAAAAATTTCTTCTTCTGAAAGCTACAGATTGATACAAAAACAAAGCATGGACAGCCGCAAAACCATGCGTGAAGTAGCTGAGGCGATAATTCTGGCAAGGGACATAAAAGAAAGAAAATAGATGCCGGCTTTTTTAAAGGGTAACCGATTAGTAAACGGAGGGAAATAACTTTTACTTTTCTGACTCCCGGTGTTTGGGAAGCGAAATATTCTTTCTTAACACCGGGAGTCGGAAAAATTAGGCATTTCGCTAAGCGAATTTTTCTTGACAATCAAAGTTTTGGTGGTATAATAATTGCATTGATAAATAGAAGTAAAACGACGGCGTTCGCTAAAACAAGCGGACGTTTTTTGTTAAGATAGAAAGATAAAAGCGCCCTTTACTTATTATAAAGGATACGTTGTCTTCCTAAAACTCAGGCGGATGGCACCTGTTATGATCAGTGGAGGGCGTTATTTTTTTAACTTAAACGACCATGCGGACGGATGAGAAACAAAAGGCCGATCTTTACTATCTGTATGCGTGTTGGCGGCAATAGGTTTATCAGCCGGTTTGCCGGAAACGATAAGAATAATAAAGCTGGCGGTGAAGACAACAAAAATATAATATTTATGTCCGTTGTAAGTTTAATTAAGGATAAAGTATGGAGTCACCAAATATAATTACATTATTGGCGGATGCATTGAAAGGGACTAATTTATCCGGCTTCCTTAAAACCTGGGAAAACGCTGTTTTATCTTTCATAGTTGTGTCGTTGATCTCTATTGTTTTTTATCTGGTTTCGCGCAAAATGAGCATGATACCGGGCAGGTTTCAGGCAGCCATGGAATTAGTGATTGGCGGGATAGATGAATTTGTTTGCGGTATTCTTGGGCATAACGGCAGAAAATTCCTGCCGTTTATCGGGACGCTTTTTATATATATTCTCGTAAGTAATTTATTAGGATTTATCCCTTTTATGAAATCACCGACTTCCAGTTTATCCATGACTTTCGCGTTATCTATTTGTGTTTTTTTATATGTGCAATATACCGCGATTAAAGAAATGGGAGCCAGGGGGTATACGGATCATCTTATGGGTAATCCCAGGGGGGCGATAGCAATTTCGGTGATCATGCCTTTGTTTATGTTTGTATTGCATTTGATGACCGAATTTATCAGGCCGGTAACCTTGGCTTTACGTTTACGCAGTAATATTTTTGGAGATGAAATGCTTCTTTCGGTTATTACCGGTTTGGGGATTGGCTGGCTGCCGCTTTTATTTTTTAGTATGTTGTTAGCGATTATAGGGGCTATTATGCAGGCAGTTGTTTTTAGCCTTTTAACTACAGTATATTTTGCGTTGGTTTTAACGGATAAACATTAATAAGGAGGGGGGAAAATGGATTATAAGACAGCGATTGCATTAAGTTTACCTATTGGATTGGGTTTAGCCGCGGTCGGTTCAGCTTTGGGGTTGGGTAAAGCGGTAAGTTCCGCTATGGAGTCAATGGCCAGGCAGCCGGAATTACAGCCAAAGATATTTTTAAGTATGATCGTCGGGTGCGCGTTCATTGAGGCTATCACAATTTACGTTTTCGCGCTGGCGCTGCTTAAATTTTAAGCACGAATTGGCACAAATATAATATTGGGGTATTTGCGATGGAAATAAGCGTAAAAGAAATTGTAGTTCAGATCATTAATTTTCTTATTTTGTTTTTTCTCTTGCGTATTTTTGCCTGGAAACGCCTGCTTGGATTTCTTGACGGCAGGAAAGCCAGGATTTCCGCGGAGTTCCAGCGGATAGAAGATTCTAAGGCGGAAATAGCGGCATTAAAATCCGAATACGCGGAAAAAATGAGTTCCGCTGATAATCAGGTGAATGAGAAAATTAAAGAAGCGATCAATGAGGGCAAAAAAATATCCGCGGAAATAAAAAAAGACGCTTATCTTAAAGCCCAGAAAATTATTGAAACCGCTAAAGAGGATATTAAGCATGAGCTTTCTAACGCGAAAGAAGAATTAAAAAAAGATATCGTTGATTTGGCTATGCAAGCGGCTGAAAGCGTTATTCAGGAGAAATTGTCGGAAGACCAGGACCGAAAGCTGATAAAGAATTTTTTGGATAATGTAGCGGAGATGCAATGATATGAAAGAAAAGATTATCGCGAAAAGATACGCGGAGGCGTTCCTGAAATACGCGTTGGTATCTATCGGTAAAGACCGGCCTGTGAGCGACTTGAAAAACCTGAAGATAATTTTGCATTCTAATTTAGATTTTGAGGAGTTTTTGTATAATCCGGAGATCACCTATTCAGAAAAAGCTGATGTCATTGATAAGGTTTTACATGGGGTGATGGCGGAGGAAACCAGGAATTTTTTGAAGCTGCTTATTGAGAAAGAACGTATAGAGTTTATTATTGAAATTTGCGATTATGTGAGGGTTAATTATTCGCACGGTGAAGCGGTGGATGCGGTATTAAAAACCAGTTATCCGCTGGATATAGAAATAATCCAAGAGATAAAGGGCTTGCTTGAAGAAAAATTACAAGGCAAACTCAACCTTTTTTTTGATTTGGATCCGTCTTTATTGGGAGGAATGCAGGTACGCATAGGCAATTATATTATTGACGGCTCAGTAAGAAGGCGGCTTGACGAGTTGAAAGAAAAATTAATGACAGTGCAGGTAAATTAGAGGGGCAGGCGTAACTATGGAAATTAGGCCGGAAGAGATAACGTCGATTATTAAAAAGGAATTAGAGAAATATAAGACTCGTTTGCGCATGGAGTCTGTGGGGAATGTTATTCAGGTGGGTGACGCCATCGCGCGCATTTACGGATTAGATGATGTTATGCTGGGAGAATTAATTGATTTTCCAGGAGATGTTAAGGGAATGGTTTTGAACCTGGAAGAGGATAATGTGGGCGCGGTTATTTTTGGCCCGGATAACCCTGACAGAAATATCAAAGAAGGGGATATTGTAAAAAGGACAGGCAGTGTCGCTCAGGTTCCGGTAGGAGATGCTCTTTTAGGCAGGGTGGTAAACGCTTTGGGGAAGCCTATTGACGGTAAGGGGCCGCTTGTTACAGATAAATTCAGGCCGCTTGAAACTAAAGCGCCGAATGTTGTGGAGCGCCAGCCGGTTGGTGAGCCATTACAAACCGGGATTAAAGCAGTCGATTCTATGATCCCTATTGGCCGCGGCCAGCGGGAACTTCTCATAGGGGATAGGCAAACAGGTAAAACAGCTATAGCAATTGATACGATAATTAATCAAAAAGATAAAGGGGTTTATTGTATTTATGTGGCGATCGGGCAGAAAGTTTCCAGTATCGTCGCGGTCGCTGAAATCTTAGAGAAAAACGGGGCAATGGAATATACAACTATTGTAAGCGCTTCTTCCCGGGCATCTGCTTCTCAGCAATATTTGGCTCCTTTTGCCGGGTGCGCGATAGGGGAGGAATTTTTATATTCTGGCCGGCACGCCCTTGTGATCTATGATGACCTTTCAAAACACGCGCAGGCCTATAGGCAGTTATCATTATTGCTTAGGCGGCCTCCGGGCAGGGAGGCATATCCCGGAGATATATTTTACCTGCATGCCCGTTTATTGGAACGCGCGGCAAAATTAAATGATAGTTTAGGAGGAGGCTCGCTTACCGCTGTCCCGATAATTGAAACACAGGCGGGAGACATCACAAGTTATATCCCGACTAATGTTATTTCTATTACTGACGGACAAATTTACCTGGAAAGCGACCTTTTTTACGCGGGGGTAAGGCCTGCTGTAAATGTAGGGCTTTCTGTGTCGCGTGTCGGAGGCAAAGCGCAGGCAAAAGCCATGCGTCAAGTTGCTTCGAAACTGCGCCTTGATTTGGCGCAATACCGCGAATTGGTAACATTTTCCCAATTTGGCGCCGAAATTGAGAAGACAACACAGGCGCAATTGACCCGCGGTGAAAAAATGGTGGAATTGCTTAAACAGGATCAATACGCCCCGGTTACTTTATCAAGGCAAGTAATGATAATATACGCCGGCATACACGGGGTATTGGATGAGCTGCCTGTTTCGGTGATTAAGAAATTTGAGGAAGAGTTCTATAAATATATGCAAAAGAATTATCCTGGCATCGAAAGGGAAATCGATTCTAAAAAAGAGTTAGGTGAGGCTTTAACCCGGGATTTAGATAAAGCGATAGCGTCTTTTAAAACTTATTTTGAAGCGCAACTCGGCAAACCGATAAAATAGAAGTGTACAAAAAATGCCACAGTCTCTGAAAGCGATAAAATCGAGGATTCGCGGAATAACCAGCACTAAAAAATTGACCCGGGCAATGGAGATGATCTCTGTCTCAAAATTAAAGCGCGCGGAGAATTTGCTTGATAAATCAAGGCCGTATTTTTTAAAAATAGAAGCTTTTTTAAAAAATATTTTGTCCGGATATAATATAAAAGCGGCTTCTCCTCTGTTAGAAGCAAGGCCTGATAAACAGAAAGTCGCTTTGTGTTTGGTGACATCGGATACCGGGCTTTGCGGCGGTTATAACCACGCGCTTCTGGATATGGCGGAGAAATTTTTAAGCGGTTATAAGCCTGATAATGTCAGGCTGGTTGCTTTTGGCAAAAAGGGGTTTAGTTATTTTAAGAAAAAAGGTTTTGCTGTCCCGTATTCATATATAGGCTTAAACGGCCGTTATTCTCCTGAAGCGGCAATGAAAGTCGCTGTTAATTTAGAGGAGCTTTTTTTGTCAAGGGAGGTTGATGAAGTTTATATCGCATATACCAATATTGCGGCCGGCCACAGGGCTAACCCGGCGCTAGAAAAATTATTCAATATCGAGTATGAAAAAGTAAAACCTGTAAATTATGTTTTTGAACCCGGCATGGAAAGGGTTCTGGCAGAGTTGCTGCCGGTGTATGTATTTTCTAAAATAAGGATAGCGCTTCTAAATGCTTTTACCTCTGAACATAAGGCAAGGGCGGTTGCCATGGGGGAAGCGACAAAGAATGCCCGGGAATTATTGGAAGGATTGATTCTTTTAAGGAATAAAATAAGGCAGAGTAATATTACCAGGGAAATAATTGAGGTTATTTCCTCTGCGGAGGCATTGAAAGGATAATATTATATGGCAAACGGTGAAATTATACAAGTTATAGGCCCGAGCGTGGATATAAGGTTTCCTGAACACGAAGTTCCCCAGCTTTTAAACGCGGTTAAAGTTGAAAACGCGGAATTAAAGATCGATGTTACGCTGGAAGTTGAGCAAATTATCGGCAATAATACTGTGCGTTGTATCGCGTTGTCCGCGACAGACGGTTTATCACGCGGGATGAAAGTAAAGGATTTGGGAATGCCTATTACCGTGCCTGTGGGCGCGCAGACTTTAGGCAGGATTTTTAATGTTTTGGGGCAGGTTATAGATGGTAAGGGAGATATCGCTCATTCTGAAAATAGGGATCAAATTCACAGGAGTTCTCCTTTGTTTCAGGAGCAATTGCCTATTTCTTCAGTTATGGAAACGGGGTTAAAAGTTATAGATTTGCTGGCACCTTTTCCCAGGGGAGGTAAGATCGGGTTATTTGGGGGAGCCGGCGTTGGTAAAACCGTAATTGTTATGGAACTTATGCGTAATATTTCCCAGGAGTTAGGCGGTGTTTCTATTTTTGCCGGTATCGGAGAGCGCACCAGAGAGGGAAACGAATTATGGCTTGAATTAAACGCTTCGGGAGTAGCGAATAACACGGCTTTGGTATTCGGCCAGATGAATGAGCCCCCCGGGGCAAGGCTGCGCGTGGGGTTATCCGCGCTTACCATGGCAGAGTATTTCCGTAATGAAGAAAAAAAAGACGTGCTTTTATTTATTGATAATATATATAGATACATACAGGCGGGTTCTGAAGTGTCTACTTTACTTGGCCGTATGCCTTCGGCTGTCGGTTATCAGCCTAATTTGGCTACGGAACTGGCGCAGTTGGAGGAGAGGATCACTTCCACAAAAAGCGGCGCGATCACTTCTGTGCAGGCGGTATATGTGCCTGCGGATGACCTTACGGACCCGGCGATCGTGACTACGTTTTCGCATTTGGACGCCAAGATCGTATTATCGCGGCAGATTGCCGAATTAGGTATTTATCCGGCGGTTGACCCGTTGGATTCTACTTCGCGTATTATGGACCCCAGGATTTTGGGGGAGGAACATTATGTTACCGGCCTTAGTGTGCAAAAGATCCTGCAGAGATATAAAAATTTACGGGATATTATATCTATTTTGGGGATAGATGAATTATCGGATGAAGATAAACTTGTGGTTGCCCGCGCCAGAAAAGTGCAGAAGTTTTTCTCTCAGCCGTTTTTTGTCGCGGAGAATTTTACGGGGATAAAGGGCAGGTATGTAAAATTGGAAGATACAATTAAAGGATTCCAGATGATATTGGATGGCAAATTAGATTCTTTGCCGGAACAGGCATTTTACATGGTGGGAACAATCGAAGATGTTATTGAAAAGGCGAAGGAATTAAATAAATGAAGAACACATTATTTCATCTTACTATAATGAATCCCGAAAAAACTATATACAAAGGCGAAATAACTTCTTTAATAGCGCCTTGTGAAACCGGCTATTTGGGCGTAATGGCGGGGCATTTACCTCTTGCGGCTAACATAGTTAGTGGTAGAATAATAGTGCGCAGAGGTGAAGAAGAACCTCAGGTTTTTAATTGCCGGGATAAAGGTTTTTTGGAGGTTTTAGGCAATAATGTTACTTTGCTTTTGATGGGGTAGGAAAGTCTAAAATAAGTCTACTAACTACTGAAAATCGCAGAAAGTTATTTTTAAAGGTGATTTTCTTGATAAAGTTGAAGGATAAAAAAGTTGAAAGATGATATTTTACGCGTTGCTATCGCCCAGATTAACTGCACTGTCGGAGATTTGCGGGGTAATGCCGCAAAAATAAAAGATTGTATTGTTGAAGCGCGCCGGTTTAAGGCGGATATAGTCGCTTTTCCAGAATTAACCATAACAGGTTACCCTCCGGAAGACCTTTTAATTAAATCAAAATTCATAAAAGATAATTTAGCCTGGTTAAAAGAAGCGGCACTTGCCTCCAAAGATATTATCTCTGTGGTAGGTTTTGTGGATAGAAAAGAAAAAGCTTTGTATAATGCCGCGGCAGTAATTTATAACGGCAAAGTTAAAGGGGTTTATCGCAAAGCGCATCTGCCGAATTACGGCGTGTTTGACGAAAAACGCTATTTTGTCGAAGGTACTGAGCCGCTGGTATTCAGGTATGGTAAATTTGTATTTGGGGTTAATATTTGCGAGGATATCTGGCACTTTAAAGGGCCTATCCGCGCGCAGGCTGATTCCGGCGCTAAACTTATTATCAATATTAATTCTTCTCCCTATTATGTGGGCAAAATTAAAGAGCGGCAGGATATTGTGCGCGCGCAGGCAAGAAACAGCTGTGCTGCTATCGCTTATGTAAATATGGTAGGCGGCCAGGATGAACTTGTTTTTGACGGGCAAAGTATGGTGGTTGATAATAAGGGAAAAATAATTGCCAGGGCAGGGGCGTTTAAAGAAGAAATGCTGGTAGTGGATATAAACGTTTCCGTAACCGCGAAGAAACCTAAAAAAAATACGGTTATGATACAGCATATAGCGCCGGTAAAAGAGAGAGTCGTTTTAAACGCAAGCATTTCTAAATCATTGGAACCGGTTGCCGAAGTGTATCAGGCTTTGGTTCTTGGTTTGTCGGATTATGTTATTAAGAATGGTTTTCAAAAAGTTGTCATAGGCCTAAGCGGAGGCATTGATTCCGCGCTTGTGGCGGCTTTGGCGGTGGATGCTTTGGGCAGGGATAATGTTACCGGCGTATTTATGCCTTCCCGCTATTCATCCCGGGAATCATTAGAAGACGCAACATTATTATCGGATAATCTGGGCATAAAATTATTGAATATTCCTATAGAAGAAATATATAAAATTTATCTTAATACTCTTGAACCGGTTTTTTCCGGAATAGAAAAGAATATTACCGAAGAAAACCTGCAGGCGCGCATAAGAGGCAACATTATTATGGCGTTATCCAATAAATTCGGTTGGCTTGTTTTGACTACCGGCAATAAATCAGAGATGAGCACCGGTTATGCCACTTTATACGGAGATATGGCGGGAGGTTTTGCGGTGATCAAAGATGTGCCTAAGACGCTTGTTTATAAGTTAGCGCGGCAGAGAAATTCCGTTAACGCGGTTATCCCCGAACGGACAATAACTAAGGAGCCGACAGCTGAACTTAAACCAAACCAGAAAGACAGCGATACTTTGCCTGTATATGAAACACTGGATCCGATTTTAAAGGCTTATATTGAAGAAGATAAGGATTTGAATAAGATTATTTCTCAAGGTTACGATAAAGAAATAGTGTTACGAGTTTCTACTATGGTTGATAAAAGCGAATATAAACGCAGGCAGTCGCCCCCCGGCATTAAAATTACGCCCAAGGCATTCGGCAGAGACAGAAGAATGCCGATAACTAATAAATATAGAGGTTGAATCAATAGGAGGACAGTGAGATGGCGCTATGGCAGTTAATTAGGGCTGGCGGGTTTACTATGTATATTCTTTTGTTATTTTCTATTTTGTCATTTGCCATAATTATAGAAAGATATCTATATTATCGCGGAAGGTCTAAAGTAAAAAGAGAAACGTTTATGATGGGCATCGCTAAAGAATGTAAAAAAGGCGATGTGAAAAAAGCTTTAGAAATATGCAAGAATATAGACACGCCTTTTTCTGCCGTAACATCTTCGGGGCTTAATTTGTACGGGCACAATGAAGTTTTTATATCAAATACAATGGAAAGGCAAATTACCGTCGAAACGGCAAGATTAGAACGGTTTACAAGCATAGTCGGAACTATAGGAAGTACCGCGGTCTATATAGGGCTATTTGGAACGGTGTTGGGAATAATGCGCGCTTTCCATGACATTTCTAAAGGCGGCTCAGGAGGGATAAATGTCGTTATTAACGGCATCTCCGAGGCCTTGGTTTGTACCGCGGCAGGTCTTTGTGTCGCAGTGCCGGCGGTTATCGCTTATAATTATTTTATTAAAAAGGTGGATAGCTTTATTACCGATATGGAGTTGTGCGCTTCTGAAACCATGGACTTGTTGAATATCAGGCCAAGATGAAGAGGAAACAGAGAAGAGAAAAATTAGTGGCTGAAATAAATATTACTCCGTTTACCGATGTTATTCTTGTATTGTTGGTTATATTTATGATAACTACCCCTTTGATCTCGCAAGCGAACATCAAAGTTGACCTCCCAAAGGCCAAAAGCGCAAAGCCGCCTGAGGGTGCCGGACAAACACAAATAGAAATTACGATAACGCGCGAAGGACCTGTCTATCTGGATGGAAAACTTGTTACCCGGCGAGAACTTAGAGATCAAGTTAATGATTTGCATAAAAATAACCCTGATTTAAACGTTGTCGTGAGTTCGGATAAAGCTGTGAGATTACAAGATATTGTTGATGTGATTGACTCGTTGTCCGAGTTGGGTATAACGAAGGTTAGTATCGCGGCAAGAGCCGAAGAGTCCTAATTCCTCAAAGAAATGGAGAATAAATATGGATAAGAAAGTTTATATACCCCGCATGCAAAAGTTAAGGCATGATTTTTTAACCGGGATAGCGGTTATATTCCCTATAGCTATCACAGTATATGTGTTTATTTTAATCTTTAGGACGGCGGATGGCATTTTAGGAGGATTCATCAATACATATTTAAACAGCCATTTTGGCTATAAGATTCCCGGCATAGGCATTATATTGATGATCGTTTTTGTGCTGTTTACAGGAATGCTTGCCAATCGTTTTATAGGCACAAAATTCTTTTCTATGCTGGAGCGTTTTATAATAAAACTTCCATTACTTCGCCATATCTATTCGCCCGCAAAACAGCTCTCAAATTTTTTGTTCAAAAGTAATAAAGATTCAGCTTTTAACAGGGTTGTCCTTGTCCCGTATCCTAACGACTTTACCTATTCTATAGGGTTTATGACCAATGATGAATTATCAGAGATCGATAAAAAATTAGAAAAGAAGATTGTTTCAGTGCTTGTTTCAACCCCCCCTTCACCTTTTAGCGGCCCTATTATTTTTATCCCCAGAGAAAAAGTAAAGATCCTTGATTTATCCATGGAAGAAGCAATTAAGTTTATTGTATCCGGTGGATTGGTCGCTCCCCAGAGGTATCTTCTTAAAAAAGATGAATCGTTAAATTGCAATATATAAAACATAAATTATTTTGCTATATTATAAGGTTTAGGATTGGAGAATAAATAAATGAATGAAACATTTTATAATCTAACAGTTGAAGAAGCCGTTAAGGCGTTGGGAAGTAATTTTCAGAAAGGCCTTAACGATGAAGAGGCCGGAAAACGATTAGCAGAGTATGGCTTGAATCAGCTCAAGGAGCAGAAAGGCATAAGCCCTTTAGAGGTCTTCCTTGGGCAGTTTAAGGATTTTATCGTTTGGATCTTAATAGGCGCGGCATTTGTTTCCGGGTTCTTACAGGAATGGGTAGACGCGCTTGCCATAATCGCGATTGTTATAGTAAACGCGATCCTAGGGTTCATTCAGGAATATCGCGCTGAAAAGAGCCTTGCGGCGTTAAGAAAGTTATCCAATCCTTCGTCAAAAGTTATCCGCGGCGGACAACATAAAGTTCTTTCTTCCTCAGAGTTAGTTCCCGGTGATGTGATCGAGATTGAAGCCGGTGACAGTATCCCGGCAGACAGCCGCCTGTTTTGGATGAGCGCAAATTTTGGCGTGCAGGAAGCCAGCCTTACGGGAGAATCGACGCCTGTCATAAAGGCTATACATGCTTTAGAGAAAAAAGATATTCCGCTTGCCGACCGGGCAAATATGGTTTATATGGGAACGTCGGTCGCATCCGGTAAAGCAAAAGCATTAGTTGTTTATACCGGCATGCAAACAGAATTAGGTAAAATCGCGGGTATGGTACAGTCTATCGTACATGAAACTACTCCCTTACAGAAGAAATTGGAAGAGTTCGGCAAGTGGATAGTGTATTTGTGCTTTTTTCTGGTAGGAATGGTGTTCTTGCTAGGGTGGCTGCGGGGCGGTAAGATTGTGGATGTGTTTTTAACATCGGTGAGCCTGGCGGTCGCCGCTATCCCAGAAGGCCTGCCTGCGGTAGTTACCATTGCGCTCGCCTTAGGCGTCCACCGGATGGTGAGGCGCCACGCGCTTATCCGTAAACTCCCTTCTGTTGAAACATTAGGCTGCGCCACAGTTATCTGTTCTGATAAAACAGGCACCCTGACTAAGAATGAAATGACAGTGCAAAGGATATTCACAGGAGGAAATCTTTTCGAAGTGACCGGTATCGGGTACGCGCCTAGTGGAGAGTTTTTGTTTGGAAAAAAACAAATTAAGAGCGCTGATTATTCCGATCTGCAGAATATGTTACGCTGCGGCGTGTTGTGTAATGGGGCGCAATTGGCCGATAATTCCGGCGTTTATAAGATAGTGGGAGATCCGACCGAAGGGGCTCTTTTGACAGTCGCAGGCAAGGCCGGCATAATCAAAGAGAAATCAGAAGAGGAATTTATTTTTGTTGATGAAATACCGTTTGATTCTGAAAGAAAGAAGATGACGGTTATTCGTAAGCACGGCAAGCAGACAATCGCGTTTGTCAAAGGCGCGCCGGATATACTTTTGGATGATTGTACCAATATTGAAGAAAATGGCGTAACCAGGAAGCTGACTGAACAGGATAAAATAAATATCCAGAAGATCAACAATGAACTGGCAGGCGAGGCAATGCGTGTGCTGGCAGCCGCTTATAGAGAGCTGGATAAAAGCCAGGAAAAGTATGACGCGAATATTACAGAAAAGGATCTTACCTTTGTAGGTTTATTCGCGATGATAGATCCTCCGCGCGAGGAAGTAAAAAAGGCTATGCAGGAATGTTCGGCCGCCGGTATAAAGACGGTAATGATTACCGGTGATCATAAAAATACGGCAGTCGCGATCGCGCGGGCACTGGGATTTTTTAGAGATGATTCTTTAGCATTAAGCGGTGAAGAACTGGATAAATTAAGCGATGAAGAGCTTTATGCGCAGGTAAGGAATATCTCGGTATATGCCCGGGTTTCTCCCGAGCATAAATTAAGGGTCGTGCGGGCATGGCGAAAGCATGGTGAAGTCGTAGCTATGACTGGAGACGGTGTTAACGATGCTCCCGCGGTTAAAGAAGCGGATATCGGTGTCGCTATGGGCATTACCGGTACGGATGTTACCAAAGAAGTATCGGATATGGTGGTAACTGATGATAACTTTGCTTCGATTGTTTCCGCCGTTGAAGAAGGCAGAGGCATTTATGACAATATAAAGAAATTCATCCATTATCTTCTTTCGTGTAACGCCGGTGAAATATTGGTTATGTTCGTTTCTTCTTTGGTCGGTTTCCCGGCGCCGTTATTGCCGATACATATCTTATGGGTTAATCTTGTAACCGACGGTTTCCCCGCGCTTGCTTTGGGAGTTGATCCGGTAGACCCTAATGTTATGAAGCGGCCTCCGCGCCGCTCTACGGAAGCTGTGGTTACAAAAGAGCGGGCAATTTTAATGTTGGCGCAGGGGGCTTTTATCGCGTTTTGCAGTTTGTTGGCCTTCAGTTTTGTTTTATTTGTTGAAAAAGAAGGAATAGGGCGAGCCAGAACGGCGGCGTTTATTGTGCTTGCGTGTTCGCAATTATTTCATTCCTTCAATTGCCGCAGTATGACGGAATCTATTTTTAAGCTCGGGATATTCAGCAATAAAAATTTGGTTATTGCTACGTTTGTTTCTTTTCTCCTGCAGATGGCAGTAGTATATCTGCCTTTTGCCCAAAAAGTATTTAAAACTGAAGCGTTGGGAGTTTTGGATTGGTTTTTAGTTTTAGCCGTTTCTTCTTTCCCCCTATGGGCGATGGAGGCGGCTAAATTTCTAGATAAGCGTTTCAGGTTATTAGAGAAGGTTTAGGCTGAAATGTTCCATAGTTTAGCAATTATGAAAGTTGACAAACGGGTAAAAAGTGGTATACTTTCCTCTATTATTAAGACAATGAAGTCTTCCGGTTAAGTATGCTGGAAGGCTTTTTATTTTTATGGGTTACGTATTTTTCGTGGTGTAGGAAAGTATATATATGTCTACTAACCACTGAAAATCGCAGAAAGTTATCGCTAAAGGCGATTTTCTTGTAAATAAAGGGATTTTATAGCTATGATATCCGATTACGCTTATGTGGGGTTATTTTTAATATTCGGCATTCTTTTTGTTTCAAGCGCGTTTATTGTTTCTTCGTTACTACGGCCCAGGGACCCGAACCGTATGAAGAATTCCCCTTATGAGTGCGGTGAGGCTGTTAAAGGCTCTTCCTGGATCCAGTTTAACGTTCAGTATTATTTAGTCGCGATTACTGCCGTAATATTTGACGTAGCGGCGTTATTTCTTATTAGTTTGGCAATTTCAATCTGCCGGCTCGGGGTTTTGGCTTACCTGGAAATGTTGTTTTTTGTAGCGGTTTTGATTTTAGGGCTTATTTATGTTTGGAAAAAGGGGGCGTTTGAATGGCAATAACGGAAAAAATTCCCGCTTCAGGGTTGATAGAAAAGTTACCCGGCGGCGGCGTATTTTTAACTACCACTGAGAATATTTTTAAATGGGCAAAGGTTTCTTCTTTATGGCCTTTGACTTTTGGGCTTGCCTGTTGCGCGATAGAAATGATCGCCGCCGGCGCTTCTCGTTTTGATATAGACAGGTTTGGTTCCGGAGTCTTCCGCGCCAGCCCGCGACAATGTGATGTGCTGATCCTCGCGGGTACGGTTTCTGTTAAAATGGGCAATTGTATTAAACGGCTCTACGCGCAGATGCCTGAACCGAAATATGTCATCGCTATGGGAAACTGCGCGATAACAGGCGGGATTTTTTGTTATGATACTTATTCGGTTATGAAAGGAACGGAAGAATTGGGGATTCCCGTGGATGTTTATATCCCGGGATGCCCTCCGCGGCCGGAAAGCCTGTTTTTTGGTTTAATGAAATTGCAAGAGATGATACGCAAGGAAAAAAATGCAGCCAGATAAAATTTTTTCTCTTCTCAAGTTAAAATTTTCACAAGCAACGCAGGAAGGCTCTTGCGGAGCGGTTGTAATCCCCAGAGAGCGGCTTTTGGATGTTGCCAAGTATTTGATCAGCAGTGAACTATCTTTTGATAATCTGCATTGTATTACGGCAGTGGATAGGCAGGAAAGGATAGAGCTGGTATATATCTTTTTTTCTCTGCAAGCGCGCCATAATTTAACGGTGAAGGTATATTTAACTCCGGATGATTTGAAAGTGGAGAGTTTAGCTTCATTTTGGAAGTCTGCAGATTGGTTTGAGCGCGAGATATACGATTTATTCGGCGTAACTTTTAGGAACCATCCTAATTTACGCAGGATCTTAAATCCCGAGGATTGGAAAGACCATCCTTTGCGGAAGAATTTTTCGCGTTCGGATTTTATAAAGAAAGAGCGCTATTAAAATGGAATTACCCGTAAGAGAAGAAGAAAAAAATATACATAGTGAAGAATGTTACATGAATATGGGGCCGCAGCATCCTTCTACCCATGGTGTTTTGCATCTTGAACTAAAACTGGATGGGGAGGTTGTCGTGGATTCTATTGTGCATATCGGTTATCTGCACCGTTCAATGGAAAAAATAGCCGAAAACCGCACTTACACTCAATTTATCCCTTTTACCGACCGGCTTGATTATGTTTCCGCGATGAATAATAATTTAGGCTATTGTTTGGCGGTTGAGAAATTGATGAATATGGATGTCCCTTTGCGGGCGAAATATATTCGTGTAATAGCCGCGGAATTAAACCGCATAGCCAGCCACTTAATAGCGATTGGTTCTTTCGCGCAGGACTTAGGCGCGCTTGCTACGCCGTTATTTTACTGTTTCCGTGAACGAGAGTTGATACTTGATATATTTGATGAAATTTGCGGCAACAGGCTTACCTATAATTATATGCGTATAGGCGGCGTTCAATTTGACTTGCCAGATGGGATTGATAAAAAGATACAAGATTTCATTAAATGCATGCGTTCAAGGATAAAGGAGTATATTGACCTATTGAGCTATAATGTAATATTTCTGGCGCGGACAAAAGATATTGGCGTATTATTAAAAGATAAGGCTGTAAATTATAGCGTAACCGGGCCGAATTTGCGCGCTTCCGGAGTAAGATGTGATTTAAGGAAGGATGAACCCTATTTAGTTTATGATAAATTTCAATTTGATATACCTGTCGCGGATAAGGGCGATGTTTGGGACAGATATAACATAAGGATCCAGGAGATAGAACAAAGTTTAAGGATTATAGAACAGGCTTTAGCCGGGTTGCCTGAGGGCAATCCAACCGTAAAAGTGGGCAGGATTCATAAGCCTCCGGCAGGAGAAGTTTATCTAAGGACTGAGAGCCCGCGCGGAGAATTAGGATTTTACATTGTCAGTGACGGTTCAGAGTATCCTTATAGGTTAAAGATAAGGGCGCCTTCTTTTTCGAATCTCGCGGTTATTCCGGAATTAATAAGAGGGGTAAAGATGGCGGATGTTGTTTCTATTTTAGGCAGCCTTGATATTGTGATGGGAGAAATCGACAGATAATGTTTACGCTTTTAAATCTTATAACGATGCTGGTTGTCGGGGCAATGATCTTAGGTTTTATCGCCGGTTCCAGTATGTTTCTGATTTGGGGTGAGAGAAAGGTTTCCGCGCGCATTCAGTCAAGGCTTGGGCCTATGCGGGTCGGATGGCAGGGGCTTTTGCAGTCTGTCGCGGATGCTATCAAGCTTCTTTTAAAAGAAGATATAATGCCTACAGGCGTGGATAAATGGGTTTGGCAGCTTGCGCCTTTTTTCGCGGCTGTGCCTTCGGTTATGGCCTTTGTCGTGATACCTTTTGGAAAGAATTTAATAGTAAAAGATTTAAACGTCGGTATTTTGTATATAACCTCGATTACTTCAATCTGCGTTTTAGGTATTTTTATGGCCGGCTGGAGTTCGAATAATAAATATTCTTTGCTTGGAGGGATAAGGTCGGCGGCGCAGATTATCAGTTACGAAGTCCCGCTGATTCTTTCGATAATTACGGTTGTAATGTTTACAGGTTCGCTTTCAATGCAGAAAATAGTGGAAGAGCAGAGTAAATATTGGTTTATTTTGCGCCCTAATCTGGCCGTAGCGTTTTTGATTTATATGATTTCCGCTCTTGCTGAAGTGAACCGCACGCCGTTTGATATCCCGGAGGCGGAATCGGAGCTTGTCGCGGGATACCATACCGAATATTCTGGAATAAGATTCGCGATGTTTTTTGTCGCGGAGTATACAAACCTTTTTATTATTTCGGCGGTCGCGGCCACTCTTTTTTTAGGCGGATGGCAGGGGCCGGTCCTGCCGCCGGTTTTGTGGTTTTTATTGAAGACTTACGGGATCGTTTTTATTTTGATGTGGGTGAGGTGGTCTTTTCCTAGGGTAAGGGTGGATCAATTAATGAGTTTTACCTGGAAGGTGTTGACACCGATCGCGTTCTTGAATTTGATAATTTCAGGGTGGATATTAGTTAGATAAACTATGAAGAAATACACTAACAATTTAGCCGCGGGAATTATAAGCCTGCTGAAGGGGATGGGGGTTACTTTAAAGAATTTTTTCTCGCCGGCGACTACATTTCAATATCCCACGCAAAAACTGCCGATGTCTCCAAGGTTTAGGGGGTTGGTAGATTTAGACCCGCAAAAATGCGTTATTTGTTATCAATGCGTTAAGATCTGTCCCACGGGCTGCCTTTCAATTAAACATAAGGAACTTGCTGAAGGCAAGAAGGCTCTTGAGGTTTTTAAATATAAAATGGAATTCTGCTGTTTCTGCGGATTCTGCGAGCAGATTTGCCCAAAAGGCGCGATTTATATGAATAAGATTTATGAAGTTGCTACTTACGACCATGAGCAATTGTATATTAACCTGTTAAACCCTAAAAAATATGATGAGTGGGCTAATCCAACAGTTAAATAATATTGGTATTCCCCAAGAAAATATTATAAAGGTAACCTTTTACCTGATCGCGGCTGTGACTTGTTTTTTTGCCTTGCGCATAGTAATATCGCGTAATGTTTTTCATCGCGCTTTGTTTCTGGCGTTAACATTGATAGGGGTGGCTTGCGTTTATTTGTATTTAGGCGCGGAATACCTGGCAGTGATGCAAATATTAATATACGTCGGAGCTATTGTAGCCCTGTTTGTTTTTGTGATAATGTTGACGACTAAAATTCAGAATCGCGCGATCAGGCAGTTAAACTCGCAAGTGTTGATCTCAGTTGTTGTTACCTCTGCGTTATTGTGTTTGCTCATAAGTATAATAAGAACATCTCCCTGGCATAAGCCGGTTTTACCGCCTGCCGGTTTGTTAAATATCTCTCAGCTTGGCAGGTCTCTTGCTTTAAATTATGTTTTGCCGTTTGAGGTTGTATCTTTAATTTTACTCGCGGCGTTAGTCGGAGCGATAGCGATTGGAAAGGCAAAAAAAGAATGATACCAGAGAGCCACTTCTTAATTTTAGGCGCCATACTTTTTTCTATCGGGTTGTTCGGCGCGTTAACCCAGCGCAGTATTATCGGTATTTTGATGTCAATTGAACTGATCCTGAACGCCGCTTGCATAAATTTTGTTGTTTTTGATAAGTTCCTGGGGAATTCCGACGGTTTAGGGCAGATTTTTGTTCTATTGGTGATCGCTATTGCCGCCGCTACATTAGTGGTAGGCTTAGCGCTGGTAATAGCTGTTTACCGCAGCTCTAAAACTGTTTCCGCCGAAGATATAAATTTAATGAAATGGTAAAATACATCCATCTAATTCCTTTATTCCCTTTTTTGGCGTTCGCGATAAATATTGTATTCGGGCGCCGGCTGAAAAAAATCAGCGCGTTGCTTGCGATTTCCGCGTGCGTAATTTCATTTGTACTTTCTGTTCTTACTTTTTTAAGCTGCGCAAACGGCAATACTATTTCGTATACGTTCATAAAGTGGCTTGATTTTAAGAATACCTCTTTAGATTTCGGCGTGATGGCTGATCCTTTAAGCTGCATGATGCTTCTGGTCGTATCTATTGTGGGTATTCTTGTGCAGATTTATTCTGTTTCATATATGCGTAATGATACTCGTTTTTCAAGGTATTTCGCGTATATTTCGCTTTTTATGGCTTCGATGTTGGCACTTGTTTTAGCGGATAATTTCATTATGTTCTATATCTGTTGGGAGGCCGTGGGGTTATGTTCTTATCTTTTGATTTCTTTTTGGTTTGAGCGCGCCTCCGCGGCTAAAGCGGGATTGAAGGCGTTTATCACAACCAGGATCGGCGATACAGGCCTTTTTATAGGCATCTTAATTTTATTCTCTTTAACCGGGACATTTAATTTTAACGCGTTAGCACAACACACGAGCGGCAACGGCGCTATGTTTGGCGTTGCCGCGGTTTTGATCTTTTGCGGCGCAGCCGGCAAATCCGCGCAATTTCCTCTGCATGTCTGGCTTCCCGACGCGATGGAAGGGCCGACTCCGGTTTCCGCGTTAATCCACGCGGCAACCATGGTCGCCGCGGGCGTATATTTGATCGCCCGCGTATTCTGGCTTTTTTTGGGCAATCAGCCGGCATTAATGTTAGTCGCCTGTATTGGCGCGGCAACGGCATTTTTTGCCGCTTCAATCGCAACCGTGCAAAATGACCTGAAAAAAATTCTGGCTTATTCGACAATCAGCCAGCTTGGTTTTATGATGATGGGTTTAGGGGTGGGAGGTTATTCCGAGGGGACTTTTCATTTGATGACGCATGCTTTTGGCAAAGCGCTGCTTTTTTTATGCGCCGGAAACGTGATCCATACGGCCAGGACGCTGGATATCCGGAGAATGGGAGGGCTTTTTTCAAAACTTAAAATTACAGGCATAACTTTTATAATCGCGGGGTCGTCTATTTCCGGATTGCCGCCCTTTTCCGGTTTCTGGTCAAAGGATGATATCATTTTAGAAACTTTGCATAGTGGGCATCCGTTTTTATTCTCCTTGAGTATCATTACCAGTTTATTAACCGCCTTTTATATCTTTCGGATGATATTCTTGGTATTTTTCGCGAAAGCCTGCCTGCCGGAGCATGCGAAAGAATCGTTAAGCGCTTTGACTTGGCCTTTAATTATCCTGGCGTTTTTTGCGGTATTTGCCGGGTTTTTGGGTTCGCCTTTTATGAATTATGCGTTTCAAAAGTTTTTTTATTCCGGCGGCGGACATGCATTGGTTGTTACTAATTCAGATTATTTTATGATGGTGTTTCTTGCCTGCGTTTCATTAGCGGGAATACTCGTCGCGTATTCGTTTTATGTTTTAAACAATAAGATCTTGCCTTTGCCTCTGCGCGCCAAATTTTCCGGGTTGTATAACATTCTATATAATAAATATTATCTGGATGAGATTTACGAGTTTTTGTTTATTAAGCCCTGTTTGCGCATCGCAAACGCGGTATTAAAATTTGACGCGAATTTTGTCATTGAGGGGACGGTAAACATTATTACAAGGGCTGTAAGTATATTTTCACGTTTGTTGCGCGCGGCCCAGACCGGTTTTATCTCTAATTATCTTTTAGCGGCTCTGTTAGGGGTTTTGTTCATGGTTGTTATAAAATCAGCGGGAATTAAAATATGCGTATTCCAATTTTAACTGCTATTATATTTACGCCTTTTTTAGGAGCGGTTTTAGTGTTATTCACTCCTAAGGCTAAAATAAAGCTTATAAAGATCATTGCTTTTCTGTCAACGATAATAACGCTTTTGTTGTCGATTTGGTTGCTTGTCAAATTTAATTTTTTAAATCCCGCGATCCAATTTGAAGAAAATTTCTCTTGGATCGCGCCGTTTAATATTCAGTATCATTTAGGCGTAGACGGCATAAGCGCCGCGCTTGTATTTCTGTCCGGTTTGTTGATTTTTTTAGCCGGCATAGTTTCGTTTAAAATAAATATCAGGGAAAAAGAATATTTCTTCTTTTACCTTTTGCTTGCCGCCGGGACTTTGGGGATATTTTTAACGCTGGATCTGTTCCTTTTTTATATTTTTTGGGAACTGGTTTTGATCCCGATGTTTTTTTTGATCGGTGTCTGGGGCGGGGCGAAGAGGGCGAAAGCGGCAACTAAATTTATTATATATACTATTGCCGGGTCGATATTTATGCTTTTAGGCATTGTAACCCTTTATTTTACTTCAAATCCGCATACCTTTAATATCTTAGAACTCGTAAAATCCGGCCCTACCTTGCCGTTAGGATTGCAATTAATAATATTCATCTGTTTTTATCTGGGATTCGCGGTTAAGGTTCCCATATTCCCGTTTCATGCGTGGCTGCCTGACGCGCATGTCGAAGCGCCGACACCTATCAGTATGCTGCTTGCCGGGATTTTACTTAAGATGGGGGCGTATGGATTTTTCAGGATAAGCTTCCCGGTTTTAAAAGACGCCGCTTATTATTTCGCGCTGCCTCTGGCAATTTTAGGGGCTATTAATATTGTCTATGGCGCTTTCGCGGCAATGGCCCAGCCTGATTTTAAGAAAATGATAGCTTATTCATCCATAAGCCATATGGGTTTTGTTGTCCTTGGATTGTCCAGTATGACTCTTAGCGGATTTAACGGCGCTCTTTTAGAGATGTTTAACCATGGAGTAATTACTGCCGGCATGTTTCTTTTGGCAGGAATGCTTTATGAGCGCGCGCATACCAGAGATTTGAATAACTTCTCGGGAGTGGGCAGTAGAATGCCGGTATACGCGGGGGTTTTAACGTTGTTCAGCCTTGCTTCTCTTGGGTTACCCGGTTTAAGCGGGTTTGTCAGTGAGTTCCTGTCTTTATTAGGCGCTTTTTCCGCATTTAAATTGTTAACCGTAATTTCAATTTTAGGATTGCTTATTATCGCGGCTTATTTTTTATTTATGCTCCAGCGCGTATTATTAGGGCCGTTGAATGAAAAATGGGTTGATATCCGCGATTTGAATAAACGCGAGTTACTTATAATTTTGCCTTTAATGGCGCTTGTTATAGTAATAGGCGTATATCCGCCGGTTATTCTTAAATATCAGGCGGCCGCGGTTAACGCGTTAATTATAAGTATCGGAGGGAGATTATTTTGAGCGCTCTGGAAAGCATAAAATACATATGCCCTGAATTGATCTTGTTGGTTTCTTCCCTGGGTATTTTAATTTTAGGATTATTCGTAAAACGGCCAAGATTATTGGGGTTGTTGAGTATCCTGGCGCTTGCGGTTTCTTTATTTTATTTGCCGCGCGGCAATTCTATGCCAGTGCCTTTATTTTCTAACCTGCTTCTTAACGATCAGTTTTCTGTTTTTTTCAAGGAAGTAATTCTTCTGGTTACGTCCATTGCCGTTTTGATCTCGATGGGATGCGGTAAATTACCGCAAGAGGAGAGAGGGGAATATTATTTTCTCCTTCTTTTCGCGGCTATTGCCATGATGCTTGCTGTGTCATCCAATAATTTGCTGATGATTTATATCGCATTTGAGATGATTTCTTTAATTTCATATATTTTAGCGGGTTTTTTAAAATATGACCGTTTTTCAAACGAAGCAGGATTAAAGTATTTTTTATTCGGGACATTCGCGACCAGTATTATGTTGTACGGTATTTCATTTATTTACGGTTTATTCGGCAGCATAGATTTATCCGTTATTTCCGCGGCTTTAGCGGGAGGGAAGGTGAATAATTCTGCCGTGCTTGTTTCTTTCATCCTTGTTTTCGCGGGAGTTGGATTTAAATGCGCGCTTGTTCCTTTGCATATGTGGGCGCCTGATACCTATGAAGGCGCGCCAACTCCGGTCGCGGCTTTTATTTCAGCCGGGCCTAAGGCGGTTGGATTCGCGATCTTGATCAGGGTTTTCCTGAATAATTTTTCTCCTTTATTCCTGCATTGGGCCGGGCTTTTTACAATAATCTCTATTCTTACAATGACTATTGGGAATATCGCCGCCTTTTCGCAGCCCAATATAAAACGTATGTTAGGGTATTCTTCTATCGCGCAGGCAGGGTATATATTAATCGGTTTTGTCGCCGCGACAACATTGGGGAAAACCGCGGTATTATTTTATCTTGTCGTATACAGCCTGATGAACCTGGGCGCGTTCGGATGCATAGTTTTGATTTCGCGTTCTATTAAAAGTAATTCTATTAAGGACTACGCGGGTTTATATAAAAAGGCGCCTTTCGCGGCAGCGATGCTGTCTATATTTTTATTATCGCTTGCCGGGCTTCCTCCTTTGGGAGGTTTCCTGGGGAAATTCTTGTTGTTTTCAGCGGCTCTTGAATCAAAATTAATATTGCTTGCAGTAGTAGGGGGCATAAATAGTATTCTCGCGCTGTATTATTATCTGCGTGTAATAAAGTATATGTATCTTGAAGAGCCGAAGGTAGCGGTCATTAGCGCTGGTTCGCTGCCGCTTCGCATCGCGCTAATTGTCACGGCGGCCGGGATTTTAATAACCGGCATTTGGCCGTATCCTTTCTTAAATTGGGTTACGTCCGCGGTCAGGTAAGAAGGCCGGTTAATTCAAATTTCTGCCTCTCAGGCAGGAATTTTCCCTGAGCCAACGAAGGGAGTCCAAGGGCGGCAGTGCTCACGGAAATTGTTAACGCCTGTAAAGAATTCCCGCATCATGATTACCCAGTAATATAATCCTTTTCGCGTAAGGCATAAAAAATCATTTTTCTTTTCGATCGCTCCGGCTATCTTAAAAAATAATATTTCTTTCCACAAGGATTTACAAAAGTTTCCGGAATATTTCTTTTCTAATTCATTGATATTTAAACGCCCGCCGAACAGCCGCATTAAAAAATCGTAGCGCATTAATTCTTTTTCTGAAAATCGCTTGCTGAAGGAAAGGGGAAGTTTGCCTTGCCCTAATTTGTTTATGTATTCTTCCACAGAGAATGTGTTCGCGAATATACTGCCGCGCATAAACCCGAAAGAACCGCTGCCTATGCCGATGTATTCATCATAATTGACTATATATTCGTCTATCAACCCTAGTTTTTTAGAGAAACACCATGCTGTTTGCGGCTCCATGTTTCCTGTTAGCTTTTCCAATATTTTAAAGTAGAATTTTTTTTCTTTATCATGATTAATTCTTCCCAGGTTATGAGAAAGCTTAGTTAAGGCTTTTTGCCCGGGCATCAATGGATAAAAGGTTACCTGGTCAACACCGAGCTGTAATATCGAATCAAGGTCATATCCCAGCATTTCCATAGTTTGGTTGGGGAAGTTAAAGATCATATCCACATTCAAAGTGCCGAAATTTCCTTGCGCTAAATTTAGTTTTTCTTTGATATCTTGGCCGCTGCCGTATTTTTGATAGCGTTCTATAGATTTTAATATTGAATCATCAAAGCTTTGCACACCGACAGAGAGCCTGTTAACTCCCATTTGTTTAAGCGCCGCGATATTTTTTGGGGTTAGATGGTCGGGGTTGGTTTCAACGGAAATTTCTTTGATGGAGTATAGATTTTTCGCCAATACAACGGTTTTCTGCAATTCATCCAGTAAAATTGTGGGGGTGCCGCCGCCTATGTATATTCCGCTGCAATCATAATTAAGCGCGCGGTATAGTTCTAATTCTTTGCGCAAGGAGATAAAGTAATTTTTGGCTGTAACCGGATCAAACAGGTAACGGTTAAAGGAACAATAAGGGCAAAGTGTTTCGCAAAAAGGGATATGGATATATAAGAGGTATTTTTTACCGGTATTATCTTTGGGAAAATTAATATCCGGGCAGGATTGCAGGCGTAAATATTGCCGGCTCTTATTTTTAATGGTATAGGAAAGTATATATTTGTCTACTAACCACTGAAAATCGCAGAAATTCATTGCCGAAGGCAATTTTCTTGTTAAAAGAGTTATTGTTTTTTCGATCCACATAACTGTTTAGTTTAAATTCTTAATATAATGGATAACTTCTTTTGTGATCCATTCGGGGGTGGAGGCTCCGGCGGTTATGCCGACAGAGCGTTTATTTTTAAACCAGGAGGGCCTTAGTTCTTTTTTTGATTGTATCCAGTACGCGTGCGGATTAAGCGATTTGGCTATTTCAAACAGCCTGCGGGTGTTGGCGCTTGTTTTTGAGCCGATGATAATGACAATATCGTTTTCCAAAGGCAGGCAATTTATTTCCGCTTGTTTTATCCTTGTCGGCCTACAGATGGTATTGAAGAATTTTAGTCCCTTGATATGCTGTTTAAGTATATTTACGATTTCCGATACTTTTTCCAGCTTTTGGGTGGATTGAGATATTACCGCGGCTTTTTTAGTTTTTTTAATTTTTTCGAAGGGGATATTCTTTAGATTGTCGATTATTATCGCTTTGTTTTTTAATTGGCCGATAATCCCGCGCACTTCATCATGTTTTTTATCTCCGATAATGATAATTTTATAGCCTTTTATTTCATTTTCTTTGGCTATCTTGTGGATCTCTTTTACCATCGGGCAGGTGGCATCCACGATTTTATAGCCAAGCTTAGCCGCTTTGCTGAAGGTATTGATGCCGGCTCCATGCGCGCGGATCAGAAGGGTTTTGTTTTTGCCGTTGGAAGCAAGCTTGTTTATTTTTTTTATGCCGGCTTTTTCAGTTTCTTTTATAACATCTTCGTTGTGCACGATGTTGCCGAGCATATAAACTTCCGCGCCGGATTTCGCGGTTTTAAAGGCGATATCCAGCGCTCTTTTTACCCCGAAACAAAAACCCGCTGATTTAGCTAAATTAATTTTCATTTCAACGTAAGATTTTTTCAGAATAGCTGTAAAGTGAATTTTTATATTGCGGCAGCATTTTAGAGGATGTGATCAGTTTTAAGGCTTTGCCTAAAAGAGAAGAGATCTCAACTTCGGCGAATTCTTTCGCCCCGGATTTAATTACAATTTCGCGTATTTTAAAGAGGTCATTTTTAATTACATTTTCTTTGCGCAGTATATTTTCTATTGTTAATTTATCTTTTGCCCCGGAATGTTTATAAGCGTGCCAGATAAGAATAGTTTTTTTTGCTTCTTGTAAGTCTACAAGCGGAGATTTGCCTGTTTTTTCTTCTTCTCCAAACAGCCCTAAGATATCGTCTTTTATTTGAAAGGCAATGCCTAAATATGAGCCGTAGCGGGAGATTATTTCGATTTGTTTTGAATCAGCGCCTCCTAATATCGCTCCAATGGACAAGGGGCAGGCGAAGGTATAATAAGCTGTTTTAAAAGTATATATTTTGTAAATATCCTGTTTTGTTATTTGCTTTATTTTTTTTGCCCCGTATAAAAGCTCTATAAATTCTCCTGTTCCCGTATAAATAGTGGCTTCGAGGAGTTTCTTTAAGGCTTTTTCTTTGAGCTCAGGGCGTTCTTTTATGGATAACAGCGCGTCGATAGCCATAGCATACATTACGTCGCCTGCCACAATCGCCAGGTCTGTGCCGTTAAATTTTATGTCTTTTAGCCCGCGCAGATAGTTGTCAAACGATTTATGCAGGCTGGGTTTGCCTCTTCTGGTATCTGATTTGTCTATAATATCATCGTGAATGAGCATAAAATTATGGAGCAGTTCAATGGAGAGGGCGCTGCGATATAAGCCTGGAGCATGTTTTTTGGCAAAACCGAGGTATCCGGCCACAAAAAGGATGGGGCGGGCTCTTTTGCCTGCCCTTAAAATAAAATTCTTTATATTTTCGGATAAGAAAGGGGATATCCTGTTTAGCGAATATAATTTATCTATATCCCTAATGTATTGGGCAATTTCTTTTTCTAATCGGGTTCTTATTTGTTTAAACATGGCTTTATAATAGCATATAAACTCAAATTTTGCTACTTAAATAGGGATAGCGTCCACTTTTTTTTAAAAATTTGGAAAAGTGGGCGCTGTCCCTAGATTTTTGTATTTTTTATTTAAAAGATTTGACAAGTTAAAAGTTCCAATATATAGTGAATACAATAGTTATAATTCTAAAAAGGATAACGCGATGAGCGAAAGAATCGGCGTATATGTATGTGAATGCGGCCCAAATATTAAAGACGCGCTGCGATTTAATGAAGTAGTATCTTACGCGGGCGGACTGGATAATGTTGTGTTTGCTAAGCCGTTTAAATTAATGTGTTCTGCTGAAGGTAAAGAGCTTATCGCGAAAGATATTGCGCGGCATAAGTTGAGCCGGATAGTCATCGCCGCATGTTCGCCAAGAGAACATGAAATTACGTTTAGAAAAGTTTTAGAAGGCGCGGGCATGAATCCCTATTTTTTACAGATCGCGAATATTAGAGAGCATTGCAGTTGGGTGATTAAGGATCCGGCAGCTGCTACGGAACAGGCAAAGAGAACGATTAAAGCGGCGGTTAAGCGCGTGGTGTATAATGAAGCGTTGTTTTCAAAAGAGATTGATTTGCAGGCCGATGTTTTAGTGGTGGGAGCCGGTATAGCCGGCATTACTGCCGCGCTTACTTTAGCGCAAAAAAAGCGGAAAGTGTATTTGGCGGAAAAATTGCCCTGCATAGGAGGCAAGGTTGGCAGGTTCGCGGAAGTTTTTCCGAAATTAGAGTGCGCTTCCTGCATGATTGGACCGAAGCTGGATGAAGTATTGCGTAATGAGAATATAAGTTTGCTAACATATAGTGAAATAAAAGAAGTAACAGGGTTTTATGGTAATTTTAATGTTAAGATAAATAAAAAAGCCAGGTTTATAAATGCCGAAACATGTATCGGCTGCGGCGCCTGCGTAAAAGTTTGCCCGGTAAAGGTAAAGAACGAATACAATGAAGGCCTGGATGAAAGAAAAGCTGTATATATTCCGTATCCGGGCTCATTGCCTAATTTAGCGGTTATTGACAGGCAACATTGTATACGGTTTAAGAAACAGGAATGCGGCGCCTGTCAAAGTGTTTGTCCATTTGGAGCGGTAAATTACGCTGATGCCGATCAGATCATTGAATTAAAAGTTGGAGCGGTTGTCCTGGCAACAGGGTATGATCTTTTTAACGCGGCAAGCCTGCCCCAATATGGATATGGGAAAATAGATAATGTTTACACCAGCCTTGAAATCGAGCGCCTTCTAAATACAACCGGCCCCAGCGCAGGGAAAGTATTGTTAAAGAATGGAGAATCTCCGCGTAAGATAGCGATTATTCATTGTGTGGGCTCTCGGAATAAAAAATACCTGCCCCATTGTTCTTCAGTTTGCTGCTTGAGCAGTTTAAAGTTCGCGCGCTTGATTAAAAAACAATTACCCGATGTTTCAATTGTGGGAATATATTCTGATCTGTGTTTACCCGGTAAAGACAGCCAGGCATTTTTTGAGAGTGCGCGTGAAGAAAAAAGCATGGAATTTATGAGGGTAAATCTTACAGACGCGCTTGAAATAAAGGATAGAAATGGGAAGATTTGCATAAAGCATACCGCACTTGCTGGGCCGGCGCAGGAATTAGAATCTTTTGACATGGTGATTTTAGCGCTCGGAATGCAGGGGAATAAAGATTCCGAGGAATTAATTAAGATATTCGATGTTAATAAGGATAATTCTAATTTTTTAGTAGAAGAAAATGCTTTACTTGAGCCTGTTTCAACTGTTACGAAGGGGATATTTATCGCCGGATGCGCGGCAGGGCCGGCTGATATTTCCGTATCTGCAGCGCAAGGCATGGCTTGCGCGGGTAAAATTCTTTCGCGTTTGGAGCCGGGAGAAAAATTAAAACTTGACCCTTGTGTCGCGGAAGTTAACGCGGATTTGTGTTCAGGCTGTAAATCTTGTATCGGTTTATGCGCTTATAAGGCGATTTCTTATGATGAAGGCAAAAAACGCGCTAAAGTTAATGAGGTTTTATGCAGGGGCTGCGGCATCTGCGTGTCTGCCTGCCCAAGCGCCGCTATTATCGCGAAACATTTTACAGATAAGCAGATCTTAGAAGAAATAAAGGGGTATTGCGATAAATAAAAATGGAAGATTTTAAACCTAATATTATCGGGTTTTTGTGTAATTGGTGCGCTTATTCCGGAGCTGATTCCGCGGCAAGAGCGGAAATGCAGATACCAGAAAATATAAATATAGTGCGGGTAATGTGCAGCGGCAGGATCGATCCGCAATTTGTCCTGCAGGCGTTTAAAGAGGGAGCTGACGGTGTCCTGATCTTAGGATGCCATCCGGGTGATTGCCATTATAAGGAAGGCAATTATAATGCCTTGCGCTGGTATGCACTTTTGAAAGAAACTTTAGAGCAGTTTGGTATTGAAGAAGGCCGCTTCGTTTTAGATTGGGTTTCCGCCGGCGAAGGAGACAAATTTGTCAGGATAACGCGGGATATGGTTACTAAAATTAAACTTTTAGGGCCGCTAACTTTAAGGAAAGATTAAAAAATGAGTAAACCGAAAATCGCGTTATATTGGTGTTCAAGCTGCGGCGGCTGCGAAGAAGTCGTGGTGGACTTGGCGGAAAACATTTTAAAGCTGGCGGAAACATTTGATATAGTTTTCTGGCCGGCAGTGTTAGATTTTAAACGCGCGGATGTTGAGGCGCTGGGAGACGGGGAGCTTGCGTTCGCGCTTATTAATGGCGCGGTTAGGATGAGCGAGCAGGAGTATATGGTAAAGTTGTTGAGAAGAAAGTCTAAACTGGTTATTTCACACGGCAGCTGCGCTTGTTTCGGCGGCATAGTGGGTTTGGCTAATTTTTCGTCTAAGCAAGAAGTTTTGAATACGGTATATAAAGATCTCCCTACGGTTAACAATCCTTGTGGAATAATTCCGCAAGAGAAAACAGAGGAATTCGGCAGGACAATAGAGTTGCCTGCTTTTTATAATACGGTTAAATCTGTAAATCAGGTGGTTGAAGTGGATTATTATCTGCCCGGCTGCCCGACAACGCCGGAATTAATCACGGATGCCATAGCGGCTATTGTTGAAGGCAAGCTGTCTGGTAAAGGAGCGGTTTTGGCTGATAGCCGGGTGTTATGCGATACATGTTCGAGGCGTGATAGTAAGCCCGAACGGCTTACAATCGCGGAGTTTAAGCGCGTTTATGAAACGGAATTGGATCCCGAACGCTGTTTTTTAGAACAAGGAGTGATTTGTTTGGGGCCGGCGACAAGAGGAGGCTGCAAAGAACGCTGTTTAAAAGGGAATATGCCTTGCCGGGGATGTTTTGGGCCGCTGGATAATGTTTCGGATTTTGGGGCCAAGTGCGTGTCGATGTTAGCGTCTCTTTTGGGCGCGAAGGACCCGCAGGATATCAAAAAAATTATGGATTCTATACCGGATAAAGCCGGTTTGTTTTATAAATATAGTTTAGCCGTTTCTCTTTTGAGAGGGAAAGTAAATGAGTAGAAGAATTATTACTATTGACCCGATAACGCGGCTGGAAGGCCACGGAAAAATACAGATTTATCTTAATGATGAAGGCAATGTTGAACATGCGTATTTCCAGGTGCCTGAATTCAGAGGTTTTGAAAAGTTTTGCCAGGGCAGGGCCGTGGAAGAGATGCCGGCTTTGACCCAGAAAATTTGCGGGGTTTGCCCGACAGCGCACCATATAGCTTCTACGAAAGCGTTGGATTCTTTATTTAAAGTAGAGCCGCCTCCGGCGGCTAAGAAAATCCGGGAATTGATGTATAGCGCGTTTATGTTTGAGGACCACCTTCTGAATTTTTATTTTCTCGCCGGGCCTGATTTTGTGATGGGGCCGGGGGCTGCTAAAGAACAGAGGAATGTTTTTGGCGTGATCAATAAAGCCGGAGCTGAAATAGGCAGGAAAGTCATTGATATCAGAAAGAGAGTGCGCGCCATTAACGGGATTATCAGCGCCAGTTCCCTTTATCCGGTATGCGGCATTCCCGGAGGTATTTCGAAAGGGCTTAAAAAAGAAGAAGTGGAAATGATAAGGTCCGTAGCCAAGGATGTAATAGATTTCGCCAAGTTTACTTTAAAGATCTTTGAAGATGTGGTGCTTAAAAATAAAACTTACGTTGATTTAATTATTGGAGATGTTTATTGCCATAAAACATATTATATGGGCCTGGTGGATGATAATAATAAGGTTAATTTTTATGACGGTAAATTGCGGGTTGTGGATCAGGACGGCAAAGAATACGCGAAGTTTTCCCCCGGCGATTACACGCAGCACCTTGAAGAAATTGTTATGCCTTGGAGTTACCAGAAGGTGCTTTATTTAAAAAATGTAGGGTGGAAAGGTTTTGTTGAAGGTAAAGAAAGCGGGATATACCGGGTCGCTCCCTTGGCCAGGCTTAATGCCTCAGAAGGCATGGCGACTCATTTGGCGCAGGCCGAGTATGAAAGGATGTATTCTGTTTTGGGAGGAAAGCCGGTGCATCATACTTTGGCATATCATTGGGCAAGGTTGATCGAAGTTATGTACGCGGCGGAGAAAATCGTGGAGCTTGCTTATGATGAGGAAATCTTAAGCCCTAAAGTCAGGAATATCCCCGTAGAAACACCAACGGAAGGCATAGGTGTTTGTGAGGCAGCCAGAGGGACTTTGATCCATCATTACAAAACCGATAAAAAAGGCATTGTAACAAACGTGAATTTACTTGTGGCAACGCAGAATAACGCCGCGGCGATTTCTATGTCAATATTAAAGGCGGCACAAAAGCTGATTAAAAACGGGGCTGTTTCCGATGGCATACTTAATATGATTGAAATGGCGTTCAGGGCGTATGACCCCTGTTTTGCCTGCGCTACGCACAGCCTGCCGGGGGAGATGCCTCTAATTGTCAGTATTTACGATAAACAGAAGGGGTTGCTTCAGGAAATACACAGGGATTAAATGTTGAAAAAAATATTAGTATTAGGCATAGGCAATACAATATGCGGCGATGACGGGGCGGGGATCCAAGCTGTCAGGTCATTGAAAAAAGAGTTAGATAAAGCACTGAATAAAACCGTGGATATCAAAGAAATGGAAGAAGCCAATATTAATATTTTAGAATTATTAGAAGGGTACAAAAAATTAATTATAGTAGATTCTATCTGCACGAAAAAGGCTAAAGCCGGGGCCATCCGTAAGTTATCTCCTCTGACTTTTAAGGAGGAGAACCAGCCATATTCATCGCATCAGATAGGTTTTAACCGCGTTATGGATATGGCTAAAACTTTTAAGATGGATGTACCGGAAGAAATTATTATTTATGCCATGGAAATAAGGAAAATATCTTTTTTTAAGAACGGTTTAAGTTTAACCGCCAGAAAATCCCTCCCAGGTTTAGTAGAATTGATAAAAAAAGAAGTGTTGGTGAATAATTAGGCAGCATTCAAGAAGCCTGTCTGTGTGTTTTTTTTCATAATATGCTGTAATACCAATATGATAATGTCGTATTCTACCAATTTAAAAATGTCGTATTCCAAGGATGCTATAATGCTTCCTCTGGAAGGAGGACATTATGGTA
>Ga0209515_10000169_pt1 | contig 123612 bp, 124 predicted proteins | sample Subgroupgradi54m_FD_187454 | JGI IMG/M metagenome (GOLD analysis project Ga0209515, IMG submission 187454) | Subsurface groundwater microbial communities from S. Glens Falls, New York, USA - GMW60B uncontaminated upgradient, 5.4 m (SPAdes)... ... | reverse complement strand
CCGGCCACGAAGGCAATTCCGGTCGTCAGAATCGTCTCGCAAGCTACTCGTGAAAACTTGTCCTTGGCAATAAGCGCGTCGAGGATTCCGTCGGAGATCTGGTCGGCGATCTTGTCCGGATGTCCTTCCGTCACGGACTCTGATGTGAACAGGTAGTTGTGTCTCATTGGTTCCTCAATGTTCGGTTGGCGGTAACTGAACGGATTGCCGCGCGATATTAGTATGAGTACCCCCTCTTTGTCTATCCTTTCGTTTCAGAGAGTATGTGGCGCGCTGTCGCGGCCGGTTTGCTTGACACCCCTTTTCTGGCACTTGTAAGATGACTCAATTCTTTCAGCTCTCGCCTCGGTTGATGCGTTACAATCATGGTCGGGCTTCCCTTCACTGGCCTTCAGTACCATACTTGCGGCGGTGCGGGGCAATTACGTCTTTGGGTAGTTGCGGGAGTGAATCTCAGCTTAAGGCGTCGGTGCTCAGCCGAGTGAGACGGGGATGATGAGACACTGGATTGTTGGAACGGCGCTCTGTCTGATGGCTGCAGTGGCAGGCTTGGATGGTGTGTCAGCACAGGATATGTTTCCGGTCGCTGGGCGCCACAGCGTCAAGCTGGGTGAGCCGGCGCCGAACTTCCAGCTCCGAGATATGCAGGGCCATCTCGTGGCGCTTTCGGACTTGCGCGGCAAAGTAGTGCTGCTGAATTTTTGGGCCACCTGGTGCGGCCCCTGCCGGGTCGAGATGCCGGCAATGGAGCAGCTCTATCGGACGTTTTCGCGGAAGGACTTTGAGATTCTCGCCGTGTCTACCGATGCGGAAGGGGTATCGGTGACCAGGCCGTTTCAACAAAAGAACCACTTGACGTTTCCCATCCTTCACGATGCCGATTATCGTGTGGGATTGGCCTATGGCGCTCGGAGCCTTCCGATGACTTTCATGGTCGATCGACAGGGTGTTGTCCGTCACCAGATCTTTGGTGCGCGCGACTGGGGAGCGCCCGAAGCGCAGCAGCTTGTGCAGATGTTGATGAAGTCTTAGCCTGCATAATTCATGAACGATTCTGCTGCCATTGCGGATGCCCAGGCGAGAGGCACGGGGCCAGAGGCTAGGGGTGAAGACTTCCCACCGAAAGCACGGCTCTTCCCTCTAGCCACTAGCCTCGCGCCTATGGCCTGGCCTGTTGGTAGCTAGCCCATGTCGCAATCGATCACGAATATCTCCCTCGTGGCGGCCTTTTCAGCTGGGCTGCTGTCGTTCGTCTCGCCCTGCGTGCTCCCGCTGGTTCCCTCCTACATTTCCTACGTCACAGGGCTGTCCATCGAACAACTCACCGACTCGACGGTGCGTTCGAAGCTGAAGAAAACCATTGTCATCAACGCCCTGTTGTTTATCGGTGGATTTTCAGCGGTATTTATCTCATTTGGCGCATCGGCCAGCTTCATTGGACAGGCGCTGGTGACCTATCAAGATTATGTTCGACGGATCGGCGGGATCGTGATCGTCATCTTCGGCCTCTATTTGTTGGGGATCGTGAACATCAGTTTTCTGAAAATGGAGCATCGGTTCCAATTCAGAAATCGGCCGGTTGGGTATGTGGGATCGTTCTTGATCGGCGTGGCGTTTGCCGCCGGGTGGACACCGTGCGTCGGGCCGGTGCTCGGGACCATCTTGCTGTATGCCAGCACCACCGAGTCGATGCTGAACGGGGTGCTGTTGCTGTCGAGCTATTCGTTGGGACTGGGGGTGCCGTTGTTTCTCACGGCCCTGGGGGTCGATCGGTTCCTTGCCTATTTTAAACAGGCGCGTGTGTATTTGTGGGGCGTCTCCACTGTGAGCGGAGTGATGCTCATCGTCGTGGGCGTCATGATATACGCCAATAGTCTCACCATGATTACCAGTTTTCTGGAGCGGTATGGGATTGGCTGGTACCTCGGGCAGTAACCAAAATGTCAGACGGCCAGAGTAAGAAGTGCTGAGTGCTGAGACGAAGAAACATCCTTCTCAAGATCCGTGCACCAGCGATCTTAACCCAAGTCTCAGCACTCAGTACTCAGCACTTAGAGTTTAGACTTTCTTCTACCAATGCGCATTCTGCCTGACGTCAAAGCCTACGATGCCTTGGTTGTCGGCATGGGGCCGGCTGGCGCCACCGCTGCCTACCGGTTGAGTCGAGCCGGCCTGTCTGTGCTCGGGCTCGACAAGGCCACGCATCCACGGTACAAAGTCTGCGGCGGAGGGTTGTCCGCCCGCATCGACCGTATCTTGGAAGACGATTACAAGTCGGTCGTCGAGCATACGATCTACGGCATACAGTTTTCCTACCGCGGTGCAGATCCTTTCTTCCTTGATTCCTCCAGCCCGATCGCCTACATGGTCATGCGCGACCGGTTCGACCATTTCCTTGTGGAGAAAGCAAGGCGAGTGGGCGCCGAGGTGCACGAAGACGAGCCGGTGACATCCTGCCGGCAGCTTCCCGACGGCATTGAAGTGACGACGGATCGAGGCCGGTATCTGGCCAAGGTTCTAATTGGGGCGGATGGGGCGAACAGCCTGGTGGCGCAGCAATTGTTCCCGGGCCGCCGGAGCCGTCGGATGGCGACTCTGGAGAGTGAGATCCCGATCGGGCCCGCATCCCATTATCCCGGCGCCGGCCGTGCGCTCATCGATATCGGCGCGACACCCGCAGGCTACGCCTGGATTTTCCCAAAGCAGGAACGGCTCTCGATCGGCGTGGGGGATCTTCGCGGAGGTCTCGCGAGCCCGAAGAAGATTTTCGATCAATTCGTACAGGGAGAGAAAGGATTGGCTCCATGGAAGGTACCTCAGCCGGTCGGCCATCCACTTCCGCTCTTCAGTGAGCCCGGCGTGTCCAAGGACAATCGGGAGTCAATCGAATTGGTGAGCGGCCGCGCCTTGCTGGTGGGAGACGCTGCGCACCTTGTCGATCCCCTATTCGGCGAAGGCATCTATTATGCGGTGAGGTCCGGACAGTTGGCTGCAGAATCGATTCTGAACCAGTTCAATGATCGACAACGGTCGCTGGCCGATTATGAAGAGACTGTCCGGAAGGAGATCTACGAGGAGTTTCGAGTGGCGGCTCGGATGGCGAGTCTCGTCTATTCCTATCCATATCTTTGCCACCGCCTTCTGCCCCGCTATCAACACATCGTCATGCTCTACTACGATGTACTCCGTGGGCGTGAGACCTACCAAACGTTTTATGTCCGCGCGAAGAGTGTGGTTAAATCCTCCTTCAAGGACCTGCTCCTCGAAGCGGTTTCGCTCCGTTGATTCAGAATAGCCTCAGGCAGCAGATCTCGCAGGATGCTCAAAAAGGCCGTCCAGCAAGGCCGCAGGCGGAGCAAGAACCGGAGGCGTACCCTCTGGGGTACGTTGAGGATTCTTGCGAGCTGAGAACGAAGCTGGCGGGCTTTTTCAGCTTCCTGCTAGGTCAACACCAGGCGCCTAGGCGGCAGCTGACAAAAGACTGGCGCAATGCTGTGGCGGAAGGGAGGCGGAACGATTCGATGGGGACAGAGGGGATTAGTCCAGCGGCAAGACTCGGCTGATTTCCCGATGGGGCTGCGGTCGGTTGAGTAGAGGAGGACGTAGGGTCGCCCTTGAGGGCCAGCAGCGTTGTGGGCTTCTCTCTTTCGAGCCTCGCGAGCAGGCTCTTTCCCTCACTCGAATACGCACTGTTCGGGTATTTCTCTGTCAGCAGCGTCAGCTTTTCACTGGCCCAATCGTCCGCACCCAGGTCGTGGTAGCTCAGTGCTAGAAAGTACAGGGCATCGGGCGCGACTGACTTGTCGGGGTACAGTTTCATAATCTGTTCGAAGCGATGTGAGGCGGCCAGATATGAGCCCCGCCGATAATAGAATTCCCCCACAAAGAGATGCGTCTGCGCCAGAAGGTCGTGGCATTCTTGGATCTTCTGAAACGCTGTGCTGTCATACCGGCTTCCTGGAAAATCTTTCCGCACCCGTTCAAAGGCCTCGATGGCCTTCTGAATGGGGCTTGGATCACGCTCGATTCCCTTGACCAGCTTCAGCTGGCTTTCTCCGATGCGGAATACCGCATAGGAGGCCAGGATGTGGGTGCGATGGAGATCGAGGAAATGGGTATACTCGACGATGGCTTCCGTATACTCCTCTCTCTCGAAGAACGCCTCTCCTCGCTTCATGATGACGTTGGGGTCGTAGTTCTTTTTGACTGTATCGCCCATGAAAATCTGCTCATCAGTGCCGCTGAGGGCTTTCTTTGCGGTATCTTGATTCTTGGGCGTACTGGAGCAGGCAGTGATGACGACGACACAGAACACCGCGACACAGAAGCCGAGGGCCACTGTTATTCGTGGTGCAGCAGTCGAATTAGAGGAAACGCGTACCAGCATTGCCCGAAAATGTAGCAGGAGCCCAGGCTGAATGCAAGGATTCGACTCCATCAACCCGCATTGTTCATGACGGTTCGTCCCGAAATCACATGAAGCCAGGCGAGGGGCAAGTGGCACGAGGCGAGAGGTAAAGACGCTCCTTCTGGTCGCCCCCCCTAGCCTCTGGCCCCGCGCCTCTCGCCCAAACATTGGCAATTGCAGCAAAAGCGCTCATGAGTTAATGGGTAAAGTTGACCCCTGTGGCACCGAGACCTATAATCCCGCCGGTATTGCAGCAAACCGCAGAGTATTCAGACATATGATGCGAACGAGAATTATTGGAACGGGCTCGTACCTCCCTGAACGGGTGGTGTCGAATCGCGAGGTGGGAGCTTCGTTGGGCATCGAGCCGGCGGCCGTCTCTCGCTTGACAGGCATTCAGGAGCGACGCAGGGCTGCTGCGTCCCAAGCGTCTTCTGATCTTGCGGTGGAAGCAGCTAGACCGGCACTTGAGGCTGCCGGACTCCCGGTTTCTGAGGTGGGGGCGATCGTGCTCTCGACAACCTCTCCCGATACGGTCTTTCCCTCCACCGCCTGTCATGTTCAGCGAATGCTCGGTTGTTCCACGATACCAGCCTTCGATGTGGCGGCGTCCTGTTCGGGCTTTCTCTATGGACTCTCGATGGCCGATGCGATGATTCGGAGCGGGCAGGTCAAGACCTGTTTGGTGGTGGCTTCGGAAGTGAAGTCTCGTTCAGTCGATCCCGCCGATGGCGATACGGCTCTTTTGTTCGGCGATGGGGCCGGTGCGGTCGTGTTGCGGGGCGAGCGAGAGGCAGGCCAGCTGAGCCAAGGGCTTTGGGGGGTTCGTCTCCACGCGGACGGCGCCCAGCATGGCCTGATTACGATTCCCGCAGGCGGATCGCGCCAGCCGACGACGGCGGGGACTGTTGAAGCGAAGAACCATACGTTGCGGATGCAGGGGGCGCCGCTCTTTCGTTTGGCGATCAAGCGATTGGACCAAGTCATCCGCGAGATTGTAAAAGAGTACGGTGTCGATGTGCACGATATCGCACAGCTGGTATTGCACCAAGCCAACGGGCGGATTCTCGACCAGCTCACGAAGCGGCTTGGTGTCTCGCCGGAGCGGGTCTGTTCCGTGATTGGGCGCTACGGCAATACGTCGTCGGCGTCATTGCCGATCGCGCTCGATTATGCGGTCCGTTCGGGAAGAATTCTGCCCCACGACATCGTTCTGTTGGGAAGTTTTGGCGGTGGCGTGACCTGGGCGGCAGGGTTAGTTCGGTGGTAAGGCCCGTCTTGTTCATTTGGTTTATCTGGTCTATTTAGTCTGTCTGGTTCAACCAAACAAACGAGACGAACCAACTAAACCAATAACAGTCTTCTTCTGCTGGCGGGCTTTTTCAGCAGCTTGTTAGTTGACCGGGTGACCGATTTGTTGGGCCGGCAGCCTGACGACAAAACGGCTGCCGGTTGGGGCGTTCGCCTCGGCCCATACCCGCCCACCTAGACCTTCGACGATATGCCTGACGATCGCCAACCCGAGTCCTGTTCCACCTAACTCACGCGAGCGGGCCTTATCGACGCGATAGAATCGTTCGAATATGCGCGGGCGATCTACTTCAGGAATTCCTATGCCGGTATCGGTCACGCTCAGTTCCACAGCCGTGACGATCTCGGGCTGTTCGGTATCGTCAGAAACCGGGTGGGCTCCCACGGTGATGGTTCCTTTATCGGAAGTGTATTTGACAGCATTATCGAGCAAGTTAGACAGGACTTCTATCAGCCGGTCTTCATCGCCGAACACAGCAGGCAGATTGTCCTCCACGAAGGAGATGAGCCGGTGCCCCTTCTTATCTGCTAAGGGCTTGATCATGGTCAGCGTTCGTTCGATGACACTTTGGATATGAAGCGGATCTCGCTTGAACTGGACCTGCCCAGATTCGATCTTTGACAGCTGGAGGAGGTCTTCCAGGATCAGGTTCAGCCTGTCGCTTTGCTTGAGAATGATGTTGAGGAATTGTGTGTTGGTCTCAGGATCGTCTTTGGCGCCATCGAGCAAGGCTTCGATATACCCCTTGATCGATGTGAGCGGGGTCCTCAGCTCGTGGGACACGTTGGCGACGAAGTCCTTCCGGATAGTTTCCAGGCGGCGTAATTCTGTCATGTCGTGAAAGACCAGCACCGCGCTCGCTTCGTTCTCTCGATCGGATTCAGTGACCGAGGCCTCGATATGGAGACGGCGACCACTCGGGTGCAGAAGAATTTCATCTTCTTCGTTCATGCGATTCGTCAGGACTGATGAGACTAATGTGTCCAACTGCGGATGCCGAAAGACATCGGAGCAGGGGTGTCCCCGTGCTTCCATTCTGGTGACGTCGAACATTCGTTCCAGCGCTGGATTGATTTGCAGCACGCGGCCTCGACGGTCCAGGACCATCACGCCTTCGACCATTGAGGTCAGCATGGCCAAGAGCTGGGACCGATCTTCAGACAGTTCATCGATCTTGGTTTTCAGTTGGTCCGTTATGTGGTTGAGCGTGTCGGCTAAGAGGCCGACTTCATCCCGCGATCCGGTTCGAATGCGGATGGCATGATCACCCTTCGCCAGCTGTTGCGCAGCGATCGTAATATCGGACAACGGTTTCGTGATGCTGTGAGCGAGCCACACACTCAGCGCGACGGCGATCAAAAAAGCAATCCCGAAGGCGAGGGACAAGTTCTGGTGCAACGTGTCCACTTCACGATCGAATGTGGTCATCGGTAACCCCAGCCTCAAGAAGACGGATGGCGTCGCCTGGGTTGCGCCGCCCAGACCGACAGCCAGATACAGCGTGCGCTCACCGGTCGTGTGACTTGTATGGAGATCTGTTCCGTGCCCGGTGGCAATGGCTTGCTGAATTTCCGGTCGAGCCCGGTGGTTTTCAAGCGTGGCGAGGAGGTGATCCGAGACGGTGCTGTCGGCCAACACCCGTCCATCCGGGGCAATGACGGTCACACGTGCGAGGGCTCGCGTGCTGAGATCTCGCACGGCTGCCTGCAATTGAGGAGTTGAGGACAGCGTCCCCGATTGCGTCAGAAACGGCTGCAGCCCGTACGCGACGAGACTGGTTCGAGCCTCTAGTATCTGGCCCGATTGGACGATTTCCTGTTGATCGAGGGAGCGGACTGCCAGGGTCCTGGCGATGAGAAGCCCACAGGCGAGGACCAGCAGGGCTCCGATCGTGACTTTCCACCGGATGGAGAGGGTCATAGAGATAGTGATGGGTGATGAGTGATGAGTGAAGGGTAGTGGGTTCTACTCATCACTGCTCCTTTAGTTTGTACCCCAGGGATTTGACCGAAATGATCGCCTCGTTGAGCGAAGGAAGTTTTTGCTTGAGTCGCCGGATGTGGACGTCGACCGTCCGCGTCGTTCCGTAGTAATCGTATCCCCAGACGGTATTGAGGAGGACGTCTCGTGTGAGGACTCGGCCGGGATTGCGCAAGAGATGTTCGAGCAGGCCGAATTCTTTTGCCGTGAGTGGGACTTCTATCTTTTTTACGGTGACTTCGTGTCGTGCGAGATCCATGACGAGATTGCCATAGCGATATTGGGCCGGGCTGTCGTCCGGTTTCCGCTCGAGCCGTCGGAAAAGGGCCTTGATGCGGGCAACCAGTGTCTTGGGGCTGAATGGTTTGGTGACGTAGTCGTCGGCTCCCAGCTCCAGGCCAATGATGGTGTCCGATTCCTCGGCTTTGGCGGTTAACATGATGATGGGGAGCATCGCGGTCGCTGGAGCCGATCGAAGGCGTTTACAGACCTCGAGGCCGTCGATCTCGGGCAACATCAAGTCGAGGACGACCAAATCGGGCTTCTCCAGTTTCACTTGGCTGAGGGCTTCCGTGCCGGTCATGGCCGATAGGGTTCGAAATCCTTCTTTCTCCAAATACAGTTTGACCAGCTGGAGAATGTCGTGCTCATCTTCAACGATGAGGATTTTTTTGCTTGCAGGGCTTGACATAGTTGGTGGCATGAGCCTACGAGGGCATGAGAACTCTGTCAAGCAAGAGGGTGGGAAAGAGAAGCGCGGGCCAATTCAGTTGACGAGGCTCGCTGCTCTGACGTAAGGTGGACGCCAGTGATCTGTGCGTATGCGAGGGCGGAAATGTGGCCCTGTAACGAGTTCAGGAGAAGGGGGCGGCTATGAAGATCTATCTCGCCAATCCACGCGGGTTTTGCGCCGGAGTCGACCGGGCCATCGATATCGTCGACCTCTCGCTCAAAAAGTATGGGGCGCCGATCTACGTTCGACACGAAATCGTCCATAGCCGACATGTCGTGAACTCGCTCCGCACCAAGGGCGCCGTGTTTGTGGAGGAGTTGGGAGAAGTGCCGGAAGGTTCGGTTGTGATCTTCAGTGCCCACGGGGTCGCCAAGTCGGTCTGGGACGAAGCGAATCGGCGCCGATTGCATGTGATCGATGCCACGTGTCCGTTGGTCATCAAAGTGCATAACGAGGTCAACCGAGATTATACGCAGGGATATGATCTCATTCTGATCGGCCATGCCGGCCACCCTGAAGTGATCGGGACACTCGGACAGATTCCGGACAAGTTCCACCTGGTCTCCTCCGTAGCTGATGTCGAGAAGCTGCATGTTGATAACGTCCACGACCTTTCCTATGTCACGCAAACGACGCTGAGCGTTGATGAGTGCCGGGATATCGTCGGCGCGCTCCATAAACGATTTCCACACATCAAGGGGCCGCATCAGGAAGATATTTGTTACGCGACGCAGAACCGCCAGAATGCGGTGAAGGAACTCTCCAAGCTGGTGGACGTCATTCTCGTCATCGGTTCCCCGAATAGCTCGAACTCCAACCGTCTACGCGAGTTGGGGGAGCAGTGTGGAATTGCATCCTACTTGATCGATGCTGCGTCCGACATTAATCCAGCCTGGCTCACGAACGTGCAAGCCGTCGGGATCACCGCCGGCGCCTCAGCGCCCGAGGTGTTGGTTGAAGAAGTGGTGACGTATCTCAAGGCCTTTGGGACCGCCGAGGTTCAAGACCTGACGGTAATCGAAGAGGACGTTGAGTTTCTTCTCCCCAAGGAATTGATCACCATTGAGTCTTCCAGCAAATCTGTCGGGGCTCAGGTGGGATAACCGTATTCCTCGCCACCGTTCCACTCCCAAAATGTTGTAGGTCCCTCTCCTTGCGCCTACCACCGGCAGTATTTTTCTTTGATTTCCCCTCTAAGTCTGTGCTACAAAATCAGGCGTTCAATCCGCTTAAGTTCTTCCAGACAGGCCACCGGAGGAGTCGCCGATGTATTTGAAATCACTCGAAATGGTGGGGTTTAAGTCGTTTGCTGAAGCCCGGATTGAATTCCCTGATGGCGTCACCGCCATCGTAGGGCCAAACGGGAGCGGGAAAAGCAATGTCGTCGATGCGATCCTTTGGGTACTCGGTGAGCAGAGCACGAAGGCGTTGCGTAGCGAAAAGATGGAAGATGTGATTTTTAACGGGACCGAAATGCGAAAGCCTCTCGGCCTGGCTGAAGTGTCGCTCGTGATCAGTGGGTTGGATCGGATCCATCTAGATCCCCTGTCCGGTCTTTCGAGCCAGCTGTCGGAGTATCAAGAACTCATGATTACGCGCCGCCTGTACCGCAATGGCGAGAGCGAATACCTTATTAATAAGACCGCCTGCCGCTTGAAGGATATCAGGAGCATTCTGCTGGATACCAGGGCTGGGACAAAAGGGCACACGGTCATTGCTCAGGGGCAGATCGATCAGATCCTGAACGCGTCACCACAAGATCGGCGCGAGTTGATCGAAGAAACAGCCGGCATCATTCGCTACAAGAAGCAGAAGGCCGAAACGTTGCGCAAGTTGGATGCGACGCAGCAAAACCTCTTGCGGGTGCGGGATATCATTGCTGAGGTGAAAAAGCAGTTAAATTCTCTCGAGCGACAGGCACGGCAGGCGCGGTCCTATCAGGCGTTGCACCAAGAGGCTAAGTCGTTGGAGATTCAGTTGTTGACCAACGAATACCGCGATCTCCGAACCACACTCAAGGAGGTGGAGTCGGAGTTACAGATGTTGGGGGACCATGAGTCCAAACGGTCCGTTGAACTCGCGCATCTGAATACAGAACTCGAGCGGGTCAAGCTTGCGGTTGCCACCGCGAATGAGGCAATTGGGCAACGGCGTGAGGAACTGTCGAAGGTTGAACAGCAACAGGCGCGGGCGCTGACGGCTGCGGAAGTCGAACGTAACCGCGGTGAACTCTATGCGCAGCAGCAGAGCCAGGGAGGGGAAGAACTCGAGCGCCTCATCCAGGAACAGCAGCAAGGCGCGGCGGAGGCTGCGGCCCTCGAAGAGACGTTGGCCATGCTCGAGCGTGAATGTGCTGAGCGGGAGCAGGTGTTCGCGACGCTCGACCGAGAGATGAAAGAGTTGGTTCAGCAACGAACCACAGCTCTGGCTGAGGAAGAACGAGGGCGCCGTGACGTACTCGACCTGGCGGTATTGGTCGCGAATACTGAGCAAACTCTGGTGCAATTAGCCACACGGATTCAAGAGGCGGCGGCTCGCGAAGGCCTGTTGGCTCGTGAGCGGGAAAATTTTCAGCTGCAGCATGTCACGGCAACGGATAAGCACCAGGGACTTCAACAGGCTTGCCATGACGCGGAGCGATTGGTGGCCGACCTGCGCCGGCAGCAGCAGGAAGTTGAGGAAAAGAGCGGACAGGTGTCGGCCGAGTTAGCTGAAGTCGATCAGTTGGTGTTTCGCCAGTCGGAAGAGTTGGCCGCAGTGGACTCTCATCTCAGAGCGCTGCAAGGTGTGCTGCAAGAAGACATGGGGTACGGGCGGCGCGGTGACGAAGAATCGACGGCACTCAAAGCCTGTACCGGGGTCCGTGATGCCATTGCCGAGTGGTTGGTCGTGCCTCCAGGATGGGATCGTGCGGTGGAAGCGATCTTGGGCGAGCGAGTCAGGGGCTGGTTTGTCGACAGTCCTGCCGCGGCGTGTGAGGCGATCGAATTTCTCAAAGGAAAAGATCTCGGTCGTGGCACATTCATCCCGCAACAACCTCGCTGGACGCCGCGGGAAACGGCGTCGCATCTGTGGTGGCCCGCGATGGAGGGCCAGCTCGGTGTGGTCGGGCGCGCGGTCGATTTGATCCCTGTACAGGGGGAGCGCGAAGCGGCTCGTGACTATCTCTTTGATCGGATGGTGTTCGTCGATACCCTCAAGGACGCAACGGCATTGTGGGAGCAACAGTCCTGTGCGGCTCCCGATGGGCCGATCTTCGTGACGCGTGCAGGGGAAATTTTGGATGCGGCCGGGGTGATCACCGGTGGCCAGACCAGTGCAACGGGGGGGCTGCTGCAACGGCGTCGAGAGGTGCTTCAGCTGGACGCCCAGCGCCTCTCGCTGACAGGAGGCCTTGAAGAAGGGAAGCAGCGACGGGAACGAGTGCTGGCACAGGGACAGGAATTGCGAGAGCAGAGTCGGCAACTTGCGGAGTCGTTGCGCAATGCTGAAATGCAGGGGCTCTCACTGCGAAAAGATGAAGCTGGATTCCAGCATGTGCTGGGAGATCTTGCCCTGCGGATCGATACATTGATGGATGATGCGCAACGAGGCTCAGCGGAAGTGCAGCGGCTCATTCATGAAGTCCGCTCCGGTGAAGCGCAGCTCGCACAGTGGATAGCGGAGAAGGCCGGCCAGGAAGCCGGGCTCAGCCGTGTGCGTGAGCGAGTGGAGCAGATCGATCACGGTATGCAGGGACTGCAGCAGCGATTCACAGAGGCACAATTGGTGGCGCAGGAAGTTCGGACGACCCGTGAGCATCGCCATCGCGACCTTCTGCGGATTCAGCAACAGCAACAAGACGCGACCGTGCGTATTGAGACGCTGACACGCCATGTCGAGGGGCTCACGGCTTCGATCGAACAGAGCCGGGTTGGACGTGAGAGCCAAGAAGCGCGTTGTCGAGAATTCGGCGAATCGGCAGCCCAGATAAAGGCTCGGCTGGTCGAACTTCAAGAAGAACAGGCACAGGACATGGCGGCGGCGCATCAGCTCGATACCCGGCTGGAGGATGTTCGTCGCGCGGTGACGTCTCTTCGCGAATCTCGTATGGCGGTGGAGGTCAAGAAGGCGGAAGTTCGGATGCAATTGGGAACCGTCGAGTCCACGCTCTTGGGAACGTACCAGGTCGATCTCGCAACGTTGCTCGATGCACCGGTTGTGGAGCTGACATCAGACCAGCTGCCTCTCGGGGGGGAGCCGATTCCGGCAGAGCCTCCGGCGGTCGATGAGCTGGCGTTACGGGAGCAGCTCCAGAAGATTCGCGAGAAGCTCGATCGCCTGGGACCGATCAATTTGGCTGCCATTCACGAACATCAAGAGTTGGATGAACGGTATCGATTCCTGACGACGCAGGAACAAGATCTCTCCACATCCATCGGCTCACTCAAGGAAATTATTCAGCGCATCAACCGCACCACGAAAGATATGTTTGCCGGTACCTTTGCCGAGCTCCAGCAGAAATTCAGTGAGGTGTTCGTGAAGTTCTTCCCTGGTGGCCGGGCTGAACTCCAGCTGGTCGAGGCGCAGGCGGATGAGATGAGAGAAGGGGGTGGGCCGCAGGAGCCGGGAGTCGATATCGTGGTGCAACCACCGGGCAAACGCTTGAAGAGTATCACCATGCTCTCGGGTGGTGAGAAGACCTTGACGGCAATGGCTCTGCTCTTTGCGAGTTTCCTGATCAGGCCGACGCCGTTCTGTATACTCGACGAAATCGACGCGCCGCTGGACGAAGAGAACATCGGGCGCTTTACCGGCGTCTTGCATGAACTTTCTGAAGGTGCGCAGTTCATGGTCATCACCCACAGCAAGGCGACGATGGCCATTGCAGATTCGTTGTTTGGAGTCACGATGGAAGAGCCGGGCATCTCAAAAGTCCTCTCAGTAAGACTGGGTAATTTGCAGCCGGTTTAGGCAGACCGGACTGGCTAAAACATTCGTACTTCAGAGGACTTCCGTCATTCAGTTTCTTGACCTTCGAGCAGGGGGTCTGCTATATAGCCCTAGAGAGGCAGACGCTATGAGCGTGCCGCTCGTAGATCGAGCGTTATGTAAACGGGGGCGAAGCGAGTCACCCGCATTGTCCCATCCACCCACAGTGTTCCATAGACCGATACGATGAAGCTGATTCGAACGCTTCTGGATCGTCTCTCCGAGAACTTCTTCGTCTCCATGTCGGAGAAGCTGGAGTTGGCGACCGAGCCGTCCAACGTTTCCCCGCTACGACTGGTATCGGATAAACCCCTGCCCTCGTCTCCGATCGACACGACAGCACGCCGCTCCACCAGCCATTCGATGAGTCAAGTGGATGCGCTCGACGACGCAGTTCGGCGCAGTCAGGCCTGGATGTTGTCCAGACAACATCCCTCAGAGGGGTACTGGGTTGCAGAGCTTGAAGCTGATACGACACTGACGGCTGAATATCTCATGCTGCGGCGGTTTCTCGATCGGGTCGATCCCGAGCGAGAGCGCAAGGCTGTTCTCTATCTCCGTGCCATGCAATCGCCCGATGGCGGCTGGCCGATTTTCTACGGAGGGCCCTCGGAGATCAGCGCCTCTGTGAAAGCTTATTTCGCCTTGAAGTTGAGCGGGGTGTCTATAGATGAGCCCTTCATGGTGCGAGCCAAAGACTGTATCCTCGCGAAGGGTGGAGTGGTCCAAACGAATGTGTTTACCAAGATCGCGCTGGCGCTGTTCGATCAATACGATTGGGAAGGCATCCCCCACATGCCGGTTGAGCTGATGCTGCTCCCGAAGGGATTCTATTTTAACATCTATGCCATTTCCTATTGGTCTCGTACGGTCTTAATCCCATTGCTGATCATCTTCGCACACCGGCCGGTGTGTCAGATTCCGCGGGAGCAGGGGATTGAGGAGTTGTATCTCATTCCGCGCAAGGAGATCCGCTATTGGAAGTTCCCACCGTTCAACAAAGATCAAAAATGGTTCACCCCGCACAATTTATTTGTCGCGTTGGATGCGATGCTGAAACTGTATGACCGGATGCCTCTCATGTGGCTGCGCGAAAAAGCATTGCATCGCGCCGCGACCTGGATGCTGGAACACATCAAGGGCAGCGGGGGGCTGGGCGGCATTTATCCGGCCATGGCCAATTCGGTGATGGCGCTGCAATGTTTGGGGTATCAGGTGGATGATCCATTGATACGGAAGGTGCTCCAAGAAATCGAATCGCTGGAAGTCTACAGCACGGTATCGATCGGCGAGCAGCGCGTCGAGGCCCTGCATCTTCAGCCTTGCCACTCTCCAATCTGGGATACGGCATTGCTCATGAACGCCCTCATCGAGACAGGGATGTCGCAGGACCATCCATCCCTCCAGAAAGCGGGTGCGTACCTGGTCTCTCGCCAAACGAAAACGGTTGGTGATTGGAAGTTCTCGTCTCCTAAAGCGGAACCGGGCGGCTGGTACTTCCAGTTCGAGAACGAGTTCTATCCCGATGTGGATGACTCGGCAGTGGTGTTGATGGCGCTGTCGAAAGTCCGGTTGGCGCAGACCACCGAGTTACAAGAATCCATCCAGCGGGGAACGAATTGGGTGCTCGCCATGCAAGGGTCCGATGGCGGGTGGGGCGCGTATGACAAGGACAACAATCGTATCGTGTTCAACTATATTCCCTTTGCCGACCACCATGCCTTGCTCGACCCAAGCACGTCCGACTTGACTGGACGCTGCCTCGAGATGCTGGCGGCATTGGGCTACGATCAGACGCACCCCGCCGTGGCGCCGGCCCTCCGGTTCCTCAAGCGAGAGCAGGAGACCGACGGGAGTTGGTACGGTCGGTGGGGCGTCAATTACATTTATGGTACCTGGTCCGTTCTAGCCGGTCTCCGTGCGATCGGAGTGGATCTCTCGGAGCCCTCTATTCGCCGTGCAGTCGCCTGGCTTGAGTCGAAGCAGAATTCCGATGGTGGATGGGGCGAGTCGTGCCTGTCGTACGGCAACCCTGCGTGGAGTGGGAAGGGGGACAGCTCACCTTCTCAAACGGCCTGGGCCATCATGGGACTTATGTCAGCGGGGATGACCGACACCTTCAGCGTCGCTCGCGGCGTCCAATATCTACTCCGTCACCAAATGAAAGATGGGTCGTGGGAAGAGGTCCGCCATACAGGCACTGGATTCCCTCGGGTGTTTTATCTCCGCTACCATTGGTACTGCCAATACTTTCCGTTGTGGGCTTTGGCCATGTATCGGAATTTACGGATGCACGGGAAGATGCGGGCCGACGAAGTACGGCATCACGCACTTGCGTCCGGGTGTCATCGAGCCGATCGTTGAACAGTCCGCCGGCGTCATCCGTTGGCGCGTGGCAACCCCCCTCAGGATCTTTGGTGAATCCCATCGCCATCTTTGCCGCGACTCGCTGGGAACTCCAGGCTGTTCGGCGTGGGCTCGCAATGGATCGTGTTGCGACCATCGATGGAGTCCGCTGCCATACTGGACAGCAAGGGGATCAAACCTATTGGCTCATCCAAACCGGTGTCGGTCCTACTGCCGCTCGCTCTGTTGCCGGAAGGGTGCTGAAGGCTCAGCCCATGTCGCTGGTGATATCCACGGGCTTTGCCTGCGCGCTCGTCCCGGCTCAGGTGGGAGACCTGATTGTCGGCACAGCGGTGTCCTCTGTGCATAGTGAAGGAACCTGGACGGTGGGGAGCGATTGTGTGCTCTGCGATGAGGCGATACGCGCAGGCTTTCTCATCGTGGCGCAAGATGCGGGGCTCGCTGCGCGGGTTGGAATAGTCGTATCATCGGGGACCGTGGTATGGCAGGCGCAGGAGAAGCACCGGCTGCGGCGTCTGACCGACGCGACCGGGCTCGATATGGAAAGCGCAGCGGTGGCGGCAGTAGCGCAGGAGCGAGGCGTGCCGATGGCGATCGTGCGGACGGTTTCCGATCTGGTGGATGAAGATCTCCCTCTTGACTTCAATCTTTTTCTCAGGCCCACTGGCTGGATCAAAGGTATGCAGGCGCTCATTCGCTGCCCTTCCAGCCTTGCGGGGCTGAATCGGCTGCGAAAGCAGAGTCGGGTGGCGGCGGATCGACTGACAGAATGGTTTCAGCGCTATGCGGAGACAGGCCGTGAATCTTTTCGACCCTCCAGGTAACTGATGACGAACGTGATTGAACAGTTAGGTGCGTGGGCCGTCATGCGCGTACAGGAGATGGGCCGCATGCTGTTGTTTGTCCTGTCGGCATTTGCCTGGCTGGCGCGGCCTCCGTTTCGATTCCATCAAATCGTGAAACAGCTCCACTTTATCGGATATCGATCCACGTTTGTCGTCGTGCTCACCGCGGGGTTTACGGGGATGGTGTTGGCGCTTCAAGGCTATTACAGCTTGCGGAAGTTCGGTTCCGAGGGGTTGCTGGGCTCCGCGGTGGCGTTGAGCATGATTCGGGAGTTGGGGCCGGTGTTGGCTGCCTTGATGGTGACTGCGCGGGCAGGATCAGCCATGACCGCTGAGATCGGCATCATGCGGATTACGGAACAGATCGATGCGCTCGATACCATGGCGATCAATCCACGGCAGTATCTGATCGCACCGAAACTGGTGGCCGGCGTGATCGGGGTACCGTTGCTTGTGGCCCTATTCGATGTGGTCGGGATCTACGGCGGCTCCCTCGTCGGAGTGGATTTGTTGGGCGTGAGCGAAGGGGCCTATTGGAACTCGGTTGAATCGGCCGTGGAATGGAAAGACGTCTACGGCGGCATTCTCAAGTCGATCAGCTTTGGGCTGATCGTCAGTTGGGTCTGTTGCTATAAAGGGTTCTACACGAGGCAGAGCGCCGAGGGGCTTGGGAGCGCGACGACGGAGGCGGTGGTTTTGTCGTCGGTGCTCATCCTCGTAGGGGACTATATCTTGACGTCGCTGCTGCTCTGAAGAGGTGATGGGTGATGCGTGAAGTGTGATGGGTGGAAAGATGGTTCCAATCTTAGGCAGGTGTGCGATGCTTTCTTGTTACGCGTCACCCATCACTCATCACTCATCACGGGTCTTCGATGATCAGGCTGGTCGGTGTCGAAAAGAAGTTAGGTGGGCAGCCGGTGCTGCAAGGCGTCGATCTCTCGATTCCTGTCGGCAAACTCACAACCATTATCGGTCGCAGCGGAGAGGGCAAGAGTGTGCTCCTCAAGCATATGATCGGGCTCATGCAGCCGGATCGTGGAGAGGTGTGGGTCGGCGACGTGGAGATCTCCCGGCTGTCGGGCACGCCTTTGAATGATGTGCGGAAACAATTTGCGATGCTCTTTCAGGGGGCAGCGTTGTTCGACTCGCTTTCGGTCTTCGAGAACGTGGCGTTCCCGTTGCGGGAGAAATTGCGTATGAAAGGCCCGGAGGTAGGACGGCGGGTCGAGGAGAAGCTGGAGGAAGTCGGGCTGGCGGGGATGGGGCATAAGTTTCCCGCTGAGTTGAGCGGTGGCATGCGAAAGCGGGCTGGATTAGCGCGCGCATTGGTTATGGAGCCGGAGATTATCCTCTTCGATGAGCCGACGACCGGGCTGGACCCGTTAATGGCAAAATCGATTCACGATTTGATTGTCACGATGCACCGGCGGCTCGGCTTTACGGCGGTGATGGTCAGCCATGAAATTCCTGAGATATTCGGGATTTCCGATTGGGTGGCAATCCTTCGGAAAGGCAAGATTGCATTGATGGCCACAGCGGCTGAGTTCCAGCGGACCACCGATCCGGACATTCATGAATTCATTTCAGTTGGTGGGACGGTGGCGCTGCCTGGATCGCTCGTCGGTTAGATGAGAGGGGAGAGTAGCAAGGATGGAAAAAACCAAGTTGGAGCTGGTGGTCGGTGTGTTCGTGTTCGTCGGTATCTTGTGCCTTGGGTATCTGTCGATCAAGCTCGGAAAACTCGAGATGATCGGCGGAGACGTCTACGAAGTCGAGGCGCAGTTCAACAGTGCCTCGGGGCTCAAACCGGGTTCAACGATCGAAATCGCCGGTGTCGAAGTCGGCAGGGTCCGAGGGATTACGCTCAACCAGGATCGTGCGATGGTGAAACTGGCGGTCAACAAGACCGTCAAGCTCTATACGGACACCATTGCCTCTATCAAGACGCGAGGCATCATTGGAGAGAAATTTTTGGCTCTGTCTCCGGGAGGGGGTGGCGATCCGCTCAAGCCGGGGGATACGATACGCGATACCGAATCGGGCCTCGATCTTGAGGAGTTGGTGAGTCAGTTTGTTCATGGCAATGTGAAGTGATCTATCTGGTTCATTTGGTTTCTCTGGTTGATTTGGTTCATCTGGTTAGTTTCGTTCAACCAATAAACCAGACAGACCAGACAAACCAAATAGACCAGATGAACCAAGCTGGCTGGCGGACTTTTTCAGCATCCTGATACAGGGAGAGAATACATGGAGATCCAGGGATCTGCCGTTACACAAAAGCAGAGATGGAATTGGGGTAGGGTCGCGAGCGGGATGGCCTGCCTGCTGTTGCTGTTTGGCGGGGTGGCCGTCCAGCCGGCAGTGGCAGGTGGCGCGACTGAGGCCATGAAAAGCACCATCGACGAGGTGCTGAAAATCGTTCAGGACAAGGAACTCAAACAGCCGGGGAGAGGCGAAGAGCGCCGACAGCGATTGGAACAGATCGTCGCGGATCGGTTCGACTATCCAGAAATGTCGAGACGATCGCTGGGGGCTCCTTGGAATACGCTGTCCGACAAAGACAAAGAAGAATTTATCGCGTTGTTCAGGACGCTCTTAACTAATTCCTACGCCGACAAGATCGAATCCTATTCTGGCGAGGGCGTGCAGTATCTCAATGAACGGACGGAGAAGGATTATGCCGAAGTCCGGACAAAGGTGCTGACCGGCAAGGTCGAAATTCCGCTCGACTACCGCTTGCTCAACAAGGGTAACGATTGGCGGGTGTATGACGTGGTGGTGGACGGTGTCAGCTTAGTGAATAATTACCGCGGGCAGTTCTCGAAGATCCTCCGTTCTTCAACCCACGCCGACTTGGTGGACCAGCTTCGCAAGAAATCCGACAAGATTAAGGCCCCGTAATTCCTTCCATGAATCTTATGATAAGCCTGCCTGGCTTCATCGCCGTTGCCCTCGTGTTCCTTGTAGCGGGTGCCATCGCGATGCCGTCGCCTGCGGGGGCCGGCGTCGAATACTTCCCGATTCCTGCCGTGTCCACCAGCAAGAACGATGGGAACGATGCGGGGTTGATTGTCCCGATTCTGAAGACTGACCCCGATGGAGAGCTCAAATACCTCCTTGCTCCAATGCTTATTCATAATTCCATCGTTGGGACGCGCGGGGCGATCAATCTGTTTCAATACGAGCCAGGGGGGCGAGAAATGCGGCTCATCGTATCGGCCGCGGAAAAAATCGAGCGCAAAGTGTTATTCAGTTACGCCGATCCGGCTTTCAGTCATGGGCGCTACGCATTGAACTTTAGTGCCTCGTTTTTCAAAAACGCCACCGCTCGGTTTTTCGGCTTAGGGCAGGCGACATCATTGTCAGAACAAACGAATTACACCGCGCGTGAAGGACGGGTGAACTGGCGATTCGGGGTTCATGTGAATGAGGTGACGCAGATCTCCGTTGGTCAGCGATTTCGCCAAGTCAGTCTGCAGCAGGGCGCTACAGATCTTCCGTTTACGGGTACTCAGTTCTCCACCGTCGACGGTGTTCAAGGCGAGACGCTTATTTTTGGGAACCGTGCGACGTTCCATTACGATACGCGCGACAGTCTGGTCTCGCCGACCGATGGGATGGCTGTTACGGCCTATGCAGAGGTGAACCAGAATATTAAAAATGGCGATCATCCCGTCTACTCCCGCTATGAACTTGAGATCAAGAAACTGCTCCCGAGCGAATCGAAGCGTGCGATTCTCGTCATGCGGGCGGACCTTCAAGCTACCATCGGGGATCAGGTGCCGTTCTTCGAGCAAAGTTCATTGGGAGGACAGAACAACCTGCGAGGCTATGGCGTGGATCGCTTCATCGATAAGAATCTTCTCGCGTGGAGTATCGAAGAGCGTATTCACCTGGTGCGAACGAAGATTGCGGGGACGACGGCGGATTTTGAGATGGCGCCATTTTTGGACACCGGGCAGGTTTTCAATAGTTTCAATGACGTCAGCTTTAAGGACTACCGCATGACTCCGGGTATCGGGTTCCGTGGACTCGTCAAGCCCAATGTCGTTGGGCGGGTCGACTACGGCTATAGCCGGGAGGGTGGTGCGGTCTTTGCCGGGCTCGACTTCCCATACTGACTGATGGGCCGCGTGTCAGGCTTGTAGGAACAAGGTGTTGTACCGAGTAGCCCTAGCCGCACTCCGCTCTCCTGTTTTTCCCAGCCTGCGCCACAGCGGCGCTACGGTGTTTTGCGATCACCACAATTTCGGGCTCCCCCATCTCTTGAGGGGTAGCCAAGCACCCCGTTCCCACATTACCCTGCGCAAAACGTTATGGCTCGTGGGAAGCAACATATCTTCTGTTGGCATAGTCTGGAGTTTACTGGTGGCCGCTTGGTAACGACGGTAAGCAGTCGGTTTGAAGCGGGTGGGTGTATCTCGATTGCGCAGAAACGGGGTTAAGCTCACCACGCTTGACGACCTAGGAGTAGGGGATATTGTGAGAGTCCGATCATGGCTGGTGGTGTATCGAGCAGTCTTTGCCGTACTTCTCCTTTCTCTTTTTCCCCAGCCTGCATTGGTTGGGGCGGAGGGGTTCGGTCCATTCCCGGTCAGAAACTTCCAGGCCTTTCAGCAGATGGTGTTGAGTCTTCCCGGCGACCGTGCAGCCGTCGTGAAACCGGGTACGGTGGATGTGCGGTTGGAACTTGCCGAGACCGCCAGTATCTATAACGAAAATTCGCCGCAGACTAACGTAAACGTAAGATTTGAAACCCTCAGATCCGGTCTCTTCCTTCGCTATGGCGCCACTGACAAATTGGAGCTCGGGCTGGAAGTACCGATGCTCTACCGGTATCAGGGATTTATGAATGGAGCCATTACTGCAACCGAGCAGGCAACGACTGGCTTGAGTCCGGCACGAGCTGCACTTAAGAACAACAACTTTTTGTTTAATACCACTCGGAACGGACAAACAATTATGAATGGAGGTCCGGGTGCGATGGGGCTAGGGGATACGACACTGATGAGTAAGTATCAACTCCTGATGGAAGGGACAGCGATGCCGGCTGTTTCGCTCCGTGGCGCCGTGAAGTTGCCGACGGGGGATCAATCGGCTTTTTTGGGAAGCGGGAGTCCGGATTTCGGATTGGGTCTAGCGGCTGAAAAGCTTGTCGCTGGCCGATGGGTACTCTATGCGAACATGACCGGAGTCGTCCCGACCGGCACCATAGCAGGTTTTGGCCTACGGCCCACTCTGTCCTGGCTTGCCGCCATCGAATACCTCTGGTCGGAGAACCTGTCGATCACGACCCATTTTGACTACTATTCGTCGCCGTTTTCCGGGACCGGCTCACCTGTGTTCGACCAAAGTGTTACAGAATCAGTCCTGGGGTTCAGCTATCGTGTAGTCCAGCGCTTCTTGTGGCAAGTGTATGCGGTGGAGAATCTCGACTTTATTACCGGGAGTGCTGCAGACTTCACCCTTTCAACGGTACTCACCTATCGCTTCGAACCAAGCTTGAATCGTCAATGAGCTGGATCGAACTTCTAAGCACTTGACAACATAGGACTTCCGTGTGAAACTCCCTCCTGCCAGCGGTTAAGCTGCCACGTTACTTCGCCAATGCTTATCTGAGCCCAGCTCGTTGTTACAGCCGTACGCATTGACGTAAAGGAGCATTCGTCATGTCAATCTTAAAGACCATTCAAGGTCCCGCCGATCTGAAGCGGCTGTCACCGTCACAGTTTCCTGCCTTGTGTCAGGAGCTGCGCGAGCAGATTATCGGTGTGGTGTCCAACGTCGGAGGGCACCTCGCCTCGAACCTTGGAGTGATTGAACTCACAGTGGCATTGCACTCCCTGCTCAATTCTCCAAAGGATAAGATCGTCTGGGACACGAGTAATCAAGCCTATGCGCATAAACTACTCACCGGGCGTCGGGAACAATTTCACACGCTTCGACAATATGGGGGGTTGAGCGGGTTCACCAAACGCGAAGAGAGCGTCTACGATACGTTCAACGCAGGCCATGCGGGAACCGGTGTATCCGCGGCCTACGGCATGGTTGAGGCGCGTGAGCAGTTAAAACAGCGACACAAGGTCGTCTGCATCCTCGGCGACGGCGCCATGACGGCTGGCATGACGCTGGAAGGCCTGCACCATGCTGGAGGGCTGGGGAAAGATTTCCTGGTCATTCTAAACGACAATCAAATGTCCATTTCGAAGAACGTGGGGGCCATTTCCTCCTATTTGAACCGGACCTTCACCGGCGAGTTTTATGGCAAGATGCGGGAGGAAACAGGACAACTGTTGGGGAAGATTCCCCATTTTGGATCAGATATGCAGAAGTGGGCTCGCCGGGCTGAAGAGCTGGCCAAAGGAGCGATCCTCCCCGGGCTGCTTTTTGAAGAGCTTGGGTTCACATATACGGGGCCGATCGACGGGCATAACTTCGAGCACCTGCTACCCACCTTGGAAAATGTGCTGAAGATGAAGGGGCCGGTATTGCTCCATGTCATTACGAAAAAAGGGCTGGGCTATGCGCCTGCGGTGAAGAATCCGGTATGGTTCCATGCCTGCCCGCCTTTTGTTCGGGAAACCGGAGTCCCAGCGAAGAAAGCGGCGCGACCGTCCTATACGCAGATCGCCATCGAATCGTTGGTGAAGCTGGCTCGAGCGGACAAGCGGATCGTCGCAATCACGGCTGCGATGTGCGAAGGGACCGGCCTCAATATTTTTGAAAAAGAATTTCCTGACCGGCTCTACGACGTGGGGATTGCCGAACAGCATGCGGTGACATTCGCTGCGGGCCTTGCGACGCAAGGCCTCCGTCCGGTGGTGGCGATGTATGCCACATTTTTGCAGCGTGCGTACGACCAGGTGGTTCACGATGTGGCCACGCAAAATCTGCCGGTGACCTTCTGTATCGATCGCGGGGGGCTGGTTGCGGAAGATGGGACGACGCACCACGGCGCATTCGATTATGCGTTTCTGCGCCACATGCCGAATATGGTCGTCATGGCGCCGAAGGATGAAAATGAGTTGCAGCATATGTTGAAGACCTGCATCCAGTATGACGGGCCTGCCTCGGTGCGGTATCCGCGTGGGTTGAGCCTGGGTGTGACGATGGATCAGGAGGCAAAGGCTTTGCCGATCGGGAAGGGCGAGCTGTTGCGCGATGGGACGGACGTGGCGATTGTCGCCATCGGTGTGCCGGTCTCGCATGCGGTGACGGCGGCGAAACGGCTTGAGGAAGACGGTATTTCCACAGCGGTGGTGAATGCGCGTTTCGTGAAGCCGTTGGATCAGGACTTGATCGTCGAGGTGGCCAAGCGCGTTCGCTACGTGGTGACGGTTGAAGAAGGCTGCAAGATGGGCGGATTCGGCTCAGCCGTGCTCGAAGCTCTGTCCGATGGCGGTGTGACGAATGTGACGACGAAGGTCTTGGGGTTGCCGGATCGGTATATCGAGCAAGGACCGCAGGATTTTCTGCGTGAACGATACGGGTTGACGGCGGAAGGCATTTATCAAAGCGTGAAGGAACTCCTTGACAAGACACCGGCCTCCTCGCGAGAGACATTCACGCTTGCTACATCGTCCGACCGGCTGCCGCACGGAGATGAACAGGGGAGCTGATTGAGGATGTGAAACGGTTCAGGTAGATAGGCTGAAGGTTTTTAGGGGTTAAGCTGCTTGCAGAACAAGAATTCATTTCTATATGAACCCTAGGTCGTAGAAATCGAGACGTTGAACAGCCTGGGTCGTGATTTCCAAGATCATGTATAGCCTTCAGCCTTCAGCCTGAACACCTGAGCAGTTACAACGAAGGTAACAAAGAGACGCGATGCACATTACTCGACGGAAAACGCGGCAGATTCAAGTGGGCAAGCTCAAGATTGGTGGAGATGCGCCCGTGTCCGTGCAGTCGATGTGTTCCACCGATACGCGCGATACTGCGGCGACGATCGAGCAAATTCGCCAGCTGGAAGCCGCAGGGTGCGAAGTGATCCGCGTCGCCGTGCCGGACGACGAAGCGGCGGCGGTGCTGCCCAAGATTAAAGCGGCGATGACTGTGCCGCTGATTGCGGATATTCATTTCGATCATCGGCTGGCATTGAAAGCGGCTGCGGTGGTGGACTGCGTCCGGATCAATCCCGGCAACATCGGCGCTTGGTGGAAAGTCGAAGAGGTCATCAAGGCCGTGAACGAGCGGGGGATTCCTTTGCGCATCGGCGTGAATGGCGGGTCGCTCGAGCGGCCGTTGCTGGATAAGTACGGCTGGCCATCCCCGGAAGCCTTGGCTGAATCGGCGCTCAATGCCGTCCACGCGTTAGAAGACGTGGGATTCACGAACATGAAGGTGTCGCTGAAGGCGTCGGATGTGCACCATGCGATCGATGCCTACTGGTTGTTTGCGCACCAGTCCGATTATCCGCTTCACATCGGTATTACCGAGGCGGGAACGGCAATGACCGGGGCTGTTAAATCCACCATGGGGCTGGGATACTTACTCTCGCAGGGTATCGGCGACACCTTGCGCGTGTCGCTCGCTGCCGATCCGGTCGAAGAAGTGAAGGTCGGGTTCGAGATCTTGAAGTCGCTCGAACTGCGTCATCGAGGGATCAATGTCATCGCTTGTCCAACCTGTGGTCGCGTCGAGATCGACGTCGTGAAATTGGCCAACGAACTGGAAAAGAAGCTGGGCCATATCAAGACCCCGCTCAATGTGTCGGTCCTCGGCTGTGTCGTGAACGGGATCGGCGAAGGGAAGGAAGCGGATATCGGAATTGCCGGCGGCGAAGGCAAAGGCATCCTGTTCAAGAAGGGCAAGCTCGTTCGAAAGGTGCCGATCGAAGAATTGATGGATACGCTGATTTCAGAGGTCGAGCTGATGGCCAAAGAAAAAGACGCCGAGGGAAATGGAGAGGCCATCGTTTCTTCGAACCAAGGATGGGAGCCTCTCGCGCCTGAATCCGATCTGCCCTCGACACTCGGAAAAGAAATTCCGGTTCTTTCCAGTAAACGGTAGATCTCTTCCTCTCGCCCCTAGCCTCTCGCCCCTAGCCCAGACTATAATGCCCCCACAGGGCGCCGTACCCAAGTGGTTAAGGGAGCAGTCTGCAAAACTGCGATGCAGCGGTTCGACCCCGCTCGGCGCCTCCATACCGCACTTCGTGCGTGGTCTGTCTGGTTCATCTGGTTTCTCTGGTCTATTTGGTTAGTGAAATCCCATGTCGAGGTGTTTGGCCGGTGAGGCGGAGGAGGACTGGGATATGAAACTCCACGTTGTGGTTGAACAGGATGAAGCCGGCTATTTTGCCGCCGAGGTTCCAGCGCTACCGGGCTGTTTATCCCAGGGAAAGACGCGGGAAGAGGCCATTGCGAATGTCAAAGAAGCGGTCGAAGGGTGGCTTGAAGTGATGGATGCCAAGTGTGCCGGTGATGCTAGCCAAACCATCGAAGTTGTCGTCTGATGAATATACTCTCTCTCTTCCCCAACACAATGAACTAGGTCCTGGTCTTCTTCCCAAGCTCATTCGCCAAGCTGATCTTACCGTCGAAGCGTTTAACAATCTCTAACCTCCACCACGCGCAGTCCATCTCTTGCATAGCCTCCAGAACCCTCCTCCGGCAAGGTCGCCAATAGCCGGCAGGGGAGTGCAAAGTCAAGCAACGACCGCATTGGTTTCGTCAGCCGCCGCTATACTGCTTGACCGACTCGCTTTTCGTTTTGAATGACGACGGTAGGATTAGAGCTTGGGGTAGGAATGGGCAACCCCGTTTCTTTCAGAAGGGCCAGGTGTTCTTCCATCCCCCATCGTGCCTGGTACAGGCAATCCTCTATGGAGTGGCCTACTCCGCTGAATCCTTGAAGATCGGAAGAGTAAAACCCAAAGAAGGTGGGATCGTTCGTCGCCTCGATTACGAGCGAGTATTTAAGGTTAATCATGTTACTCCTCTCGATGCCTAAGCCCAGCTGCTCTAAGGATAGCATGACAGGTTCCAGTCGGCACTTCCCTTGAGCCATGATAATCAATACGGACCAGGCGCTCTATTCCAGGCTTGCCGTAATAACGAATGGAACCCTGCTCAAAATCTCTCAACGAGTCAACGCATCATGTTCTTCGATCCAAAACCTGTCAACCCGTGGCATTCGACGGAAGAAAATGAATCGGGAGTCCTTTACAGACCCTGGAATTCCTGCAGGCGCGATCATTCGATCGCGGAGCTTCGGTCAGTTTTAGGGGCCTGACCGACATTGACCGTTCTACTGCGGCGAACGATCCGCAACCACCTGCATCGTTCTCGACCAGAAAAAATCCTCACTGTATTTCAGCGAATACATTTCCGGTTTTTTCTAGCCTGCGGCCTCGCATCTGGCCGCGCCTCCTTCGCCTCGTCACGAAGGCAATGCCGGTCAGGCTCCTAGCTTTCCTTCCGGACCGCGCCTCGGTGGGTCCCCGCTCCTAGCCCACATTACTCATGACGATTCGTGGCGAAATCGCTGAGCCGCGTCGCGAGACCAGCGCGCGGAGCCCTGAGGCCCCGATGCGTACTCGTGCAGTACGGTGAGGGTCCGAGGGGCGAGCCCGCTGGCCGAAGGCCCGTCGTAGCAGCGGATCGGCGATTGCAGCAGAATTGTTCATGAGTCATGTGGGCTGGGGCAAGGTCGCCGATGACCGGCAGGGGAGTGCAAAGTCAAGCAATGACCCCATCGGCTTCCATCGGCTTGTAAAGTGCCTTAGAACGCACTCTCCAGCTCAAACACTGGTACGCGCCCTGTCCCATTGCTAGCACAGTATTTTTGAAAGCTTCGGCGTGGATTAAAGTTGTTCACATTAACATTCAGCAAACTGACAGTCTCACCTCTGCAGCTTTCCTGATGGAGTTGTTCCCTTGATGAGTTTGAGACTGCCCTGAAATAGCGAGTCATCTCTCAACGGAGCTAGCCATACCCGTTGCTGCCCATTCCCATTTAGCGCGCCGGTATCGAATCGTTTGGAGGCATCACTCCCCAGGAACAAAACGAAACGGATACCACCAATCCAGAACTTGTGGCGATGCGATCTGCCCATTCGTTCGGTGCAGGGCCGTACAATAGTTTGAACTATCGGATCTTCATGCTCGCTCGCAACCATAGCCCAAATACGCGCGTTCTGTGGGAACGGTGCTTTCCCCAATAGGTACAGACGGAAGTCCTCCTGATATGGGCCCAAAGAAATCTTATCAATCTGTTTGCCATCCATTCTCCAATGGTGAGCAGAGGCACGCCAGAAAATGCTCACAGCAAAATAAAGGTACCGGTCGATTGCACTGCCCAGCAAGGGCTTGGCGTCGTAAATCTTGGGGGATCTACTGGTTGCGCTAACAGCTTGGGTTATTGGACTGGAAGCTTCTAATAACTCTCGAAGCTTGAACTGACCATCCGCTCGCAAACACTGAGCTAAGACGTAACGTTCCCCGCCATCGGAAAAGCGCTGCTCGCATTCGCTGCAAAGAAAGTACGAGGTCACCTGTTTAGAGGTGGTGACCGCCTTGTCGCGTGTGATGACTACCGGGTTTGGGTCAGTTCCGGCAGTTGGGTCTCGCAACTGCCTATGAGCAGATTTTGGATTCAGGTGGCTATCTTGAAGCTCTGCGTTGGTTCTTTGGCAGAGCCCGCACGTTCCCACGTGTCGCATCTTCACTCAAAGACTTATTCAGGCTGGTTTTAGTCCTGAATCACGTGCATTGATTCCATAGCCACCGGTCAGAAAATATTTGATTATGGAGCAGGTGGAAGGATACGTCAAAGCGCTAGAAAAATCGACTTCTCCGTCCTCGACCATAGAAGGGGTTTTTGACCACCGTGTGAAGATGGACGAATGCGAGGCGGTGGTCTGTCTACCAAGAAACCCTGATCCAGGTTTTACTCCCGGTTCAGGATCTAACTCAGTCGCAGTCAGTAGCAACAAAAATACCGAACCCCTTGATTTCACTCTTCTGGCGTCGTAGTCTGTCGCGCTGGATCGTCAGTGGTCATCGAGTCCTCGGGTGCACTGCAAAACTGCGATGCAGCGGTTCGACCCCGCTCGGCGCCTCCAAACAGAATTTGCGCGATCCCATACATATGAGTGCGGGGCTTTCAACTCTCTTGATAAGTCTCGCGCCGTCTTGCCCCCCGTCCCTACCCCGTCAATGAAATGATGTGTAGCGAGTAACTACTCAGGTAGATAGGCTGAAGGCTGAAGGCTATACATTCTCTCGCAAGGCACGAATCACGCCATTCAACACCGTCTCGGTTTCTACGACCTTGGGTTCAAGCAGAGATGAATCCCTCAATAGCAGGCTGAAGACTAAAAGCCTTCAGCCTATCTACCTGAGTAGTTACTGTGGCGATTGAGTCCCTTGAAGGTAATATGGCAGGGCTAATGCGCGGAGAAAATTGACGGGCGGTGAGACTGAGTGCTAGAATCCTGAGCGATTACAACCTGCTAGTTCGGTGGCCGGACCGCCGGAGTTACCAATACAGATTGAAAAGAAGGAGAGAGGAATGGCCGTTCCGATTTCCCAGATGGCTACTGTTACGAAGTATGTGCTCTCCCAGAAGCTGAGCGGGGTGAAGCGATATCCGCTCGTGTTGATGCTGGAACCCTTATTCCGCTGCAATTTGGCTTGTGCCGGCTGCGGAAAGATTCAATACCCGGATCATGTGCTGGACAAGCGGCTCACGGTCGAGCAGTGCTTGGCCGCGGCAGAGGAATGCGGGGCTCCGATCGTCAGCATTCCCGGTGGCGAACCGATGATCCATCCTGAGATGCCTGCGATTGTCCGTGGGTTGGTTGAACAGGAGCGGTATATCTATCTCTGCACTAATGCGATTTTGATGGAGCGAAAACTCGACGAGTATCAGCCCTCGAAGTTTCTCACGTTCAGTGTTCACATGGACGGGCTGAAAGACGAGCACGATTTAGCGGTCTGCCGAGACGGGGTCTATGATGTGGCGGTAAAGGCGATTAAGGCGGCGTTGAAGCGGGGGCACCGGGTCACGACCAATACGACCCTCTTCGACGATGCGAATCCGGAGCGCGTGCGGAAATTTTTCGATGCGATGATGGATCTTGGGGTCGAAGGCATGATGATTTCGCCTGGGTACAGCTATCAGAAGGCGCCGGACCAGCAGCATTTTCTGAAGCGAGAACGCACCAGGGAATTGTTTTCCCGTATTTTGGGGAGTCCGAAGAAGACGTGGCAGTTCAATCAGTCGCCGCTGTTCTTAGATTTCTTGATGGGGCGCCGGGAGTACGAATGCACGCCCTGGGGCAATCCGACCTATAACGTATTTGGGTGGCAGAAGCCCTGCTATTTGCTGCAAGAGGGCTACGCGAAGACGTTCCGTGAACTGATGGAGAGCACGGAGTGGGATCATTACGGAACAGGGCGGAATGAGAAATGCGCCGATTGCATGGTGCATTGCGGCTATGAACCCTCTGCTGTCGAGGATACGTTCGGCACGCTGTCCGGGTTTGGCCGGACCGTCAAGTTGACGATGCTCCCTACCTCGCGATGATAGAGAACGTGCAGCGTCGCTCACCTCCCGTCGTTCGCAGGAGCCGCCCAGCCATCTTCTTGTTAGGCGTTTCACGTTTCACGTCTCACGTTTAACGGTCCCCTGATGACCGATACCAAGAATCATAGTGAGGAAGGCGTAGTCCGATCGCCCGAAGGCCGCGTATTTCGGCCGGCTTCGTTCGCAGAGCTTGCAGAAGCAGTGGAGCTGGCATTCGATTATCGCGGCGATGTGACGGTGTCGTTGAAGTCCGGCGAATCCCTCAGCGGGTATCTCTTCAATCGTCAGGTCAGCGGTTCCGACTCCTATCTTGAGGTGTTCCCTTCCGACAGTTCCGAGGCGCGGCGCATTCGTTATGACCAGATTGCCGCAATTGCCTTCACCGGTGAGGACACGGCCACGGGGAAATCCTGGGAGGCCTGGATCGCCAAGAAGGGTTCGGAGCGTCGAGCCGAAGTGGAACGTGTCGAAGCCGAGGCAAGAACCAGAGGAATCCTGTAAGTTTTCTACCTGCCGATCGCATCTCTTTTTTTCCTTTTCCCCTACACAAGCACATCGAGAACAGTTCTCTCCAAGTCTTTGAAAAGGGGCTCGTCTCTCTGTCCATTTGGGCGGTCAGTTCGTTGACAACCGGTAGGGGCTATGTTAACAATTGCGCCTAAAAATTGGCCGGGATTGGGAGCGATCACACGTTTGATTGTGTGAGGGGGATACGAGCGCTCGGCAACGGAAAGAGGCGAAGTCCGGAGCACGTGAGGCGCAGACAGATCGCACAGAGTCAGTCACGATGGCGTGAATGGGTTCTCGCCATTGCCATGGTGGGCGGTCTCCCCTCGGTCGTGCTTGCGACGCATGAAGCCGATCACCGGTTTACGGTGGAGGGGTTTGTCTGCGGAGCGGATGGGAAAAGCAGCGCGAATGTAGACGTGCTCGTCAAGGACACAAAAATCTCCTACGGGCAGATCGTCAAAACCGATGGAGACGGACATTATAAGGCGTCGTTTCATCTTCATAACGATAATCTTGGCGATCCGCTGCTGATCGAAGCCAACGGGCAGCAGCAACAACAGAAAGTTTCGTTCGATCCGAAGGATCTGGAAGCTGAGCGAATCATTCAGATCAATTTTGGGACCGGCTGCATACAGAATCGGGACAGTGTTCCCCTCTGGGTCTATCTAGGGGCAGGGGCTGTGGCGGCGGCAGCCGGTGGGTTCATCGGGTTCAAACTGATTCGTTCATGGCGGAAGCAGGAACAGAAACGAGGGAAATCTCAGGGCAAGCGTAAGAAGTAAACGAAGCGGTCCGTGGGGCTATGTGTACCTCGCTGGATCGGTGACTCGAAGTGGCGGGGGAATGCGCGTGGTGTCACGGTATTTATCAGAGTCGGCGCTTTTACCAGGGTATATCCCCCCGGTGAAAGCGCTTTTCATTTGAGTACGAGCGTCAAGCGTCATTGATGTGGCTGAGAAATAAGGAGTGTGTGAAGGTTATGAAGCAGACGAAAGTTCCGCAGTTGGCGATGGTGTTGGGGATGGGGCTCTTCATGGTGGCATGCGGAGGAGAGGGGGGGGAGGGGCCGATCGTTGCGCCACCTCAAGCTCCTGCCGAATGGGCCGATAAACATATGCCGGCTGATTGGTGGACCAATGCGGCCAAACTGGAAGAAGGGCGGAAGCTCTACCTCGGCGAAACAAACCCCGACGTCAATTGTGCCAGTTGTCATGGGAAGGACGGCAGGCCGGCCAAGGCTGGCGCCCGTGACTTCCGCGTCGGCGAACGGATGAAGCTCTACTCTGATTCCGTATGGGCCTGGCGGATTGCCGACGGGGTTCCTAATACGAAGATGAAGGGATGGAAGAGCAAGCTGTCAGATGAAGATGTCTGGAAGCTCGTGTTGTTTGAGGCGAGCTTCGGGATGCCTGGGAAGAGATGGGACGCTGAAAAGAAGACTTGGGTCGATGCGGCGAGCGGCTCGACTGTTCCTGCTGCAGCTCCAGCGACTCCGGCACCGGCGGGCAAGTGAGCGGTTTCACTCTAGGAGTTTGTGCAAAGTAACCCAAGAAACCCTTCTTGCACTGAGCTTCAGGGCAATCTATCGGTATGTTCACATAATGATGGCCTAGGATGCCATGCGATGCCCGAACGAACGGTTTGCTTCTCCGGCCATGACCGGATCTTCTCATCGCCCCCGTCAGTCCTTGTCGCGGAGTCATCGCACGGTCCACGGTGAAATAACACTATGTCTGTACGATGCACAACACACTGACGCCCGAGGCCTCTGGGTACAGGGTACGAGTGGAGTGAGCGGTTACTGCGGAACTGCAGCAGGGGACAAACCTTGGCTGCCTAGTGGTGCGCTGGATCTAATCCAGAGAATGTATGCGCAGATATCTCAATGTCGGATAGCTCCCTAGCGAAGAGGGGCGGCGAAATATTATGAAAACGTGGCAGCGCAGTCTGATGGCGGTCTGTGCGTTTCTGGTGTTGTTCGGAGGCGTGGCCTATGCCCAAGTTCCTGGCGCGTCTCCGGTAGAGTTTCCCTATACAGGGAACCGGACTGCAGTATGGATCGTCGCCCAGCTTCACACGCTGTTTGGGGCATTCATTCTCGGCGCCCCGATCTTTATCGTGATCTCAGAATGGCTGGGGTTTCGGAAGCAAGACCTTCGGTACGATCGCCTGGCTAAAGAGCTGACAAAGGTGACCGTCATTCTCTTCAGCATGACGGCCGTCACCGGCGCCTTGTTCATTTTCGTGCTCCTCGCTACGTACCCGCAGTTCACCACGTGGTTCATTAATCAATTCTATCTCGTGTTCGCGGTGATCTACCCGTCGCTGTTCATCGGCGGGACCATCGTGTTGTACATGTATTTCTACATGTGGGACACCTGGAAGGGTGAGAAGAAGGGGCGTCATATCGCCCTCGGTGTGCTCTTGAATCTCATTTGCATGCTCACGATGTTCGTGATCAACGGCCCGACGTCGTTCATGAATACGCCGCCGAAGGCTGAGGGTATTTCGCCGCAAGAGTTTCTCGAAGCTGCGAGCTTATGGGACAAGATCGCCAACGTCAGCTGGCTTCCGCTCAGCCTTCACCGGATTGACGGTAACCTGGCGTTCGGAGGATTTGTGGCGGGCATGATTGCCGCCTACATGTACATGGGAGCGAAAAATCAAGAAGAGCGGGCGTACTACGATTGGATGGGCTTTGTCGGAAATCTGATCGGCGTGGGCGCGATGTTGTTCCAGCCCTTTACGGGATTACTGTATGCGTACCAGATGTGCGATTACGATTTTTCGTTCTGTCCGTACATGATGGCCGACCAGCTCTCGATGTTTTTCGAAATGCAGGGAGCGATGGTCGGCCTCATGTTCTTGGCCAGTAACTATTACGTCTGGCTCAGCATGAAACGTATTGAGGGGGTCGAAAATGTCCGGATGACGATCCTGGCTCCCATCGTGATGGTGGCGTTCCCCTTTGTCATGATGGTGGTGATGAATTACTACTGGATTCCCGACCCGATGTCGCTGGCATTCCTCCTTCCGTTGGCTCTGGCGCCGTTCTTGGGCCGGTTCATTCCGTATACGGTGTCTGCGCGGACTGTGATTAAAGTCGGTTTCTTAATGGTCATCATAGGCGATGCGATCTGGCTCATCCCTCATGGTTTCGCACCCACCAGCGCCAAGATGGTGACGGAGTTGGAACTGCCGGCTGATTGGAACTTTCTGTCGTCGATGCCGGCCAAAATTTCCGCGATATTCACGTTGGTGTTTGTCACGGTCGTCAACTATGCCTTGTATAACCGGGCTATCAAGCAAGGCACGATTATCTGGGGAAAAATCGATTTCGCCTCCCAGTTCGTGCTGATCTTCCTGGCCTTCACCTCAATTTGGATGATGGGTTTGATGGGCGCCGTCCGCTCGCTGGTCCGGAAGTATTTCCACACCTACAGTTTGGTGCCCGACTTCACCGCGGAGTCCTTCACGCCGACGCTGTCGTATTCTGCCTGGTGGATCACGGGGATTTCAGTCGTCTTTTTCATCGTGGTGAGTTTCGCCGTTTTCGTGGCCCTTCGGCCCTCCGATTCGAAGGGACGCGTACCAGAAGGTAGTCCTGTTCCTGCCAGGGCCAAGTAATCCGGATGCAGCCTATCTGCTGAAGAAAAAGAGTCTGCATGGGAAATGTCATTAAGAAGCTGTTGATCGGCCTGGTGGTGGGTGGCGCACTGGTCGGTCTCTCGAGGTGGCTGGAGTTTCCATTTGTTTTCCAGATGATGTTCTTCGCCCAGGCGATGTTCGGGGCCGCCGTCTTCATGTTGCTGGACGTGCCGTCGGTCAGAACCATGAGCGGGGCGAAGTCCGTGATCGCTATCGTGGGGTTCTACATCGTGCTGTGCACGGTGTTCGTTTCTGGCGCCTCGATGTGGCCGCAATTTGATCCCGAAGATGAAAAGGGGAAGATCGCCAAGATCCTCGAGCCGAAGCGGAAAGCCACGGAGCAGGGAAAGGCCGAGGAGTTAATTGCGCGCGCGAAGGCGCTCGACGAGCAGGTGAAGGCGTTAGAGGTGCGCTTGAAGGCATTGGGTGCCGGGCAGGTAACAACAGAGCCTGTCGCTGTTGCTCCTTCCCCGGCAGCGACTAAAGCGGCACCGGCAGACTTCATGCGGGTGGGTGAAGAGCAGTGGCAGCTGCAAGAATGTTACAACTGCCACAAACTGAAGGGTGAGGGGGGGAAGAAGCGCGGTCCGGAGTTGGATAACATTGGCTCGTACCTCACAGTCGCCGAGATTAAGCAGAAAATTATGGACCCCAAGAGTTTTATGGCCGAGGGATTTGAAAAGGATTGGGAGAAGGGCAAGATGCCGGACAAGTTTAAGGACGTGATGGAGGACAGCGACATCACGGCACTCGCCTCCTGGCTGAACACATTTAAAAATACATCCGTGAACACGCCAAAGCCGATTAAGAAGAAGTAGCATGCAGCCTCAACTGAAGTCGAAAGTCCGCTGTGCGGACCGGGAAATTGGAGAGGTGTCCAAGGTCATCATGGACCCGCTGTCCCATGAGGTCAGCCATCTCGTCGTGTCGATGAACGGCACGGGCGAACGGCAGGTACCCATGAGTACGGTGCAGACTGTGGCGGAGGATCTGGTGCAGCTGCGGTCGTCCTCGTCCGAAGTTCTTGGATTACCGCCCTTCAAACGTGACGACTATGTCACGCTGCATGAAGTGGAAATCCCGGGCCTTGAAAGGCATATTCATGTCACGCCAGGCGAGGTTCTGGTCCCGTTCCCTGAGTTGGAGCGGAATGTCAAACGGCGGACGTTTTTTGCGAAGTTGACCTACGTGATGGGGTTGTTTATCGGATTGCCGCTGGTTTTTCCCGTGATGAAGTTTTTGATGAAGCCGATGTATGCGCCGCTGGACAACAGATGGCTGAAGATCGGTAACATTGGGAAGATGAAGTTCGCCGATACAGGGACGCAATTCCAATACAGGCGTATGGTCAAAGAAGCCTATTTGCCGGAGGCTGAGGTCGAGAAGAATGCGTGGCTCATCAAGGCGACTCCTGTGGTACTGGAAAAAGTGTATCAGGGAAAGGATATGGAGTTTCGGGGTGACGACGGGAAAGTCATTTGGACCAATAAGAAGGATATCCCCTACCTTGCATTTTCCGGTAAATGTCCCCACCTCGGTTGCGCGTATAAATGGCGGAAACACAAGGTGCTCGGGCAAGTCTTTCTCTGCCCCTGCCACTTAAGCATCTATGATGCGTCCGGCCAGGTGTTGGATGGGCCCGCCCCGCGTCCTCTTGACTTGCTGCCGATTCAGGTGTCCGCAAGCGGTGAGGTGCAAATAATCGATATGGAATTTAAGGCTGGGACGAAGTCTCAAACGCGGATTGTGTAGATGAGCGACACCCCTTCTGCCGGCACGCAGACAACCGTCGCCGAAAAAGTCTTCGCCTTTGTCGATGAGCGAGTCGGTCTGAAGTTGCTTGCAGCGAAAATGCTCAATGAGGCGGTCCCCGGAGGCTCGCGGTGGGCCTACGTCTTCGGGTCAATTCTCTTATTTATCTTCATCATGCAGGCGGTCACGGGCGTGCTGCTGATGTTCTACTACGTGCCCACGGCAGACCATGCCTACGCCAGTACCCAATACATCCTTCACGACATTGACTACGGCTGGTTCCTGCTGAGTTACCATTTTTGGGGCTCTTCAGCCATGGTGGTCTGCGTCTTTGCGCATATGTCCCAAGTTTTTCTCTGGGGCGCGTATAAGAAACCGCGTGAGCTCATCTGGTTGGTCGGGTTGGCGCTGTTCGCTCTTGTGCTGGGATTTGGCTTTACAGGTTATTTGCTTCCATGGGACCAGCGAGCCTATTGGGCCACGACGGTCGGCGTCGAGATCATAGATAAGATACCAGTACTTGGAGATTTTTTTGCGCGGTTTCTTAAAGGAGGTCCGATCCCTGGACAGATGACCTTGAGCCGGTTCTTTGTCATTCACGTCATGGTGCTCCCTGCGGCTTTGATTGGGTTGGCCGGGCTGCATCTCTTCCTTTTTCGATGCGCGGGCCCAGCTGGTCCATTTCGGGGTACGCCGACAGAGCTGAAGGCGAAGACCGACTATTTTTTCCCACGGCAGATTTGGAAGGACGTGGTCGGGATGGTGGTGGTCTTTGCCTGCATCAGCGCGATGGCCTTCTGGGAGCCGGTGGTCTTGTTGGACGAGGCGACGCCTGATCCGGGCGATTATCATCCGGAACCAGAATGGTATTTCTTGTTCATCTTCCAACATCTTCGATTAAAGATGTTTTCCGGCCAGTTTGGGCAGTTCCTCGGTTCGATCGCGTTTCCCGGCGCCCTTGGGGTCATCCTGATGTTGTTGCCGTTCTTCGACCGCAACCCAGAGCGGAATATTTTCAAGCGCCCGTTTGCTTTGATAGGGTGGGTGGTGCTCACGGCGTCGATTCTCCTGTTTACGGTTTCTGCCATTATCAATCGATCGTTTTTGGATTAGCAGAATGCTGAAAACGTCCGCGAGCATGGAGAAGGTTGAGGTTCAGGCTAAGGTTGAAGCTCAGATGAGCACGCCGGATCTTCACTCACCCTCGACCTCAGCCTGCCTGCCAGCTGGCGTTCATCGTTGGGTACTCGCATGAACGATCACATGTCCCCCACAAAGCTCGGGTTCGGTATTCTCTGGCCCGCTTTCTGGACCGGCTTGCCGTTCAAATTGGCCATCGCCGTACTCTTTCTGTCATTCGGAATCGTGCAATTTGAAGACAGAATTGGGCTCGCCTTCTTGATGCTCCTGGCGAGTCCGGTCACGGTGTTCGCGCTTCCAACGATCACCCTGGGGTTGGATTCGCATATCGGTGAAGGCGTCGGCATCGCGTTGCTGTTTTTGCTGGCGATTCCGATTGACATCTGGGCCCTCAGGGTCGTGGGCCGAACATTTTTCCTCGAACGGTTACGGCGCGAGCCGCCAAGTTTGTTGGGGCCGACGCTCTGGTGGAAGTGCGCATTGGTCGGCGCCATCTATGTGCCGATCCTCTGGGCGGTTCAGAGTGCGATCACTGAAGGCGCGATTTCTGCCGCCCATTCGATATTTGAGAGGGACCTTCTAAAGGGGATACCTGTGGCGGAGCGGATCAGTATTGATCTGACCCTTTGGGCCACTGTCGCGACAGGGACGCTGCTGTTGCTGTTCGTCATCGGTTTCTCGCTCGTGGGACGGGTGATTCGAGGGACGGTGGCGTCGGCAGGTCATGCGCCGGAGAATTATCAAGGGCTGATTACCCGCTGGGATTTGATGCGGGTGCCGGCGGATCAGGGTATTACGCTGACAGCATTATCCGGCGTGGCTGTCGTGTTGTCGCTCCTGTTCTGGTCTTCTCTCCCAGTGTTTACCCCGCACCCGCATGATTGTTGCAAGAAGATTGAAGCGAGTCCCGCGCCGGTATTCAGACCTCTTGAGACCCTGAATAAAAACGAAAAAATGATCGCGCATCTTGCGGCGCAGGTCGAAATGTTGGTAGAACAGCGTGCGAAATCCGAACTGGAAAAAGCGAGGGGCAAGGAAAAAGGCAAGGCAGGTACAAAATCCGTGACATTGCAGGACGTGTCGGAAACAACAGGAACGGCTCCGGCTGCCGCTAGGAACCGGTAACAGGGGAGATGATGAGGTGAGGGCAATGCGATATCAGGGTGGATGGATTCGGAGGCTTCTCCGTAGCGGGAGCGAGCACGGGGAGACGCTCTTGGGGCTCGTGATAGCAGCAGGCCTCCTCAGCCTTCCCGCGCTGACTTTTGGGGCGGACGTCGCACCGGCGGCCCCGACCGAATATCGTGACGTGCCCTACGTCGGCAGCCGCAACGTCATCTGGGTTATCGCGCAGCTCCATTTGCTGCTCGCGGGATTTGTGCTGGGTGTGCCGATGTTTGCCTGGGTATGTGAAGTCGTGGCCTGGAGGGGCGGCGAAAAGCGCTATGACAAACTCGCCAAGGAATTCACCAAGCTCCTGACATCCGCTTATTCCACAACCGCGCTCTTCGGCGGCATCTTATTGTTCCTGCTGATCGCGTTTTATCCCAAGCTGATGAACTATCTGACCGATATTTTCTTCCCGTCGTTTATTGTCTATTGCATCCTTTTCCTGGTCGAGACCGCGACGCTGTACCTCTACTGGTATGGTTGGGACGCAATGCAGTACGGCGGCAAGAAGACCTTTCATATTTTCCTCGGCTTCATGCTGAACTTCTTTGCCTTCTTCATCATGATCATACCGAACTCCTGGGCCACGTTCCAGGCGAGTCCTGTCGTCATTGCCGAAGGGACGGATATGGCGAGGGCTTGGGCTGCAACCTGGAATCCGACCTGGTGGCCGGTGAACATTCACCGGATCATCGCCAACGTGGTGTTGGGTGGTTATATCTGCGGCGCATATGCAGGGATTCGCTACCTGTCTGCCAAGAGCCAGGAAGAGCGTGACCATTACGACTGGATGGGCTATGTCGGGAATTTCATCGGCGTCTTCGGTCTGTTGGCGCTCCCGTTTGCCGGCTACTGGCTCATGCGGGAAATTTACCAATACAATCAGCAGATGGGCATCACGCTGATGGGAGGCTTCCTGTCATGGTTGTTCATTTTACAAGCCATGCTCATCGGGGTGCTCTTTCTCGGGTCGAACTATTATTTCTGGTTAGGGATCACCTATCGCATCCCTGGCTCAGCGTTGAAGTACCGGAAGCCGATGTTGGCGATGTTGGTGGTGCTTCTACTGTGCCTGGCTGTCTGGATGACCCCCCATTCGCTCGTGGCGAGTTTGGAAGAGGCGGCAAAGATGGGAGGGTCCCACCATCCGCTTCTGGGAGTCCTCGGTGTCATGTCGGCAAAAATGACCGTCTCGAACTTGATGATTCTTGTGACGTTCATGAGCTTCATCATGTATTGGCGGGCCGGCAAGCAGGATACAGCCGGCTGGGCGAAGATCGCCAAAGCGATCATGGGCGCCGTGCTGGTTCTTGCGGGCATCGCAGTGATCATCCTCGGCGTGTGGGGGTATTTCGTTCCTGCGATCATTCGCATCAATTATTTCTCGACGTCCCAGGTGTTGATCGTGATCGGTGTCATGTTGACCATCACGCCACTCACAGCCTTGCTGCTCAAGAGCGCCAAGACCACGACGGAAATGGTCTGGGGCAAGATGCCTCCCCGTGCCGGCTACTCCCTCGTCCTCAACGCGGTCATGGTCATCCTTCTGATGACGCTGATGGGATACGCACGGTCGTCCTCTCGCGTCCATTGGCATGTCTATGGCGTGGTTCGCGATACGTCGCAATATGCATTTTCACCGGCGCTCGGCTATGCGTCTGGGATCATGGCCTTGTGCACGTTCTTTTTCTGTATGATTGTCGCGTTTATTTTCTGGGTGGCCACGATGGGTGATAAGGCAAAGGTAGCCACGACATCGCCGAGTAAGGGGGAATTGCCCCATGGCATGCCGGCGATGGCAGGCGCATCGAGTGCGCTCGACGCCCCAAAGGCGCCTAAGTTTTGAATTTTGAGTTCTGAGTTATGGGTTTTGAGTTGAACTCAGAACTCAGCACTTCTAACTACCCAAAGGGGATATATGAGCGAAGTAGTCAGACTGCAATTGATTTGTCTCTCGGTGGTAGGGAGCGGGATCCTCATCCTCCTCTTTATTCGATCCGTGTTCCCGCGGGTCATCGGATTCGTCGCGATTGTGCTCGGTATCTTCATGCTCACGTCGTTGTCGATTCCGCAGATGGCGTCGTTACCGCCGGTTGAGGAGAAGTTCGACATTGCCACGGTCAAAACGCCGACGGATTTGGCGGCTATTGGACAGAAGATTTTCTTTAGTAAGGGCCAATGTGCGCTGTGCCACACGATCGGCCCCAGCGAGTCGGCCCGTTGCCCGGACTTGAAGGGGATCGGGGCCAAGCTGAGCCGTGAGTTTCTCTATGAAAGCTTGACGCAGCCACAGGCGTACATCTATATGGACTATCGCCATGTAGGCCTGCCGAAGCACTATCCAGCCGACATGCCCGCCATCAATAAGAACCCGATCGGGCTATCCAGGAACGAAATTCTCTCGGTTATCGCATTCCTACAGCAGATGAGCGGCGAACCGATTTCTATCAATCCATCTGAACTGGAGGTACCGGGACAGGCGCCTGCTGCTCCAGTAAAGGCGGCGGAGTCTAGTCCAGCAGTGGCCGTGGCGCAAGCGCACTGAGGAGGAACCTATGGGGCCGTTGATCAAACTGATCCTGTTGAATGTCATCACCTATTTGATTCTGAAATTTGTGGTCCCCAATATCCCTGGCTCGGCGCCGCTACCGGCCAGTCTGGTGTTTCTTTATATGCTGCTGACGACGTCGGGGTTTCTCATCCTTGCCACAGTGAGCGCAGAGTCCAAAGAGGAGTTTTGGGGCCCGCTTCAACGCTTCCTGACGGGAGAGAGCATCGGCGGGATGCAAGCATTGCGTTACCTCGTCTTGATTTTGTTTCCGTTGCTGGTCGGCTGGCAAACCTACAATAGTACAGCAGTTAGTGATGCGCCTCCCGGCGAAAACAGGACCATTCATCCGGCTCCGCCAGGCGAATATGCCGGCTTGTCGAATCCGGTTCCAAAGACACCAGACACGATCCAGCAGGGGAAGGGCTTCTATGCGGCATTCTGTTCTCCATGCCATGGGGGAAATTTCGACGGCAAAGGTTCGGCAGCCAGGGGATTCAATCCTCCCCCGGCCAACTTCTCCGATCCCACGACGATCGCCATGCTCCAAGAAAGCTATCTGTTCTGGCGGATAAAAAAAGGCGGTGTCGGCCTCCCGATCGAAGGAATGCCATGGAAATCCGCGATGCCCCGCTGGGAGCTTGAACTTCCAGACGAATGGATCTGGAAAATCATCATGGGCGAGTACGACGGAGCACATCAATCGCCTCGGACATGGGAGTAGCGAGACAGAGGATGGGATGGAGCCTGTTGATCTCCTGTGCTCGCGCAACGCGCGGCCTCAGAAGGCCCTCGTTGGACGCGCGCAGTGGGAGATCAATCAGCCCCCATCCCTGAAGAGATACCGAGGAAGGCAAAGAGCCACACCTCTGATGAAGTGAGTAGAGAGAGGACGGAACTTATGATACGCGGACTCAGTCGAATTGTTCCGAATGTCGTCGGCGGTGTGTGCCTTGCCATAGGGTTTCTGATCGTGCAGCCCGCCACAGCCGAGGAAAAGCCCAAGGCCGCCGCTCCAGAAGAAACTCAGGCAAGCTCGTCGGTCAGCGCTCCGCTGGTGAAGGGTGCCTTGCCGGCCGATGACCCGAATGCGGCAGTGTGGAGCAGCGCGCCCATGGCAACATTCCCGATGTCGCCTCAAGTCCATTGGCCGACCCGTAATCTGGAAGCGACAGTGAAAGATATGATCGTGCGTGGTCTGCACGATGGGACCAACGTGGCGATTCTCTTGGAGTACGCCGATCCGACGGAAGATCCAGACGATGCAGCCGCGATTCAGTTCATGGTGGGCGATAAAAAAGCCCATTTTGCGCATGGCCAACCGATGGCGCAGGTCGAAGGCGGCCCGGTCAATATTTGGTATTGGAAGAACAAAGACGGCAAAGGCGTCGACATGAACGCCAAAGGCTTCGGTACACTGAAAATACAGGCGCACCAGGATGTGAAGGCCAAAGGCGCCTACGCCAACGGCAGATGGAAAGTGGTTTTTTCGCGGCCGCTCGACACCGGGCATCCTGAAGAAGATACGCAGATCACGACAGCTGGGTTCATCAATATCGGCTTCGCTGCTTGGGATGGCAAGAAAGACCCAAGCAGCGGCGAACTGAAGGAGAAGGGCTCCCAAAAGGCGGTCTCTTCCTGGTGGTATTTCCGCGCAGAGGCCCCACCGGATTATACCGGTTATTACTATGCGGCCATCGCCGTCGGCCTGGCTCTCGGATTTCAGTTCGTTCTGATCCGCAAGCTAAAGAAAGGGCATTCAGCATGAAGGCGGCTCGGCTATACGCAATGGGAGTGGTGGGTGTACTGGCAGGTGTGTGGGCCTTGGTGACTGTGGCAGGCTGTGCCAACGAGCAAGGGCAGAAGGGGCATGAACTCTATGGCCATTACTGCTCGCATTGTCACGGTGATAGCGGAAAGCAGAACGAAGGGTTCAATTGGTCCTCGATGCCGGATCCGAAGCCCAAAGATCTCACGAATAAGTCAGAAATGAGCACGTTTAAAGACGAAGATATCTTCAATACGATTTCTCGCGATATGAAGGATACGACGGATGTGGCTGAGGGTGGGGATGAGATCGGCGACGACGATTTTGCCGTGCCGACCATGCCGACCTTCAAATACACCCTATCGGAAGAGGAAATTTGGGCCATCGTAGGATATGTTCGCGGACTCCATGGCGGAAAAATGGAATTTAAGGTCGAGGAGCGGAAAAAGCAGCTTGAAACGGCGCTCCAAACGGCAAAAACGAATTTAGAGCAGGCGACGAAAGCCTATGAGGCAGCCGAGAAGCAGGCCAGCGAGGAAGCGGAAAAAAAGAGCGAAGCGCTCAAGAAGGATGTGGAGCCAGACGAATCCTCCTATGCCGACGAGTTAGCCGCCATGAGCAAGGCAAAAAAAGAACTCGATACCGCGCAGGCTGCGATGACGAATCTGGTGACCAGACCAGGGAAAGGCACGAGCGTTCCCAGGCCGGATCTCACGATAAAGCCGGACCAGCTTGCGAAGACGGTGGCGCTCGGCCAACGGCTCTATGAGAACAAATATGGCTGCAACGGTTGCCATAGCATCGGCCCTGACGGCGGCAAGGTCGGGCCGGCGCTCGACCGGGCGGGGTTCAGATTGAATGGGACCTGGGTCTATCGGTGGTTGAAGAACCCACAGGCGATGAATGCAGAAACCAGGATGCCGGCGCTTGGTCTCAACGACGCCGACGCCAAAGCCGTGACGATATACCTTACGACATTGAAATCGATGATGACCGAGGAAGACACCCGGAAGGCTGCAGCTGCGGCTGCGGCGGAAAAAGCTGAAGCGGAAAAGGCTGCGGCCCAGGCCAAAAAGGATGCGGCAACGGCGGAGAAGACGAAGAAATAAACGTAGCAGACCTGAGATAAGCTTGGTTCGTTTGGTTTCTCTGGTTTATTTGGTTCAATAAACCAGCTAACCGTTTTAATCGGTCAGAGCAGAAATCCTGCAATCATCCCAATAAAGACCGCGGTTCCTACCCACACATGTTGCTGAAACATGTGGAAGGCGGTGGGAGTCGTCACAGTTTGTCTGAGCTGTAGGGCTTGCCTCAGGCACCACGCTCCAATTGCAGCGAGCGCTGCATAGTAGATCCAGCCGATATCGGCGAGCCAGCCCGCGAGCCCCAATAGCAGCAGCATCGCGCAAAAGACCGTGCCGACGGCGATCCAGGCTGACGAACCGAACAACAACGCCGAGGATTTCACGCCGATCCGGCGATCGTCTTCCCGATCTTGAAGCGCGTAGATCGTATCGTATCCAATCGCCCAGCAGACTGTCGCAGCGAATAGGCACCAGGCCGGCGCTTCAATAGCTCCCTGTGAGGCGGTCCAAGCCATGATGGTGCCCCATCCGAAGGCAATACCCAGCATGGCTTGCGGGATGTGGATCACGCGTTTTGCTAGGGGGTAGAGGGCGGCCAAGAGGACGGCGATCGGGCTCAGAAGGATCGTCAGCGGGTCAAGGAGCAGCACAAGCATTCCGGCAAGCAACAGGAGGAGACCGGCAACCAGCACTGCATGTGCAGTGCTAAGTTCACCCGACGCGAGTGGCCGTACCCTGGTACGCGCCACATGCCGGTCGAAAGATCGATCTGCAAAATCGTTCATCACGACCCCTGCGCTACGCATCACAAAGGATCCGGTGATGAAAATGGCAAGCAAGCGTACCGGAGGGATACCGCGAGCGGCCAAGACCAAGGACCACAGAGTCGGGAGCATAAGCAGCCAGGTCCCAGTCTGGTTCTGGAGACGAATGAGCCGGCTGGCGGCTGACCAGGAGAGCCGTGGCGGCGATGGCAATCCCGGCGCCGGTAAAAAAGACTCAGTCATGCGGATGACCTTAGCCGAGGGGTGTTGGGCTGTCAACGGCGAGACGCGCAGACTGGTTTCTCTTGTTTGTTTGGTCTGTCTGGTTTGTCTGGTTTTTGGTTGAACGAAACTAACCAGATGAACCAAATCAACCAGATAAACAAAGCAAACCAGATCAACCAGACAAACAGGGCCCGTCGTCGAGTTGTGCTCGTTGGATGCTTTTCTGTATAAGAATGATTGTGCAGACCATTGATCCAGCGCGTCCGTCCTTTCTGTTTCGTGCAGCCTCAGGGGTTGTCGTGGGGTTGTGCGTTGCGACGTTGGCGAGCTGTTCGTCTTTATCGAGTCGAGACTCCGAGACCATCGGATACTTTCTCCCGTTGACCGTCCACCTTCGATCCGACCCCAGCATCGTTGGAGCCCAACTTACCTATCAGGACGCCTGCGGCCAGAGGCAATCCTTACCGATTGCCTCTCCACTACAAGAATTGCTCAGGCGGAAAACAGGTCGCGTCTTTGAAAAGGTCGTGACAAGTGAGACTAGACTTTCGTCGATGCCGGATGGCGTTGTCGATGCATCGTTGGGCTTGGCCCATGTCGATCTGGCTATCGTTCGAAAGGCCAACAGGCGGTATCCAGCCACGGTGACCCTGGGATTGGACTTTGCGTACAAGGCTGCCGACGGCACGGTCCTCTACAGCAAGAAAATACAAAGCATCGGACGTGGAGAGGTCGAAGTGACCGAGGCTTCGTGCGAGGTGAAGGGGCTCGATACGATCGCCCAAGAGGCCATGGATTATGTGACAGATGGGATGGCCAAACAACTCGGGACGTCCAGCAAGATTAATGATGCCGCCGAAGCACGCAAGGTCGATGGCGCCAAGGCGGCCTCATTGCCGTTGTCGGCAGCCGTGCCTGTGCCGGTTCCAGTGGGTGGACCAGCCACGGTGGTATTCCGAGCCATCGTCCGTGACGAAAATCGCGACCAAGTATTTCACAGTGGTGAAGCCATCGTGATCGAAATTGAGGTCAAAAATGAAGGGCCTGGAACTGCACAAGCTGTCGAACTGTTGGTGGCCGCCACGCCGACCTTGACCGAACAGATTCCCAGCGTGGTCTCTGTCGGCGATCTGCAGCCTGGCGAGGTGAAACATCTGACATTGAACGGCAAGGTCGGCACGATTAAAGCTGCCGTACACGAGGAGTTGACGTTGATCTTGCGTGCCAGGTCTATCTTGGTCCGGCTACCGCCCGCCAAGAAGTTTCTGGTAGCGATGAAGCCTGAGTCTGCGACGGAGGCTCTGGCGCTGCCGGTCGATGTCGATCAGCTGCCAAAACGGACAGGCCTACTCAAACAGCCCAAGGCCGTAGGCATTGTCGTCGGGGTGGGGCAGTTTCGGGAACCCGGTATCGCCAGGGTCAAGTACGCTGCACGAGATGCAGAGGTCATGGCCGCGTATCTCACATCGATTGGAGGGATTCCGCCCGAGCGTGTGCGTATCCTCGTGGACACCCATGCCCTCAAGAGCGATCTGGTCGAGGTGTTGGAAGAGTGGTTGCCTGAGCAGGTAGACCCCACCACCGTGGTCTATATCTCGTTCACGGGACGGGGAGTCGTTGAGTCGGCAACCGGCGCCGTGTCGATGATGCCGTTCGACAGTACGGCCACGTCAGGGGGACGCCTCTACTCGCTTCGCCGGCTGCAGGAATCCTTGGCAAGATTGCGGATTCAGCAGGCTGTCGTCATGCTCGATCTCTCGCTTGGACTGACACCGGGCAAGGAAGCGCTAGACGGGATCGCCCCATTGTGGGGACAAGAGGGTATTGGGAAAGAGAAGATCATGTGGATCGTCGGCAACCGGGCAGTCCAGGAGGCGCATTATTATGACCAGGGCCGGCACGGGCTGTTTACCTATCAGTTGCTTAAAGGGCTTGGTGGTGCAGCAGACCTCGATAAGAACGGCACCATCCTTGCGGGCGAACTCTGCACCTACACTAAGGGCCAGGTGCTCAAGGCGGCCCATGAACAGTATGGCAACGAGCAGGAACCCCTCTGTCTCCCCGGACCAGGCCAGGGGGCTTTGGTTAGACTGCAGCCCGTTGCGCGGTTCAAGTAATTTTGAATTCAGCACTGCGCTCAACTACCGTTCCTCCTTCGAACAGATGGGTTCATTGACAGGTCCAAATCCCGGTCTGTATCATGACCCGATCTTTTCGAATGCCCGTGCCCATTCAGATCAACGACCCCTAGCCGGCGTAGCTCAGTTGGTAGAGCAGCGGTTTCGTAAACCGCAGGTCGTCCGTTCAATCCGGATCGCCGGCTCCATTTTACGTGCTTGAATGTAATGTATGGGACTCCCGCTGAGGGGGTCCCTACCGATCCCACCGCAAAAGCTGCGTCTGCTACTGACCCAAAACCCGAAAACTAGGCCAGCGAGAGCTTGAGGAAACGGCTCGCGACGTGGTCTTCTATTTACCCAAGGAGGGCCCGACGGTGGCACAACGACGGCGAGCCCGAGGAGCTCGGCGCGATCGTGCTGAAAGACGGCAAGCTCGTCCAGGAGCCAGAGCGCATCGCTCCGACCAATCTGTTAAGCGAGCCGCTCATCGCCTGTGACAAGAGCACGCGCATCCTGATCGATGCCCAGGAGGAGTCGAAGAAGTTTCTGAAGCACATGACGAAGTGTGTGCGCGGGTCTTACTTCTGGGCAGGGGAGGTTGAGGAATGATCTGGACGACTAAGAAGCCGACGAAGCCAGGGTGGTATTGGTATCGCGGTGAATGCGATGGAACCACCGCGAAAGTTCTACACTACATCGATGACGACGGAGATGGGCCCTACCTCGCAACGTCAGAAGATCGGGTACTGAATGACTTAGACGGCGAATGGTCCGGACCGGTTGAGCCGCCATTGTCGGGCCAGAGTCGTTAGAAGCTGGTTTGCGTGTCTCGTACCCTGTTGGAATGTCTATATGAAGCAACTGGTGCCGAAGGAGGCGTTCGCTCTTTGTGCTGAAAGTCGGAGAAAATAGAGAGTGAAGTGCAGACAGCGGCAGTGACAGAATACCACGATCAGTCTGATGGTGGCTGCGCCTATCGCCGTAAGAAGGCGATCCATCGCCACAGGTTCAGCAGGCTCGCCAGGGAGGCCGCCACATAGGTCAGCGCGGCCGCGGTGAGGATGCGGCGTGCTCCCTGCTCGTCTTCAGGCGACAGGTAGTTTCGTTGCTGGAGTATCGGCAGGGCCCGCCTGAAGCTGGCGTCCCACTCAACCGGAAGCGTGACGAGGTGGACCAGCGTGGCGATCCCCATCGTTGCCATCCCAGCAACCAAGACGACGACACCCGCCACAGGGGTTTGAGCCACCGCTGCCGCAATGGGAATGCCCATCATCACCACCCCTCCGAGCTTTTCAGCCCCGTGCGCGACCCGCACGAGTCGCGTGCGCTCCGCGAGCGGCTGGTAGCCTGTATGGTCTTGAATGGCATGTCCGACCTCGTGAGCGGCCACGGTGACAGCGGTGAGAGATTTCCCATTGAATTTATCGGGTGTCAAGCGGACGGCCTTGATCTCAGGGTCGTAATGATCGCCTAGCTCGGTCGCTTCCACCTTGACGTGCTGCATGTCGAACCGATCGAGCAGGTGCCGCGCCAACTCCGCTCCAGTTCCCGGATAGTCAGGACGGGGCACACTATGCTGGGCAAACACCCGCCTGGTCCATAGTTGCGGACCGAAAATGACGAGACCGACAATGATCAACAGCAGGGCGATACGCACCCTCTACCCCCAGTTCTCTATCCCCTTTCGGGCTAGGCATTCCGCCAAGGCCATCGGCACATACCTGTGTGGGCTCGATCCCTTGTTCACTCACGATAGCACAATGGACGGATGGAAAAGACGGGTGGCGAAGGACATTCACGCATCGCCTCTTGCGCTGTCGTTCATCTTCCTCCTACAATACGCCTCCCTGCGAGGTCCCATGCCCTTCAAGATTCGCCCCCTTCCGTCGATCGCGCTCCGATTCACCCTCGCTCTTGTGCTGTCGATCGTCTGTCTCGTCGTGCCGGCATGGGCCGATTTTCAGGCTGGCATGGATGCCAATAACCGTGGAGACTACGCCACAGCCTTGCGTGAGTGGCGCCCGCTCGCCGAGCAGGGAGATGCCCTCGCGCAGTACAACCTCGGAGTGCTGTATCGCAAAGGCCGAGGCGTGCCGCAGGACGATGTCCAAGCACGGCAGTGGTATGCAAAAGCGGCGGCACAGGGACAGGCCAAGGCGCAGTTCAACCTGGGGACTTTGTATTTTAACGGAGAGGGAGTCCCGAAAGACTATCAGCAGGCCCTGCGATGGTTCCGTCTGGCCGCAGACCAAGGAGAGGCTCTCGCTCAAACAAAAATTGCCATCATGTACGATGATGGCCAAGGGGTGCCGCATGATATTGTCCAGGCGTATAAGTGGTACAGCCTGGCGGCAACGAACGGAGATAAGCCAGCGGCCGAACTTCGTGATACGATCGCCAACCAGATGACCCCAGCCCAGATCGCCGAGGCGCAGAAGCTGGCGCGGGAGTGGAAGCCAAAGACGCCGTCAGCTCCTCGCTGAACCACGCGGCTCCGATACACTCCTGCCGATCAATATACGGATTTCCCCACGCCCAGCCTTGCGGTTTAACCCTTGTCCTTCTACACTGGCCCTCCCTGCGAGGCCCCCATGCCCTGCTTGATTCGCCCATCCCGTCGCTTTCCGGTGTGTTGTCCTGTCAACTACAACGCTGGACCGTTCCAAGGCCAAGGCACCGTGTGGAATCTTTCGTGTACTGGCTGGCGACTCTCTGGTGATCTGCCTATGCGACCAGGGGAAACCCTCTCGCTGACCGTCAAGATACCGAATGAACAACACATTCTCATTCCAGAGGCCGTGGTTCGGTGGTCGAGAGGGCAGGAATTTTCCGTGGAGAATGTCGCAATCGAGCCTTACGCTCAGGCTCGGTTACAGCATTACGTGAAACGGTTGGTCCAGGAGCTAGATTCCAGGCGCTTCGAACCACACTCGAACAGGAAGTTCAGTTCATCACAGGAGGGCTTATCATGAAACGTTTTAGTCTCGTTGTCCTTCTGTGTTGGCTCTGCTCCTGGAGTCTCATGCCTTCCATCCTTGTGGGCCAGTCTCTAGCTATTACCGTGATGGTCGTCAAGGATGGCACCGGAACAGGCACGGTGACCTCGAACCCAGCAGGGATTAATTGCGGGGGTGACTGTAATCAACAATTCCCTGGTGGAACCACCGTGACATTGACGGCGACGCCAAGCGCTGGGTCCGTGTTCGCGGGGTGGAGTGGCGGTGGTTGCAGCGGAACCGGCGCCTGTGTCCTATCAACTACTGCCACCGTCACAGCGACCTTTAATCTCCCAGGGTCCACGACGTATGACAACTTCCAACTGGGCCCGATCAATCCTAACAAGTGGCACGGAGACCAATTTGGCAACGAAGTCTATGAGGCGAACCGCACAATCATTCTGGATCCTCTGAATCCCTCGGGGCGCGTCCTTCGAATCCTCAATCTCGCGTATGGCGCTAACAACTCCGACTTCGGGCAATCCCTCGGCGCCTTTCGACTCGCATTCAAGAAACCGGAGACCATCACGGCCATTCGCGCCGACATGCAGGTTCGAAGCTACAAGAGCACAGGCTGTCTAGGCAACCCTACCCCTACCACAGCAAGCGCTCAGGTCTTTGGGTTCTTCTTCAACGCTGGCACGCCAAGCTCTGGAAGCGCCATCGACGATGTTATCGCGGGCGTGCAGCTGAGGCGTGATTCGGATTCCCCCGACGGACCCGGCGTCCTTCGGGTCCACTCCTTCGTGGCCCAGTGCAGCGATGCTGACTGCGTGAACTCCACGTTTCTTGGCGGCGGCGATCTGGGCACAGCGACAACGGGGCAGTGGGTCACAGTACTGGTGCGATGGGAAAAGGGCCTGCACCGGTTCATCCTCCAACGCGACACACAGACGCCGCTAATCGTCAGTTACCAGTCGGGGGGCCTATTTGTTGCCGACACCGCAGGTCCCGGCATGAAGCATAAATCCATAGGTTCGAATCATTTCGTTGCCAACTGCACTGCCGCGCCAAGACCTGTCGGCAATGTAGACGCCCTCTTTGACAATGTGTTCATCAACCTAAACGCGGTGCCCGCGGTGCCCTGAGCGTGATGATTTCTGCCTTCCGTATGAGAGCATGTCGAGCCTCGGCGTCTGCGCTTGAACGGGATCGACTGTCCTGAGAAGGCCCAAGCCTACGGCCAGAAAGCCAAGCAAGCCGCCTCTGACCTTGCCTTTGGGAAGGAAGTCACGCTTCAAACGCACGGCCTCGACAAGTACGGGCGCACCCTGGCCGATGTGCATCTGCTACACTTGAACCGAGGAAGGAACATTCCATGGGACCTGTGCGAGTTGGATTGCTAGCTGTGCTCTTGATGGTCACCACCGAGGCGTGGGGCCAGATGTCGATCGGGAGCCTCCGCTCATCTCTTGACTTCTCCAATTTGAAACTGGTGACGCTCCAAGGCATCGTCCATCTGTCTCGTTCGCGCCAGAATGAATTAGGAGGGGAGTGTGGGAATACCACCTTCACGCTGCAAGATGACACCGGCTCCATTGATGTGGCGATCCGTCGCTCGAATCGTCTGACCGAACCGTTGAGAGAAGGAGATCGTGTGCAGGTCACCGCTAAAATTGAAGTCTTCCGCAACAGGGAGAATACCCCCGTCCGCATCTGTGTCCAAGCCACTGCGATTCAACACCTCGGCCAGTAACTTCTGCGACTCAATGCAGCCGTGCGAGATGGTAGAAGCCGAAGCCAGAGAGGCCAAGAAAGGTTTGTGGGCTGCTCCGGTTCAGGTGCCGCCGTGGGAGTGGCGGAAGAGGAGCCGTTAGAACGAGCGGGAAATCGCTATGCTATACGACCGTGCTACCTGTCAACAATTTAAGTGGGGCACAACAATCACCATCTCCTTTGATGAACTGATTTATCCGCATGATAGCTCTCCAGGATTACTCTAGAAATCTTGGACTGGTCCTGGTTCACCATCAAAGCTGCCTTTACAGTGATACCCATCTCCCTTAACGCTGCGAATCGCAGCCAGCAAGTGTCGAGGATTCACCTTCCCCGCCACCATGGTCACGACGACATGGGCTTTCATTGTGTCAAAATCCACACCTTTGACGCCAGCAACATTTTTTAGCGCCTTATCAATATCGACCAAGTAGAACTGGCAGTATTCTCCTTCCAGAACAATATTAACCCGTTGTGTTGCAGCTTCGGCCTTGGTTGCACAGAGAAATATCACGATGGCAACTACAAGAGTAAAATTCGACAGGTGCCTCATACTGACCCTCCTATCTTATGACTCGTCTTTGCTTAATCAATTGTGGAATGAACTGAACTTCTCACTGATTAAAATGTACCACCTTTCAGGATTTTGGCGACCGTTTCACGCTCGTAGGAATGCCTGACAATATAGTGGACCCCGGTTTTAAGACAGTCGCTGCTCCTACGACTAGGCCTGTCCCCCAATCTTCTGATTTGGGGACATGGGAAGGCTAGTGTTGACAGGCAGGAATTTCGAGGGTTTGGGGACCGGCATTCTTGCAGGTTTTGTGGACAAACGACTTGGACACCTTGACCGCCTCAGCAATCGACGAGTCGACTTCCCTTGAGCCTTCATCTGCAGATTCGTTCATGGCGAAATGATTCCACTCCCGCGTCTCACACAGGTCGGTAGTCGGTGTAGGCTAGGCGTGGGGTGCCCCAAACAGGCCCCCCGCCTGCCGACACAGCCCCCCCTCCACCCGTCTTTGTCACAAGTCACTCAGACCTGACACAACGCGGGTCGATACAACGCGTGGAGTGATCTCCCTACTTTGGAGTTACTTCCTTGTGGTCTGCCCCGTTTCCAAGGCGTCCTCTATGCTTCTTCTGGAGGATCCGTCCCCCGAACCAGGAAACCACAATGGACAATCAAGGAGGTACACAGATGGCAACCATACTCGTCGTTGATGATCAGGAACCAATACGCGTACTCCTCCGTGATGCGCTGGAAGGGGACGGCCACGAAGTCCTCGAAGCGGCGAATGGCCGTCTTGGTCTTGAGTTGCATCGCAAGCGATCAGCGGACTTAATCATCACCGATATGGTCATGCCGGAGATGAACGGCCTTGACATGTTATTGGAGCTGACCAGGAGATGTCCCAACGTCAACGTCATCGCCATGTCCGGTGGTCGAGGGAGCCAGGGTTGGCTTGACGCGGCCAAGCTGTTGGGTACGCGTCAGACGTTTCAAAAGCCCTTCGACATGGAAGAAGTACTCAGTGCCGTCCGATACGATTTGGTACAGTAGCTGGCACGGATGACTTCTAGCCGGCCCGCACACGCCAGTGGTCGGTGCTCGAAGGGCTAGAGCAGGAAGCGCGAGAGGCGCGAAAATAGGGGGTGGTGGGATTTGCTGAATTTCGTAAACCGCAGGTCGTCCGTTCAATCCGGGTCGCCGGCTCCACACCTCACGTCATGCCTGCCACCGCGTTCGATCACATTGCAGCGAATAGCTACATGACCTCCAGCAGGCTTAGCAGGATACTGAAAACGTCCGCCAGCTTTCTGGAAGGTTAAGGCTCATCTCATTCCCGGCTGAGTGCCTCGTTGTAAAAATTCAAGAAATAGTTGGCCGGGTGACTCAGGGACGCTAGCATACGGAATCATGTCGAAGCATTACAGCATGGCTGGTCTTGTGTTCGCTTTGCTGGCTGTATGTCCGGCTCTGTCATGGGCGGACTTTACCGCGAGAGTCGTCACTGTCCATGAGGGCGATCGATTGACCATTCGTCACGATGGGCGAAGCGAGACAATTTATCTTAAAGGCATCGATTGTCCTGAACCCAAGCAGCCCTATGGGAAACAGGCGAAGCGCATGATTGCTGCCTACGTGGGGAATCGCGACGTGGTTGTGCGAGGGCTCACGCGAGACAAGCAGGGTCGGGTGTCTGCCGAGGTGTTGCTGCATGACGGACGCAATGTGGGGCACGAGCTGCTGAAAGAAGGGTTGGCCTGGTGGCAAAAATCGGCCTCCAGCGATGCCGGTCTTGAGGTGCTCGAAGAGCTGGCCAGAGCCGAGGGCAAAGGCCTGTGGTCGGAGCCCAATCCCGTACCGCCGTGGAAGTGGAAAGCCACGAAGAAGACCAGCCGGAAGTATTCCAATTAGCTTGTGTTAATCATAAGCAGCTTCTGCTGCAATCGCCAATACTCTGGCGATAAGTACGGGGTCAGAGGCTAAGGGTGACCAGAGGGAACGGTTTCTCTCTCGCCGCGTGCTCCTCGCCTGGCATCTGTGAGGTTCCCCATGATTCGAGTCTTGTTAGTTGAGAATAATCCAGCCGATGCACAGCGCGCCCTTGATTTGCTGCGGGAGACGGAGAAGGGGCAAATTGAGGTGACCCATGTGGAACGTCTCAGCAGCGCTCTGCATCGGCTGGGTCGCGAGTCGTTCGACGCCATTCTCATGGATCGGACCTTAGTCGACACGCATGGGTTGGATACGTTGGATCTCATCCAGGCCGCGCTGGGCCGGATGCCGATCGTGGTGCTCGGTGAAAAGGACGATGAAGCGGCGGATCGGCAGATGATCCAACATGGCGCGCAGGAGGTGGTGATTAAAGACGGGTCTACCTCGGAGCAGCTCACTCGTGCGCTCCGGCATGCTGTTGAACGGAAAAAGGCCGAGCAACATCTGAGCTATCTCGCGCAGCACGACCCGCTGACCACCCTGGCGAATCGCGTGCTGTTCCGCGACCGGATGACCCATGCCGTGGCCATGGCCAAGCGTAAAAAACATGTGGTCGGTCTGATGCTGTGCGGGCTGGACCGTTTCAAAGAGGCGAGCCAGACATTTGGCCAGGAGGCGGGGGATCTCTTGTTGAAAGAGGCTGCCGACCGCCTCAAGAAATGCTTGCGAGAAGTCGATACGGCCGCGCGTCTCAGCGGGGATGAGTTCACCTGCTTGCTCGAAGGGATCAACAGCCGAGCCGATATGGAAATTGTCGGTGACCGGATTCTAAAGGCGTTCGCGCAACCTTGGGCCATGGAGGGCCAGGAGATATCCGTCACGGTGAGCCTCGGACTGGTGGTGTATCCGCTCGATGGCCAGGAGATCAACGACCTGTTCGCTAGTGCGAAGGCTGCGATGGACAGTGCGAAAGAGGCGGGTGGGAATAGGTATTGTTTCCCTCTTCCCAAAGCGGCTTGATCCTGTCTAGGGCTTGCCCGCATTATTCATGAACATTTCTGTTGCAATCGCCGATGTCTGGCTCAAGCAAGACGGGCGAGACTGGCGTGAAAAGCGCGACTCGAAGCTCCGAAAACCTCGAACCCTCGTTCATCTCGCCCATCCCGCTTTTCTCGCGAGTCTCGCGGGCTTGTCTTCGGCCATCCTCTCCACAGTCTCTGCAGTGACTCTATACCGTAGCGGTCCTCCTGGTACGATGGCATAGACCTCCTTCGTGTCCTTACTCGGCTCCATAATTGCCGGGGAAATGTTTCCCGACGAGACTGACGATGATGGCTTCTGCATGATGGCATCTCCGTCTTGTGGTGAAGTGGAAAATTCACAATTCAAAACTCAACATTCAAAATTGGACTGTGGCTTCGGCCCTGCTTCACCCCCTTTCCAGGCATCTTGTCTGTGCGCCGATGGGTGGATGCTTGAGTAACTGGAGTGCCGGTGTTGCGAAGGGGAGAAAGCGAATGAGAGTTGAGGAAAATTCAGGGGTTCAGAAAGTGGGGGAGAGGCGTGATTGATGCGGGGAGATTAATTCCAGCAGGGGATGCGGGGAGGGACCCGCAAGAAAGGAGAGGGGACAGCCTGGTCGCCCTCCTGCTCGCGGAACGCGCACGATAAGAATGTGCTCGTTCGACGCGCGCACTAGAGGATCGACCAGGCTGTCCCCCAAGAGGTAGGCAGACGAGCTTGGAAGGGATGGGGAGGGTGCCCGTTGATCTCCTGTTCTCGTGCAACGCGAGGCCTCGGAAAGAAGGGGGGAACCACCAGACCATCCTTCAATGCTCGCAGAGCCCCCACGATGAAACGGTGGTCGCTCGATGCGCGCAGTGAAGGATAGTCTGGTGACTTCCCTGGTGAGACAGGAAGATCATTGGTCATGGATAAGGGCCTCGCTCGACGGACTTGCGCAGGAACCAGCAATATCCACCTTCATGTGTGTGGATAAGGGCAAGCGGTTGCAGTAGACTTGTCCCGACAGAATGCTGAGGGTGTCTTGCTATGCGCTGAAGGCAGCTCGCAGTAGGTCGCTAGTAGAGCGTTGAAAATCAAGATAAATTCTCATTGGAAGTGGAGTGACGAATGAAAAAAGCAGCGTGCGTAATAGCGTTTGTGCTTCATGCAATAATACTTTCTCCATTGACCTTTGCTGGGCAAGAAAAAGAGGAGTTGGAGCGTGAAGGAAAATTCGATACTGCGTCAAAGGTTCTGAAAGGACAATACCAGCGGGTTAATGCAAGTATCCTTGCAGGCATGATCAATCCAGGAGAATTTGGAGGACCTTTTGCTGGCCCTGGTTTCTATTCAGGAATGAATGGACCTCTTGTATTCATATCTTGGATAAGCAGAAACAAAAATGGCCAAGCGGAGGTTATGGCAGAAAGGCACATACCCATCGGATCGATTTTGTCCGTAGACCTGCCAATGGTTACTGACAAAGAGTCAAAACGATATGTTGCCTATTACAAGGGTCCATTTGGTGAAACCGAGTTCTTTATTTTAGTTGATGGAAAGAATGAAAAGGAAGATGGCTCCGTATATGAGAGGTTCATACGACGCTGGAAATTATTTCTATTGTCTCAAGAGCCAACCAGATAAATCTTTTCTCTGGCCGCCTGTTAACTAAGTGCTTTGACGGACTGCCAATAACGCTAGGGCTTGAAGACTAGAGAAAGTTTCAGGAAACCTTTCGCTTTCGGCATTCTTCTTCAGCGGTTATGCCACTCGACCACTACGTCTCGCAGGTACATCTCAAGAGATTCTACTCGCCAGCTCTCGGCAATCGCATGTATGCGATCCGCAAGGCAGACCTAAAAACATTTACGCCGAATTCAGAGTCTGTCTGTAGAGTTATGGACGGCAGTACAAACTCATATTTGCTCAAAGATCGGGTGATTGAAGGTTTCTTGAAGACGATTGAGCCGAATTACAACCCCGCTCTTGAAAATCTGACTGCTGGGAAAATCGATAGCAACTGCATATACGCAATCGCTGGGTTTGTTGCATATGTCGTTACTTGTTCGCCGGCAGGCATGCGCATTCAATCCATGCCATTAAAGCGCATGGTCGAACATCAAGCTGCCGTGATGGATGCTCAGGGCGCTTTCCCTCCCCCTCCTGCCGTGCTAGCCGGTACAAATCTTACTGAGCTTCTGCGCGACGGAGCTGTCGAGGTTATGATCGATCCCAAGTATCCCCAGGCGATCGGGATTGATTCTATTCTGAAATTCATCCATATCTTCGGGAATTGTAAATGGGAAATTCTTCAGAACGATTTAAAGGATAGCCCGTTCTTTACAAGCGATTTCCCCATAGCGATAGAGAAGACAAGTGATCCTCGTGTCCTGAATCGGATTGTTCCCTTGGCGCCTAATCTCGCAGTTCGGATCAAGCCAGACATATCGATTGACAGAACTCAGATAGACCTATCCTTTTCTAAGTTCTCGTGTGTTAGTCGCCACATTGGCCACGGAGACGTGGTGAAAATTAATACTTTACTCGTGCGGTGCGCTGAGGACGCAGTGTTCTATCGAGATAACCCTTCATGGGTGCAGCCGTTTATTCGAAAGAACCAGCATTACCGCATTGAGACGTGCAGCGAAAAGCTAAGGACAGCCACGGGCACGCTTCTTTTTTCGACGCAGAGCGTTGTTGCTACCGTTCCTTCGGTTGAACCAACAAAAGCGAGCACTGATTAAGCGGAATTTCTGGAGAAACGGGAAACGGTTTCGGGAACCATTTTCAACTCGGAATCAATAAAAAGATAGACACGTTGAATTCCTGGACGGCGAAGGCTTAGTAAATTGAGTCTCACATTTCCTGTCGACGCAAAACTCAAAGACGGTTCGCCGGTTCAATTTGTGCTGGCTGACAACCAGGATATTGAGCCTCTGCGGAGCCTCTACCGGGTGATAGTCGAAGAGGGGACGTCGTACCCGCATGACCGGTTCCCGGATGAGGATGGCTTCATGGACTATTGGTTTCGCGGCAAGAGCACGGTGGCGGCTTATGTGCCGGACCGAGCTGGTGCGGCGGGCCTGGCCGGGGCGTTCTACCTCAAGCAGAACTGGCCGGGGCGGGCAAGACAGGTGGCGAACGCCGGCTTTATCGTCGCACCAGACTGGCGCAATAGAGGGTTGGGTTGGCTATTGGGCGCCACGATGCTGGCCTACGCCAAGCAACTCGGCTACCGCAGCGTGATCTTTAACCTGGTGTTTTCTGAAAATGTGGTCGCGCACCGTCTTTGGGAAAAACTCGGCTTCAAAGAACTGGGCGTGATCCCAGGCGCGGTGCGAAAGAACGACGGAACGTATCAGGATGCGATGATTATGTTTCGATCGTTGCTTGAATAGATAGCGCTGCTCTCTCGATGGCTGCGGTCAGGCCTGATTACGGGCGCTATTTCGGAGGAGGGCAAAGAAGGAAGTTTGGAGGGAGCTATTTTACGGGTGACTTGGTTGATGCGTGTCGTTGGGGACGACCAATCGATTGCGCTTACTGCCTTTATAGGCACACCACACACACAATAGGCCACCGAGCACCATGCTGGCTACGACCACTGTAATGCTACCAACCATCCATACCATGAATAATTCGTATAACATGGATTGTCCCTCTAGAAAATTGTATCAAATGCTTCCATTTTCTCAAGCAAATCATAAAGACCCGCATTGCCTTTAGATTCCAGGCATTTAGAACCACGCCCTCCAAAAGTCAGGATCAGGCATGACTATGACTTATGTGAGCGAAGGTTTCGTCAATGAGTCTCTCTTTTCCTGTCGATTCGAAACTCAAGGACGGTTCGCCGGTTCAGTTGGCGTTGGCCGATGAGCGTGATGTGGAGCCGCGACGGGACCTCTACCGGATTATCGTCGACGAAGGGAACTCCTATCCGCATGACCGGTTCCCGGAGCAGGATGATTTCATGGACTATTCTCCTTCGCCGAATACCTCGTAGCTTCCGGCTTTTGTAGCCGAAGTGGCTACAAAGGCGGAGTAGGCAGCTATGGGGGTGAAGGGGAGGAGAACCCTCCGTAGCTTTAGCGAATGAGGGTAGCGGCTTCGGAGAGTTTTGCAGGATACCCCGCCGCTTGCTGCGGGGAGCTTCATTCAGCGAGCATTCTTAATGCCCTGCTGCAGGCGCTGAATCGTGTTTTGGGGTTCAGGTCCCGAAGGGAGCAGGGGCTCGTGCTGCACCCGCCACACTGGTTCGAGGGGGGCTGGGTCGCCGGTTAGTCGTGGAATGACATGCCAGTGGATATGGGGGAGTTGGTTGCCGAGTAGTTCATAGTTGATCTTCCTGGCTTCATAGACCTGCGCGACAACTTTGGCGACTAGGTTCACTTCTTCCATCAGCTGAATCCGTTCCGTGGGCGCCAAATGAAACAGCTCTGTCGCGTGGCGTTTGAACAGGACGACGGTCCAGCCCGGGAAGAATTGATCGTCGTGCAGATAGGCCTTGGAGAGGCCGAGGTCAGCGATGAAATGGTCTTCTTTCGGCCAGCTGCCCTGGCAGGCTTTGCACGTGGGATCCGTCATGGCTGGTTGGCCTTGCGCCACTCCTCTTCTGTCACCACGCCCTTTTTGATCAACAACTGAATCAGTTTGTCGACGGAGTTGCGACTGGGCGCGGTCGGAGTGGCTCCCGGCTGAACCGGGGCAGCTTGGGCTTGTTTGGGTTCTGGCGGCGGACGTTTTTGTCCCAACACTTTGAAAAAAGGCGTGAAGACCGCGAGGTAATCTTTGTTCCTGAGGCGGATGCTGGCAGGGAGGCTATCGGTGAGTGGGCCGAGATCCGGGGATGGGCCGACTGGAATGCGGAAAAAAGGTTTGCCGTCGGCAGTTTCGCCGTCCTGCCCCAGCACGTCAAACCGGGTGAGGAAGGATTCGCCTGTCAACCCTTCTCGGTCTTCGCCGGCAAGATTGGTAATCTTGTCGAGGACAATCACTAGCGAGTCGGCGATGAGCGCATCAGACGTGTGGTTCCTGACACTGACGTCGTAGCGGTATTCGCTCGTAAAGTTGTCTCGCCCTTTGAGCGTGACGATGACGGAGGCTTTGCCGGTCAGCTCAGTGAGTTGATCCAGCGAGGATGCTGCGAATCCCGTTATCGAGGTCATCAGGGCGCAGGAGAAGAGGAGCCCTCCAATGATTGTCGCGGTGCGTAGATGCATTCTCGTCATCGTTTCGCCTGACTGTCCCAGACAGGTTTCTCTCGTGCTTTCGGCGAGAGCATAGCAGAGAACGAGACTTTCATCGAGTGCTGGCGCACAGGCGTGCCTTGACACCTCGTTTCATCGAACGATACTGTATCCGCAACCCATTCGCTGTGTGCATTCCAACTCATGACACTCCGATCTCTCACACCTGCTCCGTTCCTGGTTTCCCGTGCACTCCTGTCTCGGTTGATGCGTCTCTACGATTACCCGCACCCTGTTCACCCTGATCGCATCATTCGCGGGTACGATCGGCCTCATGCGGCGCGGACGGCGCGTATGTGCGCATCAGTGGCCACAGCACTGGGTCACGGAGCCGGGCGGGTTCATCAGTATCAGATCGCATGCTTGCTGCATGACTTAGGCCGTGCCGGGCTCGATCGCCGACTCTTCGGAAAAATTTGGTCCTGGGCCAAGGAGCGCGGCATTCCGACCAGACCGCGTGAATGGAGAGCGATACATCCGGAGACGATCTATGGGCGCGAAACGGAGGCCTTTCTCCGGTGCTATAGAAAAGATCTTGAGGCCGATGGCATTGCAATGACTGCCTGGGCGAAGGAACAGGTCGAGATGCGGTTGGGTTATTCGCGCCGGCTTGCCCGCCGGCTGCGTACGGTTCGACCAACCATCAGGAAGATGGGAGTGACCTGGGCGCCTTGGATGCAGCAGGTGATGTTGTACTATTACTATCCGGAGAAGTTGGTGTCGGCCAAACCCTGGGTCAGGCAGTTGGCGGAGATTCTTGTCGCCTGCGAGCAGTTTGAAGCCTACAGCAATCAGCGTCGTGGACGGGATTACTATGTGCGGAATAAAGAGACGTTGGTCGATGCTTTCGGCTATTTGGAGAAGTTGCAGCAGGAAGGGGTGTTGAGTGGGGCGGTGATGGGGGCCTTGCGCCGGTTGACGGCGCAAGGCGAGTTCGATGCGATTCTTGAGGAGGCTCGTGGTTGTCCCTTTACGCGGGGGGAGCGACAAGCGCTCCGAGCGATGGAGTCATAAGATGGCGGTCAAGACGGTATCGTTGCGGCTTCCCATGCAGGGGAACACACAGATCGAAAACATGACGAAGCCCGTGACCGACGCCCTGGCAGGCACCGGGTTGTTGGCTGGGGTCGTGACGGTGTTCGTCAAGCACACCACCGCGTCGGTGATGATCATCGAAGATGAACCGGGCATCAGAGCCGATACCAAAGCCTTCTGGGATCGGGCTGTGCCTGCCGATCCTGCCTGGCAGCACAATACGAGGAATGCCGGTGAGGACAACGGCCACAGCCACTTACGAGGTCAGTTGCAAGGGCCGTCGGTGACCATTCCCTTCCTGGACGGAGTACTGCTGCTAGGGACCTGGCAACAGATTGTGCTTGTCGATTTCGATACCAGATCCCGGACCAGAGAAATCATTATCCAAATCATGGGTGAATGATTGCGATGAAGGGGCTTGTCGTTTCGGCGGGACTGTTGCTCATCTGTCTTTGGCCTGCCTTGTCGCCGGCGGAGTGGGGCAAGCCGTTGGGCGGGGCCTACGATGGCCCTGAAGGAAAGCCGCGTGTCGTGACGCCCTCACCCGCCGAGTTGGGCGCGGATGAGCGGGCCACGATGGCCGTGTTCGAGCGGGCGACAAAATCCGTCGTTTTCATCGCGAACACGGCGATTCAGCGAGATCCCTGGTCGTTCAATCTCTTTGAGGTCCCGCAAGGGTCCGGATCGGGATTTGTCTGGAACAAGCAGGGACACATTGTCACCAATTTCCACGTCGTCTACGGGGCGAATTCCATTACCGTCACGCTGTCAGATCGGACGGAGCATAAGGCCACGCTCATCGGCGCCGACCCCGATCACGATGTGGCGGTGCTGCAGATTCGTGCGCCTGAAGAGGCGCTCTCGCCCCTTACCGTCGGGATGTCGCAAGATCTGCGCGTCGGGCAAAAGGTGTTGGCGATCGGGAATCCGTTCGGCCTCGACCATACGTTGACGACCGGCGTGGTGAGTGCGTTGGGACGAACGATTAAGTCCATGTCGAATCGGACGATTGAAGGAGTCATTCAGACCGATGCCGCCATCAATCCGGGAAATTCCGGAGGGCCGCTGCTCGATAGCGCCGGTCGATTGATCGGCATCAATACGCAGATTGTCAGTCCGAGTGGGGCCTTCGCTGGAATTGGCTTTGCCGTTCCGGTCGATACGGTTAACCGGATTGTCCCGGAGCTCATCAAACACGGCAAGCTCATTCGACCAGGGCTCGGAGTCTCGCTCATTCCCGATGCGATGGCCAAACGTTGGGGGATCAAGGGGCTGATTATCGGCAAGGTATCGCGTGGTGGCGGGGCGGAGCAGGCCGGGTTGAAGGGCGCGCGTGAGACTGTCGCCGGACGTGTAGAGTTGGGTGACATCATCACGGCAGTCGACGGCAAGCAAGTCGGGACTACGGATGAACTGATGGATGTGATGGAACGGCACAAAGTCAACGATCTGGTCACGGTCGAGATCCTGCGGGGAACCCGCCACGAACGTGTATCCGTGACCCTTCAAGCCGTCAATTGATCGGCAATCCGTGCGGTCGCTATGGTAGGATCATCCATCTGTTCCGCATGGAGGACCACCGATGAGCGATCGCCGACCCGCTAAGCCACAGGATACAACGTCCAACGGGAAGACGGAGGATACCGCCGATCCGTCGAGACGCATGGAATCCGATCCCCTTGAACTCATAGAGCAATGTCTCGCCTCATTCCCCGACAGTGACCCTCGGCAGAAGATTCTCTACAAATTGCGTCATGTCGTGATCCTGGGACAAGCGGCGCAGCAACAGCGAGAGGTCGAATTCAAGAAAGTCGCCGACGTGATCGCAAAGCTCACGGCCCCAGCCAATCGAGTCGGCACCCTGCTTGAGGTGCCGGGTGAAGGTCTCGCACGGATTCTGGTAGGGGGCGCTGAGTATTATGCCGCGGTCGATCCACGGGTGGAGGCCGCCGAGTTAAAGATCGGCGCCCAGATTCTGGTCAACGAAGCCTACGCGGTGATCAAGATATTGGGCTATGACCGCAATGGGCCTGTGTTGAAAGTGGCGGAAGCGTTGGCAGATGGGCGGCTTCGTTTCGAGCAGGAGATGGGGCGGCAGGTCTTGATTCTCCAACGATCGAGCGATCTGATCGGCGTGGACCTGAAGGCAGGCGATGAAGTGCGTATCGAACACAGCCTCCATGTGGCGATCGAGAAGCTGGAGGATCGGAAAGCCAAGTCTCACCTGCTCGATGAGGTACCTACTGTCACATGGGGGCAGATTGGGGGGCAGACTGAGGCGATTGCCGCGATTCAGAAAGCCATCGAGTATCCCCTGCTCCATGCAGAGACCTTTCAGCGCTTCAAATTCACTCAGCCAAAGGGCTTCCTGCTCTATGGCCCTCCCGGCTGCGGAAAGACTTTGATCGGACAGGCGGCGGCCGCCAGTCTCTCAAAGCTGGTGGGGGAGTCAGGTCAGGCTGCTTCCGGTGTGAAGGGGGATAAAACACCGGTGACTCGCGGGGCTTTCCTCCACATCAAGGGGCCCGAGATTCTCAATATGTGGTTGGGCGAATCGGAGCGGATGGTCCGGGATCTTTTCGCACAGGCTCGCGCTCGCCGGAAAGAAGGGGCCTTGCCGTTCATCTTCATCGACGAGGCAGAGTCGGTTCTCGGTACGAGACGGGCCTCTCGGTCATTCAACATCTCCAGCACCTTAGTCCCGATGTTCTGCTCCGAGATGGACGGGATCGAGTCGTTGCACGATGTGGTGATTATTCTGGCTTCGAACCGGCCTGATCTGATCGACCCGGCCGTGCTGCGGCCAGGGCGTATCGATCGCAAGATTAAAGTGAGCCGCCCCAATCGAGACTCGGCGGCAGCGATTCTGAACGTGTATTTGACAGATGACCTGCCTCTGGACCGGCACTGGATCGACCAGCACGGCGGGGATCGGAAGAAGGCCTGTGCCGACCTCATCGAGCATGCGCTCTCCGCGATCTTCTCGCGCATCGATGAGAATCGGCTCCTGTCGATCAGGCTCCGAAGCGGACAGAATAAGGTTCTCTATCGGAGCGATCTGATCAGCGGTGCGATCCTGGCGTCGATCGTTCAACGGGCGAAGGAACAGGCCATCGACCGCATGATTGCAGCCGGCGGGGCTGAGCAGGGTGGCATGACCTTGGACGATCTGGTGAACTCCGTTCATGCAGAATTTCGAGAGGGCGAGATGTTGCCGCCTGACGATGCGGCGGAAGAATGGCTCAAGCTTCTCGATCACCATCCGGAACAGGTCGTGGGAGTCTCCTCGTTCCGAAGGGGGAGGCAGTCCGAGGAAAGATTGATCAACCAGATTATTTAAGAGAGGTGAGGGGCACTGGGCGAGTGGCTAGGGGGCAGGGTAATTTCATCAGTGCCTCTAGCTCTTAGCCTCATGCCTCAAGCCTGGAAGCTGTATGCGGTTATTCGGCATCGAAACGGAGTATGGGATTACGAGGGAAGACCAGGATGCGGTCGATCCAGTCGTGGAGTCGATGGAATTGGTCCGGGCCCATCTGACGGCCTCGTTCGAGCGGCGTTGGGACTACGGCGGTGAAGATCCTCACGAGGATGCGCGGGGGTTCCGAGTCCTTGGCCTGCAGCAAGATAAAGAAGAAGACGAATTCGCCAAGGTCGATGCCCATCGGCCGTTTTCGTTTCATGAGATGAAGAGCGATCTCGTTCTCCCGAACGGCGCGCGTTTCTATAACGACCATACGCACCCGGAATATTCCACGCCTGAATGCCGAACGCTGAAAGATCTTCTGGCCCATGACCGTGCCGGTGAGCGCATTGCCCAGCGGGCGGCGGAGCGGCGTAATCATGTGCTCGGCGGGCCCCATGTGCAGATATACAAGAACAACACGGATTTTCACGGACATAGTTATGGCTGCCACGATAACTATCTCGTATCGCGGTCGATTCCCTTTTCTTCGTTGACTGCGGGGCTGCTGCCGTTCCTTGTCAGCCGGCAGGTCATTGCTGGAGCCGGCAAGGTCGGCGTGGAGGGTCAAGAGAGCGGGTTCGTGCCGGGCTATTATCAGCTGTCTCAACGAGCCGATTTTATGGAGACGGACTTGAGCGTCGATACGATGCACAATCGGCCGATTCTGAATACAAGGGACGAGCCTCATGCCGTGAGGGAAAAATATCGGCGGCTCCATCTCATCATCGGCGATGCCAATATGTGCGAGTATGCCACGGCGTTGAAAGTCGGGACGACGCAGTTGGCGCTGGAGTTGATCGCGCGCGGCGCTGCCCCGGTTCTTGAATTGGAGCAGCCCGTCACTGCGGTGAAGCAGCTCTCTCGCGATCAGAATCTGAAAGCGGCGGTTCGTCAGAAGGACGGCAGCACTATCACAGGCCTCGATATTCAAGAGCAGTACTATCTTGCGGCCGAGAAGCATTTGGCCGGTACTGACGCAGAGACCGATTGGATACTTCGCGAATGGGCCGCTACACTGCGGTTACTCACCGGCGATCGGCGACAACTGGTTGGGAAGCTCGATTGGGTCACCAAGCTCTGGTTGTTGGAAACCTTTATGCAGGAAGAGCGGATTGGCTGGGATGATCCCTGGCTGGCGAGTTTGGATTTGGAGTACCATAATGTGAATCCGGATCGCGGGCTCTTCCCGGGGCTCGAGGCCGAGGGGAAGGCCTGGCGGATGACGTCGGAGCATGACGTCGAATCGGCCTTGGTGGTTGGTCCGGCCGATACCAGAGGGGGGATTCGCGGCCTCTGCATCAGACGGTTCCCGGATCAGATCAAGTCGATGCAATGGGAACGTATTCAGTTCAGCGGAGGATTGCTTCCGCGGACATTGGAGATGGGCGACCTCTTCGAGCCACAGGCAGTGCAAGTCTGTGCGCAGATATTCGAGCGCGCGGTATCTCCGATGGATGCGCTGAACGCATGGAACAGAGAAAAGGAGTCTCGATCATGAACTACATCTCAATGCCGGAACGCCGTGAAGGGCCAGGCAGTCCGATGCCAAAGACTCCGAGTCCGTCCGATGAGGGCGGCGGGCCGAAACGGCCGGAGACCGGGTCGCCCGATAAGGATAATTTGCTCAAGCGCATGCGCAAGGTCGATCCGAAACAGGCTGAGCGGTATCGGCAACGGACAGGACAGTAGAAGATAAGTGCTGAGTGCTGAGTACTCAGAAGAGGCTAGGACTCAGGAATCAGACGTTGAACGACTACTCAGCACTCAGCACTTTTAACGCAGAACAAGGGTGAAGAGATGGGGATGCAAGGCGATTTCTATCAGCTACTCAAAGAGCAGGGCTATCAGCTTGGCAGTTCGGTTGCCGCAGGCCATGGACAGGAGATGACGAACGCCACTACGATTCTGGCCTTCAAGTATCGCGATGGTGTGCTGGTGGCCGGTGATCGACGAGCGACCGCCGGCAATATGGTGATGTACGATCGGACGGACAAGGTGCTGGAGATCGATCGGCACAGTGTCATGGCGATTGCCGGTGTCCCGGCGACGGCCTACGAAATGGTGCGAGTGCTGGAACATTCCTTCAAATATTACCGGAGAACGCAGCTGCAAGAATTGAGTTTTGACGGCAAGTTGCGCGCTGTCTCCAAGCTCTTAAAGGAGAATGTGCCGGCGGCGTTGGCCGGGACAGGCGCGGTGGTCCCTGTGTTTGCCGGCTACGATCTGGAGCAGGGCTCAGCCAAGATCTATTTCTACGATATCCTCGGGGCGGAGTTTGAAGGCGTGGAGTATGCCGTATCCGGGTCCGGTTCCCCCACAATCCGAGGGATCTTGCACTATCTGAATACGTGGGGCGAACAGCCCCTCAATGCGTTACCGGAAGAACAGGCTATGGTGCAGGCGTTACGATTGCTTACGAGCGCGGCGGAATTCGATTCGGCGACCGGCGGTGTCAACCGGGAAGCAAGTTTGTACCCCGTGATTAAGTTGATTTCAGGAGCCGGTGTGCAGACGGTGCCGGATGCGACATTGAAACCTCTCTATGAGTCACAGGTGGTGCGCTATGTATGAAGAGCCCTATCGTTGGGTGGAAGCGGTCGGCAATCGGCGGCAGTATCTGGACGAACAGTTCAAGCAGGGGAGCCCGGTTGTCGCACTGACCTATGAGGGAGGTATTCTCCTGACGACGGTGAGTAAAGGGACTCCGAAGCTCTACGAAATATACGACCGGCTGGCATTGGGTGGGATGGGGCACCCCACAGATTTGGAAAAACTTCGTTTCAGTCTACTCGAAATGGCGCATGTCGAAGGCTTTAACCGCTCGCCATCGGATGTCACTGGGTCGAGACTGGTGAAATACGGAATTGCTCCGGTGATTAAGCAGGCCTTCGAGGAAGTGTATAAGGCGCCCTTTATCGTGCGCATTCTGGTGGCAGAGTTGGGGCAGAAGCAAGAGAAGGATGCGCTTCTGACGATCAACTACGATGGGACATTTGAGGAAGCGACTGGTCGTGCGGTTCTGGCCGCCACTCCAGCTGCTCAGACCAAGATGATGTCCTATCTCAAGGAACAGATGCTCGTGACGCTCTCATTGGAACAGGCGTTAGATCTGGCGTTGCGTGCCTGGGCGATCGGTTCGTTAGCGCAGCAACAGGATGAGATGGACCAACAGGCTGAGTCCAAGCCGGCGGCGAGTGGAACAGGTTCATCGGCTACCGTGATCCCAAGCAGTGACGCCTTGATCGGGCATGTGCGGGGCCTTGCCGGTGAACGGGCGATCGAATGTGCGGTCCTGGAGCGCCAGGCTCCTGGCAGCTCCAAGTATCGGCCTCTCAAGCAGGCAGACCTTTCACGCCTCTTGCCAGCGGCGCTTCAATCCGTTGTGGCGAACTAAGATGTTGAACCGTATTTTCGGACTCGAAACCGAATACGGACTCTTGGTGAATCAAGAGCGGCCAGACCATTCCCCTACCTGGTTCGCGCACAAGATTCGAGACCATCTCTTTCACGTCCAACGTCGAGGCGTCCTCGATCTGCATCACCGGGGACACGATGAACCGCCTGGCAATGGAGGATTTCTCACGAACGCCGGGCGCATGTACCTCGACATGGGACATCTGGAATGGGCCTCGCCGGAATGCGAATCGCTCAGCGATGTGGTGGCAGCCGACCGTGCCGGCGATCAGTTGCTGCAGGATGCGATTCAAGATCTCGGTCTGGCTGACACTGTGTCGTTGATCAAGAATAATGTGGATCATGAGACCGACGCGACATTTGGATCGCACGAGAACTATCTTGTCTCCCGGCGCTTTCCCTTTACGCGGCGCGGCCTCGGACCCTTTGTGACCTTCCTCGTCACCAGACAGATTTTTACGGGGGCCGGACGTATCGGTGCGGCTGCTCCTCAGGATGGCTGGGTTCAAATGGATCGGCTCTTTGTGCCGCGAGAAGCGGGCCATCGTTTTTCGCAGGAGGCTCCCCTCCCATTTCAGATCTCTCAGCGCGCAGACTACATCGTGAACGATTTCTTCGAATGGGTGCAGCAGAATCGCGCCATCGTCAATACCAGAGATGAGCCCTTGGCCGATCCGAATCAATTCCGTCGCATTCATCTTCTATTGGGCGATTCAAACATGGCCGAGGTGGCGACGGCCTTGAAGCTGGGCACGACGGGGCTGGTCCTTCAACTGATCGAAGAGGGCCTCGCGCCCCTGGATCTCGATCTCAATGAACCGGTCGAAACCATGCAGGAATTGTCACAGGATCAGAGCCGGCAATGGATCGTTCAGTTGCAATCAGGGAAGACGATCTCCGCGATCGACATTCAGGAATCATTTCTTGCAGCGGCGCAAGAACACTATCGTGGGCAGGACGACGAAACCGATTGGGTACTCGATCAATGGGAGAAAGTCTTGCACGATCTCCGCGGGGACTACCAGGTTCTGGTGGGCCGGGTCGATTGGGCGTCGAAGTTATGGCTGCTCGAAACCTTTCGCGAGGCGGAGAAAACGACGTGGGAAGATCCAGCACTGAAGAGTCTCGATCTGGAGTATCACAATCTCCATCAAGGCAGGGGGCTCTACTATGGCCTTATGGAAGAAGGGCGGGTTCCACGTCTTATTACGGACAAGGCGATTACGTTGGCGATGGATCATCCACCACGCAACACCAGAGCGTTTGGGCGTGGCGAACTTGTTCGCCATTTGCTGGCCTGTGGACCTCCGGACCAACCAGCTGATCCCAAGCCGGAAGAACGGTTTTCTCCCTCGTATGTGATCAATTGGTCGATCTTCCAACTGCGGGGCCAGGCGCCATTTCCCATGCCTGACCCGTTCAAAACCTACGTGCAGGAAGTGCGTGCCCATCTTCAAACAGCCTGATCGGAGGGGTCTGCGTATATCTCCAAGGTTCACCGGCTGCGTTCAACCAGACGCGGACGATTCTCCTCACATTCGTTCTAGCAAGAAGTCCAGAATCCGATTCTCCGCCCAGAAATGGTCTTCCCCGTTGCTTGCCCATTGCAAGAACCCGCAATGGCCTCCGTGGTGAGGCGCAATCACTTGAATCCTAGAGTTGCGCTGAATCGACGGTACCGTAAACATGGGGTAGGGAATAAAGGGATCGTCTTGTGCCGTAATAATGAGCGTGGGGACCGCGATGGAGTCGACGACATGGCACGCACCAACGCGATTGTAGTAGTCGGCTCCGCTGGCATACCCTCCGTCCGGGGCTGTATAGCGGTGATCGAACTCGCTCATTCGGTTAGTACGATCGAGATCCTTCAGATCCCACTTGCCAGGGAAGAGCGCGGCCTTTCGTCGCAGTCGCGCTTTGAGTTCTACGAGAAAATGTCTGTGGTAAATCCAGTTGCGCGGCTTTTCCAAGGCCTCGACGCATATAGGGGGATCGATATTCGGGCAGACTGCGATCGCGCCGGCCAACGCTGTTTCTGACGAGCCGGCTTCTCCGGCTGCTTTCAGGATGAGATTCCCTCCCATCGAATAACCGACAAGCCAGATGCGATTGAGTCCATCTACGCGCGCCAATTCTTGGACGATGGCTCGATAGTCCTGGCTCAAGCCGGTGTTATAGAGTGTCGGCGAGAGATGTTCGGTCCCGCCACAGGTCCGTTGATTCATCCGAATGACATTGAACCCCGCACGATAGGCTTTCGCGGCGATGCCGCGCATATAGTGAGACTCGCTACAGCCTTCAAGGCCGTGCACGAGCATCACGGTCTGGCAGGCTGTGCGGGTTGGCTGCCAGTGGCAGAAGCCGAGTAACTGGGTGTGAGGTTCGGTGGTGAAGAGGCGCGACTCAGTCGGGACTCCGGCAAGAAGTCCTCCTCGAGGCCAAAAGCCTGGGACAATGGTCATGAAATGTGGGTTCCGGAGCAAGGCCGCCGGTGTAAACTCTCGCCCGTTTGGTGCCATGGAGTCCATCATACAGAAAAATTCCATGGCTCCGCAGTATGAGTTACCTGGATGCGGCAAATTGGAGGGGAGGGGCTTCACGCATTTCCGCTATGGCAGCCAGATCCGGCGATAGCGGAATAGGTGGAAGGAACTCTTGTTTCAAAGGTGGGAGAAAGCAAAAGGGGCACTTCACTCTGTGAAGTGCCCCTTTTCGTCTGGATTGGCTCCCCGGGCAGGACTCGAACCTGCGACCAGCCGGTTACAAGTGCCCCAGTTTTTCAACCGGGCTTGGACTATCTCTTCACCCGCCTACAGAATGCAGGGGAGGGTGTCGGGCGCTGTTGAGGCGTTATTGGACGGGTTCCGCAGCCTCTAGTCTCTGCACGGTCCTGCCTACACGCTGACCCTTCGGCAGGCTTCGCTCAGGATTCCCATTCCGATTCGTCGTGGAATCGGGGCAGGCTTCCCTGAATTCACCCGAAGTTTCAACCACGGTTTCCCGTGGAGGCTGCAACTCTACAGCCGGCTGCTCTACCAACTGAGCTACCGGGGAATCTGGTCCAGCCGAAACGAGCGCATTCTAGCATAAACTGATGGGGCGGGAGCGAGCCTTTTTTAGAGGAGAGACGGATAAGCAGAGTCATGCTTCGCTACACGTCGAAATCCTCGGTTTCGTCCTCATTCGAGGTCGCGTCGGTCCTGCCTGCCGCGACGGATGCGTAGTGCTTCGCCCAGGTCAGATAGAGATTTCCGCTGTCGCGCATAGTGTCGGCAGCCTTGATAAGGGTCTGCGCCAAATCCGGGTCTTTCCCCGTGGCATGGATCTCGACTGCACGCCGTTCGAGCACTTTGGGGTACTCGTGTATCAGCCCGGCAATTTCTCGAATGAGCTCATCGATGACATTATCTTCAGCTTCCATCTGTTCCTCCAGAATTACACCAACAAAAAACCCCATAGCGCAGGCGCCATGGGGTCTTGCGCGGGAGACCCGCTACATGAAACGGTTATCCCTGGTAGGCCTGCCCCAGTGCGGCGGACTCACCTTTTTGGGTCATCAGCTTTCCGGTGGCGCTGACGGCCTGCATGGTAATGGCATTATGCTTGGCCGCGTCGCAGACGATCACGCAGAGTTCACAGCCTTTACAGCGATCGATGATCACTTCGGCCACCATCTTAGTGGGATTGAGATCAAGGCAATTGGCCTCAGGGCAATACATGATGCACAACCGGCATCCCTTTTTGGCCACGCATTTCTCGTCGATGACTTGCGCTACATTATACATGCGAGATGGTTCCTTCTCTCTCGTTAAGCCGCAACGGCAGGATTGCCGACTCGCAGCTCATACTTATTCTTCTCGGCCCACTCACTGGCGATGTCATAGGCCGCTTTCACGGTTGCCAGGTTCTTGGCCAATAACATTTCTTTTTTGGCGAATTTTTTCTTGATCGCTTCATCCAACGAGGCGGTTCCACCGGAGGCGACGAACTTTTTCCCGAACCGTTCCTGTAAGGCACCGTCCAGGGATTCCATCGAGACGCACTTGGTGATGCCTGCGACCGATCCGATCATCGACATATTTGTCGATAACTCGGTGCCGGCCACTTCGATCGCGAGTTCGGTTCCTGCAATGTAAAATACCTTCACGTTCAGATCCCTGAGACGTTCAATATCATCGGCCGACAGAAGCTCCTGGTCGGAGTTGATGACGACGAGGCCACCTTCCTTCACGCCGGAATAGAAGGGCATGGTATAGCTCTTTCCCATGGTGATGACCTGGGGATGAAAGACTTGAATGACGTCTGGAAATACCAACTCGCCACGGTCGTAGATCCGTTCGATGCCGATTCGACAATAGCTCTCCGCTGGCGCCATGCGTTTCTCGGCGCCGAAGAAGGGATTGGAGATGGAAAATTTGCCGTCGCGGTTGGCGGCCATGGCCAGAACATGCGCGGCGGTGACGGCGCCCTGTCCTCCTAATCCCGACATTCGGATGTTCAGTCTTTTCTTAATCATGTCGTCTCTCCTCCAGAATCGGATTAGGCCCCCTGAGAGGCGAGCTGCTTTGCAGCGGCCTTCTTTTCCTTGTCCTTGGCGGATATCTCTGCCAGGAGTTGCTTGGCCGGCTCGCTGATGTACTCTTTGTAGGCGAACCGCTCGGTCGGCTTTTCCGAATCCCGCATTTCCTGGAGCCCTTCCATGCTGTTCTTCCCGATTTCGAGAATGCACGGCGTATAGAGCTGGAGGTAGGTGGGGCCGATTTCGCGCGAGATCATGACCGCATTCCGGACCACCTTCTCAATGAGAGATGGCTTGCTGACGGTGCATTGAACCACGTAGTGGCAGCCTGACTCGCGAGCGATTTCCGGCAGACGGACCTTGTCGAAAAGTTTCCCGACCGGCGCCATCTTGGCGACGAACCCCTTCTGCATCAGGCCGCTTTCCTGGCCACCAGTATTGGCGTACAGTTCGTTATCGAAGCAGATCGTGGTGAACTTCTCCTGGCGGAACCAGGCTTGCAGCGTCATGTCGAGGCCGATATCGACGGTGGCGCCGTCGCCGGCGAGCACGACCACATCTTTGGTCCGGCCTGGGAAGCGGACGCTTAAGGCGCGCTTCAAGCCTGAGGCGATCGCATTTTGGTTACCGAAGAGGGAGTGAATGTTGTGCACGGCCACCATGGGGAACACCAGGCTGGTGCAGCCGGTGGAGCCGACCATGACAGTGTCTTCGGGGTTTGGTAATGAGGCCAGGATGTAGCGGAAGGCCATGGATTCCGGGCAGCCGGCGCAGAGGGAGTGCTGCTCGATGAGTTCTTTGCTGTTGCCGATATCTTTCCAGCCCCGGTCTTCCTTGCCGTAGGTCGCGCTCTTGACCAGGTCTTGATAGTCGGACGGCATGATGTCGTACAGGTCTTCAGAAATCTTGATGCGTTCTTTGCTCATGTTGGCCTCCTCTTTCGATTAATTACAGAAGGTTAAGGCTGAGGTTGAGTGGAAGACAGACGGCTCGTTCTTTTCTTCCCTCGGCCTTAGCCTCGACCTCAACCTCAACCTGATCCTATCAGCTGCCGCGACCGGCCAACGACATGGTGCGCATGCCGAGCAGGGTCTTGATTTCGGAGACAATAATTTCCGGCGGCATCGTCATGCCTCCGCAGACACGCGGTCCGGCGTTCACACGTTCGCTGTTCGGGATGGTGGCTTTAATTTCCTTCGCCAGCCATCCGGTCACATTAAATTCCGGGACGACAATGTGTTTGGCGTTTTTTGTGGCTTCACGGATTTCCTCGCCTGGCCAGGGCCGCAAGGCCTTGATCTTTACCAGACCGCAACGGATGCCTTCGTCCTCAAGGAGCCGGATGGCTTCACGACCCTGCGACACTGCCGTACCAGAGGCGACGATGATGACCTCGGCATCGGTATTTTCCGTCTCGATCAAGCCGTTCAGCCACTTGATTGTGTGCTTGCGGGACCGTTCCACTGCCGCCCAGACTTCTTGCTGCCAGGACGCGTGGGTGGCATAGCTGATGTAGTTGCTCTTCATGACGAACGGATCGCGCATCATCCGGACCGGAGGACATTCCATGTCCATGCAGGGCACAGGGGAGCGGTATGGATCATAGGGTGGAAGACACATGTCGGCTGGGGTGAGATTGACGACGTCCTTGGTGTGAGTCACGAAGAATCCGTCGCAACACAGCGCCAAGGGGAGGTGCACATCAGGCTCTTCCGATACCATGTAGCCTTTGAGTATCCAATCGAAGAAGTCCTGTGCGGTTTCCGCATGCCAGACGAGCATGCCGGTATTCAGAAGATACGCAATCTCTAGCGTGTCAGGCTGAATCGACAGCGGCGAATTGATGCCGCGGCAGGTGACGATCATCTGAATCGGCAACCGTGCGCCGGACCACATCGGAAAGTTCTCCATCGCCCGCATCGTGCCGGGTCCTGCGGTCGTCGTAAACACGCGCGCGCCGCCGAAGGCCGCTCCCGCGCATTGCGACATGACGGCGAATTCGCTCTCGCCGCGGAAGTAGTCACCGATGTATCCCTCGGCAAAGAGTTCGCCAATCAAGGCGGCCGCTTCGCTCTGCGGGGTAATTGGGTAGGCGATCATCACGTCGCAGCTGGCCCGACGGAGCGCTTCCTTGATGACCTCGCTGCCCGTATAGAACGACGGCGTGCGTGGCGCTTCGTTCATCATCTTCCAGGTCTCGGTAAAGGTCTGCCCTTTTTTATTTTTTGTGCCAATGACTGAGTGTGTGTCTGCCATGGATCGGCCTCCTTTCACTCTCTTCGGAGCCTTAAAACTGTTTAGTTTGAGGCTCCGCTCTTAGCTGATGTCAGCCGTGGTTGGACTGTCCCTTTCAACTTTCTCACCCACTCAGCCAGTTTCATGATCTTTTCGACCGATGCGTCGCGGAATGAGAGCATCGCATCTTCATGGCCGGCTTGAGCGCACATCGCAATCGTGTAACAGGAGGTGCCGCCCCGAATGATTTTGAGCGACAAATTCGCCTGGTGGCAGTGGACTCCGATGAACATGCAGCAATCGATTTTATTGTGCCAGATGGTCAGATTCGGGTGGTTGGGATTGATTTCGACTTCTGGATTGATCTTGGGATATTTGGGCCGGTAATCCGGCATCGGGATCAGCATAGGCGTTTGCCCTGGTTGCACGCATTCCTTGAGCGTGTTGTACAAGTGGCGGATGGCTGTGGCCTTCTTGGCCGCCTTCTCATTCCAGGCCCACAGGACTAAGGGGCCAGGGAAGAGGGTCGGCACTTTGGCCATGAGGAATTGCTTGGCTGCTTCCTCGTACGCCTTCTCCTCTGGGACGATGACACCATTGATGTGAGCTTCCCCAGGGTTCGGCAAGCAAATGCCCATGCTAGCAGCCGATGGGGGAAGAAAATGTTCCGGGCCTGGAAGGACACGATACTGAGTCATTACAGCGTACTCTCCGGCAAGGGGTTAAAAAACGAAAAACACAGGTTTTCTGACATACTCAGCCTTCACCACTCTAAGCTTTTCCCGCGTCCCCTGCAATCTAGCAGAAGGCCCACCACTGAGAAATTTGGGGCCATTGAACGAGGGAGGCTTAGGCCTTTTGTCCTCAGATCATGGCTTTGCCAAGCGGCAGCTCAATAGTGCCTATCTCATTCGCACTTTAGGAGTGCGCATTATAGGGTTGGCCTATCCGGCCTGTCAAACTGATCGGTAGGCGGTTGGCCGCAATAGTCTGGCTCACTCATGCATGAGATGGTAACACGAAATCAATATGTTGCATGGTGCTACGGCAATTGCTCACAGGCTTGAACGGACCCGAGAACGCAGGCTCGTTCAAGGTCATCCTTGGCAAGCCGACCCTGTAAACGTTCTCGGTAAAGTTTTGCTCTGGTCACCAGGGCTGCAGCATTGGTAGGGTCGACTCGAATAACAGTGGACAGATCTTCAATCGCCTGTTCCGGCTGATTCAACTTAAGATAAATTTCGCTCCGCAGTGCATATGCCTCTTTTTGATAGGGGATCCAACTTTCAGGCGTTTGGGCATTGAGGAGTTTTTTCAGCGTACCCAACGCCTGATGCCAAGATTTGGTGTTTGCCTGACGGCGGGCTTGTGTCGTGTATGCGCTGATGAGGCGCTGCCGAGCGATGTCAACAAATGGATCGAGCTCAAGAACTTGCTCGTAGGCAGCGGCGGCCTCGTCCCATTGTTTCAGCCATGTGAGTACATCCCCTTTGCCAATCCATGCCCATATATTCTTGTCGTCGAGCGTGATGGCGCAATCGAAGTCTGTCTTGGCTTTGTTCAGATAGTCCTTGTACTCCGAGGTTTGCGCCTGTTGGGAGAAGGCGAGGGAGACCAGCCGGAGATAGGTTTGCCCTCGCACAATCAGTGGGTCGACGTAGCGATCGTCAAGGGTGGTGGCGTCGGTGCTGAGCTGTATCTTGTCCCGCAGATTTGATGTGTGAAGAGCGGTCTCGATCATCATACGTGCCCGTTGGTGTGAAGCGGACTTCCCGTTCGGATCGATTGCCAGCATTCGGACGCCGACCGGCTGCTGTTGAAGCTCTTGCAGTTGCGAGCGCAATTGGTGATTTTCCTGCTGGAGCTGGCGAAAGTGTCGCGCGAGTTGCTGGTCGGATTGAAGTCGGCGTATTGCCTCAGCCAGACTGCTTAGATTAACCGTGGCGCGAATGCGTATGAAGAAGACGGGACGATCGAGCTCGAAGGAGCGCCTGGATTCAAGGATTTCCGTTTCCGTAATAGCCGCGGAAATCGTTCTGATTTCCAGCGAGCTGGCTTGCGTGCTTCTCCCGCCAGATTCTTTCTCCACATCATGGAATGTGGATTCGAGATAGATGCCCGCTTCTTCCACCGCTTTGCGTTGGGCTCGTTGAAGGACTTTTTCTTCTGCGCCGGCTAAGGTGTCGCCGTCTGCCATGACGTATTGACTGTTGGCGATGACGATTTTCGTGGAGGCGCTGAACGCGGAGGATCCCCATAGTAGAAGGAGAGTAAAGAGGGAGGGATAGACCAGCCGCCGATGCAGTTTCATCGTGTAACTATACCGCTCAACGGGTGAAGAGGCAATGCAATCAAAGGGGGCGTGGCTGGAAGGAGGGGAGCGATAGACTTCGGCTACCGTTCTTTCGGAAAGACTTGCATAAATGGGTGGACGTCGACCCGTTCAAATACACCGTGAACGGTATAGGGGTCTTCGCGGGCAAACTGTTGCGCGTCTTCCAGTGAGTCCGCTTCGATGACGATGAGACTTCCTGTCTTGTCTGTGAGCGGACCGGCTAGGACGACCCGGCCTTGCGCATCTAGGGGTTCCATCTTGGCGAGATGCGCAGGGCGATAGATTTTTCGCTTGGCCTCTCCGTCGGGGCCGTCGAATCCGAGTATGACAAATTTCATAAATGCCTCAAGGGTGAGGATTCTGATCTCAGGCTAGGTCCTCTAGCGGGCAGCGATCTTTATAGCCGGTGGTCGTTTCATGCCACCAGAGAACCTCTTGCTCTCCAAGCTTCCAGCATAGATAGACCACACGGCCGTCACGAAGATGAGGAAAATCACAGAGGCCGAGGTCCAGATCTTTCACCAGGATACCGAGTTCCTGAATCGCCTGAAGATTCGCACTGACCTGTTGCAGTCCCAAGATGTAGAGGTGCCCAACGGTACTGCCCCCACCATATTCGGCCTGGGCGCTGGCTTTCTTGATATCTTCTTTCGTGCGAGACAAGACGGCCTTGGCTTGCTGAATCGCTGTCAGCTTGGAATTGAGCTGGGGGATGAGGCGGTTAGCCTCGGACAATGTAAATATTCGTTCGTGCTGTCCCTGTTCGTCATCGTGCGCCATGCTATGCCTCCGCGAAGTCCCTCATTTAGCACACCACTCTTTTGCGCTGCAACCAGAGCAGTGCTGCTGTCGGGAAGAGCCGGGGCCGACTGGACTGGCTCAGCGCGAAGTGGGTAGCGTGAAAAAAGATATCCTAGTTGACAAGGAACCACGCTCGCGTTATTATTCGTTCACTATCTCAGCTCGATTCAAAGTTATCTCCACACACAAGACTTCCGGGGCGCATCTCGATACAAGTCACAATTGTTCAGGGGACAGAGGCGAGTCAGCTCGGCATGAGTTCCAGCCCGCAACAATATCCGCAACCATGAGACAGAGTCGTACCCTGATAGCGACAAGCGAAGACAGGTAAGTCCCTCACGGGGTCACCCTCTTTTAGCTGGCATACACGACACAATCATCAACGCAATATCATTACTCTACTATTCAGTCCGTGGACAATTTCCCATGGTTCACCATGTGCGATCGCTGCCGATAACAATGCAGCCGGGGGCTTGAGAGGATATTCATGACACAAACGAAGGGGGAGGTTATGCATCTCGCTGAGCTAAAGCAGAAGTCGATCGCCGATCTCAATGAGGTTGCGCGCGATCTGAAGATCGATGGCGCACCCAATCTGCGGAAGCAGGAATTGATTTTTGCGATTCTGCAGGCGCAGACCGCAAACAACGGCGTGGTCTTCGGCGAAGGCGTGCTCGAAACACTCCCTGATGGGTTCGGATTTCTGCGCGCTCCCGACTCGAACTATCTCCCTGGTCCCGACGACATCTACATCTCGCCCTCTCAAATCCGGCGTTTCAATCTGCGCACCGGCGATATTGTGTCCGGGCAGATCCGTCCGCCGAAAGAGAGTGAGCGGTATTTTGCGTTGCTCAAGGTCGAGAAGGTCAATTACGAAGATCCCGAAGTGTCTCGTGACAAGATCCTCTTTGATAACCTGACACCGCTCTATCCGGAAGAGCGTTTGGTCCTCGAGTTCGACCGTGAAGAATACTGCACCCGCGTGATGGATCTTACGACCCCGATCGGCAAAGGCCAGCGTGGGTTGATCGTCGCAGCTCCACGAACCGGGAAAACGATGTTGCTGCAGGCCATTGCTCGGGCCATTCTTAAAAACCACAAAGAAGTGACCTTGATCGTGCTGCTCATCGACGAGCGGCCGGAAGAAGTTACCGACTGGCAGCGGCAGGTGAAGGCCGAAGTTATCAGCTCCACCTTCGACGAGCCGGCCCAGCGCCATGCCCAAGTGGCTGAAATGGTGCTCGAAAAGGCCAAGCGGCTGGTTGAGCACAAAAAAGATGTCGTGGTGTTGCTCGATAGCATTACTCGCCTGGCTCGCGCATATAACACCATCGCGCCGCCAAGTGGCAAGGTGTTGTCGGGTGGATTAGATTCGAACGCGCTCCAGCGCCCGAAGCGGTTCTTTGGGGCGGCCCGTAACATCGAAAATGGCGGGAGTCTCACCATCATGGCGACCGCGCTAGTCGATACCGGCAGCCGGATGGACGATGTGATTTTTGAAGAGTTCAAAGGGACCGGCAACATGGAAGTCCATCTTGATCGCCGTCTGGCCGACAAGCGGCTCTTCCCGGCCATCGATATTGCCCAGTCCGGGACGAGAAAAGAAGAGTTACTGGTGGACAAGGATCGTCTCAATAAGATGTGGATTCTGCGCAAAGTGCTAAGTCCGCTTGGGACGATGGAAGCCATGGAGTTTCTGATGGACAAGCTGCATGGCACTAAGACCAACCAGGAATTTCTGCAGTCGATGAATCGATAATATCCGGCTTGTATCTGGTCGTTGAGACAGGGTACAGTGGCGGGCTTTCGAATGGGCGAAGGCTGATGATTGTGACGGCAGGGGAGTGTGAATTATGAAGAAGGGTATTCATCCCGTGTATCGGGAAGTCGCGGTGCATTGTGCCTGTGGCAACAAATATAAGACCAGATCGACAGGCGGCGATATCAATGTCGATATTTGCTCAAACTGCCATCCGTTTTTTACAGGGACGCAGAAGATCATTGATACCGAAGGGCGCGTTGAACGATTCAAGAAGAAGTACGCGAAGAAAGCCAAGTAGCTCGAGAAGAGGCCATACGAGGGACCCTGCTTCGCTGAGGGGCAGGGTCTCTTTGTTTTTGTGCGGGCTAGGGGTCTAAGAGCGAATCTGAAGGAAATAGTGCTATGGAAGCAGTGCTGCTGAAAAAGTGGGAAGTGCTGGCCACTCGATACGATGAGTTGACGAATCAGCTCATGGATCCGTCCATGATGAATCAACCTTCGCAGTTGCACAAGGTGAATAAAGAGCGAACGGATATTGAGCCGGCGGCCAAGCTTCTCGCCACCTATCGAGACAATGCACGGCAGCTAGAGGAAGCCGCTCAAATTCTTTCAGACCCCACGGCCGGGGTCGAATTGCACAAGATGGCGATGGAGGAAAGCTCCACGCTCGAACACCAGCAGCACGAGATCGAACAGCAGGCCCAAGAGCTGCTTATTCCCAAAGACCCGCGAGACGAGAAGAGTCTACTTCTCGAAATCCGCGCCGGGACAGGCGGCGACGAGGCGGCACTCTTTGCCGGAGAATTGTTCCGCATGTACGGCAAATACGCAGAGATTAAAGGATTCAAGGTGGATATGGTCGAAGCCACAGAAACCACAGGCGGAGGCTATAAGGGGGTCGTTGCGCTGATCGAAGGCAAGGGCGCCTATAGCCATTTCAAATTCGAGGCTGGGGTCCACCGAGTACAGCGTGTTCCCGTCACTGAGGCCAGTGGCCGGATTCATACGTCGACCGTCACCGTCGCCGTGATGCCTGAGGTAGACGAGGTCGATGTGCATATCGATCCCATGGATCTCCGGATCGACACCTTCTGCTCATCCGGCGCCGGAGGTCAGAGCGTCAATACGACAAAGTCAGCGGTGCGGATCACCCATATTCCGACCGGTGTGGTGGTGAGTTGCCAGGACGAACGATCGCAGCTGAAAAATCGTACTAAGGCGATGAGAACCCTGCGGGCCAGAATTGTCGAGGCGGAGCGGGAGAGGCAGGAGGCGGAAATCGCGCAGAATCGTAAGGCTCAGGTGGGCACGGGCGAGCGAAGCGAGAAGATTCGCACCTACAACTTCCCTCAGAACCGTGTGACGGATCATCGCGTCGGGGTGACGTTACATAAGTTGGAACAGGTGCTCGAGGGCGACCTCGGTGAGCTCGTTCAGGCCTTGAAGGCGCAACGTCAGCAAGAAGTGGGTGCGGCGTAACATGGATGCGCTTGCCCCCATCCCGCAGACGACGGGAAAGGCGACGCTCGGTGAGGTGATCGCCCAGGCGCGACGGCTATTGGAGCAGGCTGGTATCGAGAGCGCAGAGCAGGAAGCGTTGTGGATCGTGGAACATGTGCTCCGGCTTCCTGTACATCATGTGCTTACCAATCGAGACCGAGTACTGTCTCTTACCGAACTCACGGCTACGAAGGGGCTGGTAGAGCGGCGGGTTGGCCGTGAGCCCTTGCAATATATTTTGGGAACCCAGGAGTTTTGCGGGTTGGAGTTTCATGTGAATCCGGCGGTGCTCATTCCGAGGCCGGAGACCGAATTGCTGGTAGAGTATGTCGCGCAGCGGATTCCCGCCGAGCGGCAGGCTACCATCGTCGATGTCTGCACAGGGTCTGGGTGCATTGCCGTGGCGATTGCGCGGCTGAGACCTCGTGCGCGGGTGATCGCAACTGATCTATCGAGCCCCTCCCTCGATGTCGCTAGGCAGAATGCCACGCGCCATGAGGTATGCGAGCGCATCACATGGTTGGAGGGCGACTTGCTGAGGCCATTAGCCGAGAAGGGGCTAGAAGGGCGGATTGACGTCATTGTCTCGAATCCTCCCTACATTGCGGAGGTTGATTGGGCGACACTCCAGCCGGAAGTGCGGCTATTTGAGCCGCGCGGTGCGCTGGTAGCGGGGCCTCAGGGAACGGAGTTGCACGAACGGTTGCTGCAAGAGGCCGGTCGATACCTGTCTTCCGACGGCGCACTCATCATGGAAATCGGCGCCGGCCAGGCTCGTGCGATGCGTCAGATTGTCTCGCAGATACCAGGATACAGATTCCACCGGCTAATCTACGATGAAGCAGGGCTAGAGCGTGTGGTGATTGTCGAGCGAGCAGGCAGGTAGGAGCAGACGATGGATCGTACAATCATCACCGGTGGGACGCCGCTTCGAGGGGAGGTTCAGATCAGTGGGGCGAAGAATGCCGCGTTGCCGATCTTAGCTTCTACCATTCTTGGAGGCGGGGAGTGCGTGATTAGCAATGTGCCTCGTGTAGTGGATGTTGTCACCATGGGCAAGTTGTTGGGCATCTTGGGCGCGAAGGTTCAATATGAGGGAAATCGCGCAGTCATCAACGCTGCGGTGATCACTTCGACCCAGGCTCCGTACGATCTTGTGAAGACCATGCGGGCTTCCGTACTGGTGCTAGGGCCTCTATTGGCGCGATGGGGAGAAGCGACGGTATCAATGCCCGGCGGCTGCGCGATTGGGTCACGGCCCGTCAATCTCCATCTTGCCGGACTGGCTAAGATGGGTGCAGAAGTTTCGATGGAGCACGGGTATATTCGGGTCAGGGCGAAGCGGCTGACAGGCGCACAGATTTATTGCGACACGCCGACGGTCACCGGAACGGAAAATCTGATGATGGCCGCGTCGCTCGCCCAGGGGACGACGGTTATTGAAAACGCCGCGAAGGAACCGGAGATCGTGGACCTTGCGGACTTTCTCGTGAAGCGAGGGGCTCGCATCGACGGTGCCGGCTCGGATGTCATCACGATCGAAGGTGTCCGTGAGTTGCATGGGAGCGATCACGACGTCATCCCAGATCGTATTGAAGCCGGCACGTACCTGGTGGCCGGAGCCATTACTCGGGGAGCGGTAATGCTCAATCGATGCCGTCCGCACAACTTGGACGCCTTGCTGCTGAAGCTGCGGGAAGCCGGTGTCGAGATGCAGGTGGAGAAGGAACGGATTCATCTCAACGCGGCATCACGGCTCAAGGGGATCGACATCCGGACGTTGCCCTATCCCGGGTTCCCCACCGACATGCAGGCGCAGATGGTGGCCTTGATGACGGCCGCCGAGGGCACGAGTGTGATCACAGAGACGGTGTTCGAAAGCCGCTTCATGCATGTCGAGGAGTTGCGACGGATGGGCGCCGAGATTAAGGTCGAAGGCAATCGGGCGGTGGTGACCGGACCGACCAGGTTGGCCGGGGCTCCGGTGATGGCGTCCGATCTTCGTGCGAGCGCCGGATTGGTCTTGGCTGGTCTTGCGGCGGAAGGCACGACGGAGATTCTCCGGGTCTACCATCTGGATCGTGGCTATGAGCGGATGGAGGAGAAACTGCGCGGGTTGGGTGCGATGATTACCCGTCAAAAAGAGGGAGCGGCTCCGGCCGAGACTCGCTGAGATCATGCTGACGATTGCCTTGTCGAAGGGGAAAATGTTGGAGCTCACGCTGGACGTCTTTCGCCGGGCGGGATATGCCCTGGGCAGCTTCTCCACCGAAAGTCGTCGGTTAGTATTCCCTTGTCCGGAGATCGGCATGACCTTCCTGATCGTGCGGCCGACCGATGTGCCGACCTATGTTGAATATGGCGCGGCGGATGTCGGGATTGTCGGGAAAGACGTCTTGATGGAGCAGGACAGCGACGTATATGAGCCATTGGATTTAGGGGTCGGAGCGTGTAGAATCGCCGTCGCTGCGCTCAAGGGGCAGGTCTCACGCGATCGGCTGTCCTCGAAAGTTCGGGTGGCGACCAAGTATCCGAAGATCACCGAGCGGTATTTCAATCAGCGCGGCGTGTCGGTCGAAATCGTCAAGTTGTATGGCTCGATTGAACTGGCGCCGTTGGTCGGTTTGGCCGATCGGATCGTCGACCTGGTCGAAACCGGCAACACGCTCAAGGCCCATGGCCTTGTTGAAGTGGAATGCATCGCGCAGTCCACGGCCCGATTAATCGTCAATCGAGCGAGTCTGAAGCTGAAGCATGCGGTGGTCACAGAGCTGATCAAAAAGCTCCGGGCCGTGAGCCGCACATCAGCCGGGTCTCGAACATCCGCTCCGCGCAAGTCCTCGCGCGGGGCACGTCGAACGGTCAGACGGACGCGCACATGAAGATTGTGGCCTCCACCGAGCGAACTTTTCTTCCCGCACTCAAAAAAGTGGCGTCGCGTGCCCGTGTGCAAGGGGCTGCCGTCGAGAAGACGGTCAGGTCTATTTTGCAAGCCGTGGAACGGGGCGGCGACAAGGCTGTCCTCCGTTATACAAAACAGTTCGACCGTGTCTCCATGAAAGAGACGCAACTGCGCGTCACCCCCGAAGAGATCAAGGAAGCCTACTTTCATATCCGGAAAGACGAAGGCGACGCCCTCCGGTTTGCCGCCAAGCGGATTACGTCGTTCCACGAACGACAGCGCATCAAGACCTGGATGTATCAGGACAACGAGGCCACACTGGGGCAGGTGGTGACGCCGGTCGATGCAGTCGGGGTGTACGTGCCGGGCGGCAAGGCCGTCTATCCCTCGTCGGTGTTGATGTGCGCAATACCGGCCAAGGTCGCGGGCGTCTCCCGCGTGGTGATGTGTACGCCGCCGCAAAAAGGTCCGATCAACCCCTATTTACTGGTTGCAGCCGACATTGCCGGTGTCACGGAGATCTATCGCGTCGGGGGAGTGCAAGCCGTCGGAGCGATGGCTTATGGGACTAAGACGATCCAGCGCGTCGACAAAATTGTGGGCCCAGGCAATATTTATGTCGCGACGGCTAAGCGGCTCCTCTACGGCACGGTCGGGATCGACATGGTGGCAGGCCCGAGCGAACTACTCGTGGTCGCAGATGGCGATGCCAAGCCGGCCCATGTCGCGGCCGATCTGCTCTGCGAAGCGGAGCATGACGAAGATGCGCAGGTCTACCTCGTCACCACATCGGCTCAGTTGGCGAAGGACGTGGTGCGACTCATCGGCAGCCAGCTGAAGGGGCTGCAACGGGAGAAGATTGCGGCCAAGTCCATCGCGCGTCATTCCGTGGCTTTCGTGGTTGCCACGATGGACGAAGCCATCGATGTGGCCAACCAGATTGCCCCAGAACATTTGACCCTCTCGGTCGATGAGCCGTTCGACTATTTAGAGAAAATCCGGCACGCGGGGGCGCTCTTCTTGGGCCGGTACACTCCTCCGTCGGTTGCGGATTATGTCGCTGGCCCGAATCACGTCTTGCCGACCGGCGGGACGGCGCGTTTCTTTTCGGCACTCTCCGTCCACGATTACATCAAGGTGAGCAACATCGTGCACTATACGCGCGAGGAGTTGAGCAAGGTGAAAGATCATCTCGTTCGGTTGGCCCACATTGAAGGGTTCGACGCGCATGCCAAGTCAGCCCAGAGCAGGTTCTCATGAAGAAGAATGGATCGGCACCCAGGCAGGCATCGATTCATCGTGCCACGAAGGAAACGGATATCCATGTCGAATGGACGCTGGACGGCAGCGGGCAGGGAAAGATCGACACCGGGATTCGCTTCTTCGACCACATGCTGGAGCTATTGTCCAAGCACGGCTTCTTCGACCTGACGGTCCAGGCCAAAGGCGACATCGATATCGACGAACACCACACGGTGGAGGACGTCGGCATCGTCATGGGCAAGGCCCTGCATCAGGCATTGGGCGAAAAGGCCGGGATCAAGCGATTTGGATTTGCCTCGGCGCCGCTTGATGAGACGCTGGCCCAGGTCACCGTCGATCTCAGCGGCCGGCCCTATCTCGTGTACAACGTCAAGCTGACGGATCGGAAGATCAAAGCCTTCGACCTAGGATTATTCGAAGATTTCTTTCAGGCCTTTGTCACCCACGGTGGCTTAAATCTTCACGTGAATCTCATGTATGGCCGCAATCCGCACCACATCATGGAAGCCATCTTCAAAGCATTGGCCAAAGCACTCGATCAGGCCACGATGCTGGAAGAACGGTTGGCGGGGAAGGTGTTGTCGACGAAGGGGATGTTGTAGGGCGACCCCATACTTCTAGTGGAGCATGGCTTTCATAGTGCTGCATGTGGTTGGAGAATGAATGGGCTTGCTGTTCGAGTGGGATGAGCGGAAAGCCAAGCAGAATCTGGGCAAGCACGGTGTCTCATTTGAAGAAGCGAGTACGGTATTCGGCGACACATTGTCGATCACGATCGATGACCCTCTCCACTCGATGAGGGAACAGCGGTGCGTGACGCTCGGTCACTCAACAAAGCAGCGGTTGCTCGTAGTGGTGCATACCAGCCGAAGCGGGCGTATTCGCTTAATCAGCGCCCGTGTTGCCACGCGTCACGAAAGGAACACCTATGAAGAAGCTCATGCGTGAGAGACGGCCCGACATGCTGCCGGAATATGACTTCAGCAAAGGTGTTCGAGGGAAGTATGCCAAGCAGTATGCAGAGGGGAGTAATGTGGTTGTGCTCTCGCCGGATGTTGCGAAGATATTTCGGACTTCGGAGTCTGTGAACGAGGCGTTACGAACCTTGGTTCGAGTTGGAAGAAAGCCATCGAGAAAATTGTCGGCGTGACGCACCACATCATGGAGGCGATCTTCAAAGCGACGGCCAAAGCACTCGATCAGGCGACCATGTTGGAAGAGCGGCTGGCTGGTAAGGTGCTGTCGACGAAGGGGATGTTGTAAGGCGAGATAGATCTAGTCGAAGTGTGCGAGATTGGGCTGGTCGCAATCAGGCGGTCAGCCCATTCTTTTTTTGGTTTAGTAAATGTGCCAGTCAGCTCCACCGGTTTTGGGCTCGGATTTGGTTCCACAGCCAGCACTCACATCAACCAGCGTGAAAGCACTGCCGGCCCGCCAGCGAAAACGGAGGGGCGCACAGGATTCAGTGAGGGTGGCCTCAACGATCAGAGTGTCTTTGCGAACGGATATCTCATTGACAAAATTTCGTTCGACACGGAGCAGATAGCAGCCGGCTCGACCAAAGGTAGAGCTATCTTGGGCACCCTCACAGACGAGTTCACGGTCAATAGTGATCCGTCGTTTACCCCCGACGGCCATCCCGTTGAGGCCCAGTCGAATTCCTGGTTGGTCGTCGGACAACATGAATCGGTCTTGGAGATAACTGGCGAGCAGACCATTGAATCCGACATAAGTGACAACGGGACCTTTGTAGACCACCGTGCCGTCGGTGTGCCGGACCTCGATCTCGGCCTTGAGACGGCGTCTCCAGGAGGCAATGGCGCCAGTGCCGACGTGCAGGTCCTCGATCTTGAGGTAGTCCCGCTTCTCGCGCTCCAGTCTGGAACGAACCGTCTCCAGATCCCAGGGATGAACAATATCGAGTTGGCCTTCCCCATACTTAACGTCGCAGCCCCATTGGGTCAGAGCAAGGACCAACAAAACCACAATGCGCTTCAGCATGAATCCTCCGCGAACAGTTCTTCGGCAACCTTATCCAGACATTGTCGGCTGGTCAAGAAATGAGGAAGAATATTCAGGGCAGGGATTCATATAATTGAGGAGTGGCAGGGCGACTCCAGTTGCGGTATTGTTACGAACTTGTGGCTTGGCTAGGGGCTAGTGGTGTGGAGCAAGGGGCGTGAGTTGGGCAAGAGTCTTTTCCCAGGCCGCTCACCTTCAGTAGACGGCGGAATCCTTACTTGGCAGAATCGTATTTCGATAGTTCGGTCTTGTGCCACAACTGGAGAAGACTCCCGCAGGATGCTCAAAAAGGCCGTCCAGCAAGGCCGCAGGCGAATCGAAACCGGAGGCGTACCCTCAGGGGTACGTTGAGGATTTCGATGAGCCGAGAACGAAGCTGGCGGACTTTTTCAGCATCCTGCAAGAAGGTGTCATGATTGCGATCATCGACTACGGCATGGGCAATCTCCGCAGTGTCTCCAAGGCCTTTGAGGCGGTGGGGCATCAGGCGGTGGTGACGCGCGATGCGCGCGTGATCGGGAATGCCAGTCATGTGGTGTTGCCTGGTGTCGGCGCCTTTGGCGATTGCATGGCCAACGTCGAGCGGTATGGGCTGGCGGAACCGATTCGTACAGCGATTCAATCGGGAAAACCATTTCTGGGAATCTGTTTGGGGCTCCAATTGTTGTTTGAGGAAAGTGAGGAGTTTGGAACTCACAAGGGCCTTGGGGTTATCCCCGGCAGGGTTAGACGATTTGCTGCAGACCAAGGATTGAAGGTACCGCACATGGGTTGGAACAACGTCACGATGGAGCGATCCTGTCCTCTGTTCGAAGGGATTGCCGATGGATCGTACTGGTACTTTGTGCATTCCTTTTATGTCGATCCCGCTGATAAGACTGTTGCGGCAACCACGACGGACTATGGGCCGACGTTCGTCTCGAGTATCTGGCGGGACAATGTGGTGGCCTGTCAGTTCCATCCCGAAAAGAGTCAGTCCGTCGGGTTGCAACTCATCAAGAATTTTGGATCGTGGCATGCATAGCCGTTAGGGGGTTAGACATGGGGAGTGAGGTGGTGAAAATACGAAACAAGCGAACCGGCGCGTTACGCCTGATGCCGTATGCGCTCACGCTGACGGTTTTCATGCTGACTGTAGTCGGCTGCAGCGGATCGAAAGTGACGACGAAGGCGTCCGCGGAATTGCCGCGCTATCAGATTCGTACCATCGCGTTGGTACCGTTCACGACTCTCGCGACGCCACAGGTGAGGGATGTCGTCGGTCAGTCCTTCTCAGTGCCGCCGGAGGTTCGCAGGTCTGATATGGCGATTGCGGTGTCGCCGGATACCGAACAGCCTCTCAGTCAAACAGTCACAGTGCCGACTGGCGCTGGGGATATCGTGACGCAGTTACTGTGGAGCCGGTTACAAGCGCGGCAGGGTGTGATAGTGCTTTCGCCGAGTGAGGCAGCGAAAGCGCTTACGTCTCAAGCGGCGTTGCAATCTTCCGCCCGTCAGTCACCAGCGGTGACGATGGCAAAACAACTCAAAGCAGATGCCTCGTTGATCGGCCAAGTGCTGGTGTACCAGGAACGCGTCGGTGGTCGTTTTGGCGCCAGCCCCCCGGCCACGGTGGGGTTTGAAGTCCAGGTTGTTGCGGCTGACGGGCAAGTCCTGTGGGAAGGGAATTACTACGAGAAGCAGCGGCCGATGACGGAAGACTTGATGGGATTCATTCAGCGGCATGGGATGTTTGTCACGGCGGAGGAGTTGGCGATTTACGGGGTTGACCATATGCTCCTTGAATTTCCATTTGGAACGGTGGCGGCGCGCTAACGCAAGCCGGTTCTTTGTATGCTCGTTATTCCAGCGATCGATTTAAAGGATGGCCGCTGTGTGCGGTTGCGTCAGGGCGACATGGCGGCTGAAACGGTCTATTCCGACGACGTGCCGGCTGTCGCGAGGCAATGGCAACAAGGCGGCGCGACGCTGATTCATGTGGTGGATCTGAATGGAGCCGTGGAGGGGGAGCCGCGCAATCTTTCTCAGATCGAAGCGATCATGCGCACCGTGAGCCTAAATATACAGGTCGGAGGAGGGATCCGGTCGATTGAGACTGTGCGGCGCTATCTCGGGGCGGGTGTGACCAGGGTGGTGCTCGGCACTGCGGCGTTGACCGATCGGTCTTTCCTGGAGAAGGCCTGTCGGGAATTCCCTCGCCGGATTCTGTTGGGACTGGATGCGCGGGATGGGAAGGTGGCGGTGAAAGGCTGGACGGCGGTATCGGAGACGAAGGCGACAGATCTGCTCAAGGAGTTGGCAGGGTATGCCTTGGGCGCCGTGATCTATACGGACATTGCCCGCGATGGTATGTTGGGCGGGCCGAATCTGGCGGCGTTACGGGAGGTGGTGGACTTATCGTCCTTCCCCGTAATCGCCTCCGGTGGTATTTCCCGAATAGAGGATCTGCGGGCTGTGCAGGCGCTCGGTCCACGGGTTGAAGGCGCGATTGTGGGGAAAGCATTGTACGACGGGAAACTAGATTATCGGGCCGCTCTTACGGCACTGGGCGAGGGGCGAGGGGCGAGGGGCGAGGGGCAATGAGCGGAAAATGTTTCGAACGGGCAGGCCTCTTGCCGCTAGCCTCGCGCCTCTGGCCATGAGCGAGCTGAGCGAGCGAATATGTTGACCAAACGCATTATCCCCTGCCTCGATGTCAAAGATGGTCGCGTCGTCAAAGGCGTGAGCTTTGAGAACTTGCGCGATGCGGGAGATCCGGTCGAAGTGGCCACAGCCTACGATCATGAAGGAGCCGATGAACTCTGTTTCCTGGACATCACTGCCTCCCATGAAAACCGTAAGACCATCATTGACGTGGTCGAGCGGACGGCAGCGCGGGTGTTCATGCCGCTGACCGTCGGCGGAGGCGTGCGAACGATTGAGGACATCCGTGCGCTGTTGAATGCGGGCGCAGATAAGGTGAGCATCAATACGGCGGCGGTCCAACGGCCAGAATTTGTGAAGGAAGCGGCTGAGCGATTCGGGACGCAATGTATCGTCGTGGCGATCGACGCCAAGCGCCGCGTTACACCGGCAACAGGGTGGGAAGTGTTTACCCACGGCGGCCGCAAGTCCACCGGGCTCGATGTCATCGATTGGGCAAAGACGATGGCGCAGTATGGGGCAGGTGAGATTTTGCTCACGAGTATGGATCAAGATGGGCAACAGCAGGGTTACGACCTTGCATTGACTGCTACCGTGTCAGAGGCTGTGTCGATTCCGGTGATTGCGTCTGGCGGCGTGGGGAATTTGGACCACCTCTATGACGGATTCGTCAGGGGCAAGGCTGATGCGGTGCTGGCCGCGTCCATTTTCCATTTCCGAACCCACACGATTCAGGAGGCGAAAGCCTATCTTCGGCAGAAGGGAGTGGCGGTTCGATAATGGATACAGGGCGAGTAAAATTCGATGCGCAGGGGCTGATTCCGGCAGTCGTACAGGATTGGCAGGACGGCACAGTCCTGATGGTGGCCTTCATGAACCAGGAGGCACTGCAAAAAACTGTCGAGACGAAGTCGGTCCACTTCTGGAGCCGGTCACGCCAGACCCTGTGGGAAAAGGGTGCAACCTCCGGCCACAAGCTGCAGCTGAAAGATCTGTTTCTCGATTGTGACGGCGATGCTCTTCTTGTGAAAGTCGAGCCGGTTGGTCCGACCTGCCACACGGGAGAGCGGGCCTGCTTCTTTTCTCGTCTGGATTCGCCGGAGACGAAGACGTCCGAATCTTGGGGAGGAATTCTCGAACGTCTCTATCAGATGATCCAAGAGCGGAAGCGGCAGCCTTCGAGCGAGTCCTATACCTCCAAACTGCTGGAGGGCGGTGTCGATCGGATATTGAAGAAAGTTGTGGAGGAAGCCGGCGAGGTGGCGATTGCTGGGAAGGGTGGGAAGAAAGACGAAATCGTCTACGAAACGGCGGACCTGTTGTTCCATACCTTGGTGGCGCTGGGATACCACGGCATCACGCCGCAAGAGATCTATCAGGAACTGGCGATTCGGTTCGGGAAGTCGGGCTTGAGAAAAGGACCCAGCTCATGAGCGAATGTCTCTTTTGCAAAATCGTTGCGAGGACCATTCCCACGGCACTCGTCTACGAGGACGATCTGGTAGTAGCATTCGATGATATCAATCCCCAGGCGCCGACGCATACGCTCGTTATCCCCAGAAAACATATGGCCTCGATTGCCGAACTTCAAGATTCGGATGTCGGGCTTCTCGGGCGTCTGATGCTGGCCGGCAACAAAATTGCGAAATTGAAGGGAATTGCCGACGCTGGGTATCGCTTCGTCGTCAATACCGGTGCGCATGGCGGTCAGAGCGTGTTTCATCTTCATCTCCATGTTCTGGGTGGACGACGCATGGCCTGGCCGCCGGGCTAGCGCCTTGTCATCACGCCACGTTGACAGATTTCTTTCCCGTCTGTTACCCTGACCGGTCTATTTTACGACCACTTACGTTCACCTTTCTCACCTCCGCGAGGTGGGGAAATAGGAGCCGCGACTCCAGTGGGACGAGGTTTGATTTCTGAAGATGTGATCAATCAAGTCAGGGATCGGGTCGATATCGCCGAGGTGGTCGGACATCACGTGAGCTTGACCCGGACCGGCCAGAACCTGAAGGGGCTCTGTCCTTTCCATCAGGAAAAATCGCCTTCCTTTACGGTCAGTCCTTCCCGCCAGATCTTTCATTGTTTCGGATGCGGAGCGGGCGGCAACGTGTTTACGTTTCTGATGCGGATCACCGGCGCGAATTTTCCAGAGACAGTCCGTGAGCTCGGGCAGAAATTCGGGATTGACGTGCCGGACAGTGGGCTGAGCGCGGGGCCACAAGCGGCGCAGGCGAGTCGTCTTGAACCGCTTAATAGGGCAGTGACGGCGTGGTTTCAACAGAATTTGCGGGATGGGGTAACCGGTGCGACGGCTCGAGACTATCTGGCCGGCCGGGGCATTCAGGCTGGGACGATCGAGCGATTTGAAATTGGTTGTGCGCCAGCTGAGTGGGACGGGCTTATCAAGACGCTGAGCAAACAAGGTTTTGCACAGAGCGATTTGGCTGCTGCGGGATTGACAGTGGCCAGAGAGCAGGCTTCCGGGTCCTATGATCGTTTTCGTGCCCGCGTGATGTTCCCTATCACTGATTTGCGCAAGAGGGTCGTCGGGTTTGGAGGGCGTATCCTCGGTGAGGGGACTCCGAAGTACCTGAACTCACCGGATACTCCCTTGTTCAAGAAGGGGCAGACGCTTTACGCGTTGGATCTGGCGCGTGAAGCGGCGGCTCGGCTGAAGACCGTGATTGTGGTGGAAGGGTACTTCGATGCGGTCGCGCTTCATCAAGCCGGGCTGACCCATACTGTTGCAACGTTGGGGACGGCCCTGACGGCGGAACATATTCAGGTGTTGAGACGATTCGCCTCGAAGGTGGTGCTGTTGTTCGATCCAGATCAGGCCGGGGTCCGTGCCGCACTGCGAGGGCTCGATCTGTTTGTGAACAGCGGGATCGGTGTGAAAGTCGTCACGTTGCCGGCTGGAGAGGACCCCGATACCTATGTGAGGAAGGAAGGGCCGGAGGCCTTCGCGCGCTTGGAAGAGCAGGCTCCGAGCCTCTTAGATTTTTCCCTTGAGCATAGTTTGAGCACAGCGGAGTCCAGTACGATCGAAGGGCGTATCCGCAGTGTGGACGATGTGTTGAGGATTCTGCAAAAGAGCGAGCATCCGATTGAACGAGAGGAACGGATTCGCGTGGTCGCCGAACGACTGGGGATTAGCCAGCAACGATTGATCGAACGGTATCCGGTGCTGGTACAGTCGGAGGGACGTCGACCGGCGCCCGCTCAATCGATCGCTCCCACATCGGCGATCTTCAAGGGTGTGAGCGAAGAGCGGGATCTGGTGTATTTGCTGCTGCATGGTCACCTGACGCCCGCCGATGTGCAACGACTGCGGTCTGAGGCCTTCTCAGTTCCGGCCTGTCGGTCTCTCGTCGAGGCTGCGTTGAGTCACCTCGATCGAGACGGTCGAGTCGGACTTAGGTCGTTGCTGGATGCGGTGGTGGATCATCCGGATTGCGGGTCGCTGGCGACTGAGCTGTCCATGCGGGAAGACCATTTTGACGACGTGAGGGCCCACGTCGCGGGGTGCTTAGAGACGTTGGATCGGAAGCGAGCTGAGGCCGTATTTCGAGACCTGATCGTGCAACTCAAGGCCGCCGAACGGGAGGGCCGCCTGGAGGATGCGCGGATGTTGAACGCACAAGTAAATGAAATGAGATTGCAAAAGGCCGGTCGGCCTTCCATCGGGATGTTGTCCTTAGTGAAGGAGTAGTCATGGCGAAACCAGAGTTGCTTGGCGAAGTGAAGAAGCTGATCTCAATGGGGAAAGAGAAAGGCTTTTTGACGTACGACGAGCTGAATAGCACATTGCCCGCTGAAGTGGTGTCCTCCGAGCAGTTCGGCAGCATCATGACGATGTTTGGTGAAATGGACATCGAGATTGTCGATGCGCCCGAGGGGGAGCGGATCAGAAAAGCTCGGGACACTGAAGAGTCAAATGAAGAAGCTGAGGACACCGAGGTCGAAGCCGGTGCCGGGGAGGAGAATGAGAAGGAAGAAAAAGAAGAGAAGGAGATCGATTTAACTCCCGGCGCACTCAGCCGGACCGACGACCCGGTCCGACTCTATCTCAAAGAGATGGGAAGTGTGGCGCTGTTAAGTCGTGAAGGGGAAATCGAGATCGCGAAACGCATCGAAGAAGGAAAGAAGGACATCGCCTCGGTCATCTACGGGATGCCGATGACGATCGAGTTTGTTCTCGCATTGTACGATCAGCTTAAGAACGGGACTATCGATGTGCGTGAGATCGTCCCGATCGTTGAGACCGAGGAGGAATTTGAGGAAGAACAAATCCAGCGGGACTACGAAGAGCTCCGGGTTAAAACGCTTGAAGGGCTGAATTCGGTCCGGAAAATCTCGACCTCGCTCAAGAGTCTCTATGAAGTGGCCCGGCATGCCAACAGCGATCCTGCGAAACAGAAGAAGATTAAGAAGCAGATCGATACGATTCGCGATCAGGTCGTGGAGAAGATGGAGTCCGTCAACCTGCATGGTGTGCTGAAGGATCGGATGGTGCAGCGTGTGCGAGAGCTGGCGATTCAGATTCGGACAGGGGAGCGAGAGATCGTTAGTTGCCAGCGTCGGCTGGGGATCAGCGGTGAGGCCGGTGTTGAAGCTCTCAAGAAGCTTTGCCGCGAACGGAAAGACTTCCTCGCCGTCAAACGCAAGACGAGCTGCTCGGAGGAGGCCCTCAACGAGATTAAAAAGGTCTACCAGGCCGCGAAGAGCCGAATTCGACAACTCGAGACCGAGGAGGCGCTTGTATCCGCGGAAGAAATTAAAGATGCAGTCAAGCATCTGGATGTGGCGGAGGATAAGGTCAAGCGTGGGAAGGCCGAGTTGGTCGAGGCGAATCTTCGTCTCGTCGTCAGTATCGCCAAGAAATACACGAACCGAGGTCTCCAGTTTCTCGACTTGATCCAGGAAGGCAATATCGGCTTGATGAAGGCTGTCGATAAGTTCGAATACAAACGCGGCTACAAGTTCAGTACCTATGCCACCTGGTGGATCCGCCAGGCGATTACCCGCGCGATCGCCGATCAAGCCCGGACGATCCGTATCCCCGTACATATGATTGAGACGATCAACAAGCTGATCCGAACGTCCCGCCATCTGGTCCAGAAACTCGGACGCGAACCGACGCCGGAAGAAATTGCCGAGCGCATGGATCTGCCGCTCGACAAAGTGCGGAAGATTTTAAAAATCGCGCGCGAACCGATTTCTCTGGAGACCCCGATCGGCGAAGAAGAAGACAGCCATTTGGGTGACTTTATCGAGGACAAGAAGGCTGTGTCTCCCCTAGAGGCGGCGATTCGGTACGATCTCCAGCGCCAGATCAACAGCGCATTGGAAACGCTCACGCCACGGGAAGAGAAGGTCTTACGGAAACGGTTTGGCATCGGCGAAGCCACCGACCATACCCTCGAAGAGGTCGGTCAGGATTTCGAAGTGACCCGCGAACGTATCCGGCAGATTGAAGCCAAGGCTTTGCGCAAGCTGCGTCATCCGAGTCGGAGCAAGAAACTGCGCAGTTTCGTGGAAAGTCTGTGATGCGCCATGGAATGTTTTTTGGAATTTGACACCGTCTCTTGGGCAGCCTAAAATCTTCTGCTTATGTCGGCGGGTCAGGCGCGCGCGCGTTGTTCGCCTGATCGGGCCCATAGCTCAGGTGGTTAGAGCGGCTGACTCATAATCAGCTGGTCCTAGGTTCAAGTCCTAGTGGGCCCACCAGCGCAACTGCGGAACTCATCATTTGAGATCGTTGTTCGGAACAACAGCTGTAGGAGTGCGTTGAACCAGAATCTTTTCCCCCTTATCGAACTGCAGAAGCTGGATCTCCGCATCGCGGAGATCCAGGACCAACGCCGAAAAATCCCAGAGCGGCTCCAAGCGGTTGATGTTCCGCTTCGAGAGGCCCGGCAGCTGCATCAGCAGACCAGTGCTTTCGTGGATACCCTCATCAAAGAGCGGCGGTCGCACGAACAGGATCTTGAGGCGCATGAAGCGCACACAGAAAAAATGAAGTCGCGGCTGTCCGAGTTGAAGTCCAATAAGGAATATCAAGCCCACCTCTTTGAGATCGAGGTCGCCAACAAGAAGAAAGGGGATATCGAGGAGAAGATCTTGTTGTGTATGGAGAAGATCGAGCAACTGCAGCGGACGGCGAAAGACGCACAAGAGAAGCTCAGCGCCATCGAAAAGGCCTTTACGCAGGAAAAACAGGCGCTCGATGAGCTGGAGCACAGGCTCTCAACGGAGTTGGCCGATCTCGAAGCGCAGCAGCACGCTCGTTCGGCTCATGTCGAGAAAGGGCTGCTCAGTCGTTACAACTCGATCAAAGCGTTGCGCAAGGATCACGCTCTCGCTGAAATCAAAGAGGGGATCTGTTCCGGATGCCGTCTTCAGCTTCCTCCACAACTGATTTCAGAAGTGAAACGCTCGGAAGATCTCCACACCTGTCCCTATTGCCGTCGGATGCTCTACTGGGATGGACAAATTCCTGTCGAAACAACCCCCGGCCCCGATCTCGATAAGACGTCGGTCCTTGAGATTGGCGAGTCGGTCTAGTCTATTTTCCCCAACACAGCCTGAGTCGTTTTGAAGTGCAGTTTGGCGACCGACCCCAGCTGTTCCTCTCCATGCTTCTTCACGATCATACGCCCGGCCAGTTCGACGGCGGGTGACGCGCCTTTGGGCAAGGTCGTGCCGATCTCATCCGAGAGGCGTTTCAAACGGAGGAGGAATTCTGCACGGGCCAAGATAGAGGCGGCGGCCACGGCCAGATCGGATTCGGCCTTATGTCGCTGTTCCAGGACAATGGTGCGTCCTTTCTCCTGCAGGGCGTTCAGAATCAACCGTTCGTCGCCAAACTGATCTGCGATCGCGCGCCCGCACGAGACCTTTCCCAGCAGAGTTTCCAGAGCCTTGGCATGGCCCCAGGCTAGCAGACGATTCAAGTTCCGGATCTTCGCGTACAGTTCGTTGTAACGTTGCGGGCCGATCGCAATAATACTGTGGGGACACAGCATTCGAATATCGGGCGCCATCTCGAGAATACGGCCGTCTGATATTTTCTTGCTGTCCCGAACGTTCATGAGAGTCAATTCGTTCTGGGTGGTGGCGTCGACAAAGACAGCGGCGATGACGAGTGGACCAAAATAATCGCCCTTGCCGGATTCATCGATGCCGATGCGTTCTATGGTTTGATGATGAGGCTTGTCCGTCACAGGCAATGGCCCTAGTAGAAAATATTGGAGGGGCGCGGTAATCTAACAGAGCCCTGGAGAGCGGTCAATTTTTCAATCGCAGCGAGTGAACCTAGAGTGTGGGGGCATGATGGGTATGGTTGCGAATTTTTATCGGTCTTCGGTGGTCGTCTTTTCGGCAATTGCCCTGGCGGCATTATCGGGGTGCGAAACGAATCCTTACACGGGCCGGTCGCAGTTGTTGATGACATCGGTCGACCAAGAGATGCAGATGGGAGCGAAGGCTTATAGTCAGGTCAAACACGATCCGAAAATGCATCAGTCGCAGGATCCGCGAGAAGTTGAGCCGGTCCGGCGTGTGGCTGGTCGCATTATCGAGGCGGCGAAACGATCGAAATACGCCGAGATGGCAAACGAATTTCAATGGGAAGTGACGGTCATCAAAGACGACAAGACGATGAACGCGTTTGCACTTCCCGGGGGCAAGATCGCGGTCTATACGGGGGTTTTTCTAGTTGCCAGGACAGAGGCGGGGCTTGCGGCGGTCTTAGGGCATGAGGTGACCCATGCGTTGGCTCGCCACGGTGCAGAACGGATGAGCCAAGGCCAGCTCACGAACGCGGCGCTTCAAGTGCTTGGAACGGCTGCCGGAGCGGCAGGCGGCAATGCCATGCTGGGACAGGCGACGATGGCGGCTCTCGGAGCTGGTGCTCAGGTTGGTGTGCTGTTACCCTTCAGTCGGAAGCATGAATCAGAAGCCGACTATATCGGGATATTGCTCGCTGCAGATGCGGGGTACGATCCCCGTGAGTCGGTTCATCTTTGGGAGCGGATGGAACAGATGTCCGGTGGTAAGGGGCCGGCGGAGTTCTTGTCGACCCACCCAGGTCATGAAACGAGGATTGAACAACTCGAGAAATGGATGCCGGAGGCCATGGCCATCTACCAGACCAAGCTGCCGGCCCTTGTGGTGTTGTTGCCGACTCTGCAATGAGTCGAGGCATAGGTGTAGAGCCCTTGAAAGTTAGGATATCCAGTCCTATAGTATTGTGGCGCGAGGGAGAAGACTGGGTGATCGTTCGGGGCGGTAACGCTCTGAGAGGAAAGTCCGGACTTCATGGGCAGGGCGCTGGGTAATTCCCAGGCGGAGCGATCCGACACCAGCACCACAGAGAATAAACCGCCGATGGCCAAGGCGATGGGATTCCAATCCGATCACTTTGGCTCAGGTAAGGGTGAAACGGTGGGGTAAGAGCCCACCGCGGTGATGGCGACATCACTGGCAGGGTAAGCGTCGCCCGATGCAAGGCCAAATAGGAAGACATCTGTCGGCTTTCTTTAGAAAGTCGGCGACCGGCTGGCCCGGCCGAGGTCTTCGGGTAGGTCGCTTGAGGTTCGAGGTAACTCGAATCCCAGAGAAATGATCGCCCCCGTGTGGGAGCATATCCCAGGCGGGACAGAATCCGGCTTATCGGTCTTCTCCACCGCGCTTTTTTATCGCTCGACGCAGTTCTTCTTCCGTCACACTCCCTGCGAAGTGTTCGATCTTGTCGAGCAAGACGACAGGAACCCTCGTCCCGTACCGTTCTGTTAAAGAACTGGCACTGTCAACATCCACGATGTTCAGTTCAATGTGCAGCTCTGACTGAAGATGAGTTGCAATTCGGTAGATGACATCGCAGAGATGGCAATCTTTACGAGACAAGATGGTTACGCGGATAGGCATGCTCATGGAGGCGCGATCCGAGCCAATGAGTTGGAGTGCGGAAGATATCATGTGGGGAGGTAGACTGTCAGGGAAGGAGGCTCACAGACCGGCACTACTATTGACGCGTGGAAACGGGTGGTGATAGGATCATCCATCTTTCTCTTTCTCCCTGATTTTTCAGAATGTTCTGAACAATCGTGGGGGTCGCGTCTCGCCTAAATTTGGACGAGCAGCAGCGTAGCATATTTGTGCTGACTCCTCTGCCAGGTTTTCACCGGCGGTAGGAGGGAGGTTCTGTTATGAAGCTCACAGGTGCTGAGATCCTCATCGAATGTCTCAAACGGGAAGGCGTCAAGACGATTTTTGCGCTTCCTGGTGGTGTCGTGCTGAAGATTTTCGACATGCTTCATCAGCAGAAGGATATTGAGGTAGTGCTCACTCGCCATGAACAGGGAGCTGGCCATATGGCGGAAGGTTATGCCAAGGCGACCGGTAAAGCCGGGGTGTGCCTTGTAACCTCAGGCCCCGGTATGACGAACGTCATCACGGCGTTGGCGGATGCCTACATGGACTCCGTGCCGTTGGTCTGTTTTAGTGGACAAGTTCCCACCAGCCTGATTGGGAATGATGCATTCCAGGAAGCGGATAACGTGGGGTTGAGTCGTCCCTGCACCAAATATAACTTCCTGGTGAAAGACGTAAAAGATCTGGCGATGACGATCAAAGAGGCTTTCTACATTGCGACGACGGGGCGTCCAGGCCCGGTGCTGGTGGATATTCCGAAAGACGTATCCATGGATAAAGCGGAATTTGTGTATCCGAGTTCCATCTCTATCCGTAGCTACAATCCAGTGTATGAAGGGAATAAGTGGCAGATCAAGCAAGCAGCCGAGGCGATGTCGAAGGCAAAGAAGCCGGTACTGTATGTCGGTGGCGGTGTCATCTTCTCTGGTGCGTCGCAAGAATTGCTGGAGTTGGCTGAACTGACTCATATGCCGGTCGACATGACATTGATGGGGCTTGGGGCTTTCCCGGGCGAGCATCCCCAGTCTTTGGGTATGCTGGGCATGCACGGCACCTATTGGGCGAATATGGCCATGCACTATTCCGATCTTGTCGTGGCCATCGGGGCACGGTTTGACGATCGCGTGACCGGAAAGGTCTCCGAGTTTTGCCCGCACGCCAAGGTTATCCACATCGATATCGATCCGACCTCGATTCGGAAAAATGTCAATGTCGACATTCCGATCGTCGGTGACTGCAAGATGGTGCTCCGTGAGTTGATTCAGATTCTTCGTGCCACGGTGAACGGCGATCAACGGGAATTGCGCAAGCCCTGGTGGAATCAAATTCGCGAATGGCAACAGGCGAACCCTCTCGCCTATCAACAAGAGGCGGAGGGACCGATCAAGCCCCAATATGTCATTAGCCGGCTCTATGACCTCACGAAAGATCGGGACCCGATCGTGTCGACCGATGTCGGGCAGCACCAAATGTGGGCTGCCCAATACTTTAAGCTGGCGAAGCCGAATCGCTGGTTAACGTCTGGGGGACTTGGGACCATGGGTTTCGGATTTCCCGCCGCCATGGGGGCGCAGGCCGCATTCCCTGGCCGGTTGGTCCTTTGCATCGCGGGCGACGGCAGTATTCAAATGAACATGCAAGAAATGGCGACGGCGGTGGTGCATAAGCTGCCGGTGAAGATCATCATTCTGAACAACCGATTTCACGGGATGGTACGTCAGTGGCAGGATCTGTTCTACGAGGGTCGGTATGCCTCAAGCTATCTGGAGACGACGCCGGACTTCGTCAAGTTGGCGGAAGCGTACGGAGCGGTTGGGCTCAGGGCCAGCAAGCCATCTGAAATCGATGCTGTTCTCAAGGAAGCGATTGCCGTGAATAAACCGGTCATCGTCGATGTGCCGACGTATCAGTATGAGAATGTCTACCCAATGATTCCCGCCGGTGGCTGTAACCATGAGATGCTTTTGGAAGATCCGCCGGGCTTGAAAAATAAGCAGTCTGGAGCGGGACAGGCGGCCTCGAAAGATTCGGACACGATCCTTACAGCGTAACCGACGGCAACAGGAGTCATGCTGGGCATGGAACACATTATTTCGGTCACCGTCGAGAACAAGTTTGGATCGTTGTCTCGCATCGCCGGCCTGTTTAGCGGCCGCGGATTCAATATCGAAAGTCTCTCGGTAGCGCCGACGCTCGATCCGTCCATGTCACAGATGATCATTGTCACCTCCGGAGACGAACGGATCATCGAGCAGATCGTGAAACAGCTCAATAAACTCATCGATGTCATTAAGGTTGTGGATTTGAACGAGAGCGATTTTGTCTCACGGGAGACAGCACTCATCAAGGTGCATACGCGGCCGGAAGATCGGGCGGAAGCATTGCGGATCGCCGACATTTTCCGCGCCAACGTCATCGATTCCACGCCGGCGACCTATACTATCGAGGTGACTGGAGATCCACGAAAAATCGAAGCGATCATCAACTTGCTGCAGCCACTCGGAATTAAGGATCTCACGCGCACCGGACGGGTTGCGGTTGCCCGCGAGTCGATTCGGTCGGCGGACGTGCAGGGGAAGAAGGTTGCCCGTGAATAGGCGTCATCTCGGACTCAATGCCCAATCGATTTCTTGACACGGCTATTACCCCAGGAGCGATCGATGAAGATATACTATGATAAGGATTCCGACATTCAACAGATCCGGAACAAGAAAGTTGCGGTGATCGGCTACGGCAGTCAGGGTCACGCACATGCGCTCAACATGAAAGAGAGCGGCGTGAGCGTAGTTATTGGGCTGCGCGAAGGTGTCTCATGGAAGAAGGCGGAGCAAAGTGGACTGAAAGTCATGCCGGTAGCTGATGCCGTCAAGGCGTCGGATGTCGTCATGATTCTCGCGCCTGATGAAGCCCAAGCGGCCATCTATCGGCAAGACATTGCGCCAAACCTGAAGCCGGGCTCCTATCTCGCGTTTGGCCACGGGTTCAACATTCATTTTGGACAAATTGTGCCACTGCCCACGATCAATGTGTTCATGGTCGCTCCTAAAGGACCAGGCCATCTTGTTCGATCGGAATATACGAAGGGTAGCGGGGTGCCGTGCTTGCTCGCGGTCCATCAGGATCCAAGTGGAACGACCAAGCAGGTAGGCCTTGCCTATGCCAGTGCGATTGGAGGCGGGCGGGCTGGTGTGATCGAAACAAACTTTCGGGAAGAAACCGAGACGGATCTCTTCGGCGAGCAGGTTGTTCTCTGTGGAGGACTCACCTCTCTCATTCAGGCCGGGTACGAGACGCTCGTGGAAGCCGGCTATTCCCCGGAGATGGCCTATTTCGAGTGCCTGCACGAAGTAAAATTGATCGTGGATTTGATCTATCAGGGCGGTATTGCCAACATGCGGTATTCCATCAGTACGACGGCGAAGTACGGTGATATCACTCGCGGCCCTCGGATTGTGACGGAGCAGACGAAACAGGAAATGAAGAAAATCTTGGGCGAAATTCAGCAAGGCCAATTTGCTAAAGAGTGGGTGTTGGAGAATCAGGCAAACCGCCCGGTCTACAATGCGCTGCTGGCTAAGGGTGAAGCTCATCCCATCGAGGAGGTTGGGGGCCGGCTGCGGGCAATGATGCCCTGGCTGAAGAAGGACCAACTGGTCGACAAGAACAAAAACTGAGGATTGAGGACTCTGTGGCGGATCGTGCCGTCGGCATCCCGTTTGCTAAAGAAGGAATTCCCTTCATCGGGGCCGCTGCCGGCGTTACACTACTGGCAGGATGGCTGGGCTGGATGGTTGTGGCGGTCGGGGCGGCGCTCCTGACGTTCTTTGTCTCTTGGTTCTTTCGTAATCCATCCCGAGTGGTCCCTCAAGGTTCTCGTCTTGTCGTGGCGTCCGGTGACGGGAAAGTCGTCGCCATCGAGGAAGAGTTCGAGCCTCGATTCATCAAGGATCGTAGTATCAGGATTAGCATCTTCTTGAATGTATTCGATGTGCATATTAACCGGGTGCCCTGTGAAGGGGTCATTGAGGATGTGCAGTACCAACCAGGTTTGTTCCTGGTCGCCAGCAAGCCGGATGCAACGTTGAGGAACGAGCAAAACGCCCTGATGATTAAAACGGTGCAGGGTCCAAAAGTATTGTGTGTGCAGGTGGCCGGGTTGATTGCCAGACGGATTGTTTGTTGGATCTCGCCGGGAGATCGGGCGGTATGCGGTGAACGGTTCGGGTTGATTCGATTTGGGTCGCGGATGGATACGTTTCTTCCTATCGGGACGGCTGTAAGAGTTGCAGTCGGCGACCGAGTCAAAGGTGGGGAAACCATCCTGGGAGAATTACCATGAAACCCATGGGACTTCGGCAATCATTCGGGAAGGATGGGAAGCGGCGTAAAGCCGCCATGCACTTGATTCCGAATCTTTTCACGACGGGGAATCTGCTGTGTGGCGTGTTTTCGATGCTGTCCGTGTTCAATGCAGACTACATGGTCGCAGCGGTCGCCATCCTGGTGGCGATGGTCTTCGACGTGCTCGATGGAAAGTCCGCACGGTTGACGAACAGTACCAGCCATTTCGGCTTTGAATATGACTCGTTGTCCGACGTGGTGTCGTTCGGAGTTGCTCCGGGCCTCTTGATTTATTCCTGGGCGCTAAGCGGACAGGGTATGTTCGGCATGGCGGTGATGTTCGCTTACGTGGCGATGGGTGCGGTTCGGTTGGCCCGGTTTAATTCGACTACGTCCGTACCGGACGGCAAGTACTTTACCGGCTTAGCTATTCCTGCAGCGGCAGGGGTTGTGGCGTCGCTTGTGATTTTCGACCACTATAGCGTCAGAATTGGAACGGAAGTGAAACCCCTCCTTGTCCTGATTATTACGCTGACCCTTTCGTTCTTGATGGTGAGCACCATCAAGTATCGGAGCTTTAAAGACATGAAGTTCCGCGGTGGTCAGCACATTACGTATCTCGTCTGGGGAATTTTGGCGCTCATGCTCGTAGCCGCCTGGCCCCAAGTTATGCTATTTGTCATCTTTGCCGGGTACGCCTTGCTCGGTCCAGCAGAACGGCTCGTTGGACTTCTATCCAAGGTGACTGGGAAACGTCCGTCGTCCAAGACCGAGCAGTCCGTGACGGAATCGAAGTTTTAATAGACTGTTGAAACACTACTTAGGCACGCGAGGACGAAGATAGTAGACGTGTCAGTATCCTGCTAATGGCTGCGACGAGGAGTAGTACGCGATACGCACAGCAGCGAGAGAGCTGGTGAATGGTGCAAACCAGCCTGCGCGGCGCCGAACTCGCCTCTGAGCCTTGAGTCCATGAACTCCGAGTAATGGATTCCGCCTCGCCCCCGTGACAGGGCGTAATGAAGGGCTTTGGACGACGTACGTTGTTCATGGCTAAATCAGGGTGGTACCACGGAGCTTCTCAAAGCCTCCGTCCCTGGGCGTAGGGATGGAGGCTTTTTCATTTGAGATTGCTGAAAAATGAAGTTGGGCGACCGGAATGATTCCAGTGCTTCCAGAGCGCGCACGATCAGAATGTGCTCGCTCGATGGGCGCAGTGAGGAATTACTCCAGTCGCCTTCAGTGGCGCAGGGTGTTGCGGCCTTGCTGGAAAGGCATTTAAAGCAATCTCATAAGATAAGAGAGGTGAAACCATGACACGCATGATACGAATTTTCGATACGACCTTGCGGGATGGCGAGCAATCGCCAGGGGCCAGCATGAATGTGGAAGAGAAAATCATGGTGGCGAAACAGCTGGCACGGTTGGGGGTCGATATCATCGAGGCAGGATTTGCCTATAGCTCGCCAGGGGATTTTGAAGCGGTACGGCGAATCGCTCAGGAAGTCGAGGGGCCAACGATTTGCAGCTTGGCGCGGGCGCGTCCGGAAGATATCGATCGAGCCTGGGAGGCATTGAAGGGGGCGCCGAAGGTCCGTATCCATACGTTTCTCTCGACCTCGGATATCCACTTGAAGCACCAGTTCAGAATGACGCGCGACGAGGCGACGAGGCGCGCGGTCGAGATGGTGCAACGGGCACGGGGCTATGTGGATGATGTGGAGTTTTCTCCCATGGATGCCAGTCGCTCCGATCCTGCCTATCTCTATGAGGTGATCGAGGCGGTGATTGCCGCAGGAGCCGGGACGATCAATATTCCTGATACGGTCGGCTATGCAGTACCACAAGAATTCGGCCGGCTTATTCGTGGCATTCGTGAGCAGGTATCAAATAGTGACAAGGCGGTGATCTCCGTCCATTGCCACAACGACCTGGGCCTTGCCGTGGGAAACAGCTTGGCGGCGGTATTCGAAGGGGCCGGCCAAGTCGAATGCACGATCAACGGAATTGGCGAACGGGCAGGGAATACGGCATTGGAAGAAATTGTCATGGGGCTTCGGACTAGGAAAGATTTCTATCAAGCAGACACGAAAATTCGCACCGAAGAGATTTCGAAGACCAGCCGATTGGTCAGCAAGATCACCGGCATGGTGGTGCAACCGAACAAAGCGATCGTTGGGGCGAATGCCTTTGCCCATACATCCGGCATTCACCAGGACGGACTGCTGAAGGACAAGACGACCTATGAAATCATGCAGCCGGAGACGGTTGGGTTGGTCGAGAGCAAGATGGTTATGGGGAAGCTTTCAGGCCGGCACGCATTTCGACAGAGGCTGGTGGAGTTGGGATATATGCTTTCTGACGAAGAGGTCAATCACGCGTTCGAGCGGTTTAAAAAATTGGCCGATCAGAAGAAAGAGATCTACGAAGAGGATCTCGAAGTCATTGTCTCCGAAGAGTTGGTCAAGATGGCCGATCGGATCACCTTGAAGTCGTTCCATGTGGCCAGCGGGACGGATCAGGTGCCGACCGCCACGGTCGAACTCGAGATCGACGGACGAACGATCTCGCAGACTGGGACAGGCGATGGGCCGGTTGATGCGGTCTATCGGACGATTGTCGCCATCACGCAGACAAAGAGTACGCTTCTCATGTATGTCGTCAAGGCGATTACCGGTGGGACTGACGCCCAGGGCGAAGTCTCGGTCCGGGTTCAAGAAGATGGGCGCACCGTCTCAGGCCATGGGGCGGATACAGATATTATCATGGCCTCAGCGCGAGCCTATCTCAATGCGCTGAATAAGCTGTCGTACTTGGCCGGAAAACAGGCGCAGGGCGAACATAGGGTAAGCTTGATTTAGGGAAAGTCACCACGATACAGTCAGCGGCTCCGGCATGAGACCCGACCTATATTGTTGGATGTGAGGTTGCCGTGGTTCACGTCACCCTGGCAGACCGGCCGGAGTTTCTGGCCGGCGATCATACCGTTCTGCGAGAGCTGCTGCATCCGGCGAAACAACCGCTCGCGCTTGGGTATAGCATGGCGCATGGAACCTTGGCTTCCGGCGCTCGGTCCAAATGGCACAGGCTGACCTCCTCAGAGGTCTACTATATTATCGCTGGCCGGGGACGAATGACCATAGACGACTCGGTCGTCGAGGTGAAACCAGGCTCCGTCATCTATGTGCCGCCGGGAGGCAAGCAGTCTCTGGAAAATAGTGGAACCACTGCCATCGAGTTCCTCTGCTTGGTCGATCCTGCTTGGCGACTAGAGGATGAGGAAGTCCTGGAATAGAGCTTGTGCGGTCATATCTCACAAAGAGGGAGAGTGGTCTGTGAAAGCGACAATTGCCGTACTCGCTGGTGATGGAGTAGGTCGGGAGATCGTTCCTGAGGCCGTGAAGGTGCTGAAAGCTGTGGCCGAGAAGTTCCAGCACACATTCGAGTTTCTGTCCGGTGATGTCGGCGGGCAGGCTATCGACAAAGTGGGCGTCCCGCTCCCTCAGGAAACGCTGACCTTGGCCAAACAGAGCGATGCCGTCTTACTCGGTGCGGTCGGCGGCCCTAAGTGGGAGGGGTTGGAATATAGCTTGCGTCCAGAACGCGCGCTGTTGGGATTGCGCGAGCAACTAGGCCTCTATGCGAATTTACGACCGGCGAAGTTGTACCCGATGTTGGCCGATGCTTCCACGCTGAAACGTGACGTGATCGAAGGGATCGATATCCTCGTCATCCGGGAACTGACCGGAGGCATCTACTTTGGGAAACCAAAAGGGATCGAGAAGCTGCCGAACGGGAGTGAGCGGGGTGTCAACACCGAGGTCTATACCACTGAAGAAATCCAACGCATTGCAAAAGTCGCATTCGAGGCAGCGAGAAAACGCCGAAAAAAAGTGATGTCCGTCGACAAAGCGAACGTGCTGGAGTCATCCGAACTGTGGCGTCGTGTAGTCACCGACGTTCACAAGGATTACCGAGATGTAGAGTTGAGTCACATCTATGTCGACAATGCGGCGATGCAACTTGTGCGCAACCCGCGGCAGTTCGATGTGATGCTCTGCAACAATATATTTGGTGATATTCTGAGCGACGAAGCCGCGATGTTGACCGGGTCCATCGGTATGCTGCCGTCAGCCAGTATTGGTGCGCAAGTCGGACTGTTCGAGCCGATTCACGGCAGCGCGCCGGACATTGCAGGGAAGAATGTGGCAAATCCCATTGCGACGATTGCCTCGGCGGCGATGATGCTGTCTTATGGATTCAAGTTGGACAAGGAAGCCGCTGCCATCGAGCAAGCGATCATGAAGACCCTGGATCTCGGCTATCGGACGAAAGATATTCATAGTCCGGGTACTCGCCTGGTCAGCACGACAGAAATGGGCGAGGCCATCCTGCGAAATCTGAGTTAAGCGAGACTCTCGGTGCAGATGAAGATAGATCTCAAAACTCGATTGATCCAGACCGTTGCCGGTACCGGAGACTCAGGCTGGTCCGATGATGGAGCTGTGGCTTGTGCGGCTCGCCTGAATGAGCCGAAGAGTCTCACCCTCGACGCAGAGGGAAACCTCTTTATCGCTGACTCTGAGAACCACGTCGTTCGGAAGATCGATCGGAAGACCAACCGTATCAGGACGGTTGCGGGCCGCACTCAGGTGTGTGAAGCAGGAGCGAAACCCGTTTCGCCCGCTCCGGCAACTGAGGGAGTGGATAGCGATCCATTTGCCGAAAGCGGCAGCGTCAATTTGCACGCCGTTACCCAACAGACGGACCTGAGTGGGACCGTGCGTTACATTGCGACCGGTACAGCACCGGTCACACGATTCAGTGGTGATGATGGTCCTGCAGATCACGCACTGTTGAATTTTCCGACCGCGGTGGTGGTCGATCGGGCAGGGCATTGCTACATTGCGGACACGCTGAACCATCGGGTGCGGCGTGTGGATGCGGTGACCGGGGTGATCACGACAGTCGCAGGCCTGGGCCGGCCCCGGTGCTCTGGTGACGGAGGGTTGGCCGTGGAGGCCGGGTTGAACGAACCGGCTGCTTTAGCATTGAGCGAGGGAGGCATCCTTTATATTGCCGATCAGAACAACAACTGCGTGAGGGCGGTGGATTTGTCCACCGGAGTGATTTGTACGGTCGCAGGGACAGGAACGGCTGTGTATAATGGAGATGATGTGGCTGCGACAGAAACCGGTCTGGCCGGTCCCAGCGGATTGGCGCTGGCATCAGATGGCACGCTATTCATTGCCGATAGCTTCAATGGAAGGATTCGTGCTGTCGATCCTGTCACGGGTTTCATACGAACTGTGGTAGGGGATGGCGGTGAGTATCGGTACCAGGGGCCGGATGAACCACCCAGCAGCAGTCTTTCACGGCCATCGGGAATTGCGTTGGATGAAGAAGGGAATCTCTACGTAACTGATTCGGACAATCATCTGGTACGGCGATGGGACCGAATCACTGGGCGTATTGAGCGCATTGCCGGTGTGGGTGTGGCCGACTACGGGGGTGACGGGGGCGCGGCCCTCGAAGCTGCCTTGAGCTACCCATTTGGCATCGTGCTGGATCGCGCAGGGCATGTGCTTGTGGCCGATACGTTCAATCATCGCATTCGCGAGATCGCGCAGTAGGTAGGATCGAGGCTCATGGTGAAAAAACAATCTGGGTATGTCGTGGCGGTCGTCGGTGCCACCGGGGCAGTCGGCACCGAAATGATCGAGGTGCTCGAGGAGCGAAAGTTTCCCGTCGCACGCCTGGTGCCGCTCGCATCGACTCGGTCGGCTGGCGGTACGGTGACATTTGAAGGGAACGAGGTTCTCGTCGAGGTGTTGACGAAGGACTCGTTTGCGGGCGTGGATATCGCGCTTTTTTCTGCCGGTGCGGATCTCAGTCGAGAGTTTGCTCCGATCGCGGTGAAAGCCGGTGCGGTGGTGATCGATAATAGTGCCGCCTGGAGGATGGCTCCTGAGGTGCCGCTTGTGGTGCCGGAGGTGAACGCGCATGACATTCAACGGCACAAGGGTATCATCGCCAATCCGAATTGTTCTACGATTCAAATGGTCGTGGCGCTGAAACCCCTGCATGATGAGGCCAGGATCAAGCGGATTGTCGTCACGACCTTTCAATCGGTCTCTGGCACGGGGAAAGATGCCATGGATGAGCTGATGACGGAATGCCAAGATCTGCTGAGCTTCAAGTCGGCGAGTCCCAAGGTCTATCCCTATCAGATCGCCTTCAATTGCTTGCCTCAGATCGACGACTTTCTGCCGTCAGGGTACACGAAGGAAGAGATGAAGATGGTCCATGAGACGCGAAAGATCATGGGCGACCAGTCGATTCATGTGACGGCGACGACCGTGCGGGTCCCGGTGTATGTCGGACATTCGGAAGCCGTCAATATTGAGACGGAGCGGAAGTTATCGGCCAACGATGCCCGCGCCATTCTATCCACCGCGCCCGGCGTGCTGCTCTATGACGATCCGGCACACAAGATCTATCCCATGCCGTTGGAGGTGGCCGGGAAGGATGAGGTCTATGTCGGCCGCATTCGCGAAGATGAATCGATCGCCAACGGCCTCAATCTGTGGGTGGTAGCGGATAATTTGCGCAAAGGGGCCGCGCTCAATGCGGTACAAATCGCAGAACACTTAGTTCAAGGCTGATGGCTGAGTGGGGACATCTAGGCAAGGTCTTCATTGGAGTCGGACTATGTGTGGTGTTGGTCGGCCTGTTGCTGCTGATCGTAGACCGCGTTCCAGGAATCGGGAATCTCCTGGGATGGTTCGGCAAGCTTCCCGGCGACATCTCCATTCGTCGAGATAACTTCAGCTTCTCGTTTCCCATCGTGACCAGCCTGCTCCTCAGTGTTATCCTGAGTCTGATATTCTATTTAATAACATGGATCATTCGCCGATGAAGAAGCCGAAGAGTGGAATGTGTCTCGCCATCTTGGTGGGAGCATGCCTGCTCAGTCTGTCCCCACTGGCCGAGGCGGCCGAGTCGATCCGAGTTCTGCTGTCGGCTGAGGTGCTACGGCTCGATATTCGTGCAGATAGTCCGCTGTGGGTGACGGATGCAAAAGGCCGTAGTCAGACTCTGCGCGCGTCGGTCCAGGTAGTAGCGGCTGAAACAGGGTTTTTGGTGAACGGTGTCCGCATGCAGACGGATCAGTTGACGCTGCAGGGTAGAGAGCAAGGTTTCACACTGACCTTTCCACGGCCCGCTCGGAAGTCCAACGGGTCAGCTATTTCATCGGGCGACTCCAGCACAGAGATCTCAGTGAGCGGCCTCGTCCGTCTCGTGCGAAGAGGCAATGGGTTTTTAGTCATTAATCGAGTAGATGTGGAAGAATACGTCAAAGGGGTGGTTCCCGCCGAGGTCAGTTCAACCTGGCATCCGGAGATGTTGAAAGCACAGGCGGTCGCGGCCAGAACCTATGCGCTCTATCAGCAGATGTTGAGCGCTACGCGGGAGTACGACGTGGCGGCTACGGTGCAAGACCAGGTCTATCGCGGGAAGCAGGGGGTTGATGCCGGAATTCTGCGCGCGGTCGAAGAAACACGTGGGCTGGTCGTGACCTACCAGGATGCGCCGATCTACGCAGCGTTCTCATCGACGGCTGCCGGGCTGACGGAAGATGCCATGAATGTGTGGTCGAAAGAGTATCCCTATCTCAAGGGCGTGGAGTGCCCCTTTGACCTTATGTCGCCCTACTATCAATGGAGGTCCTCCTTCAAACTCGACACCCTTGAGCAGAATTTGCGGCAGCAGGGGTTTTCCGTTGGTACCATCGCAACGATGACGCCGTTGTCGTTTAGCCGTGGGGGGCGAGTCGCGAAGCTGCGTATTCTCCACTCTGGTGGAGAGTTGGTTCTTCGCGGAGAGGAGTTACGGAAAGCCGTCGGCTACACCATCATCCCCAGCACGCAGTTTGCCATCGAATCGATCGGCCGGGATGTGGTGCTTTCCGGCTTCGGCGCGGGCCACGCCGTCGGCATGTGCCAATGGGGCGCGAAGGAACTGGCTGAATTGGGCTATCCCTTTTCCACGATTCTTCAGTATTATTATCCAGGGACAGAATTACAGAATATGACGCTGACTAAAGCTCCAACCCCGCCGTCTTTCTGATGCAGCTCTCAGAGTTCGACTTTCCGTTTAATTCCTCGCTGATTGCCGCTCACCCAACCCTCCCGCGCGATCACGCCAGGCTGCTCGCTCTGCAGCGTGTTGACCGCTCGTTCGCCCATCACCGCGTCGACGAGTTGCCCGATCTTCTTCAGGCAGGCGATCTCCTCGTGGCCAACGACACAAAGGTATTGGCCGCGCGCGTGGCTGGATTGAAGCGCCCTTCCGGCGCGGAAGTGGAGATCCTCTTTGTGAAGGATCTTGGCGATGCGATCTGGGAAGTACTGATCAAGGGAACGTGTCGGCCGGGACAGATTATTGAGATGGGTCCAGAGGCTGTTGCTGTGGTGGTTGAGCGTGGCGCGACCAGAACGACGGTTCGTGTTGACAGTCCGATTCCGTTGTCTGAATGGCTGCGGCAACATGGTCGAATGCCACTTCCGCCCTACATGAAACGGGCGTCGACTGACCAGGATCGCGAATGGTACCAGACCCTGTTCGCGCAGCATGAGGGTGCAATTGCGGCGCCGACCGCCGGGCTCCATTTCACACCGAAGCTGCTGGCACGGCTGAAGCAGCGAGGGATCGGTCTTACAACCGTCACGCTCCATGTCGGCGTTGGGACCTTCAAACCGGTGACGGTTGATCAGATCGAAGACCATCGGATGGGCGCAGAATGGATCGAGGTCGGAGCAGAGGCGGTACGTGCCATTGAGCAGGTGCGAGCAACAGGGAAACGAATTGTCGCTGTCGGAACCACCGTCGTACGCGCACTCGAAACTGCAGCTTGCACGGACGGCCAGATCCGGCTCTATCGTGGAGAGACGGATCTGTTTATGACACCAGGGTTTCCGTTCAAGGTAGTCGATGCCCTCCTCACGAATTTTCACTTGCCACGTACCACGTTGCTGATGCTGGTCTCCGCATTGGCCGGGACCGAGTTTCTTCGCCAGGCCTATGCAGAGGCGGTTCGCGAGCGGTACCGTTTCTATAGTTATGGCGATGCGATGTTGATTCTCTGACAAGGTCTGAAAGTCGTCAAGTCTGAAAGTCCCGGCTCATGATCGTCTGAGACTGTAAGACTTGATGACGTTAGGACGTGGCGACTTTTGACGCGGGGTGCTAGAGCAACTCTCGGTTGATCTTGATGGGGATGGTTGTTTTGAGCGACTCAGTGTAGGCCATCAGCGCACGCTGTTGCTTTTGAAAGAGGACGTCCTGTACGGCTCGGTCTTTCCCTGCGGCGGCCTTTGCCGGGTCTGATTCCGTTTGCCGTAACGTAAGGGCTTGCGCCTCGGCAAGCTCGGCAGGGGTAAGGGCCACGGCGTCGCGGATGATCATCTTGGCTTTATTGCTCAGTACTTCTTTCGCTTCCATCGCTTCGAATATCGCGGGTGTCAGATGATTCGCTGCCAGGAGTCGTTGGTAGACATCCGGATCGAATGTGCCGTTCTTTTGAAAATCCGGGATCTGCATGATGACTTCACGCAGATCGTCGTTCGCGACGGTGAGGCCCATGTTCTTTGCCGCGATGAGCCAGGTCCGATTATCGACGAGTTGATCCACGACTAATTGCTTGATCGTTTCGTCTTTGAATTCTCCGGGGACTTTGTCTTTATAGAATCGATAGGTGTTCTCATAGGCGCGTCGGAATTCATCGCGGGACACGGTGAGATCTCCGACTGAGGCGACGACGGTGCCGGGTTGTTCGCCGAACCCCCACCAGCCCATGGTGATGACGAAGGCGAGGGCGATAATCCCCATGACGGATTTGAGGAGCCACGGGTAGTTGTGCGACGATTCACGTATCAGTTTGAGCATGACACATCCTCGGAAAGTTCGTATGGACGAATTCTACTCAGGGATCTAGGTAAAGGCAAGAGACGTCCGCTCCTTCAAGCAAGCTGCAATCTCACGATCGAGGAGAGTCGTCTATCGTGACGTCGAGATAGAGATCGCCCGCAATGCCTACTATGCAGTAGAATAGTCTTTGTTTGTGCTAGGTAGTCCGATTTGTTATACTTTGCCACTAATTGTAAGGAGATCCCTTGGCGGAGGAGGTCAGAGGGGTTCATTCAATCGGAGCCGGGATTTATCCCAAGGCGCAGGTTCTGAACCGTGGTATCGCCAAGCTGATCGATCTGCTCATCGTCGCGGCAGCTGGTCAAATGTTCATGCCGGTAGGTTTTCTTGGCGGATTGGCGTATATACTGATCGCTGATGGGTTTGCCGGCGGGCGCAGCATCGGTAAACGGTTAATCGGCCTTCAGACGGTGCTTCCAGATCGGCGCGAGGCAGCAGGGTTTCGGGAATCCATTATCCGTAATCTGCCTTTTGCGGTCGCGCTATTGGCCTTCGCCGTTCCGTATGTGGGTCCGTATGTGGGATGGCTTGTATTGATAGTCATCATTGCGTTCGAAGCGGTATTGATTATCGGGAACGAACAGGGTCGGCGTCTTGGTGATGAAGTGGCTGGTACCCAGGTGTTGGACGTTGGGCGCCTGGCGTCGCCTGACTGAGTGAGCTGTCGGAGTTTGAGGGGAGGGGAGAGCAATCGTGGGCTTTGGGAGTGATATCTTTGGATGGTTCTCGAATGACCTAGCCATTGACCTAGGGACGGCGTCGACCCTCGTGTATGTGCATGGGAAAGGGATCGTGCTCAACGAACCCTCGGTTGTGGCGGTTGAGAAAAAGACCGAACGAGTGCTCGCAGTTGGTACGGAAGCGAAGAGAATGTTGGGCCGCACGCCGGGCAACATTATTGCGGTACGGCCCATGAAAGAAGGCGTGATTGCCGATTTCGAAATGGCGGAGCAGATGTTAAAGCGGTTCATTCAGAAAGCGCACAACCGCAGCGCATTCGTGCGTCCGCGCATCATCATTGGTGTGCCGTCGCGCATTACGCAAGTGGAGCAGCGAGCAGTCCGAGACTCGGCCGAATTGGCCGGCGCCCGAGAAGTGTATCTGATCGAAGAACCAGTGGCCGCAGCCATTGGCGCCGGTCTTCCGATCACCGAACCCTCTGGCAACATGGTGGTCGATATCGGCGGCGGCACGACCGATATCGCGGTCATTTCGCTCGGCGGAATTGTCTATAGCGAGTCCGTCAAGGTCGCGGGTGATCGCATGGACGATGCGATTATGAATTACATCAAGAAGAAGTATAACCTCCTCATCGGTGAACATATGGCGGAGCGGATCAAGTTCGAAATCGGATCCGCTTATCCCTTTGAGGAACGCAAGACTATGATGATCAAGGGGCGCGACTTGATTTCCGGCATTCCCCGCACGTTGGTGGTGGATGACGCGGAAGTCCGGGAGGCGCTGCAGGAACCGATCGGCACAATCGTCAACGCGATTAAAGTGGCACTGGAGAATACCCCGCCTGAGTTGGCGGGCGACATTATCGATCGTGGCATCGTACTCACGGGCGGGGGCTCTTTGTTGAAGGGCATGGATACGCGCTTTCGTGAGGAGACGAATCTGCCGATCATCACCGTGGATGATCCCCTGACTTCCGTCGTTTTGGGGGTCGGGAAAATCCTCGATGAGTTGGATCTGCTCGCCAAAGTGTCGGTGATGTCCCAGGCCAATACCTACCGATAAGGTTCCATCCCGAATTCCCTTTATGTGGATGGCTCACTCTAGTTCTCCCTACGGTGCCAGACGTGTTGCGCTTGTCTGCTTTGCCCTCCTGCTGGTGGCTCTTTTTCTGTTTCCCGGTCAAATCCAAGGACTCTTGCAGTATCTGGGTGGGCCGGTCGGATACGCTGTGAGTATTCCCCTCGAAGCCATTGCGTCCATCGATGCCGGCATTGCCAATCGTTGGGGGCGGTACGTGGTGTTGCAAGGGGTACAGGAAGAGAACCAACAACTGCGGAAAGAAAATGAGTGGCTGCGCGGGCAACATAGTCAGTTGCGCGAATCAGCTGTCGCAACAGAACGATTGACGGCCTTGCTGCATTTTAAGGAGCAGGCGCTTCCTACGATGATAGCCGCGCAAGTCATCGGTCGTGATGCCACAAATCGGTATCGTGCCATTATTCTCAATAAGGGCGAGAGCGATGGGATCAAGCCGGACATGGGAGTGGTCACGCCGGCGGGTGTCGTCGGGCGCGTTGTGAAAACGACAGGGGCATCCTCGGTAGTGCTCTTGGTGACTGATCCGAACAACGCCATCGCGGGTCTCATTCAGCGGACGAGAGATGAAGGGATTGTGCAAGGGACTCAGCAAGGGTTGGCCCAGCTGAAGTATATTCCGTTGTTGTCGACGCTCCGAGACGGTGATCGGGTCGTGACATCGGGCCTTATCGGAGATTTCCCTCGCGGGCTCGTGATTGGTACGATCACGAGCATCGATAAACAGGAGGGCGCCCTCTTCCAGTCCGCAGAGCTCATACCGGAAGTCGATGTCGGTCGTGTGGAGGAAGTGTTGGTGATTCAGACGTCGTATGGACAGTCCACGAAGGCTGGGGCGGGAGTGGATCTGATCGAGAAGTCAGCACCATGAAATTCCTCCTCTATCTCATTCTCGTGCTGTTGCTCGTCCCCTTGCAGACGACGCTGCTGCCACATCTGAGCGTATGGAATATCAAGCCGGATTTGGGGCTTGTGGCCGCCGCACTCGTCGGGCTTTTTGCCGCTGAACTCGAAGGCCTTCTTGTGGGACTCGCGATCGGATGGGTCCTGAGTCTGTTCTCAGCCGGCGAACTTTGGCTGAGTCTTCTCACGAACGGGGGCGTTGGTCTCTTGGCAGGATTTCTGGGGCGGCAAGTGTCGCAGGTGACGGCGATTTCACTGGGTGCAGGGTTGCTGCTGGTATCGTTGGCGAGCGGGCTGCTTGCCGCGATGAGTTTCAAGGGTTTCGATGGGTCTCAGATGTGGTGGATGGTCCAGTCCATTGTCTTTCCGCAGGCATGTTTCGACGGGGTGATGGGGGCGGGGTTCTATTGGCTCCTCTCTCGACGATTTGATCTCAACCGCCTGAGGACTGAATAGCCGCTCTGTGATGGGCGTGGTGGAATGTTGATTGTGACGCATGGCAACAATTGGTCTGCACGATTCTGAACTTGGGGAACTCCAACGCCGGCTGATCATCCTCCGCGTCGGCTTGTTGCTCGTCGTGGCGTTACTGGGGCTGCAGCTCTGGAACTTGCAGATTCGTGAGGGCCCCTACTACCGCGATCTCTCGGAGAACAATCGGACGCGTTCTGTCATCATGGAGCCGGCTCGGGGGCTCATCTATGATCGCAACGGGGTGTTATTGGCGAATAATGTCCCCAGCTTCACGCTCTATGTTTCGCTCGAAGACGTCAAAGATCGCGACCTGCTCATCAATCAGCTCAGCAATCTCCTGGGGCTAGACGAGGCGCTCGTGAGGAAAAAGCTCATGGCTCGCGGCAGCAAACAGCTACCGCGTAAGGTGAAGGATCGCTTAACCCTTCGAGAAGCGACGTTGATCGAATCACACCGGCTGGATTTGTCCGGGGTGATGGTGCAAGTTGAATCGCAACGGAACTACCCTGGCGGAGTGACAGCCTCACATCTATTGGGTTATGTCGGAGAAGTGTCGCCCGAACAGTTAGAGAAACCTGAATTTGCCGACCTGCACCAGGGCAGCATTGTCGGGCAATATGGCGTGGAGAAATTTTTTGACCGCCTCATGCGCGGTCAGGCCGGACAGAAAAGCATCGAAGTCGATGCGGTAGGTCATGAGAAACGAACTGTGGTTGTGGAGCAGCCCCATGCGGGGGACAATTTGTATCTCACGATCGATACACGGCTGCAAAAAGTGGCCGAAAATTTGTTGGGAGAGGAAACAGGCGCGATCGTCGCGCTTGATCCGCGGACAGGCGACGTGCTGGCTATGGCCAGCCGTCCTGGTTTTGATCCGAACATCCTCTCGCGGGAGCTTACACCGAAACAATGGGCCGAGATCGTGCAAGACGAGGGGCGCCCCTTGAACAATCGAGCCTCGCAAGGGCAATACCCGCCTGGGTCGGTCTTCAAAGTGATGATGGCTGCCGCAGCGTTGGAAACCAAGACCGTGACGCCGTCGACCTCTATCTACTGCAATGGAGGGTATCAGTTCGGCCGCCGCCTGTATCACGATTGGAAAGCTGGGGGGCATGGCTCGGTGGATCTCCGGCGCGCCCTCGTGCAATCGTGCGACGTCTATTTCTATACCGTTGGGCAGCGGATGGGGATCGAGACGATGGCCTCCTTTGCCCATCAGTTTGGGTTGGGAGAGGAGACGGGGATTGAGCTGCCGTCTGAAAGGGTTGGGATCGTACCTTCCGAGGCTTGGAAAAAGAAGGCCAAGAATGAAGCCTGGCTGCCGGGCGAAACGATTTCGGCATCGATCGGACAAGGCTACGTGAATGTGACCCCGCTGCAGATGGCGAGCTTGATTGGCACCGTCGCAAATGACGGCGTTATGTTCCGTCCACGATTGGTCCAGGCTGTGATGGATCGAGCAACTGGAGAACTGCAACAACGGTCTGCGGTTCCCAAGCGCACGTTGAATCTGAGGCCTGGAGTCTTACCGGTGATTAAAGAGGCGTTGGCGGGGGTGGTCAAGGAGGGGACAGGTACGCGGGCGCAGTCGGCGCTGGTGACAATCGCCGGGAAAACCGGTACGGCCCAGATGACGGCATTGCGCACCGGTCCGGAGAAAGATATTCCGAAGAAGTTCCGCGATCATGCCTGGTTTGTCGCATTCGCTCCGGTTGATGCGCCCACCATCGCCGTAGCAGTATTGGGAGAACATATGGGCCACGGGGGTTCTGCCTCGGCGCCTCTCGCCAAAGAGCTGATCGAGACCTATGTGAAATTGAATCTTCCCGCTCCTTCCGGCGTGAAGGATGGTGCCGTCGCGAAGGTAGGGAATGCCGGAGGACAGGGAACGAGATGATCGATCGGGTGTTCATGAGCCGGGGCTTCGACAATTTCGATTTCCGTTTTATCGGACTGATCTTTGCCATCCTGGGGATCGGCGTCCTGTCGATTTATAGCGTGACGCATGACCAAGGGGTTGCCTACCCGTTTTATGCCAAACAGATCGTGTGGATTCTGCTTGGCACGGTCGCGTTTCTCGTTATGTGGCTTTCGGACTATCATCGGATCGCGCGGTTAGCGTATCCTGCCTATGCGATTATCTTAATCTTGCTGGCCGTCGTGCTGTTTGAGGGCAAGAGCAGCCGAGGGGCGCAACGATGGATTCCGATGGGGCCATTTGCGTTCCAGCCGTCGGAATTCGCAAAGCTGATCCTCATTTTAACCTTGGCGCACTACTACTCGCAGGCGCCGAGGATAGGCTGGCTCCAACGAGTGGTGCTCCCAGGGCTGTTGGTGCTGCCAGGGCTGCTTCTGATCCTGAAGCAGCCCGATCTCGGGAGTGGATTGAGCTTCTTGGCAGTCTATGCCGCGATGTTGCTAATGGTGGGCATGCGGTCGAAGGCGTTGGGTGTCATCCTCCTGTTTTCGTTGATGCTGTTTCCCTTCGCCTGGGAGATGATGTGGGGGTCATTGCATGATTATCAACGGCAGCGCATTATGACGTTTGTCGACCCAGTCTACGACCCTGGGGGCAAGGGATATCATGCTCTCCAATCGCGGATTGCCATCGGAGCGGGGGAGTTGACGGGGAAGGGGCTCTACGGAGGGACGCAAAGCCAGTTGAAGTTTTTGCCTGAGGGGCATACCGACTTTGTCTTTTCGGTGTTTGCAGAGGAATGGGGATTTCTCGGAGTGCTGGTTCTCTTGCTGTTGTTTGTCGGATTGATCTGGCTGTCGTTAGAAATTGTGGCGCGCGCGAAGGATCAGCTTGGAGCGTTGCTGGCGGTCGGCATCCTCTGCATGTTGTCTTTTTGCGTCGTGATCAATATCGGCATGACGGCGGGTATGTTCCCCATCGTGGGAATTCCCCTCCCCCTCATGAGTTACGGCGGGAGTGCGACGATTATGACGATGGCATCGCTGGGTCTGCTGTTGAACGTCAAACGCCGTCGATTAAGTTTCTTTTAACGAGTAGGGTTATCGTACGGTCTCGAATGAATCGGGATCGAGGCACGAGGTTAGAATTAGGGTACGAACCGTCTGATTGACGAGTTGTAGAGTGGAGGCCGAAACCTGGGGATTCCCCGCGTTCGTCCTGCACGTCGGTGTGACGGTTCTACTGAATGGAAGGAGTGGGTATGGGAGTAGAAATTGCGATTACAGTCGCACGCGAGGAAACTCGTGTCGCGGTGTTGGACGGTGGAGTCGTCACAGACCTCTTCGGAGATCGTGCAAAACACAAGGACTTTGTCGGGAACATTTATAAAGGAAAAGTGGCGAAAGTGTTGCCTGGTATGCAGGCGGCATTTGTGGATATCGGCCTCGCGAAGGCGGCCTTCATGCATGTGTCTGATTTGTCGTTGGACTCCGAGCCTGGAGACACGCTTGTCGATGCAGATGAGGACGACAAGGATGCCGATAAAGATGGGGATATGCTGGGCCCCCGACGCCAAAGCTCCAAGCCGATCGAGCAGTTGCTGAGTGAGGGGCAGGAGCTGATGGTGCAGATTTCCAAAGGGCCTATCGGCACGAAAGGCTCGCGGGTCACGACCTATGTGTCACTCCCTGGTCGGTATCTCGTGTTCATGCCCAATGTAGAACATATCGGTGTGTCCCGCCGCATTGCCCGAGACGAGGAACGGGCTCGACTCAAGGACATTATGAAGCGGGTGCGGCAACCGGGCTGCGGGTACATTGTCCGCACGGTGAGCGAAGGGGTCAAAGAAGACGAGCTGCGATCCGACGTCGACTTTTTGCACGTCCTCTGGCAGGACATCCTGGCGAAACGTGAACAGAAGGGGGCGCCGGCATTGCTCCACGCCGACCTGAGCCTGAGTTTTCGCGTTGTGCGCGATCTCTTCGGGAAGAAAGTCGATCGGTTATGGATCGATTCGCGTGAGGAATATCAGGCGGTGCGGGACTTCGTGCAGCGATTCTCGCCGGAGCAAACGGCACGCATTCATTTGTACGACAAAGATGAAAGTCTTTTCGATCATCTGGGAGTGGAGCAGGAGATGGCGCGGGCTCTCAGCCGCAAAGTCTGGCTCAAGTCCGGCGGGCATCTCGTGATCGATCATACGGAGGCGATGACCGTCATCGATGTCAACACCGGACGGTTCGTGGGGAAGCGCGATCAGGAGGAGACCATTCTCCGGAACAATCTTGAGGCGGCGAAAGAAGTGGCCTATCAGATGAAGCTGCGTGGGATCGGCGGCATCATCATCGTTGACTTTATCGACATGGAGCGAGAGAAGAATCGAGACAAAGTGTATCACGCGTTGCTCGATGCGATGTCGACCGACAAGGCCCGCACGAGAGTGTCCAGAATCTCTGATTTGGGGCTGATCGAGATTTCGCGTGAACGGGTGAGGGAGGACCTTCTGCGTTCGCTGTCCGAGCCCTGCCACTATTGCGAAGGACGGGGCTATACGAAGTCTCCGACCACGGTGGCCTATGAGATATTTCGCGATGTCCGCCGGATCGGCAGTAGTCCTGAGATGCAGCGGATCGTCATCGGCGCCCACCCCTCGGTCGTCGGACTGCTGCAAGATGAAGAGCGGCAAGGTCTGGAGGCTGTGGAGCGCGAGTGTGCCGCGAAAATCATTGTTATGCCAGACGAGCAGTTGCATTTGGAGCAGTACGATCTAGCAGTGCTCTAACCCGCATGATTCATGAGCGCTTCTGCTGCAATCGCGAATGTTCGGGCGAGAGGCACGGGGCCAGAGGCTAGGGGTGACCAGAAGGACGGTCTTTCCTCTCCCCTCGTGCCCCTTGCCACTCGGCTGGCTTCTCTGCGCTTTCGCGACGAACCGTCATGAATCATGCGGGTTAAAGATTGTGGTTCCCGTGTGATGAGCCCTATGCAGCCCTTCAGCCAGCCTGTAGGTGTGGATTCCTCTGCTGAGGTCGCGGGTCCTCCATCCGGTCAGCCCATGACAAGATCAGTATTAGAGTCTTGGCTCCGCCTGCGGGCGATCGATGGAGTGGGAGACATGACGGTGCTTCGGTTAGTGCATGCCTGGCACTCTCCCGATGCCGTTCTGCATGCTTCCCGTGATGAGTTGATCCAAAGGGGATGCAGTTCGCAGTTGGCGGATGCGATACGATGCGGGCCTGATCGTTCCGCCTGCCGGAGCATCGAACGAGAACTGAAGGCGATCGAGCGTGAGCGCGTTGAAGTCCGTAGCCTCTTGGATCCTGTGTATCCCTCGCGGCTGAAGATGATTGCGGACCCTCCGCCGCTCCTGTACATCACAGGCACATTGACTGAGCAGGATGAACTGGCGGTGGCCATCGTGGGCGCCAGGCGTGCAACGCCAGCCGGACGTGCCATGACCGAAGAGTTGAGCCACGACTTGGCGGAAGCAGGCATGACGGTGGTGAGCGGACTTGCGCGCGGGATTGATGCGGCGGCCCATCGAGGCGCGCTCGCCGCGCAGGGGCGCACCATTGCGGTGCTGGGCTGCGGGATCGATCGGACCTATCCACCGGAACATGAGCGGTTACGCCGACAGATTGAGGAGCGGGGGGCGATTGTATCCGAGGTGCCGATGGGTGCGCCGCCCCACAGCCATCACTTTCCTCGACGGAATCGCATCATCAGTGGATTGTCCCTGGGCGTCATTGTGACAGAGGCGGCCATCAATAGTGGTTCGTTGATTACCGCAAGGCTGGCCGCTGAGCAGGGTCGAGAGGTCTTTGCGGTTCCTGGCTTTGTGAAAGAAGATACCAGCCGTGGGACGAACGCCTTGCTCAAGGAGGGTGCGGCCTTAATCGAACGTGCACAGGATATCATTGACGCGATCCTGCCGCAGCTGGAACCGGCGCTTCGTCTGCGGCTGCAGCCTTCTGGCGAGAAGCGCGAACAACGCGATCATTTAGGTAACGAGGAACAGCTGGTGTATGATGCCCTGTCATATGGCCCGCGCACAGTGGATGACGTGATTGTCGCCACAGGGTTGTCGGTACCCACCGTGATGGCGTCGCTCTTGTCCATGGAGCTTCGACAGCGGGTCAGGCAGCTTCCGGGACAGCGGTATCTTCGAACATAATCGTCGAACAGTTGCACAGATTTGTATTATTTGATACGGATGAGTGGGCAATCCTTCTAGCGAACCGGAGTTTTCATGGCTAAGGCACTGATTATTGTCGAGTCCCCGACGAAAGCACGCACGATCACCAAGTATCTGGGGCGTGGCTATACCGTCATGGCTTCAGTCGGCCATATTAAGGATCTTCCCACCAGCAAGCTCGGTGTTGACCTTGAGCACGATTTCGAGCCGCAGTATGTGACGATTAAAGGGAAATCAAAGGTGTTGGCGGAGATAAAGAAGAAGGCGGAATCGGTCGACAAGGTGTTTCTTGCGCCGGACCCTGACCGAGAAGGCGAAGCCATCGCGTGGCACCTTGAGCAGGAACTGCTCGGCAAACCAAAATCCAAGTCCAAGAAAAAGACCGAAGGCAAAGTGTTTCGGGTGCTCTTCAATGAAATCACGGAATCCGCCATCAAGCGCGCGCTGCAGTCGCCGGGGCAGGTCGATATGAAGTTGGTGAATGCACAGCAGGCCCGCCGTGTGCTTGACCGGATTGTGGGTTACCAAGGCAGTCAGCTGCTGTGGACCAAGGTGCGCCGCGGGCTCAGCATGGGCCGGGTTCAGTCCGTGGCGATGCGGCTGATTTGCGAACGTGAACAGGAACGAGAAGCCTTTCGCGCTGAGGAATACTGGTCGATTGCGGTGATGTTAGCTGGGACCAACCCCCCTCCATTCGAAGCCAAGCTGCATAGCATCAATGGGCAGGACGCGTCGCTTGCGACAGAGGCCGATGCCCAGCGTATCGTCTCGGCTATTCAAGGGAAAGAGTTTGCCGTTGACTCGATCGAACGAAAAGAAAAGAAACGAAATCCGGTCGCGCCCTTCATCACCAGCCGGCTCCAACAGGAGGCCGCGCGCAAGCTGCATTTCTCATC
>Ga0209515_10000168_pt1 | contig 124996 bp, 154 predicted proteins | sample Subgroupgradi54m_FD_187454 | JGI IMG/M metagenome (GOLD analysis project Ga0209515, IMG submission 187454) | Subsurface groundwater microbial communities from S. Glens Falls, New York, USA - GMW60B uncontaminated upgradient, 5.4 m (SPAdes)... ... | reverse complement strand
TTGTGAGGATTAAAAGCCAAACAAAAAGTATACCGCCTAAAACAAGATAAAGATTGGGTACCATATATATCCATCTATATTAGCCTCTTGACAGCCTGCGTGTCAATAGTGTAATCTAGGCTCTATCTCAATGAGGAAAACGAGAAGACAAAAAATAACCGCAGATCTTCATCGCCAACTCTACTCCCTGAGGAGTCAGAAAGTTTCCTCTTTTGAGGAACAGACTACCTCAAAAATAGAAGATAAAACAGAAAAAACTTATCCTGCTGTTCTAATAGAACCCCAAAAATATAGTTATTTAATTAAAGATATTTCCAAAACCGGTATTGTTACAAGTGTGATACTTATTTCCCAATTGATTTTTTTCTTTTTACTTAAAAACCATTTGTTAATAATCCCAGGAATAGGTTATTGAAAGGAGGTGAATTATCAATGGCATCAATGTATTGTGTAAAATGCAGAGCAAAAAGAGATGATCCAAATGCTCAAAAAGTTACCATGAAAAATGGAAAGCCGGCTCTCAAAGGCAAATGCCCGGTCTGTGGTACAGGAATGTACAGGATCGGAGGCTAAATTTCTTGAAGACCTATCGATAGGAATTATTTTAATCTTCAAGAACAATAGAAAACCCCTTGATTCTTCTAGGGGTTTTTCTATATCTAATGTTAATCTTAAGTCTTTTTTACAAAACCGATGTTTCGCTTAAGCATTTGAAGAGCTGGTTTATGAAGCTTTTCTTGCGATGTTGACCAAGTAAGATTCTCAAGCACCACTGGTTTTATGCATACGTCAAATAGATCATAGGCTGTAGCAAGCACACAACAATCAGTATCAAAGCCACATAAATCAACCCCTGAGGTAACATGCTCCCTTAAGCCATTTTTTATTTCGGACACTTTATAAGCAGAAAGGATGTTTTTATAAAATAGGTTCTTATTATTTGTAAATTCTTTTATCTCATCGCATATATCCGTTGCCGGAGAATCTGTGCAGTCTCTCCATTCGGAAATTTGCCATAATGGAGAAGCGGGATCATTTTTGAATATTGTAAAGTATATAATTTCGTACTGACCTGCTTTTTTCTCAAGAAACTTTTGTATCTTTTTAACAATAGGCTTTGTTTCTTCATTAAGAAAAAATTTTTGCACATCAATAACTATAAGTGCTTTATTCATATTTGAATTATACACCTAACAATATTTTTATTGCTTATAATGTACGAGTTTGTAGACCCTGACGACAGAGATACTCCATTCACCAGCAATTTCTGCTCTGCCAAAACCCGCAATTTCCCAAAGAGAATTACCTAAGGGAAGACATGGATTTTGCTCGCATACTACCAACAATTGATCGGTAACACTTTTTCTCTTTGGATCATTTTGGGCATTCTCGATTGTAACAGGAGGATGGTTTTCTATGACAAAAAAATATCTGTAAGCATGATCTGAATTTCCTCCCGTTATAAGAGCAAAATTAAACGGCTTATTATCTGTTTTGCCTAGAACAAACTCAGAAATTTTTTTAACTTGGTCAAGCTGTCTATTTGGTGCGTACCTAAACGGGACTCCGCTTAAATTAATTGCAATTAGTGATAAAAAAGCAGCAATTGATATAACTTTTAGAAAAGCGTTTTTTCTTAAGATAAAATCTAGAGTATTTCCAACTAATATAAACGGCAAAGGAAACATAAAGCTAAAATAATAATCGTAAATCGGTTTTTTGTAAAACCCGAAGAGTAAAATCCCAAAGACGAGCCACATCATCAAAAGATTGAGTTTCAAAAAATCAGGAAATCTAGTTTTAAAAAGTTCTTTTGTCTTTGAAATTATTTTTTTATATTGAAAAACCAGAACTAAAAAACTGATAATGCCAAGAATAATCGATAGGCAATACCAAATATAGACGCTTGAGTGTTGATAATTTGCGATTTGCTCAGTCGGAGGAAAATTAGTTACAAGCCTCGCAAATAATCTAAAAAATACATTTGAGATATTTCCAAAAAAATTATTGCCTAAGCCGGTGTCTCCTGATTGAGAAATAAAATGTATTATACCCTTTAAATTTTGGAATCTATGTCTTGCCTCAAACGCTAAAAAAGGAGACAAGCCGATAATTAAACCAAAAAATACACATAGATAGCTTTTTATTAAAATTGAAATATCTCTTGAAGGCTCAAAAAAATATCTAATTATAAAAATTGAAAAGATATAAACTGCTATTATAAATCCCAAAAAGAATGCGAGATAGTGAAGCTGCATCGATATACCAAGAAATACTCCGCCTAGAATAAGTAGTTTTGTATTATTTTTTATTAAAGCTCTATAAATAACATAAAGGGTCAAGAGAGAAAAAAAGGGAAAGATATTTGGATTCCATGATGATCTTGAGTAAGCGATTACAATAGGTGATATTGAATATAAAAGTGCAGATATCAAACCGACGCGAGAATTAAATATTTCCTTGGCGAATTTATAGACAAGCCAGACTGTAGCAATACCAAAAAGAGCAACCATAATTGCCGGACCAACCGGGTTATAATTGAATATGAGTAAAAAGGGCGCCATAAAATAATAATAAATAGGACCTAAAAAGAATCCGCCGACAGATGCTGTAGGACCAAGAAGAGTTAATTTTCCGTGTAAAATATTATAGACCACTAAAACATCTCTTCCTTCATCTCCTAGAAATGTCATGTAATCCTGTATTCTATATATTCTTAAAAATGCCGCAAATGCTAAGATTAACCAAATTAGAATGTTTTGGCTAAAAAATAAATACCTTAGACTTGAAAAACGAAGCTTCATTTTTGAGGCTTTTTACGCCAAATGAATTTGTTGTAGACTGTGAAGTTATAAATCATTAATACTGCAGTTCCGACTATATAATATACGAATGGGAGAATACCTTCTCTTCCAAATAATATTTGTCCAAGCTGAATTATGCCGGACTGAATAATGATAACTCCGATATTTGAAGTAGCAAAAAATCCTAACATTTTTATAAAATATTGCTCAAGACCTTCTGTTTTTCTTTCTTTAAAAGTCCAGAGATTATTCAGATTGTAATTTGAGAAAATTGCAAGTTGTGCAGATAATAAACTTGCAAGTCCCAAAAGAAGAGTCGTATTATGCACCAGAAACCAATATATTATCGTCTGAATAATAAATCCAGTTCCTCCAACAATCAGGAACTTACCAAATTTTCCAAAAAATATTTCTCGAATACGAGTAAAAATTACAAATTTAAACACTTCGATAATATAACCAATAGGAGCAATCTTAGATCTTCCTAAAGTTCTGTCTGAAAAATGGAATGGAACCTCTCCAATCTTAAATCCGTCCCTGATCGCTTTATGTAAAAACGATATTTGAAAGATATACCCTTTATAATTTGTCAGCTCTTCTCTCTCTTTTAGAAACACCTCTTTCTTAAGTGCCCTGAAACCTCCAGTCCAATCATGGACTGAAAACTTCATGAATACAGTTCTTACAAAAAGATTCGCAACAATTGAAAATAATTTTCTAAGGAAAGGCCAGTTCTTAGGAACTGATCCTCCATCGCTATATCTATTTCCAATTACCATATCGCACCCTTCGTCTATTTTTTGAAGAAACTGCGGAATTTTTTCAGGGTCATGCTGAAGATCCGCATCCATTTCAAACATTACATCTGCGCCCATCTTATCAACCGCATAGGTCATTGCTCTTATATAGGCAGCTCCCAATCCATGCTTTTCTCCCGAACTAATATTAATATTCTTCCATTTCTGTGTAAGCTTTCTTACCTCATCTGCTGTGCCATCCGGAGAATTATCATCGGCCACCAGAATATTCATGTCGCGATTTTTTATTTTAGGGAAAATATCGTTCTCAAGAATAGAAATTAATTTATCAATATTTCCTTTTTCATTATAAGTAGGGGTAATTATGACAACTTTCATTTATAGACCTCTAAAGTATTCTATTGTTTTCTCAAGACCCTGGTCAATGGCTACTTTTGGCTTCCAATCAATAAGCTTTATAGCTTTATCTATATCCGGTTTTCTGACTTTTGGATCGTCTTCGGGTAAAAGTTCAAAAGTTGTTTTTGAAGAAGAATTTGTCATGTTCTTTATGACATTTGCAAGATCCAATATTGTTTTTTCATTTGGATTTCCCAGATTTAGCACTTTACCTTTTGTTTTATCAGAAACAATTGCCCTAATTAAGCCTTCTACTAAGTCATCTATATAACATATACTTCTTGTTTGGCTCCCGTCTCCATAAATTGTTAAAGGTTTGTTTGAAATTGCCTGATTTATAAAGTTTGATACCACTCTTCCATCATCTGCTCTCATCCTCGGTCCATAAGTATTAAATATTCTTATTATTCGATTATCCAAATTGAATTTTCTAAAATAAGCCATTGTAATTGATTCTCCGAAACGTTTTCCCTCATCATATACGGAACGTATCCCAACAGGATTTACATTTCCAAAATACTCTTCTTTTTGCGGAGAAACCTGAGGGTCTCCGTAGATCTCCGAAGATGAGGCGTAAAGAAATTTAGAATTAAATTTCCTAGCACTTTCCAAAAGATTATAAGTACCTAGTGAGTTAACAAGAAGAGTTTCTATTGGAAAATTTGTGTAACTTCTTGGGCTTTTTTTATTTGGAGAGGCTGGAGAAGCAAGGTGAAAAATATAATCTATTTTAGGCAGTTTTGTATTTTGAAAAGAGGAGATTGTAATATCTAAATTTAGAAAACTAAAATTTTTATTTTTAGAAAAATCATCTATGTTTTCTTGACTTCCGGTTATTAAATTATCTATGCAGATTACTCTATAATTCTCATCAAGCAGTCTTTCGCAAAGATTTGAACCTATAAATCCTGCTCCTCCTGCAACGAGTACTGTCTGCATAAATTATTTTGTTTTCTTTTCTCTCTTAATGTCTGCCTCAACCATCATTTCCACCAATTGCTTAAAATTTGTCTTTGGCCTCCAGCCCAATATTCTCTTTGCCTTACTCGCATCTCCAACCAAATAATCGACTTCTGCCGGTCGCATATGAGCCTCCATATTTGAGGTGACATACTTTTGCCAATCCCTAATTCCGACATAATTAAATGCAGATTCTACGAATTCTTCAACGCTATGATTTTCTCCTGATGCTATAACGTAATCATCTGGATTTTTTTGCTGAAGCATAAGCCAAATTGCCTCAACATAATCTCCTGCATACCCCCAATCTCTTTTTGGCTCAAGAGAGCCAAGCTCTATTTTTTTTTGTTTTCCAAGGCTAATTCTTGCAACCGCATAGCTTATTTTACGTGTCACAAACTCAAGTCCTCTTCTTGGGGACTCGTGATTGAAGAGAATACCGGAACATGCAAAAATTCCGTAACTTTCTCTATAGTTTACGGTAATATAGTGCCCATAAACTTTGGCAACTCCGTAAGGGCTTCTTGGATAAAACCTAGTTGTCTCTTTTTGCGGTGTTTCTGTCACTTTACCAAACATTTCAGATGATGATGCTTGATAAAATTTAATTTTTGGATTTACCGTTCTTATCGCCTCTAATACCCTTGTAACTCCTAAAGCGGTAAACTCACCGGTTAAGACCGGCTGATTCCAAGAAGTCTTAACATAAGATTGAGCTGCCAAGTTATAAACTTCATCAGGTTGTGTTTCTAGAAGTGCGGATGCCAAAGAGCTCTGATCTAAAAGATCGCCTTGGACAAGTTCAATTTTATCTTCGATTTCTTTTATCCTTTCAAAATTTATAGTACTGGTTCTTCTGGTCAATCCGTATACCTTGTATCCCTTTTTAAGCAGGAACTCCGCAAGATAGGATCCATCCTGTCCGGTTATTCCGGTTATTAGCGCTTTTTTTGCCATAGCTTAGATTTTAAATTATATCTCTCCAATAGTCTAGGGTATCTTTTAAGGTTTTATCTATGGGTATTTCCGGCTTCCAGCCGGTAAGATTCGTAAATTTACTACTATCGCAGAGAAGATCCGGATTATCGCTTGGTCGAAGCAACGACTCATCCACTCTTACTTTTATTTTAGTTTTTGATAAGGATAGCATTTTATCAAGAATCTCAGAAATCATATAAGACTTACCGGAGCCAATATTATAGACTTCTCCGTCTCCACCTTTTTCAATTGCAAGAAAATATGCCTTAACCATATCCCTAACGTCCGTGAAATCTCTTTTACTGTCTAAATTCCCCACAGAAAGAGTGTTGTCTGTTTTACCTTTTTCTATTTCTGCAATTTTTTTTGCAAAAGCGGAAACAACAAAATAAGGCATCTGTCTTGGACCGATATGATTGAATGGACGCACTCTTATGATTTTAATGTTATATGATAAAAAATACTGAAGCGCTAGGAAATCTTGAGTAATTTTTGAAACTGCGTAAGGACTTGCGGGCATCAATTTTGTATCTTCATCAATTGGCAGATCTTTCTTTCCAACAATTCCATAAACCTCAGCCGAAGAGATAACTAGTATTCGCGTATTAAACAACTTAAGTTTTCTGATCACTTCTAGAAGATTGATCTGCGCCTTAACATTATTTCGAATAGTTTCGAATGGATTATCAAAACTTGCTTTAGGAGAAGTCAATGCGGCCAAGTGGAAAATCAAGTCCGGCTTAGTTTCTTTAACGATATCAAAAACTTTTTTTTCGTCTGTCAGATTCAGCTTGAACAGATTAACTTTTGTTTTTACGTTTTCTATATTGCTTAAGCTTGCTTCCTCAAGATAAGTCCCCGAAATTTTTCCTTTATTTTGTGAGGCTAAGTATTCAACAAGAAAGCTTCCTGCAAAACCGGAGATCCCTGTTATTAGAATGTTCTTCATCTTCCAACACCCAGATAGGCAAAACCCATGTCTTTCACTTTCTTGGGATCGTAGAGGTTTCTACCATCTACTATATTAGGAGATTTCATCAGTTTATAAATTTTTAAAAGATCGATTTCCTTAAATTCGTCCCAATCCGTTAAGATGACTAAAGCATCCGCATTTTTTACTGCATCTTCCCAGGTTTTTGAAAACTCAATCTCATCAAGTACTTTCTTTGCATTTTCCATGGCTTGCGGATCGTAAGCTTTTATCAAAGCTCCCTCCCGACGCAACAACTCAATAATATCTATTGCAGGAGAATCTCTCATGTCGTCTGTATTTGCTTTAAAAGACAATCCCCAAACAGCTATTGTTTTTCCGCGAAGGTCTCCGCTTAAGATTTTTTTTGTTTTCCTTACTAAATCTCTTTTTGCAAGTCTATTAATATCTTCAACTTCAGATAAAAGAGAAAAATCATATCCTAAATCACCTGCCATTGAATAAAGAGCTCTAACATCTTTCGGAAGACAACTTCCACCATATCCTGGCCCCGGATATAAAAATTGTCTGCCAATTCTTGCATCATACCCCATTCCGTCCAATACTTTCGAAGCGTCTGCTCCGGAAAGCTCCGAAAGTTTAGCAATAGCGTTGGCAAAAGAAATTTTGGTTGCAAGGAAAGAATTTGAAGCATACTTTATTAGTTCTGCGGTTTCTAGATTGGTATAAACTAATGGACTTTTAAAAGGGGCGTGAAGATCCGATAAGATTTTTCTGGACTTTTTGTTTTCCATACCAATTACAATTCTATCCGGATGAAGCGTATCCTCAATCGCCGTTCCTTCTTTTAAAAATTCCGGCACAGAGGCAATGTCAAATTTTGCTTTTTTGAGCTTATTTTCTTCAATAATTTTAAAAATTCTCTTGTTTGTTCCAACAGGAACCGTGCTTTTAGTAGCTACAACAGTATATCCGTTTAAGTTATTGGCAATCTTTTCAGCCACTTCAAAAACTCCATATAGCTCTGCATCGCCAGTTTTTTGAGGAGGTGTTCCGACAGCAATAAAAACAACATCAGAGTTTTTAACTGCCGGAGAATATTCAAGTGTAAAGATTAATCTTTTTGCTTTGATATTTTCCTTAACCATTTGCTCAAGACCCGGCTCGTAGAAAGGCACTATTCCTTTTTTAAGTTTGTTAATTTTCTCCGGAGTATGACCAATCACATATACCGTATTTCCAAGTTTTGCAAAAACGGCAGCTGTTACTAAACCTACGTATCCGTGGCCGACAAAAGTTATTTTCATATTAATTGTTTTCTAATTTCAAAGAGTCCTTCTTCCAATGTTTTCATTTTAATTCCTAATTTTTGTATTTTATCATTTTTGAGAGCAAGATGGAAAGGTCTAGGAGCTCTGCCTTTAAAGAAAACCTCCCGTGTTGTTTTTTGAAGTAGATTTTTATCGAAACCGAAGATATTGGCTATAATTACTCCTGCCTCAAAAGGACTTACAAATTGGCTACCTACGACATGAAAAATTCCTAACGATTCGTTACTAATAAGAGTATCTAGGACATAAGATAAATCATCTATGAACGTTGGTGTCATTATGTGATCGGTTATTACGCTCACTTTTTCTCCATTCTTTAATTTGTCTATTAAAACTCGTGCGAAATCTTTTTTTTGAAAATTTGCTCTATATGGATAGGCAAGTCTTAAAATCGCCCAAGACAAAGACGACTTAATAACAAGTTTTTCTCCCTCATATTTTGTTTGACCATACCAGCTTATCGGATTTTGAACATCTTCCTCTACATAAGGCTCCGCCTTTTCTCCGTCAAATACAAAATCTGTTGAGATATAAATAATTTTTTTTCCTGATTTTTCGCATGCCTTAATTATATTTTGAGTACCTAATACATTTACTGCCCAGGCAGTCTTTTTTACATTCCATTCTTCTTCTTTTTGCTTTTCATTTTGAATATTTTTAATCCTCAAATCTTCTTCCTTATCTTTCTCACAATCATCGACATCGGTTTTTGCAGCTAAGTGTAAAACTAAAGACGCATTTGATGAATCTATTAGGGAGAAGACTTTTTCCGAATCTGTAATATCAACACCTGCAGTTGAATTTAGATTTTCAAACTGATATTTATTTTTTAAAAGCTCTAGAATTCGCGAGCCCACAAGGCCAGATGACCCGGTTGCTATAATTTTCATACCGTCTCATACTGTTTTTTATAGTATTCTTTGTATTGACCTTTTTTTACGCTTTGCCACCATTGCTTATTTTCCTGATACCATTCAACTGTTGCCTCAAGCCATTCATTAAAATTATGAAGAGGACTCCACCATAATTCGTTCTTGATCTTTGACCAGTCGACAGAGTATTTCCTATCGTGCCCCGGTCTATCTTTGACAAATTCAATTACACTTTCATCCCTACCGAGTATTTTTAAAATTTTCTTAATAACCGCTAAGTTATTAATATCTTCTGTTAATCCTCCTATGCAATAAGTTTCTCCAATTTTTCCTTTTTGAAGAATAAAATCGATTGCCCTGCAATGATCTTTTACATACAGCCAATCTCTAACATACAATCCGTCTCCGTAAACCGGAACTTTTTTCCCTTCCAAAATATTTGTTATTGCAAGGGGAATTAGTTTTTCCGGGAATTGGTAGGGTCCAAAATTGTTGGAGCAGTTTGAAATATTTATTGGTAAGCCATAAGTATGGTAATAACTTCTGACTAGATGGTCTGATCCGGCTTTACTTGCTGAATAGGGACTTATGGGATTATAATTTGTTCGTTCATTAAATTTACTCTTATCTTCGAGCTCTAGGCTCCCAAACACTTCATCCGTTGAAATATGCATAAATCTTTTTATTTTAAATTTTAATGCAGCATCCAAAAGAACCTGGGTTCCTACAACATTTGTAATTACAAATGGGGCCGGCTTTAATATTGATCTGTCTACGTGGGTCTCTGCTGCAAAGTTAACTACTATCTGAGCCCCTTCCATTGCTTCTGTTACCTGCTCTACGTTACTTATGTCTCCATGAATGAAGCTATATTTTGGATTTTTTTCTATGTCTTTTAGGTTTTCCAAATTTCCTGCATAGGTTAGCTTGTCAAAATTTACTATTTCATCATCCAGATGGTTTGCAGTCCAGTAGCGTATAAAATTTGAGCCAATAAATCCTGCTCCTCCTGTAACAAGTACTTTCATATTATCCAATTAACGGGAGCTCCAACGGCTGTTTCAAATGCTGAAAATATTTAAGAATTGAGTCTCTATGATCAAATGCAAAACTCTCTTCGGATGGTAAATTATCTTTAGAAAACCACCCTACCTCTGTGCTTTCTTTATCTGTTTTAAATTTTCCTCCAATTGGCTTAACGACAAAGACGATATCTAGATTTTGCCTATCTTCTTTCAGCCTTTTGGGACTATCATTAATCCTTAAAAGAAATTGTATTTTGCCTTTTATTCCTGTCTCTTCAAAAAGCTCTCTTAACGCCCCTTCTCTTGAATTTTCGTCTCTATCCAGAAATCCACCCGGAATATCGTATTTACCGCCTCTTACTAAATTTTGTGCTCTTTTTACAAGAAGAACTTCTCCTTTGGCATTTACTGTGAGTGCTTTTACTGTTACATGGCGGAGTTTTCCCCTACCACCATTTTCAAACTGGCAGATAATCATAAAATTTATAACTCTCCTGCCTTAACTTTTTCTGCAACCATATTGTTTGCTCGCAAAAGTTCTTCATATGATGTTCCTGCGTCAATCCACCAATCTAATAGCTCGCACTGTAAACTTCCTTCTTGTAAATAAATATTATTGAGGTCTGTTACTTCAAGCTCACCTCTTGTGGATGGTTTAAGTGTTGATATAAAATCGAATACTCGCTCGTCATACATGTAAATTCCGGTTTGAGCTATATCTGATTTTGGATGTTCTGGCTTCTCTTCAATTGAGAGCACCATGTCCCTATTATCTACCTCTATTACTCCGTACTGCTGCGAGTCGGTTGACATTCTAACACCGTAAACGATCGCTCCCTTATCCCTTTGCCCGAATTTCCCAATAGCAGATTTAAGATCTGTTTTAAAGATATTGTCTCCGAGTATTACGACTATTTTCTCATTTTTGGCAAATTCCCTAGCATAAGAAATACCATCTGCAATTCCTCCTTTGGCATTTTGCTGCACTCCGTAGTAGATTTTTAACTCAAACTCTTCTCCCGATTTTAAAAGGTTAGCAAAATCTCCAGAATGATCCGGAGAACTTATTAGAAGAACTTCATTGATTCCTGCCCGCTGCATAGCCTCAAGCGGATAAAAAATCATTGGTTTATTAAATACGGGGAGCAAGTGTTTATTTGTAACTTGTGTTAACGGCCTAAGTCTTGTAGCAAGACCTCCTGCTAAAATTACACCCTTCATATTTCGAATTCCTCAATATAATCTTGAATTTGCCGAAGGATCAAAATCCGAGTCCTCCTTTTAAAAAGAAGAAGATAACTGTTATGCCTAAAGCGCCAATAATTATGTATTGTATCACAATCCTTATGCGTAAGTCGTGATTTATCAAGTGATGGACTATTCCAAAAAGTATATAAAAAAGGGTCGTAAGAAAAACTAGAATTAACTGAAGATTTTTATTTGGAGCTGCTAAAATAATAAAAAATAGACCAAGAGTAAGTATAAATATAAGAGAGACATAATACTCCAAATCGATATTTCTGCTTTTAATATTCGTCACAATATTACTCCTCTGCCCAAAATAACAATAATCAAAAGTACAGATATCAAAAAGAATATATGATCCGGATTATGCTCTGCAAAACTTACAATTTTTCGCCTTTCTAAAATTATTGTTTCGGATATCAAAGTTAATATAAGCATTATAATAATAAATGTTCCTATATTAGTTGTTAAGTGGATACTATCAATAAGCGGTGCGTTTTTGACTTGCGACAAAGGATTGATTTTGGAATAAGCCTCCACGGACTTATTGGGACTTACCGCAACTTTTTGTTTTGAAGAAATTTTGTTAGGATTATTTGAACTTGGCAATACCGACCTTTCACTTGGCGCAGGAAGTGCCGCTAGCGTACGGCTCCCAAACTCCTCGACCACAAGAATTGTTTCTTCTCCGCCTAGTTTTCCGGTTACAACTGCAAATCCAACGTCTGAGTAATTCGGTGATAGAACGTTTGCTCTGTGTGAGGGACTTGCCATCCAAGCATTAGTAACATCTAAGCTAGTGTTAAATCCTCTTGCCAAGTTCTCTCCAGCATAAACATAGCTATAACCTGCCTCTTTTATAAATTCCCAAGGAGTTCTGCCATCAGACGAATTATGCGCCCAATAGTTTTTTGAGAACATATCGTTGGCTTTATTCCTTGCTGCTGTGGCAAGTTCTGGACTAAACGATAAATTAGAGAGCCCATTTCCTTGTCTTTTTTGATTTAATAATGTTATTAATTGCTCCGAAGTTATATCCGTTGAAATACCAAGCACGGAGGGATATTTGGTTTGTGTTAAATTCAGCAGTAAGCCCCCTATGATAAAAAATACTATAAACAGTAATAATGTCGTTTGATGCAGCAGTTTTGCTTTGTAATTGTTGGACTCTCGCGGTATAAAAAGATGATGTAGGAAATCTTTCATCTATATTAGTATATCATTTGTATTTTGGTACAACCAATTTTCCAACTTTTTTCCTATTTATAGGAATTTTTAGAAAAAACCCCAGAGCATTGGCAACTGAAATACCAACTCGAAGTCCGGTAAAAGAGCCGGGTCCGGTGTTTACTTTTATTTCACTTATATCTTTCAATTTAAGATTATTTAATTTAAGAATTTTATCTATAAGAAGAAGTATAGCTTGTGCTTTTAAAAGCTTAGCGTTTGACGTAATATATTTAATCTTATTTTTAATTTTAACACCCGTTTTTATTCTTGCAGAATCTCTTGTATCAATAAGAAGTGTATTCATATTTCAACGGCTCCTTTTCTAATTATTTTCCAAGGTTTAACCGAACAATCTATAACAGTAGAAGCTTTTTTATAATTATTTGTAGTTCCTGGTAAAACAAAATCTACTAAAGAAATTAGATCGCTATTTAAATCTTCGATTCTAAAAGGTGTTTTATCCCCTTGAAAATTTGCAGAAGGAGCCAGAAGAGGAACGCCGACTTTTTTTATCAATAATTTTGTAATTTTGTGATCGGGAACTCTTACCCCCAGAGTTTTCCCTCCTCCCCTAACCAGAGATCTTACTTTTTTTAAATTGGCTTTAAATATAATTGTTAAAGGCCCTGGCCAGAATTTTTTAATAAGTTTGTTCTTAACATCTTCTTCCATGGGCTCGATGTATTCCTTAACCATTTTTAAGCTGTCAACTAAAACTAAAATTGCTTTTTTTTCCGATCTCTTCTTTATTCTAAATATTTTTTTTACAGCACTGCTATCATCAATCCTGCAACTAATAACAAAGGTGGTATCGGAGGGAAAAATAACAATACCGCCTTGTTTTAATACTTTTATTGCTTTGTCTATATTGCCTTTCATAATTTTTGATTAACTATTATTTTTCTTCTATCCCCTCCCAAATCTTCAAATTTTACATCCCATCTTTTCTTTGGCAGCAGACTTTGCATCTTCTCTGCCCATTCAATCGCGACAACATTTTTACCTCTAACTATCTCTTCAATCCCAAGATTTTTAATATCATTAAGACTATCTATTCTGTATAAATCAACGTGATAAAAAGATTTTAAATTTTGAGATGTAGTTTTGAGTTTTGAGATTTGAGATTTGAGATTATATTTTCTGATAATAATAAAAGTTGGGGAAATAATTCTCCTTTTAATTCCTAATCCTTTTACCAACCCTTGCACAAAAGTGGTTTTTCCGCTACCCAAATTGCCGTAGAGAGCAATCACATCCCTTTTTTTAAGCCTCTTGATAAAATTTTCTGCTAATTTTTGAGTTTCTCTAGAATTATTTGTAATGAAATTATTTTCCTTTGCTTTACTCATTGTTGATCTTCTTATTTTTAAAATGCTGAAAAAGAAGTATAGCACGAGAAAAAATAAAAAGGGGAAATAAAAAAATAAAAAAGCCAAAGAAGAGATTAGACAAAAGTTTTATCATTGATTTAGTTTATCAATCTATTTCTGTATTTGGCAAATATATTATGGCAGAGTGTGCAAGTAAAAAGTTTGAATTCCATCGCTTTGATCGACTCTTGCAAAAGAAAGGTTTCCTCCTCCGCAACCAATACTTCCTCGGAACAATTCTCCGTCTTTTACCGCTCTAACTGCCAGAGAAGAACTTGAAAACATATCGATTCCGGTATGCGGACCTCCGCCATACCATCCAATTCTTGCCCAATATGTCATTCCATAACCTTGTTCTATATAAACAGGATCTGAGATTGGCCAGTTCCATGATCCTCCAAAAGAAAATGAACCATCGGGAGAATTTTCAAAAGTTACACTTTTGTTCGAAAGAAATTGACTCGGATCTTGTAATCCTCCACCTTTGTGAACTTCAAAGTGAAGATGGGTCCCCGAAGAACACGGCGAGCTGCCAGAGATAATATATGCTATTACATCTCCTTCTTTCACTTGTCCTACGCTTACAGCATTTCCTCCGCCTGCTGTGATCTGCTGGATCGCTCTTTGCTCAGCAAGAGCAGCCTGCAATCTCTGCTGATAAACAGATTCGCTATTCTGAGTTACAGAAAGAAGTGCCTGTTTATCTTTCTTTTCTTGATTAAGCTGCGAGGTATACCCTTCAAGCTGTGCTTTAAGTATCTCTACTTTTTTCTTTTTGTCTTCAAAAATCGTTTTTTGGTTGGCGTAATCATTTTTTGCCTGTGTAGTATCGTAAATAAGTCTCTTATCATGATCCTGGGCAATCTTTAAATAATTAAGTCTTGAGAAAAGATTAGAAACATTATTTGACGACAAGAGAATATGAAATGATTGAACCGTACCAACTTCGTAGGTTGCAACAATTCTATTTATGAGAACTCCTGTTAGTTTTACCAAGGAATTTTGAAGATTTGAGATTTTCTTATTTGTAGTATCTATATCAAGAGTGATATCTGTTATCTGTTGTTTAGTTGAATCTATTCTAAGCTGAGTCAATTTAATTTGGCTATCCATTACGACAATTTGCGAAGAGAGAGTTTTTTCTTGTTTCTGAAGATCAGAAACTTTATTTTGCAAATCGTTAATTTGATTCTGTAAGTCTCTTACAGCTTGCGAATTATCCGGTGAAGATGTAGGGGTTGGTGTTGGGGTATTGGTTTGAGAAATTGCAATTTCTCTAAATTGAAAAAAAAGAACAAAAACCGAAAGTGAAAATACGAGAACTAAGAGATTTTTCTTTCCAATTACCATAAGCCATATTATCTAAGATATCTAAGAACTGCCAAAAAGCTTGAAAGAAAACCTAATATTATGGCAAAAATTAACTCTGCCAATAATACTTCAAAAAGAAAGATGGGAGAAACAGGTAAAATTGGAATTCCTTTTAGAAAGGACGATAAAAAGGGAGTTGAGTACAAGAGCGCAAGAGAGGCTATCACCCATCCAATTACAGCTCCTGAAACCGCATAAAACATTCCTTCAAAAAGAAACGGCCATCTTATATACCAATCAGAAGCGCCTATGAGACGCATTATCTCTATATCTTCTTTTCTTTGAGAAATTTTTATTCCTATTATTGTTATCATTATAAATGTCGAAACTAAAGAAAGAACAACTATCAAACCGATTCCTATTTTCCGAACAGCAGCAGTCCAGGAAACAAGGGTAGACACAATGTCTTTTTGAAAAATTACTTCCGAAACAACTGGTGATCCTTTAAGCATTTCCGATATTCCAGAAAGATCGCTTATCTTAAAAGTGGAAATTTCCAAAGATGCGGGCAGTATATCTGCCGTGACTAGATCTAAAAGAAGAGGGTCGTCTCTATTTTGCAGTTTATATATTTTAAGCGCCTCTTGTTTTGAAACAAATTTAACAGAGGAAACTTTTCCGGTATTTTTAACTTGCGCCTCAAGTGCATTTATATCGTATTGCTTTGTTTCGTTTTTGAAAAAAGCCGTAACTTGTGGTTTTGATTCAAAAAAATTAATAACCCGCGCTGATCCGGAAAGAAGAAATGTAAAGAAAGATATAGTCAAAAAAGTAAGCATCATTATCAAAACAGCAGCAAACGCCTGATATGGGGAGCGTCTAATATTACGAAGGCTTGATTTTATAAATTTCATTTTTTATGCTCTTCCTTCTTCTTGTCATCTCTTACTAACTTGCCTTTTTCAAGAGCAATAACTCTCTTTGCAAGATTTCTTAAAATATCGACATTGTGAGTTGCCATTATTACGGTCGTACCTTTTTCGTTTATGTCTGATAAGAGCTTTACGATTTCCCAGGAGGTCGCAGAATCTAAATTTCCCGTCGGTTCATCCGCTAAGAGAATCTCCGGAGAAAGAACAAGAGCTCGCGCAATTGCTACTCTCTGAAGTTCTCCACCTGAAAGCTGAATTGGAAATTTATCTTTATGCTCTATTATTCCGACTTGTATCAGAATTTCTTCAACTTTTTGTTTTGCCTCTTCCATATTAACGCCGGTAACTTCAAGCGGCATTACTACATTTTCAAAAACAGTTCTATCAAACAAAAGTTTTAAATCCTGAAATACCATGCCTATTTTTTTTCTTAAATGAGGAATTTGATGCTTTGGAAGTTTAGTTAAATCCCAATCATTAACTATAACTGTCCCTTCGGTTGGTAGAATTTCTCTTATTAAGAGCCTGAAAATCGTTGTTTTTCCGCTGCCAGTTGGACCAACTAAAAACGCGAATTCCTTTTTATCTATCGATAGATTTATATCGACAAGACCAAAAACTCCAGTACCGAATTTTTTAGAAACTTTTTCTAATCTGATCATAAACTCGAAGCTACTATTAGTAGGGTCCTATAAAACTTCCAAGCTACCAACATCCATAAGCCAACCCGCATGTTGTGCCTGTTGTGTTTGTCCCCAAACTTTAACTTTCTTTCCAACGTATTGAGATAAGTCCACGATAGAGGACGTAAGATATACACTTTGACTATCTCCCCCCGGTCTTTGGAGATGAAACTGTCCTTCTCCATCGATTCCTCCTGTTTTTAAAAGTCCTTCTGTTGTATCCTTGAATGTTTTAGTATCATTTGATCCTACAACTTTTCCTTTTGAAATACTCGAGGATCTTCCGCTTTTTGTCAGATCAATCCCTACAACATTTCCATTTTTAGAAAGAAGGTATCCGCTTCCGACACCTAAAACTGCAGCCAGTAATAAAACAGCTAATAATTTCGAAGTAATAAAAGAGTCCTCTTTATTTTCAAAGGTATTCATCAGAGGCTGTTTTTCCGATTCTATTTTTTTTTCTTCTTCCACTAAATTAACTTCACCTCCTATCTATAGTAAAGCACATTTTTAAAGATTTGGCAAATTTTATAACCTTCTTAGTTCCTCTTCTATAAAGCCATCTATCTCTCCGTTTAAGACCGACTCTGTATTTGAGGTTTCAAAACCGGTACGAAGATCTTTTACCATATGATATGGATGAAGAACATATGAGCGGATCTGATTTCCCCAACCGGGAGTTTTATATCCGCCTTTTAATTCTTGCTCTTCTTTTTTTCTCTCTTCCTCTTTTAACACCCAGAGCTTTGCTTTTAAAAGTTTTAATGCATATTCTCTGTTCTGCGCCTGATATCTTTGACTTTGCGCCGTTACTACAATTCCCGAAGGCTTATGCTTAAGTCTTACTGCCGTTGAAACTTTCTGCACATTTTGTCCTCCGTGACTGCTTGCTCTATAAAAGTCCCAATCCAGATCTTCCTCTTTTATATCAAGTTTTTCTTCCTCTCCTAAATCCGGCATAACCTCAACCAGAGCAAAAGAGGTGTGTCTTAACTTATCCGCATTAAAAGGGGAAAGTCGCACAAGCCTATGGACTCCTGCCTCCCCTTTTAAATATCCATATGCATATTTCCCATTTACAGAAAGAGTTGTGCTTTTAATTCCGACTTCCTCACCCAAGGTTTCATTAAGTTTTTCAAAACTCCAGTTTTTTCCCTCAAAATATCTTGTATACATTCTAAATAAAATTTGTGTCCAGTCCATCGCCTCCACACCCCCTTGCCCTGCGTGAATGGAAAGAATCGCAGGGCTCTGGTCATAGAACCCGGAAAAATATACTAAGACTTCAAGCTCTTCAATGAGTTTTTTTGCTTCTTTAAAATTATTATTTGAGATAAATTCCTGCAATTTTTCTACATCGCTTATTTCTTTTTGAAGATCTGCTAATTCTTTCATTTTTAAAGCGGCAGCTTTTTGATCTTGCCAAAAAGAAGGGTCAGAGCTTTGGGCTTCGATACTTCTTATTTTTTTCTTTTTTTCTTCGATGTCTAACTTTGCCAAAACTTTATCGACTCTCTTTTTTATTTCTTCCATAATTATTTAAACGGGTTAATTGTAATAAACATAATAACCGAAGACAAGGCCATTGTGATAAATGTCAGCCAAATTAAACTATTAGAAAGCCAACCGCTGCGGTATTCCCCCATAACCTTTGAGCTTCTTGCAATTTTTGCTATCAAAAAGATAAGAGGAACTGCTGCAACCCCGTTAAAGACAGCTGCAAAAACCAGAGCTTTAATAGGATCGACTCCGATAAAATTTATAAGAAGACCTATTAACGTAGCAACGATTATTATTCCATAAAATCCATGTGCCTCTTTTAGCTTAAGGGACAGTCCTTCTTTCCAATTAAAGGCTTCCGAAAGTGCATAAGAAGCAGACCCTGCAAGTACAGGCACAGCTAGTAATCCTATGCCAACAATGCCCGCTGCAAAAATTGTTTTTGCCAAAAAACCTGAATGAGGAAAAGTAGAAACAAGAGGCTCAAGCGCCTTAGCCGCATCTGCGGCTGTTGTTATGTTCATCACTCCATGATTATGAAGTACCGAGGCAGTCGTAATTATAATAAACCAGGTTACAATCTCTGAGAAGAACATTCCAATAGCGTTATCTATACGCAGGTTTTTAAGGAAGTGTTTGGTAATTGTAGGAGGTCCACCACCTTTTAACAAGCGATTTTTAGAAATTTCTTCTTCAACTTCTTCCGATGCCTGCCAAAAAAACATATAGGGAGAAATTGTCGTGCCCAGAACACCAGTTAAGATAAAGAAAAAACCAAAATTTAGCTCAATATGAGGTACAAAAGTATTTTTTATAACTTCTGTCCAATTCTGTCCAGCAATAAATGCAGTAACTGGATAAGCCAAAAGTGCTAAAGAAAGCCATTTAAGTATTTTTGCATAGACAATATAAGAAGTAAAAATCTCAAGCATAAGCATAATTACGGTAAAAAATAATGCAAGAATAATAAAAGGAATCGGAATAAGAAGATTAAGCGCAGATGCCATTGCCCCTATATCTGCTCCGATATTAATTGTGTTTGCAACAACTACTAAAAGGACGACCGTATACAAAATCTTTTTGCTAAAATTATCCTTAACAACCGCTGCAATTCCTTTACCCGTAACAGAACCTATTCTGGCGCAAGCTTCTTGGATTGCCGTCATTAAAGGATACATAAAAATTACTGTCCAAAGTTGGTTATAGCCAAACTGAGCACCAGTTTGCGAGTATGTAGCAATTCCAGAAGGATCATCGTCGGCAGCACCCGTTATTAATCCAGGACCGAGAATACGAAGAAACCTATTAAATTTATGTTTTATATAAGAAATTTCTTTTTCCATTTTTATCTTATAATCCGTTGCAAATTTTAAGACATGCGTCTTTTAGTTGATTACCTGGTAAGTTTTGCAGATTTCTAATTTCATTTAATATCTTTTGAACCTGTGAAGACGATGAGGCAATCTCTCCAATATTTAAATTACCTGCTTCTTTCTTTATTGATTCTATTTGACTTCCTAAAACATTCTGTATGTTTGGCTCGGAATTTGAGGACGCGGTAGATTCTTTTGAACCAGACGAAGGTTTCGAGGCTAATTTTTTATTTTGGGGGAATAAATTTCCTTTGAAAATATAAACCGAAGATCCTAAAAAAACTATAGCAAGAAGTGCTATTAAAATTCTTTTTTTATTCCAGGATTCCTCAAATTTTACCTCTTGCATGAAATTATTGTAGGTTAAGACAATTTCTTTTGCAATAAAAGCAGAGTAAAAGTGTTATAATTTGCTTATGAACCTTAAAAATCTTCAGGGAAAAATAAAGGTATTAAACGAAAAGACAAGTCCTCACTATAAACTCTATTCCCAAGCAGAAAAAGAAATACTTACAAAAACGGTTAAGCTAAACGAGGAAGTCGGAGAATTATGTAATGACATTCTATCTGTTTTAAAACTCCAAAGAAGAGCAAAGCTTGAAAAATTTGATAAAAGAAACATTTACGAAGAGTTCGCCGATGTTGTAATAACAACAATTCAACTTGCTCAAGCAGCAGGAGTAGACATAGACAGAGCAGTCGGTGATAAAATTAAAAAGATCGAAGAGAAGTATATTAAAAAAGATGAAGCAATTTAATAAAATCTATTCAATAGTTTCTAGAATTCCGAAAGGAAAAGTCATGACCTACAAACAAGTTGCACAAATGGCTGGAGTTAAAACTCCACGAGTTGTTGGTTTTGCACTTTACCAAAATAAATCTCCGTTGACAGTTCCCTGCCATAGAATTATCAAGTCCGATGGAAAACTCGCTTCTGGTTACGCTTTCGGCGGAATGAAAAAGCAAAAAGAAAAACTGGAAGAGGAAGGGATAGTTTTTAACAAAAATTTTGTAAATTTAGATAGTTATCAATTTAAAAACTGATGGAAACTGCAAAAACTTATGCTGCAAGTCCTGAAGATAAAGAAGTAGAAAGCTTTTTCTCTGGTACGCCGGCTAGAATATGGGCAATATGTTTATAAACCCATTGATTCCAAATAAGTCCCATATGTGTACCAGAAACCTCAATGTTGGTTGCCCGCTGATCCGGATCAATACAAGAACGCCAGTCAACCACTCCATCATCCTTTGTGTAGATATAAGTTGATCTAACTCCTCGAGGAAGAGGCTGTATTAATTGCTCTTTTATTCTTGCAAACTCTTCTTGGTTTCTAAATGAAGGGATTATAGCTTTACCTAGTGCTAATACGAAAGGGTCTACAGCTTCTTCAAAGTCTACGTCAATAGGACCCCCTAATGCGATTACGCTTTCTATATATTCTAGGTATTCTTGTCCAACTCCTCTTGCAATAGCTGCACCTAAACTGTGACCAATTAAATGAACCTTTCTTCCGGTATGTTCGTAAATCCTTTTGGCTTTCCCCCCTACTTTTTTAATATTAAGCTCTAGATCTCTGTTCATAATGATTTCCGAAGCGTACGTTCGATAATTCACCCTTTCTAGCCATGAGTTTAGAAAAAAATGGTGTCCATCTGAATTAAGAAAGCCCGGGATTGTTATTACTGGGCTTGCGTCACCATGCGGTATTCCAATGCCATAAAAAACAAAACTTGTGTGAAGGACGAGAAGTTCCCTAAACGCTTCTCCTTCATACCAGAGAGGCTTGCGCCCTTCTTGGGATAGGATCCCAGCTTCAACGCTTCTCTCGGCAAGCGCCACCATAAAGATAATTCCTTACCCTAAGTAAATACCTTATATGTTAGCTTGTCAATAGATAACAGAGTAAAATTCCGTACCCATCGGTTATTCCGATAGCCAAATGATCCATCTAGGAAATATCACAAATAGCAAGATATCCACACTGTAATAAGTTACAAATTTGTAACATTTCTTGTTATGGGAAAATTTTCTCTTAAAAAGAGACTATTCTTGTAACTCATTTACTATTATTGAGTTAGTTGTGCTCCCCTTGATGGCTTTGGCAGATTAATGCCAGATCAAGACCATTTTCGCCGTCATACGCCACGTCAACCGCATATTTTTCCTGCTCAAGTCCTTGTTTTAAAGAATTGGCGATTTTGTGTTCGTCTTCAACAACTAGTATTTTCATGGGGCTATTATATAGCTTTTTACTCCACCAAACTTAAAACAAGCTGAAGAAAATTAAATATTACGCCTCTATTCTTTCAAAGAGATAACTGCCAATACCAATAAGTATGACTGTAACTATAATTAAAATAGACAAATCTTTTAAGATTCCAAACTCAGACTTAGAAATAAGAGCCCATCTGGCACCGTCTACTCCGTAAGTCAACGGATCAAATTTTACAATAAATTCCATGATAGGGGGAAGACCTTTGAGAGGGAAAAGCGCTCCGGACAAGAAAAATATCGGCATAACCAAAAAATTCATGATAATTTGAAATCCCTGCATATCTTCCATAAGTGATGCAATAATTGTCCCAAGAGATGTAAAAAGAAGCGCTGAGAGGAAAACCACTATAAGCCAAAGCGGGATTAACGCAAAATTATTAGGACGAAATCCTACTATCAAAGTGAGAATAAAAACAATAATTCCCTGAATTGTCGCAACCGTAGCACCTCCAATAGTCCGCCCAAGCATAATATTAAACCGGGGAACCGGTGCTACCAAAGTCTCTTTAAGAAAACCGAATTGTCTATCCCAAATAATTTCTATCCCCGTAAACACTGCTGTAAACAGAACGCTCATAAGAATTATTCCGGGTCCCAAGAACTGAATATAGATTCCCTGACCGGCCTTCTGATATATAGATCCGAAACCAAATCCAAATGCCAAAAGGAAAAGAAGCGGCTGCCCTAAAGAGCCGATAAGCCTTGACCTTGACCTTAGATATTTCTTTATTTGTCTGAGCCATAAAATATAAATTGCGCTCATATTATCTTCTTCCCCAAGCTCTTCTATGCGTACGCATTCTATCTGTTGAGCTTGCTTCTTCATCGCGAATTACATGCCCAGTCATTTTAAGAAATGCATCTTCAAGAGACTTTGTGTTTGTTTTTTTCATAAGCTCATCGGCAGTCCCGATTGCGATTATTTTCCCAAAATCTATAATTGCAATTCTTTGTGCGATTTTTTGCGCTTCCTCCATATAATGGGTGGTAAAGAAAATTGTCATTCTCTCTTTCTTGTTAACATTCTGAAGATAACTCCACATGTGATTTCTAGTCTGAGGATCAAGACCAATTGTCGGCTCATCAAGAAAAAGAATCTTGGGATGATGGAGAAGTCCACGGGCTATTTCAAGCCTTCTCTTCATTCCGCCCGAGAAGGTTTTAATCAAGCTATCTTTCCTATCCCAAAGCTCCACAAATTTCATCATATCTTCAATTCTTTTGTTCCTAATATTGCCGGGGATCTTATACAAGACTGCATGAAACTGCATGTTTTCATAAGCTGTTAGGTCATCGTCAAGACTTGGATCCTGAAAAACAATTCCGAAAGATTTCCTGACTCCATTTTTATCAGTTTCGGGATTCTTTTCATTTAAAACTATTTTACCTGTGGTGGGCTTAAGAATAGTAGTTAGAACTTTTATAGTTGTACTTTTCCCGGCACCGTTTGGACCCAAGAATGCAAAAATTTCTCCCTCTTTTATATCAAAAGATATATCATTTACCGCAGTGAAATCATCAAATTTTTTTGTAAGGTTATTTACTTCTATTATTTTATTATTCATCTCTATAATTAGTATAGCATTATACCGGTAAAACTTCAGACTTTTGAGATCAATTTTGCCAATGAAATTTTAAAGATTGACCATATATTTTCTAAACATAAAATTGATATTCTTAGAATTAAAAGAGTGATGATAGCTATTTTAAAACCGGAAATTAAAAAACTCCTATCGCATACCATTACAATCGTATACTCTCCTATTGGGATTGGGACTGTTTTAAAAGAGCATCTTCTCCGTGAATGTTATTCTAACACATACAGTATTGCAGAAATGATGTTCTAGATATTAGAGATGGAAACTACATGGAGATATAAAAACCAAATTTGAATTTTAGAATTAGAAAAAGACTCAAAGCGAGGAGAGCAAAAATAAAAATTACTAAGAATATGGGTTCGATACTTGAACTATGCTTTGTAGACTTTGCCATAACTCTATATTTTCAGAAAAAGAGAAGTTTGTCAATATATCTTTTCGGATCAATTTTTCCAATGGAATTTTTGTAGTGCTAGTCATATAGGAAACAACATACATTTAGACTTTGAGCTCCAAGGGATAGAGGATGTCGAATATGGTATTTAGGAATTGATTTCCAAGGAAAATAGTATATCTCCATAAAAACAGCGACTTATAATGTTTTTGTTAAGAATAATTAACAACACTTCCTCATCCAATAACCTTTTACCAATCCAACTACCACAAGGAGTATTCCTCCAATAAACCATCCTGTGTATGGAGGCCAATTATATCCAGCTGTCATTCTCAGATAGTTAATGATTGCATAAACTACCGCTACAATTCCAACTGCTATTAATAAATTTCCATGGCTTTTATGTACGCAGGTATGGCAGGCTACTCCATTCATTTTTTCTTCCTTCATTTATTTCACCCCCTCTCTCTTTGTAGTTTAGTTCGCTTTTGAGTGAAATGCAAGGAAGCTGCATGATGAGATTAAATTTGCTCCGGGCAGTAGAAGAAGCTAGAACTATTTTGGGTTAAGAATCAGTAATAGGATAAAAGCCTAATGCAATATTAACTTTGATGTAAAAACGTTTAATGTCTTGCATTAGTTCAGCCTTTTCTTTAAAAGCATCAACTGGAAGGACACCATATTTCTCATAAGAGTGCCTAAACCAATAATAACTCAACCCAAAAAGTAAACTAAATGGAATATCTTTTTCAGTCAGAACTTCTCTCCAGTCTGAGGAGGAAACATTTATTGCATTTAATTCTGGGTAGTACAACATAGAATGCAATACATCTTTAACCATTTGTTCTGGTGCTGGGCATGACTGCATATCATTATCTGCCTCCACAAAAAAATTCTTCTGATCAGGATTTTTGCCGTTTGCAAATTCATAGATTTCCTCAGGAGAAAAGCGTTGTTGCTCTTGGGAAGATGTGGACATCATCGCAGCAGAAACTAAGAAAACCCCTGCAGCTGTGCGGCCAGTGTCGATAACCGAGGGAGGCAATGAATCTGTAAGGCAAGGTTGAGATGCCCGAAGTATCATGTAAGCTGGTAGATGATAAAGTGCGCTAGAACATACGAACAATTCTTCGAGTGTCAATGGCTCTTGTGAAAAACCACTACGAAGAAAGCTGATTAAAGAAATGACACTTTCTCTTCGTTCTGAAAACTCTTTAAATGCTTGTATATCTGTCTTAAAACCGCCTCTCCCGACTAGTTTGTTGTCTACAAATATAGGCGACTGTGATTCGAATTGTCTACCTTCTGTATCAGTAATATCGGTATCTTGTACAATAAGTCTTTCTATCGGAATATTCATATTTAGAGTATTGAAAATTTAATAATGTGTCTATGCTGATTTTTTCAGAGGGAGTATAGCAAGCCCTTAGCATTAAAGCAAACCATCGGTCTAATCTTGTGCCGATACTCAGAGGGATTTACTTGTCCTGAGAGAAATCGAAGAATAGCTTTTTGGGTTCAAAGTAAAGCTCCGATGGGTAGAGGAAGTTAAAACTTACCTAATTAATGTTGCATAAGACTTCTTCTAAATGAGTAGCATCAGAAATTATGGACTCTACTTTTAATTTTTCTCAGGATTATCTATTGGTTTTATTTGAAAAAAATAGTTTCTCCATTTATAACTATGCAGCATCATAAATATGCCCCCTCTGATTGACATGTTCAGAAACAAAAAGATTGAAATTGATATAAGTTTAGAAAATATTGAGATATTATACTCAACTCTCAATTTAAAAATGTTTTTTTAATAAAAGAAATTTTGACTCAATAAAATGCCATGAAATAAATGCTACCAGTATGCTAAATACATAGCTTCCGAGTAGTAAAGTAATTGGATGAATGATTGGAAAGAAATGTATGAAAGTCTGCTGTATCGGCATTGAGAACAGATATATTCCGTAAGACGGGTCTGTTTTCCCAAAAAGAGAAATTTTCTTATGAAAAAAAGCAATTGAAAACACAATATATGGTACAGAAAAAAAATAACCGTACAAAAATACCGGGAAAAAAAATGCAATTATAAATATTATCAGAGAACAAGCAAAAAGTACTATATTGAATCGAATTTTTACTTTTAATAGATATAAGGCCGAGCCGATAAAAAAATAAATAAAATAGGGAACTATTCCGTTAATTCCAAAATCGTAAAATGATGTCGTTGCGTAAAAAGTAAATCTGCGAAGATAAATATCAGCAATAATAAGAACTAATAGTCCTACGGTAATAAAATGTTTTTTCAATATTTTAAGTATTCCAAAAAGCACAATTAACAAGTACGCTGTAAATTCAACAGGAAGAGTCCATAATGAATGGTTGACAAGCAGTGGACTAATATTCTTCTCAAACACACCGGGTAGGGTAAATTGCAAAGGATACAGCAAAATATTTTTAAGATATGACCATGTGTGAATATTGCTAAAGTACTGTACCAGCGGGATACTTGTAGTCAGCGGCCCGATGATAAACATGGTCACAAAAGTGCAAAAGACCAATGCGGGTAATATTCTTAATAGCCTCTTTTTTAAATATCTTGAGGGACTCGGATTGTGAACCCAACTTTGGGTGATTAAGTATCCGCTGATAACAAAAAATATAGTAACCCCCAAAACACCTAAAAAATCTATCTGGTCGTATTTGAGAAGCGAGAAAGAATGTGAAATGATGACAAAAGACGCCGCAACAAACCGCAAGAAATTAAAATTATTTTGCCTTGATTCATTTTCATTTTCCATATTATTTCATGCACTACTGTCTTCCTCAAACGCTTTGATATTTTGTCGGAAGTAAATAGTTTATTTATGAGGAATTATATCATTTACATCACACCCTGTTACTCACAATTGTTCTGAAACCAGAGTAGGATGAATTTAGAACCCATTTTGAGTTGCTCAAATCAAGCAATATTATGCGAAGTGGTTATAGTAAAGAACAAGATGATCGTCACTCACTTAGACTTAAAAGGGTAGCTAAAATTTTCAAGGATTTTAATATTCAAGAGTGGTCAGCATATGCTAAATGCTATAATGATGAAGAGTTGTTTAGGAATGATCAAAGTATCCAAGTTTATAGTTTTCTTTCTACTATTTGCTGATGTAGTTATTTTAGGATATATCTTAATCGGCAACAACAATATCTCTGTATTAAATCCTCATGGATTGATTGCATTAAAAGAACGCAATCTGATAATTATTGCTACACTTTTTAGTTTAGCTGCAGTTATCCCGGTATTCATCATGACCTTTTTGTTCGCCTGGAAATATAGAGAAAACAACTCAAAGGCAAAATATGACCCCGATTGGGATCACGATACAAAACTGGAACTTACATGGTGGGCTGCCCCGTTTGTGATAATTCTTATACTTGCGGTCATAACATGGAAGAGTACTCATGAATTAGATCCTTACAAATCAATTAACGCGGGCACAAAGCCGATTACCATACAGGTCGTTGCGCTTCAATGGAAATGGCTGTTTATTTATCCTGAGCAAAATATTGCAACGGTGAATTTCATTCAGTTTCCGGATCGCACTCCGATTAATTTTGAGCTAACGGCAGATGCGCCGATGAATTCATTTTGGATTCCGCAGCTTGGCGGACAGATGTACGCGATGGCAGGGATGGGATCACACCTACACCTCATCGCTGATGCACCAGGGGAATTTGCTGGTTCGGCCGCAGAGATAAGCGGACGGGGATTCTCAGGCATGAAATTCGTTGCACGGGCAAGTTCGCAAGCGGATTTTAACGCATGGGTGCAATCGGTGAAGGAGTCCCAGAATAAGCTTGGCCTACCCAAATACAACAAGCTTGCTGCGCCGAGCGAAAATAATCCGGTAGCTTTATATTCATCGGTAGAAGAGGGTCTGTATAATAAAATAATAATGAAATTTATGGCGCCTTCCGGCGGAAATATGCATATGCAGGGAACGAACCACCAATGATGGGATTTATATTCGGAAAGCTAACTTTTGCCGCACTTCCTCACGAATGGTACACGATAGGAGGAGCGTACTCTATGGTTGCTATGGGTGTTGGCGTTTTGGTTGTTTTAACGTACCTTAAGCGCTGGAAATGGTTATGGCGGCAGTGGCTTACGTCGACCGATCCTAAAAAAATCGGGATGATGTACATTATTGTTGCATCTCTCATGTTCTTCCGAGGCGGCTTAGATGCCGGCCTGATATGGCTTCAACAAGCGCTTTCCGCCGGAGGCTCGCACGGGTTTCTTTCCGCCGATCACTTTCAGCAGATCTTTACGGCACACGGCGACATCATGGTCTTCTTCGTTACCATGGGTTTTCTCTTCGGTCTCATAAATCTCATTGTGCCGCTCCAAATCGGAGCCCGCGACCTTGCCTTTCCGTTCTTAAACTCCTTAGGTTTCTGGCTGTATGTTGCAGGTGCGGTGCTCATCAACCTGTTTTTTGTGCTGGGGGGAAATTTCGCCGCGACGGGTTGGCTCGCGCAGGCGCCGCTTTCGGAACTCCAATATAGCCCGGGCGTGGGAGTTGATTATTGGATATGGAGCTTGCAGGTCTCAGGCTTAGGGACCTTGCTCGGGGGCATTAATTTGCTCGTGACCATTCTCAAGATGCGGGCGCCGGGAATGACCTTGATGAAGATGCCTTTGTTTGTGTGGACGTCCTTGTGCAGCATGGTTCTTGTTATTTCTGTCTTCCCGATACTCACCGTAACGATGGGTCTGTTGTTTTTAGACCGATTCGCGGGTTTTCATTTCTTTACAACTGGTTTTGGCGGGAATGCCATGATGTACACCAATCTTATCTGGATGTGGGGGCATCCCGAGGTATACATCCTTATTCTGCCCGCGTTCGGAGTCTATTCGGAGGTCGTCGCAACGTTTAGCCAGAAGAGATTAGCAGGATATATCTCAATGGTATGCGCCACGATCGCCATCACGCTACTCGCTCTTTCGGTGTGGTTGCACCATTTCTTTACGATGGGTGCCGGCGCGGACGTGAACGCGTTCTTCGGCATGATGACGATGGTAATCGCCATACCCACAGGCGCGCAAGTTTTCAACTGGCTCTTCACTATGTACAAGGGACGCATCCGATTTTTCACACCGATGCGTTGGTTCCTCGGTTTTGTCAGCACGTTTACGCTGGGTGGCGTGGCAGGAGTAATGATGGCAGTCCCCCCGATTGATTTTCAGGTACATAACAGTTTGTTTTTGGTCGCGCATTTCCACACGATGATCATAGGAGGCGCGCTCTTTGGTATTTTTGCTGGGTTCACTTATTGGTTTCCCAAGGTGATGGGGTTTAGGCTTAATGAACGCTTAGGCCGCTACGCGTTTTGGTGCTGGATCGTCGGGTTCTTTACGTCTTTTGTGCCGCTTTATATTTTGGGGTTTATGGGCGCGACAAGGAGACTCGATCACTATGATGTATCCACCGGCTGGCAGCCGTTATTTATGGTTTCAGCCGCGGGCCTTGTCATTATAGCGTGCGGCGTCGCTCTCCAAATAGCACAAGTAATCATGAGCATAAAACAAAGAAAACAAAATCTGGATACGACCGGAGACCCGTGGAACGGCCGAACGCTTGAGTGGTCAACCGCCTCACCCCCACCGTTCTATAATTTTGCCATCATTCCGAAAGTCGCTTCGCGCGATGCATTTTGGGAAATGAAGTTCTCTGACGCTCGCGCTTCAAAGGACAAGCACTACGAAGATATCGTATTGTCGAAAAATACCGCTATGGGGATATATGTTGCCGGGTTTGTTTTCCTTGTCGGGTTTGCCCTAGTCTGGCACATCATCTGGCTTGCTCTTGTAGGTCTCTTCGGCGCGATCGCCTGCGTTATCATCCGTACGTTTGACGAGGAAACAGAATATGTAATACCGGCCGCCGAAGTCGCAAAGCTCGAAGCTGGGAGAAATGCAAATGAATAAACACGACAATAACGACAAAACCATCTTCGGATTTTGGGTGTATCTTATGACCGACCTCGTGATGTTTGCGGCACTTTTTGCGGCATTTGCAGTGCTGCGCAATAACACTTTCGGCGGGATCGCGATTCGCGACATTTTCAACCCGCCGTTTGTTTTGATAGAAACATTAATTCTTCTTACAAGTAGTTTCAGCATAGGACTTACTATTTTATCTGCTCAAGCAAATAAAAAAACACAAACAATTTTCTTTTTATTGACAACATTTGCTCTGGGCGTCTCTTTTTTGACAATGGAGCTAATAGAATTTTCCCATCTTATTCATGACGGGAATTCTTTCCAAAGAAGTGCTTTTTTATCCTCATTTTTTACGCTTGTCGGGACTCACGGCTTGCACATCACAGCAGGTCTTGTCTGGATGGGAATTCTTATTATTCAAGTACTTGGCCGCGGTTTAACGATCAGCACGGTTCGAAAACTTACTTTACTCACCCTATTCTGGCATTTTCTTGATATCGTGTGGATCTTTATATTTACAATAGTTTATCTTTTTGGGGGTATTTTATGAAGAGTCAAACTCAAACGGAAAAAAGTCAGCACGGATCAGTTCGTTCCTACACGATCGGTTTTCTTCTTTCAATTATATTGACTTTTGCAGCTTACATTCCTGTTGTAATTCACCAAAATTCTTATCATCAGACATTCTCCCACGAATTACTGATTCCTCTAGTGCTATTTTTTGCGCTTTTGCAACTCATGGTTCAATTAATTTTCTTCCTGCACCTTGCGGGGAGCGGGTCTTCTGCGAGGTGGAATTTAGCTGTTTTTATATCCACTGTTTGTATCGTCCTGGTTATAGTAATAGGCTCTGTCTGGATTATGAGTCACTTAAATTACAATATGATGTCCGGTTCGAATATGAATAAATATATTCAAAATCAAGAAGGAATACATAAATAATTCATAACTTATCCCCTAAGGGGCAGAGCTCAAAAATTAATAGATGAATTTATTTAAGACTTATTTTTCACTTACAAAACCTGGAATAATATTTGGTAATTTAATAACCGCAACCGCGGGTTTTTTCCTTGCGTCAAAAGGCCATATTAATTTAGGTTTATTATTGGCAGCGCTTTCAGGCACTTCCTTGGGTATTGCTTCTGCTTGTGTATTCAATAATTATATTGATCGAGACATTGACGAGAAGATGACAAGAACAAAAAACCGTGTTCTCGTCAAAAGGTTAGTCCCGGTACCAAACGCACTTATATTCGGCGTTGTATTGGGCCTACTTGGCTTTTTAATCTTAGTTCTCTATGTCAATCTCTTGACCGTTGCGATTGGATTTGTTGGAGCCTTTTTCTATGTAGTTATGTATAGCATTTGGAAACGCCGTTCGATCTATGGGACTTTAGTCGGGAGTGTTTCTGGAGCCACGCCAATTGTTGCAGGATACACTGCCGTTACTAATCACTTTGATTTAGGCGCTATTATATTATTTATGATTCTTGTTCTTTGGCAAATGCCGCATTTTTACGCAATCGCAATCTTTAGACTTAAAGACTATACTGCAGTATCGCTTCCGGTACTGCCTGTAGTGAAAGGTATTTATATTACCAAAATCCACATGCTTTTTTATATCTCTGCATTTATTATTGCGGCCTCTATGCTTACTATTTTGCGCTACACCGGTTATATATATTTAATAGTTGTAATTTTGGCCGGATTTACCTGGCTTGGACTGTGTATTAAAGGGTTTAAAACAAATGATGACAAACTCTGGGCACGTAAGATGTTCGCCTTCTCTCTTGTGGTGATTCTTATATTATCTGTTGTAATGTCTTTTGATTTAGTATAATTCTTATATGGTTCTTATTTTTCATATAATAGCCGCTTTAGCAAGTATAGTTTATACATCCTACGTATTTATTTATCCGTCAAAGAAGAAGCTATATGTATCTTATTTTCTAACTGCGGTAATTTTGGGAAGCGGTTCTTATCTGATTTTTAAAAATCCCACTCGCATGGCGCAAGCTTGTGTAATTGGGGTTATTTATTTGGGGTTTATAATATTTGCTACAATATCTACTCGCCACAAATTAGCTTCCCACAAGGCAAATAATTGAGCTCCGAGGAGTCGAAGAAGCTAGAACATGGTATCTGTATTTGACAAGTTAAAACTGATTAGTTCATACTGACAGAAATCATTAATTAACAATATGGTATCTACGATTCAAGTAACTTCTTTACTGCAATTACCCTCACCAAAATAATAATAAACTATGTTAGTCAATAATCGTAGCTCCGAGGGTGTAGGAAGTTTGTCCCATTATAGAGGTATTGCTTGACCTTTTTGAATACAGACTTTACGAACTGGTTGATTAGCTATGATTGGTCCAACTCCCATACATTTTGCTCCATTTTGACAATCACTGTCTGTATTACATCCTGTTTGAATTTGGTCGGTGAATTTAAAGGTAGAGAGAATTTGATCATATGAATAATCATAAGTGCCTTTTTTATCTGACTGCTTTAGATAAATGATATATCCTTTGTTGTTGTGGTTAAAATAAATTCTTGTAGCTTGTGCGTTTGGTAATCCGGATTTTTCTGTAAATGGATATTTAGTAGCTTTTTCTCCAGCAATTTGCGTAAAAGAATAATCAGGTCCCAAAATATTTTCCAAAGATTGGAATTTTTGATTTAATATCCAAACCGTAACATCGGCATCTTGTGGAGGTAATTGTTCCCCCACGAAACCACAATCTATTAATTTTGACTTTGAAAATTCTGCAATTGCTCCGTAGACAATATTTTCTATACAACCGTATCCAGCTTGCCCACCGTAAGGTCCTTGCTCAAACCAAGACTTAGGATATTTAATAGAATATCCAAAGATGGTGTTTTCATACGTTTTCCAGTTTGAGGTATCAATTGGAGTTGGGGCTAGATTTATGGTTTTGGGTGAAGTTGTTTTGACTTCTACTGTTGATAGTGTACCTACAATTGTTTTTTCTTGATACTTCATTCCCAAATAAAATCCTGCAAAGGGTAGTCCAATAAATAAAATCATTGCAAGAGCTTTAGAAATAGGCGTTACTGTAGTTAACCATTTTGGTAGTTTACTTTGTTGAGCAGGTGGAGTAGATTGAGTTGGAATATTAGATTCCATAAAATTATCTTCTCAATAAAGTTATTATAAGTCAATTTTGAGGCTAATACTAGCTCCGAGGAATGGAGGAAGTTAGAACTTTTTATTCTGCCTTTCTTGGTTGTTCCCTCATACCATAACTACATGGTATTAGTATTATTCCTTTAGGTAGTGTTGTTCCATCTTGAAAATTAGGATGGGCTCTCTTATCAATAAGTAATTCTTCTACAATATTATCTGCTAAATGAACCCAACCCTTATAATAGGTCCTTTTATCTGTTTGATATATCATTTCTACTAACTTTACAGTTTCTTTAGACATATTGTATTATCCAAAAATCTGCATGTATGATTTAGAATTATAAAACTATGTTAAAAAAACATCAAATCGGGGCAGTTATATCAAAGCAGAAATTTTTACTTTTTACTTGATAATTTAAATGCGCTGTAAGCCAAAAGACCTGCTACAAAAAATCCGACTATACTTACCCACAAAGGCACATCCCATCCGGCTAAAGAAACGCTCCAGCCCATAAAAAGACGTGTTAAGTGAAGTAGTGCTATTACTGAAAATATGATAGAGGTTAATTGAAAGTATGTTTTAGAAGATAACAAATTAAATCACCTCAGTTCTTATTCTCTCTTGAGTATTGCATGCTGAATTATGCGTGTCAAGAAAAAGCTCCGAGGAGTGGAGGAAGTTCGAACCTTAATTCTTTCCTAATTGTTCCTCATCTTCTAAAATAACTTCTCTATCTCTATACAGAAAATGAGCTTTGTAATTATTAAAAAATCCTTGTTGACCTAATATTCCATAGCCGTTTTCCGAAATATCATTTGAGAAAACAACCATCGTTTTATGGAAGACATGATTTATTCCAACTTCAATTTCTGTAATATAGCCTATTCCTTCTGCTCCTTCCTTAATTCCTTGAAACTTTATGTTTTTAAGTTTTGTCAGGTCAATGCCTAAAATTTTAGCTATTTCTCCATGCAGAATATTAAAATCAGCCCCTGAATCTAAAAGAGCAAGATAGTTAAGTTCTTTCTTGTTGTGTTTTAAAGATATGGGAATAATGGGACGGTACCAAAGACCAGTTTTGATATAAGGGAACTTATGTTTCATTGATATTGAAACCAAAGTAGGGAATGTTTTTTTGAGGCACTTTAAAAAGCGTAGGCTTCTCGTAACCTTTATCTATCGCTTCCTTATATACTTCGTTTGCCATTTTATTAGCAGCAACAACTTTTTTTAGTGTTTTATCAAGTGCAATCCACATTCCCTTATACTTGGAGTATATCTTGGTAAAATCTGGTTTCATGAATATATTCTAACACCATTCTCCTTAAAATTCCAATATGTATCGCGACTTATTCATTTTAAGAACTCTCTTTATCTCTTACTAAGAGCTGCACGTGTGGTAAAATTATTGAACGTGAAAATCCTGGAATGAATAAACCAGAATTAGACGGCTTTCTATAGACAACAAAGTCATGTGTCGTCAGCCGCTGGTCTACAAAGTATTCAGAAATTTTATTTGCAACCCAACTATAAGATGCGTTCTCATCTATATACCACATCAATAGGTGCGATGCCCCCTTTGGAAGGGCAGCAGGATATTCATCAGGAACAATGGCGTATCTCGTGTCTCCCCTGCCCCCATCTAAGTACTTATCTAAAATTACTTGTTCAGGACTGTCCAAAGTCTTTATAAGAGAATAGTATACTTCTTGATCTGCCTGTCTCCTTCCTATAGACACTTTAAAAGATGCTAATTGTTCGCGCAGAGAATAAATTTCATCAAAGCTTTGAGGAAAGATTCTTGGAGGAGGTTGGGAAGGTTGGCCTGAATGAGCCATGCATAACAATTTCACCGTGTAGGGGTATATGTCTGCATATCTAAATCTTGTTTCCAGCATCTGTCCACCAGGAATAAGAATTGTAGAACCGTTTCTTCCCCATGTTGCTTCAGTTTCTGTCATGATAAAGTATTATATCAGAAGACAATTTGAAGATAAAAAAAGCTCCGAGGAGTGGAATGTTAGAACATATTATTTGAGCGGTTATTAACGGTTCCAGGGGTAAACAGGTTGTCTATTTTGATCTTTGCCTACTACAATTCCAACAATACCAGTTTGCGTAAAAGTAAGTTCTCCGTCTTCGGTTATTCTTTCCTTCCATAAACCATCCTCAATTGTCCCCTCCAGCATTTCAAATTCATATCTTTTATCGCCAACGACTAATTCTTTTGGTCCACGAAAAGGAAGTTCTGTTGTAACTTTTTTAAGTGCTCCTTTGAGAAATCCGAATGTTGATTTTGCCTTATCTTCATGTCCTTCGGTTTGTCCATGCCCACCATATTGCATCGTCCAAGATGGTTCTCCTTTATAATAAACCGTTGTCATACCAGGCGCTCTAAAATATCCTGTATAGCTGTCTCTTAACGACCAGTCTCCTTGAGGCTCATCGGGTGAAGGATATTGTAACTCTTTATATCCAGGGCGTTGTGCTGGCACTTCTTTGCCTTCTCCCGCCCAAGTTGCAAGGTTTGCTTTTACAATAAATTGAGATAATTCAGTAAGCCAAACTTGTTTTCTTACTTCCTGCTCGGAAGCTGGTTTTCCCTCAAGCGTCATAACAATTGAATTATATCACAGAAGATTTTGAACCTAATTTGCTCCGAGGAGTAGAGGATATTCGAACCTATTTCGGTTCCCAAGGAGTCATTAACTGGAAATAATTACCATCAAGGTCTGCAAGTGTAGCGATTAATGCCCCACCCATATCGTAGGGTTCTTTTATTACTTCTGCCCCGATTTTTTTAATTCTTTCAAATTCCTCTTTAACTTCCTTTGTCTCAAGATTAAATATCATTCTGGCAGGTTCTTTTGACTTGCCTTTCACTTCGGAATGTTCTCCAACCGTAAAAAAGGTCTTTCCAACTAGCCAACCAGAATATCCTCCCTCTTCCATATCAGGCTTTTTGCCAAAAACTTTTTCGTAAAATTCTGCCAATACTTTTGGTTGCGTTGACCCAATCAGTATAGAGCTTAAATTCAACATACGATCAATATAATGCAAATTATTAAAAATTGCAAGATAGCAATTATTGCTTAGTTAAGGCTCCGAGGAGTAGAGGAAGTTAGACCTCATTTGACTCCATAACTTATCAGTATTAGAGTTAAGTCAGAAAGGAGGTGGAATTTAAAAACATAATGGAAAAAGCAACATTCTACTTTAAAAAACATGTGGTTTATACTTCACTTATTCATGCTATTGGAGGCATAGGAATAGGTATTCTAATTGCATCTCCAATTGCAGGTATTCATCCAGTTCGTTGGGGAATTGCTTTACTAGCTATTAGTTTGCTTGGACACTTATATGCATGGTTTGCGTAAAACGGAGCTCCGAGGGTGGATATATGTAACCTTTTTAACATTGTAATAGAAACTGCTCTATTGTATAATCGTGCATTATGCAACAGAGAGAACTTCTCGAAAAAGTTGAGCCTCCACTGTCTGAACGAGCTCTTTTAGTCCTAACGTTTGCAGGAGAAGAAGCTTTAAAGCTCCATCATCGTACTATTGACTCAAGCCATTTTCTATTGGGCTTTCTTAGGGAAGAACTTGCAGATATGATAATGGAGAACCCGGCAAGACTTGAAATCTTTCGCCAAGCTATAGAGGATAGCCACTTCTCCTTTGATAAGAACCTTGAAAGGTTAACTTTTGAAGATGATGCAAGGCAAGCAATAGAAACTGCAGCACGAATGGCACATGAGGAAGGATCTTTAGAAACTACACCCAGGCATTTGTTTAGAGTAACAATTTCAGAAGGGATTCTTAAAGGTAGAAGAATAGTGGAGACAGTAGTAATTATGGCAGGATTACATCCAGGATATTTACTTGAGAAGGCTGGTGTACCAAAGGAAGAAGTTTCTGCCAGGTTACATGAGGTGATTCTTGATGATCCCCTAGTTGATGAGCTGACTAAAGAGAAAGCACGCCAGCAGTTCAGTGGATTTTAAGGTATCTAAGATGAAGCTCCGAGGAGTGGAGGAAGTTAAAACCTTTTATTTCTCAAAATGGCAGGCATTTTAAACCCCACGGCTTCGAACATATCTAGAGTTATCTGGTCTCTTGGTCTTCTTCCCAAAGACATATTCACAGCTTCTTGTCGTTGGTTTAATTCATGTAAAAGCCGTTTGCTAAGTTGAGAAAACTCATTCATAATCGATCTAATACGACGAGGGTTGTGGCGCTTTTTGATATGCCTTTTTATATCTTCGGAAGCTAAGGAATCTAGCATCCTAAATTTCTCAATTCCTGTATGGCTTAGATAGGTCTCTTGGCCAAAAACGCAAAGAGGAGCAATTTCTTTATCTGGAGTAAAAAAAGGAGTAATATCAAACCTTTCCTGATATCGCTCGTCACCATTCACAATGTAGCTGATAAAATGCCTCATCTGTTCTGGCGAAGCAACGCATACTGTTTTATCACCAACCATTGTACCCAACTCTTCAGAAGCCATGATCATTTCTTCTACTTTAGGAGGCATTCTTAAAAACGCTGGATCTTCTTGAGGACCCAAATATGCCTCTAGGGAGCCTAATGTTCCAGCAGCAGCATTAGACAAGACTACAATCTCAGGAGGTAAGGCACCTCTTGCTGGAATTGGATTTGAAGCTCTCAGCGTAAGATAGTGTGGAAAATAAGACAGAGCTCTTAATATGCCTCGCATCTCCAAAGCATTTAGAGATTGTACGTTGTTTTCACCACTAGTCCTAGTATTAGCGACAAAAGTATCTCTGATAACCTTGACTATAGATAGACTGCGTGGATAGTTATCTTGTAAACGCTTTCGTTCGAGTCCACTGATTGGAGTTTCGTGAGGCTTGCCATCTGGATACCTGCTAATACTGTTTTGAAAAGGGCAACTTTGGTATTGCCAATCAATCCCTGCAGTTAATCTCTTAGGAGCTCTATCACTTACAAGGGGTACGTTCGTACTATCTGATATGTGAGCCCCGACAATTTCTAAAACATTTACTCCTGGGAGTCTTGATCCCAATTCAGAGACATGAAGGGATATAAGAGGATAGTCTTTGTTCTCGACAAAAGTCATAACGAGAAGAATTATACAAAGCTGAAATCAAATTGTCAAACTATGGGGTAAGATTTTCTTCGAGGGTGGAGGAAGTTAGAACATACTACTCTTCTATTTTATAGAGATTTGGGAGGGATCAGAAACGATTATTTCTGGATGTCCTTGATATTGAGCAATTGTCCCAGATACATCAATAGTTTTGTTGCTGTATTGTGTTACCGGGTCGTTGAACTTAGAAACATTGTTGGAATAAATGGTAACTGAAAAACCACTAGTATAATTTGTCTTCTCATCAAGAAAAACATTTCCGTTTTTTGATGTTGTTGCGAATCCTACATAATACTCAACGCAAGTACTCTTACCATATTCGTTATAAGCTTCTTGAGAATCTATGCAGGAACTTGTTGGTATTGCTACATAAGGTAGGTTTATCGGTTGTTCTATTTTTGATGTCCGTGCAAATAAGAAATAACCTATTCCTACTAAAACTGCAACTATTACTATAGCAGTTACTAGTCCGTTGTTTTGTTGTTTATTCATGAGACAATTATATCATTTACCCCACTCTGTTACTCACTGTTGTTTTGAGGCTAATTAGGAACTCGGGGAAGGTATGGTGAACTGAGACAACTTTTGGTGGGTTTAAGCGGGATGAAAACTTACAAATTGTGGGTAATAAGGAGCGAATATACGCTTATCTGTTTCTTCCAATTGTTCTGCCATTATTTTTTCAATCTCTGCCATTACTGTTTCTGCTTCCCCTGCTCCTTCGACATCATCTATTCTTTTGCCATTCCCATCTCTAATTGCTACTCCAGGAAGTCTATAGATTGCCCTAACAGTATCTTCATTTTCCCAACTGCCAGTACGATCATCTGCTTTTCTAAGCTTAACTGAAATTGGACCTGCTGTTACCCCATTCTCATCCCAATCCTGTTGCGTAAGCCACAGTTGATAAAAGCTCCCATCAGCTGCAACAACATCAATTGGAGGAGTCTTTAGGTAATTCAAAGTTATTTCTCCATTATTTGCGTCTTTTTTTCTTAGCCAGCCTTCTGGGGCACCATATTTTTCAAGAAGGGTTTCTGCTCTTCCATGTAGATCAACAGCTATGTCAGTAACTCGTCTTTCTCTAGCTAAAATATTTTCAATCCCTGCTGGCAGGGAAGGAATTTTCTGTTCAGGAGTTACGCTCATAATGTTTGGGATTATATAGCAACTATAAGTTATTTGTCAATAGAAGAGGCTTACTTTTCCAAAAGGAGCAGCTCCGTGGCCAGGACTCCAACTCTGAAGATAATTAATTCGCTTCATTTATTTTTTTTAGTATTACGGTCCAGTTTAACTAAAGTTTTATAAAAATCTCTGAGCCATGTTCCAAATTTAGATGTTTCCTTATAGGTCATATCGATATTAAATTCTTCTTTAAGAATAAGTTGTAATTCTTCTATCAACTTCTTGGACAACATAAAATTATCATAACGAATTTATACCATGCTGTAGTTATAAAACAAAGACTTATAGGAATTTTGAAAATTAAAATATCTGCAAAATCTATGGAATTTGTGAAGCTGGAAAAATCTAATTTTGTGATACATGGATAATTAATTTAGCTTGATTTAACGTCCTAAATCCTCATTCAGGTGACATTTTTTGTACTTCTTGCCGCTTCCACACCAACAGGGGTCGTTGCGACCCAACTTGTTTTTTTCACCAACAGCATCCTGACTACCGACTGCTGCAGGATTTTTTGTGCTTTGCATTGAAGTCTGTAGTCTGTTAACCGATTTCAATTTTTGACTTACTTCTCTGGTTCTAAGTTCTTCCGATACTGAAGTGTCTCCTGCGGCTTGAGTTATAACATGCTGATGTTGTGGAACTTGTGGTGGAACTTGCTGAACTTGTATTTTGTAAATTCTGTGAATTATCTCATCATCAATTGCCGAAATTAGCTGCTCAAACATTGCAAATGCTTCGTTTTTATACTCAACCAACGGATCTCTTTGCCCATAGCCCCTAAGTCCTATTCCCTGTCTTAAATTTTCTATCGCGTCCAAATGATCTATCCAAAGATTATCTACAACCGAAAGCATTACGAACCGCTCGACTTGTCTTGCAAGATCTTGTCCCATTTGTTGTTCCCGGGTTTTATAAACATCTTTTGCGAGATTTCCCAAAAATTCTGCTTTTTCCGGAGTTCCTTTAAACTGCATTAGTTGATTTACAAGCTGTTTTTTAGATGTATCGTCGAAAGGAATAATTGTGGTAAAATCTTCGATTATTGATTCTTCCTGATTCTTTCCACTTTCTAAAAATTCCTGTGAATTTATATTTACCAAACTTAAGATTGCACTTTCTATTTTTTCTATTATCTCATCTTTTAAGGAACCCTCTTTTGAATCGGAAGATGTCTCAAGTATTCTTCTTCTTCGTTTATAAATAATTTCTCTCTGTTTATTTAGAACATCATCATATTCAACCAAATGTTTTCTAATATCAAAATTAAACCGCTCAACTTTCGATTGCGCTTGCTCAATTGCTCTTGAGACAATACCATGCGAAAGAGGCACATCTTCGGGCATATTAAACCGGGTCATTATTCCGGCAATTGTTTCTCCTCCAAAAAGCCGCATTATCTCATCATCAAGCCCTACGAAGAAAAGTGATTTTCCAGGATCTCCCTGCCTTCCCGACCTTCCTCGAAGCTGATTGTCTATTCTTCGCGATTCGTGCCTTTCTGTTCCGACAACATAAAGTCCACCAGCTTTTAATATCTCGTTATGTTTCTCCTCCCATTTTTTCCATTCAGTTGTCTCACGAAACTCTCTACCATCTTCTCCTTTTGGAGTATCTCCTCCTAAAATAATATCGACTCCCCTTCCCGCAACGTTTGTTGCAACGGTTACTGCTCCTTTTATTCCGGCCTTTGCAATAATTTCTGCTTCTCTTTCATGATTTTTTGCATTTAATACCTCATGTTTTATTCCGCGACGTCTTAGAAGCTGGGAGATTATTTCGTTTTTTTCAATTGATGTAGTTCCCACTAAAACCGGCTGTCCTTTTTTATAAGCCTTTTCAATTTCATTTGCGGCAGCTGTTATTTTTGCCCTTCCGGTTTTGTAAACAGAATCCGTAACATCATCTCTTATCATTGGTTTATTCGTAGGAATAACTACTACCGAAAGATTGTAAATTTTATGGAATTCTTCTGCCTCCGTAACCGCAGTTCCCGTCATTCCCGCAAGTTTTTTGTACATTCTAAAGTAGTTCTGAAGCGACACAGTTGCTAAAATTTTTGACTCTTTTTGTACGGGAACGCTCTCCTTTGCCTCCAATGCCTGATGAAGACCCTCGGACAGTCTTCTTCCAATCATAAGCCTTCCTGTAAACTCATCCACTAAAATTACTTGATTATCCTTTACAATATAATCCTTCTCTTTTTGAAATAATGTCCTTGCCTTAAGTGCTGCCTCTAAATGATAGACGGTGTCAAAATCTTTTTCGTAAATATTTGATATTCCATAAAGTTTTTCGATTTTACTAATTCCGTGATCTGTTAAATGGGCCGTTCTTAACTTTTCATCAATTTTGTAATCAAGATCCTGGATTAACTTCTCTACAATTTTTGAATACTCGTAGTATTTTTGAGCTGGCGCCTCATCGGGTGCTGAAATAATATGGGGAGTCCTTGCCTCATCGATGAGCACCGAATCAACTTCATCTACAATTGCAAAAGAATGTCCTCTTTGAACAACTTCATCTAAACCTTGAGCCATATTATCTCTTAAATAGTCAAAACCAAATTCCGAATTGATTCCGTAAATAATATCTGCATCGTATGCTTGCCTTCTTGAAATCGGTTTTAAATGAGAGAGTCTGTAATCCCAAGCTTTGCTTTGGGAAAAATCTGGATCGTAAATAAAAGACTCTTCGTTGATTATTGAAGAAACGGAAAGGCCCAGAAGCTTAAAGATTGGACCCATCCATCCCGCATCTCTTCTTGCTAAATAATCATTGACTGTAACCAAATGAGCATTTCCTCCGGTCAAACTATTTAGATAAAGCGCAGGAACCGCAGATAAAGTTTTTCCCTCTCCTGTTTTTTGCTCGGCGATTCTTCCATTCGCCAAAGTTATTGCTGCCATTAGCTGCGCATCAAAATGCCTTTGTCCTATGGTTCTTGCAGCGGCTTCACGGGAAAGAGCAAAGGCAAGAGGAAGAATCAATTCGAGAGGTTCTCCCTCAGATACTCTTTCTTTAAGTTCCTGAGTTTTTTTTGGAAAAGCTTCGTCTTTGAGTTTTTTTGTTTTCTCCTCAAGAGAATTTATCTCCAAAACAATAGGCTTAAGTTTTTCTATCTCTTTTTCATTTGAATCAAAGAATTTTCCAAAGAGTGCCATAGTCTGTCTATTCTAGCATAAGCTCAAGCCATAAAAAACCCCGCCTCAAATATAAAATTCTTTGGCAGGGTTTTACCAACTGATCAATTGGTAATGCTCCAAATTGCTTACCAATTTACTTCTTTCTTTTCTTTTTTTTTGCCATTTACAGAGTCACCTCCCTTCGCAATATATTTTAATGTTGAATAATATTGCTTGATTTGTCAAGAAATTTACTTTGCTTCAAAAGTAAGAATTTAGATTGTAAATAAAGCAAAAATCACGATGCTATTTTTGGGGTTTTATTGAAGTTTTTCCGATATATTTTTGCAAAACTTTTGGAATTTCTACAGAGCCGTCTTTTTGTTGATAGTTTTCTAAAATTGCGATAATAGGTCTATTCATGGAAAATGCAGTTCCGTTTAGAACATGAAGATATTTTTTTTCACTGCCATCAAGATATCGCATGTTTAGTCTTCTGGATTGAAAATCAGTTACTGTCGAAACTGATGTAACTTCTCTATATTTATTTTCAGACGGAAGCCATGCTTCGATATCATATTTTCTCGCTGCTGGAAATCCTAAATCTCCGGTACACATTTTTACGACTTGATATGGAATTTTTAAAAGTTGGAAAAATTTTTCTTGAAGCGATAATAGATATTCGTGTTCTTTTTCATCATCTTCTTCTGTTGTAAATGAAACCATTTCTACCTTATTAAATTGATGCACTCGGATAATTCCCCTCGTATCTTTTCCATATGACCCTGATTCTCTGCGAAATGCCGGGGAATAGGAAACGTATCTTTTGGGTAAATCTTTTTTCTGCAACACTTCGTCTTTGTAAAGTGGGACGATAGCATGTTCTGCTGTCCCAATAAGAGTTACTTGATCTTTGGGAATATGAAACATATCTTCGTCTCCGCCATTTTCCATATATCCTAATCCTTTCATTATCTCTGTTTTAATAAGAACGGGTGGAATTAGAGGAATAAATCCTTCTTTTAAGAGAATTTCAAGGGCAAACTGTAAAAGCGCATACTCCAAAAGAACCGCCTCATTCTTAAGATATGCAAATCTTGTCCCGGAGATTTTTGCTGCCTTTTTTACATCAATAATATCAAGTATTTCCCCAAGTTCTAGATGGTCACGAGGAGTAAAATCAAATTTTTTTGGACTTCCTACTTTTTTTATTATCTTATTTTTTGATTCATCTCCTACGGGGACATCTTTTAAGGGGAGGTTTGGAATCTTCAACAGAAGATCATCTAATTTTTCCTTTGAGGATCTAAGATTCTGTTCTTCTTTTTCTAATTTCTGCTTAAGAGATTGCGCTCCTTCTTTGTCCCATCGATTAGGGTTCTTTTTAATTCGTTCATTGAGCGTATTTCTTTCTTCTCTTAATTTTTGTACCGATTCAAAAAGCAATCGATAATCTTTATCGATTTCTAGAATTTGATTTATATCAATCTTAATCCCTTTATCTTTTGCTCCCTTCTCAACAGTCTTTGGGTCTTTTCTAATAAACTTAATATCCAACATACTTAATACTTATTACTTGATACTTAATACTTTCTCAATGATTGGGATCAATTTTTGAATCGCTTTATACCTATGATTATACAACTTTTGTTCCTTATCGGACAGATCACTTTCATGATAAAATTTTTTTATTTTTGGAAGATAAAAAAACGATCGATAAGGATACCCTTTCAGAAGTTTAAAGTGGGGTTTCTCTGCAATTTCTCCTTCAACTTCTCCAAAACTACTCCAAACTTTTCCGTTTGGAAGTGAAAAGGAAACAATTGTTCTGAAGTATGCTTTCCTGTTATTTTTAGGAAGTTCTTTTGAGATTCTCTTCATATGATTAACTAACTCTTCATCGCTTGCTTCATGTCCTAACCATCTTCTGCTTTTTAGTCCAGGTGCTCCATCTAGAAAATCTATCTCAATACCTCCATCATCTGCAATTGTAGGAAGACCTGATCTTTTTGCATAAAAAGTCGCCTTATTCTGAGAATTTTCCTTATAGGTTTTTCCTATCTCTTTTAAATCATCGTCAATTCCTACATCTTCTAAAGAGACGACTTTTACCGAAAGGTCTGATAAGAAATTTGATATTTCCTTAAGCTTTCCTTGATTTTTAGTGGCAATTAGAAGCTTTTTCATGGTCTAAGAAGCTTTTTCGATACCAAACACTTCGATTTTTCCCCCACAATACTTAATAATCTCTTCGCATGACTGCCTAAGAACCTCTTCTACCTTTTCAGCTGAAATTTTATAGACACCGTCAACGTTTATGTAAAGATTTTTAGTTTGGTTTGTTACAGCGGTTCTCTGAGCGTCTCTGAAATTAAAGTCTATGTTGAATCCTCCCGCTTGATCAAAATACGCAAGCTCTGAACTTTTATATTTTGTTTCTTCAGAGTCACCTAAAAGCAAAATCTTTTCTCTTTCTTTTGGAAACTTAAGAACCGTAGGAAATTCAATCTTGTCAAGATCAAAAGCTCCTACAGAGATTCTGTTTTTCATAACCACCATGTTGTATGCATCAACGCAGGTGTTAATATTATATAAACCTTTATTAAGGGCTACTCTTCTAAGAAGTGCTTCAGGACTGGGACGGCGCGAATGCCAATCTACGCCCATTTCTTTATAAAGTTTCCTGTAGCTTATCACTTCAGGATAATTACCTAATGCTTCGGTGGTCAAGTCTTCCAAGGAAGATAAAAGCTTTGATCTTTCAACCTCAAGCTTTTTATTTGATTTTTTTATGGACACCCCGCGAATAATTGCAACTCCTATTGAAACTGAAGAAAATTTCTTTTTTACTTTATTATCAATATGAAAAATGTTGGATTTTTCAAGTCTAGTAGTGCTTGTGGATCTTAATTCTGTGAGTCTATCCAAAGGCTCAGGGATATTCGCGATGTCTTCAAATCTTTTTTTGACAAACTCTTTATTTTCTAAAATAATCCATCCGGCTTTAGGTCCATGATCTTTTCCAACAAGCGGGATATACAAAGCCTGAAATGCTTCATTAGAAGAAATCCCTAGTTCTTTTGCCCACTCATAAAGTTTTATCTGAAATTCCTCTGCCTCCCATTTTTCATTAAGTTCCTCTGCCACTTTTTTAAGAAACGCTTTTTGGTTTTTACTGAGCTTTTCAACCCCTTTTGGAATCTTTTTTTGAATTTCAAATCTTACCGATTCCGGCGCATAACGGTCGAGCCAAATTTTGGCATATTTTGCCCACTGTGAAAGACCCTCTTTTTGTATTCGATCCTGCATATTTGGCATTTGTACCCACTGAGTCAAAGCAGAAAATCTTACTTTTGGTGGTTTTTCCCCATCTTTTAGTTGAGCGAATTTATAAGAACGCCTGAGATAATCTTCGTTAGATTCTGCCGCTTTTTGATAGTCATCATAAAGCCTTGGAATAATATCTGTTTGATTTGGATTAAATTCAATTGCTTGATTTGGAGGAGTTTTAATCATAAGAAATCTAACAATTTGAGGTGGTAAAACTTCAAGCAAGCTTTCTCCTGTAAGACCTAGTCCTTTTGAGGATGACATTTTTTTACCATCGTAAATAAAAAATTCATATGGCAATGCTAACGGCGGTTCTTTTCCAAAAACTTCTTTACAGATTTTTCTTGCAACATCATAAGTTCCTCCGGCAGATGCATGATCTTTTCCTGCGCCTTCAACTGTGACATTAAAGATCCACCATTTTGCTGCCCACTCTACCTTAAAAGGCATTTTTGCATTTCCGTTTAAAGGAGAAGTTTTGCCCGAGAAGCCGCACCCCTTTGCCCATTTAACTAGATCAACTTTACAAACAAATGAAACTTCTTTTCCATCCCAGCTTATAACTTTTGTAGTCCCCAATCTTCCACATTTTGGGCATATTACCTGAAGAGGAAACCAATCTTTTGCAATTGGTTTTTTATACATATCCGAGTAAACTTTTCGAACCTTTTCTGCATTATCCAAAACAAATTCGATTGCTTTATTGTAAATTCCTTTTCTGTAATAGTCTGATGCCAAATAAATTTCTGCCTGAATATTCAGTTTTTTGAATAAGCTGCGCATCATATTCCCATAATAATCTCCGAATGAACCCTTGCCGGAAGGTGCCGGCGCAATAAAAATAGGAACTCCCATATATTTTTCATGTGATTTTTTAAGCTCTTGAGGAAGACCGTCAATGGGATCCATGTCGTCAAATCCAAAAGTGAATCTAACTTTTTTACCCTCTGCTTTTAGAATTTTGAACAAAACATCATGAATAACAGGACCCTTAAGTCCTCCCATGTGAATAATGCCAGAAGGAGTCCACGCATCATTTATCCATTCGGAACCTTTGCGATCTTTAAGAAGTTGATCCGCCCAAAACATGAAATAATTATAGCACTATCATTTTTTGTAAACCTTATAATGTCTACCGATAGCGAGGAAGCGAGCTGTAGTTTTTCCTTTCCACTCGTAAATAATCCTTATATCATCTGTTATGCTAAATGCCCATTTGCTTCTAAGACGTTTTGTAAGTCTATGATTCTTGAGTCTTGTATCCAATGGGTTTCCCGAAAATAAGATAATCCTTTTCGCAGCTTCTACTTTTATGTCTGGATTTTCTTTAATTAATTCTCTGTAATCTTTATCGAAATCTCCGGAGGTTCGTATCTTTACCATCAAGCTTTATTTTTTTTAGCGGGTAATTTAAGGTTCAAAAAATAATTGCTTAAATCCTCCTCTGTTTCAAAAATAATATCCTTATCATATGGCTCTTTCGCCCTTCTTAAAACTTTATCTTCAAAATCCTTTGAAAAATATTCTTCCGAAGCGGATTCGGAATAAATAATCCTACGCAATGCATCTCTAATAAGCTCGCTCATAGATGCGTAACGCATTTTGCTTACGGTATTTTTTGCATCTTCATACAATGAATTTGGTAAAGAAATGTTGATTGTGTTCATATCAACAACTATTGTATCTTATCCATACATAAATTGTCAATCCATAATTTTTGATATCCGCCCAAAACATAAAGTTATTACAGCAGGAATTTTACTTCTAAGCAGACAGAATTTTTGTTAGCTCGGAGACCATTCTTTGATTTAATTCTCTTTTCTTAATAGCTATTCTCAAAAATTTATTTCCAAATTGAGAACTCATGGAGTCTGTATTTCTTATATAAATATTTTTTTCGTGAAGCGTTTTCACGATTTCCTCGGATGTTTTTTCGTCCAATAATTCAAAGAGGAAAAAGCTTGTAACAGAAGAATAAATTTTAATTGATTTGATTCTTGATAATTCATCGATCATTTCATTTCTTAATTGATGTGTTTCTTGGTATTTTTCTTCATAATATTGTCCATCTTTCAATGCTTCCACGCCTGCCACTTGTCCAACAAGACTTACCGACCAAGGTGGAAGAAAGCTGTTAATTTCATCAATTATTTTCTGGCTAGCAACAAGATATGCAACTCTTGCTCCGCTTAAGGCGTAGGCTTTTGACATCGATTTAATAATGACAAGATTTTCAAAATTCAAAACATCTTTTTCTAAAGAGAGATTTTTGTCAACATATTCCATATAGGTTTCATCTATTACAAAGAGGATTTCTTTAGGAATTGACTTTAAAATTCTTAGAATCTCCTCTTTTGGTAAATACTGTCCAGTTGGACTGTTTGGATTAACTATTACAACCATCTTAGGCATGTTATTATTAATAGTTTCAATTAGTAAATCCGGGTTAATTTTAAAATCATTTTCTTTTTTCAAGAAAAATCTTATGACATTTACCTCTAAAACGTTTTCCAAAATATGTTGGTATTCTCCATACATTGGATCAAGAATTAGAACTTTATCGCTTTTCTTAACTGTTTTTGGGAAAAATGTAAAAATCAAATCTGAAGAACCGCCACCTGCTAGGATATTTTCCCTAGGTACACCTCTAACTTCAGCTATGGTCTGTATTAATCCTTCTGAATAATTAGGAGGTGAGGTTCTTATAATAAAAGGTAGGTGGTTTTTAATTTTCTCTAATATTTTAGGAGAGGGATCAAACCATGCGTCTAGAACGTCAGCGTTAATTACGTCTTCCCACTTTTCCAAAGTAGAAAAATCTTCACCTATTGCTTCAAAAAACTTTCCTCCGTGGTATGCTTTTTTCATAAAATTTATTCAATATGTAGCTTATCAAACGCAGCTTGGGTTGTTTCTTTTGCACGATTAGCTGTTTCTTGAATTTCTTCTCTAGTGCTGTTTTGGTTCAAACGGACAACTCCCGCTACTGAGACCTCAAAACCTTTATTTGGATTAAAACGATAGGCTAAGAGCACAACTGGAACTTCAAGATTGGCAGCTATTGCAAAAAGCCCAGCGTGAAATTTCCCTAATTCCCGCATATTACCACCGTTTCTTTTACCTGTTGTTGCACCCTCGGGAAAAACTGTTAATGCAGAGTTTTGATGTTCTTTAAAAAGTTCTCTTGATGCATCCGTTAGTATATCTACTCTTCCTGTCTTTCCTTCTTCAGAACCAGAAAGGATACTAGCAGGAGAGACGTCTAATGATCCCGTAGCTCTATAAAGTTCCCCAAGAGTACCTGGCTCTTCCTCTGCTGCCATACAAATATTATCTCCAAGCTTTTCGGCAACAGGTTGAAAGGCCCCATAAAAAGGCAAATGTGGATAATGAAGTTCCTCTACGGAATGCTCACCGCTAAAACCTAAATCTTTTAATTCCTCTGAACCTATTCCTTCTCCTATCCTAAAAGTAGCATCATGATTGGCTGCAAAAAATACTGGCTTCCCCTTCTCTAATCCCTCCAGATGCTCTTGTCCGGATACAATAGTTGCATTTGTAATTTGCGCAAATTTTCTCGCATATTCTTGATTTTTGTTATACACATAATCAGAATCTTTGCGATGAGCGTATAAATCTCGAAAATTATCCCTAATCAATCTACTTACTTCTTCAGCTATGTGTCTTGCCTCTGGCGTAGAATTAAGCAGCTCTTCAACTTTACCTCTTATCATGACCTCATTAGGGTCTCTCAAGTCAGGTTGTTCCTCTATGCAGGCCTTGATGTAATCAGGATCCATTTTGTTAATTGACGGTCTTTTCATACCTCCTGTAACTTCCATACTTTACGAATCTCTATACTCTACTATCGTAGAATATACATTTTCCAATAAAGTGTCAATTCTGTCAATTTTTAAGAAATATTTACAAAATTAATAAAATATGTTAAAATTTAGACACTTCGGCTACACTCAGCACAAGCACATTTATTGCGTTCGATGTAAATTTATGATTACTGTTCCGGAAGCCACAAAAAAGATTATTTTGCGCTCAAGATACCTCGCAGAGGCAATATCAAAGGGAATTATCAATAATTCTTCTCTAGCCCGTTATATAAAACCTGAAATTGAAGAAATGCTTGTAAAGGAGGTAAGCAATTCTGCAATTATTATGGCGCTCAACAGACTCTCTTTTGAAATTAAGCCCAAATATTCTAGAAAAAACATTTTTAAAACCCCTCCGGATATGATTTTAAGATCGAACTTAACGCTTCTTAATCTTGTTAACTCTAAATCTCAAGAAGAGAAATATAGTGCTTTAATCAAACTATCCAGTTCTAGACATTTTCTCACTATAACAAAGGGACCATTTGAAACAACTATGTTGGTTAGCAATGACTTAAAAGAAAAGACAAAAGGGATTTTAGAAAACGAAGAAATTACAAAAGAGATAGATGGACTATCCGCAATAACGATTCAGCTTCCAGAAGAAGCAACATCTACGCCAGGAATCTTCTATTTTTTTTTGAAATCATTGGCATGGGAAGGAATAAATGTTTTAGAAATTATATCTACTCAATTAGAATTGACTCTGATAGTAAACGGGAAAGATATTAACAGAACATACTCTATTCTTAATTCTCTTTTTTCGAAAGTGGGGTTGGAGAGTTAGTGGACCGAGACAATGGAATAAAGAAGTTTTCCTGCGGGAGCTTCCACCTCTACCTTTTGTCCAACCTTTTTTCCCATAAGAGCTTTTCCTAAGGGAGACTCGTGAGAAATTTTTCGCTCCTTGGGGTCTGCCTCCCATTCTCCAACTACTGTAAAAATTTCTTTTTTTCCTTTTACATGAAGTGTGACGGTCGAACCTAATTTTACAATACTTCCAGATCTTCCTCCTCCATTTATTAAAACTGCTTGTTTTAGAAGCTCCTTAAGCTCATCCAGCCTTCCATCTATAAAAGAGAGCTCTTCCCTTGCAGCAACATATTCGGCGTTTTCCGAAAGATCCCCCAAATCTCTTGCTTGAGAAACTCTTGTTAACACATCCGGTCTTTTAATTTTAGAAAGGTCTTCGAATTCTTTTTTAAGATCTCCAAGCCCTTCTTTTGTTAAATATATTTTTTTATCGTCCATATCTTCTTAAAACAAAATCCCTCGGGTTGGTTTGTCAATCTGAGGGATATATAAATATCACCGGTGAAATATTATATGAAAATTCTTGCTTTGTCAATAACCTCTAGTACTAAATCTGCTTAGCAGGAATCGGGTTTTAGCTTTAGTTTCTTCCTCTATACGAACCTCTACTACTCCCTCTCCCATCTGGCCGTAAAAGATAGAGGTACCTAACGGTGCGGCAAGTATTAAAGGGAGAACAGATAGATCTTCTTCTCCGTCTATCTGAATAATTATATGGTTTTTACTGATTATATTTGCAAAAAGATTTGATATCAATTTAAATAATTCTCCGCAAAGTGATCCGGAAGGATTTTTTATTTTATAGACTCTTTCACTCCCTGAAAATCCAAGTTCTTTTAAAGAGCTATATTTTTTCTTGCGAGCTACCCTAAAATCAATAACCGCTATATTAGGACTTGTAGATAATTTATTAAATGTTTTAGTCGATTCATCTCCTACTGTAATAAAAAAATTATTTGAATTAAACTTTTTAACCTTTTTTAAAAGTTTACCTAAGGGGTTCTTAAGTTCGGCTCGCAGTTTAGGCGTAAGGATTAAATTCTGCAAAAGCCATTTAGGGTCGGTGTATAATTTTCCTTCCCTGTCTATCTCTCCTTTTCTTATTCTAGAAGATGAGATTGGTTCTCCATCCTGAGCAAGAACTGGGCTTTGAATAATAATCTCAAGAGAAGAAAGGTTTTTTTCTTTGCGTTTAATATTAATGATTTTTGCCCCTTTCAATGTTTCTTTGGAAACAACAATAGCTTCTGTAAAGGTGTCCGAAAGAGTCGTGCCAAAAATATCATCGATTGCCACAATCTCATATTTTCCCTTTCCTTCTCTTTCTAAAAAGCCTTCAATAATTTTCTTCCTTTGAGCATAATTTTGGATTAATTTGAAATTTGAAATTTGAAATTTGAAATTTTTTATAAATTTATCGTTGGTGATCCCAACAATTAATTTGTTTGATAAAGATAAACCCAAGCGAAGGAATTCTTTGTGTCCTTTATGAAAATGGTCAAATGTTCCACCTAAAACTGCTGTTTTGAATTTTTTAGGAGAGCCCATATTTCAAGAGGCTTTTATTATACTGCAAAAGAACTTCCGATTTATAGTCTCTTGGGTGAAATGCCAAAAAATTATTGTTTACAGTTTCCGTTGTTATACTTTTGTTTATAAAATGAAGTTGAAGTATCCTTGCAAAAAACTCAAGAAATGGAATTAACAAAATTACGGAGAATAAATTTTCAAACAATTTATCTGTATGATGTATTATTTCCCTTTTATCGATTTCCTCTTTTATATTAGGCAAAAAGTCCGAAATCCAAGAATTTGATTCTATAAACTTTTTATAAATCTCTCCTCTTTCTCTTATAGGCATGAGCTGGGAAACCTCATGAGCCGTGTAAAGATTTTGAAATTTTGAGGGAAGCTTAAGACTCGTTTCATCAATTAGCATGTTTAAGCAAAATTTATTTGACACATTTTTTTCTCCTTTTTTTCTGTACACTCCCATGAATTTTAGCATCGCAATGAGAAAAAATCTTGTTATCCAGATTCTATTTTTTTTAACAATTACAAAAAGATCTATGTCATCCTTTGTTTCGGAATTTAGCATGGAAAGATTACCGCTTATTCCAATAAACATAACCGTAGAAACTAAAAAAAGTTTTCTTATGATTTTTCTCGCATACTCCAATTTTATCTTGCTTTCTTTAATTCTTTTAAGTCTTTTTTCTACAATGCTTTCTCTGTCTCTAGTAAAGAGATAGCCATTTTTTCGAAAAACTACCGAATTAATTTTTTTTATTCTACTAGTAAAATGGTCTTCGTTCACATTTTTTTCTGAAATAAGATATTTCCATATTTCTTCTTCCGAAAGAGGAAAATCAAAAATATCGCTGTAGAGAAGTGTCTTTATAATTAATTTTTCGCTATTGTCCATATTGCTTTAATACCTGAGAAACTCCTTGGGAAAGAGTCGAAACCGCAGTCTCGGGCGATGAGGCATTATTTGAGTCAATAGAACGGACTGCGTCTCCAAGATATTTGTTCATCTGCGAATTGAGGGCATTATCGTAAGTATCGCCTGCAAAAAATGAGGAGGTTGCGTCTTTAGCCTGCGAAACAAATGGATATACCACTGTATTATCTTTTAATTTGTCTAAAAGATCTACTCTTGCATAAGGTTCTCCAAATAATCTTGTCTTGGATTCTTCTGCAAATAATTTTTCTGCTGTTTCTTTTTTTGCTAAGAATGCGGCAAACAACAGAGCTTCTTTTTGATGCTTGCTCTTCGATGAAATACCATTTGCCCAATAGCTTGCTATTGTCATATTTCTTCCAGGCAAGTGCGGAACCGGATGAATCTGAAAAGAAAGATCAGGGTTAATTGCCTTTATAGCAAGGTAGTCCCAAGAATATCCAAAGTACATCGCTAAATTCCCTTTTGCAAAGGCTAGCATGGATTGATCCAAAGTATCATCCCAGATTTTTTGATTTCCTGTTGAAAAAGTTGTGTAAAAAGTTAATGCATCGACAGCGCTCTTTCCCGTAGAAGAAAGATTTTTTATATCTGCTCCATTTTGCGCGAATAAAAGGGATATTATATCCGGAGAATGATTTATATTATCAAATGTGCCGAGTGCGGCACCTGCTGTTTTTATTTTTCCATTCGCATCTATTACTGTCAAAGATCTAGCAACTCTTATAAAATCCTCCCAATTGTTTGGAACTTCTGCTCCTGCTGCCTGAAATAATTGGGCATTTACATATAAAGAGAGCGTATCAGTCTCGGTTGGTATGCCATAAATTGCTCCATTTTTTGTTAAGTCTTTTTGGGCAACAGGATAAAAAGAGGTATTGAATTCTTTTTTGGAGATAATATTGTCCGGAATTGGCAAAAGAGTATTCGAAAATACCGGAAGCCATGTATTGTGAAATAAAAAAACATCCGGACCCGTATTGTTTTGTATTCTCGTTGTAAGTTTTTCTCTGTATTGCTTGATATCCTGTTTTACATAATTTACCGTAATGTTTGGATATTGCTTTTTAAAATCGGCAATTGCAGTCTGCATAGTACTTGAGTCTTCCCATAATCCCCAATAAGTGATTTCCGCTTTGCCTCCAGAATTTTTTTGAAATATTGGAAGAATAAGCCCAAAAACAACAAATGCAAGGAATAATACAACAACTAAACCAATAACAACCTTAATAATTGTTTGAAGGGGAAAAGCAAATCGAGGAGGAGGACTTCCCTGCCCCTGAAGGGGTGGCGCAGGAGGCGGCGGGGGAACAGAAGAAGGAGACGGCGATAAAGACTTTGCCTGAGTCGGTTGTTGCGCTTGGGAAGTTTGGCTTATCGAAGGATTTTGGGATGGACTCGGTTGTGGCTCCTGATTAGGATTTTGCGGACTGCGAAAAACAGTATTTTCTTCCATGAATATAGTATAATACCAAACAGACCGCATATCAATGAAAATTCCACGCTTTAAGTTTAGATTTTTGAAAAAAATACCCAAAATAGGAAAGATTTTTTTTTGGTTTCTAGTGGGAACTTTTCTTGGATTATTTCTCTTCATAAGCTTTGCTTTTATCATTTTTCAAAGTCTTTATAGAAATGTTATCTATCCGGGTGTTTCGGTCAACGGAGTCGACTTTGGGGGAAAAACGGAAAAACAAATTAAAGACTTTTTTGCAAAAAAAAATGGCAACATTCAGGATACAAAGTTTGTATTCAAAAGCGAGGTGGGAGTTGCAACCGTTTCTGCAAAAGAAATAGACTTTGGATACGATGAAGATTTACTGTCTAAGCAAGCTTTCAGTCTTGGCAGATCAAATGATGTCGTCACAAACATAAGCTTAATATTTCAGGCATATATAAATGGGTTAAATCTGCCTCCAGCCTATCATTACTCTGATACCAAGCTTATTGCAACTCTTTCGCCGATTATAGAAAAGCTTCATATAGACCCCATTGACTCTTTATTTACTTTCCAGAATGGTAGAGTAACTGTATTTAAACCATCAAATGATGGCCAAACTGCGGATATAGAAGGGCTTAAAGACCTGATATCTTCAAAATTTTTAGCTGTTGTATCTTCTTCAAAACCTAAAACGATAGTTACGGAGATACCCATAAAGATTTTGAAACCTAAAATTACGACAGATAAGGCAAACAATTTAGGAATCAAGGAACTTTTGGCAAGCGGAACGTCTCTTTTTCAGCATTCTATTCCAAACAGAATTTACAATATTTCACTTGCCTCAACAAGGCTTAACGGAATACTCGTTGCACCAGGAGAGGTTTTTTCATTTGCAAAAGCTTTGGGTGATGTCTCAGCTTTTACAGGCTATCAACAAGCATATGTTATACAAAACGGAAAAACTGTCTTAGGAGACGGTGGCGGGGTCTGCCAAGTTTCTACAACTTTATTCAGGGCTATTTTAAATGCGGGCTTACCGGTTGTAGAAAGACATGCCCATGCATATAGAGTGGGCTATTATGAGCAGGATTCTCCTCCGGGGTTTGATGCAACGGTTTTTGTACCAAGTGTGGATTTAAAATTTAAAAACGACACAGGCAATTATATTCTTATTCAAACATTAATCGACCCCAATATTTTAAGACTGACATTTGAATTGTACGGCACAAAAGATGGCAGGGAAGTCTCAATTACAACGCCTGTTGTAACAAACCAAGTCCCTGCACCTCCAGACATTTTTCAGGATGATCCGACTCTGCCAAAAGGGCAGATAAAGCAAGTAGATTTTGCAGCCGCCGGCGCTAATGCTTACTTTACAAGACAAGTAACAAAAAATGGAAAAATAATTATATCGGATAGGTTTGACTCTGATTTTCGTCCATGGCAGGCCGTATATCTTCGAGGAACACAATAGTAAAAAGAGTTAAAAGTTTTGAATTTTGAATTGTCCTTCGGTCTTAAGGTCAGGATCGAAAGATAATTTCAAACTTTAAATTTTAAATTATGGCAATAATCATCAACACAAAAGAAGCGATTAATATCTCAAATAAATTAAGGAAAAATAGGAAGAAAATCGTATTGGCTGGCGGATGTTTTGACATTCTTCACCTAGGCCACATTAAATTTTTAAAAAACTCTAAAAATCTAGGCGATATTCTTTTTGTTATTTTAGAAAGCGACGAATCTGTTTCAAGACTTAAAGGAAAAGACAGACCGATAAATAACCAGATTGAAAGAGCACAAGTCTTGTCTTCCCTTTTTATAGTCGACTATGTTGTTTTGCTTCCCCAGATGAAAACAGACAGAGATTATGATAAACTTATAACCCAAATAAACCCTGCTTTTATCACAGCAACAGAAGATGACCCGAATATTTCACATAAAATAAGGCAGGCAAAATTAATTGGAGGAAAATTAAAAATCGTTGCAAAAAAAATTAAAAATAAGTCAACAACTAAATTAGCAAAACTTATTTCTAAAAAGAATATTTTATGAATAAATTTTTAATAGCTTTAGGAATACTGGCGTTTTTTTTAATAGGTCTGGGCATCTGGCAAAGCATAAAAAAATCTCCAACTGCCGAAATTAACAACTATTCTTTTAAATTATATATTGCAAAAACCCCTAAAGACCAAGAGATTGGACTTTCAAAATACAAAAATTTAGCAAAAGATATGGGCATGCTTTTCCCTTTTGAAAAACCGGATTATTATTCTTTTTGGATGAAACAGATGAAATTTCCAATCGATATTATATATATTAAAGACGGAAAGATTGTAACAATATATGAAAGTGTGAAACCTCCTAAATCGGAAAATGAAAGTTTATTAATTTATAAACCAAAAGAGCCATCCAACATGGTTTTGGAAATAAACGCAGGACTTTCTGGTAAGTATAATTTAAAAGAAGGCGACAAAGTTAACTTAAATAATATTTAAGTGAAGGATGAGAATTTTAGGAATCGAAACTTCTTGCGATGAAACAGGGGCAGCAGTAATCGAGGGGGAATCAGAAAATAAAAAAGTAAAATTAATTTCAAATGTTCTTGCATCTTCCTTGCCTCTTCACTCAAAAACTGGAGGAATTATTCCAGAGACTGCTGCAAGAGAGCAGATTAGATATATAATCCCCGTGATCGAACAGGCGCTTTCTAAGTCAAGATCGTCACATCTTGATGCTATCGCAGTAACAGTTGGACCGGGACTAATCGGTTCTCTTTTGATAGGAGTTGAAACAGCAAAAACTCTGTCTTATATTTGGCAAAAGCCGATTATTCCTGTTAATCACCTTTTCGGTCACATCTATGCCAACTGGATAATGGAAAATGATAAACGGGGGATGGAAAATATTTTGTTTCCCGCGGTTGCTCTTGTTGTTTCCGGTGGGCATACCGATTTGGTTCTAGTCAAAAATCACCAAAATATAAAATGGCTTGGTGGAACAAGAGACGATGCGGCAGGTGAAGCTTTTGACAAAATCGGAAGGCTTTTAAATCTTCCCTACCCCGGAGGTCCGTCAATTGAAAAAGCTGCAAAAGCTGGTAATCCAAAAGCTTTTAAGTTCCCTAGACCTCTTATTGGCTCTGGCGACTTTGATTTTTCCTTCTCAGGTCTTAAAACTGCAGTATTAAGGGAAGTGACCAATCTTGATAAGGTTAACGATAGAACTGTTGCGGATATTTCTTTGGCAGTTGAAGAAGCAATTATTGATGTTTTAATTTATAAGACTCTAAAAGCGGCACAAAAATATAAAGTAAAATCTATTCTTTTAGGCGGGGGCGTCGCCGCAAATCAAAAATTAAGAGAGAGGTTCAAATTGTCAATGCTAAATGGTCAATCGTCAATCAAGCTTTTTGTACCACCAAAAAACTTGTGCACCGATAACGCCGCAATGATGGCCGCCGCAGCTTTTTATAATTACGATCCGGTTGACTTCAGAAAAGTCATCGCAAACCCAGAATTATATTTCGATTAAAATTCTTTAGCTCTTACTCCAACAAGTTCGCTTAAATCTTTAACACCTTCTCTATCCATAAAGTCGATGATTCCTCTATTGGTTCTTCCCGGCAACGTTGTCCCTTCTCCCCTTATTCCTGTTACGACTTGCACTACCTTAGCTCCTGCCATTATTTTTTCAAGAGCTGTTGCATGATCCTTAACCCCGGCCACTCCGATTATTTCTAACTTATCTCCTGCTTCTCTATAAATGTGTGCAATTTTCTCAGTCGCCATTCTTATATATTCTGGGTCATTTCCTGCTAATCCACCCATTTCATTTCTCCATTGTTCACCATACTTTGCTTTTAACTCTGAACTAACAGTTGTATTAGTTGCAATAATTCCCGTAAGACCGTTGTCTATTACAACTTCTATAACATCGTTAACTGCATCATTAGTAAGTTCTGGTGCTATTTTTACAAACAAAGGTTTTCTTTTTCCCCATGCATCCATAGCGTAATTTACTGCCTGCACAATTTCTGTTAGAGGCTCCTTGTCTTGAAGCTCTCTAAGTCCTGGAGTATTCGGAGAAGAAACATTAATAACAAAATATGAAGCGTATGGATAAAGCCTTTTTGCAACTATTGCATGAGCAGATGGCGCATCATGAGGACTCACTTCTTTATTTTTTCCAATGCTTATGCCAATAGGAATTCTTCTATCTCTATATCTTCTTAGATTTCTTGAAACTGCTTCGTCTCCCGGACTATTAAATCCTAATCTATTTAGAGAGACACCAGGTCTTAACATCCATTGTCTTGGTTTATCATTTCCCAGCTGAAGATATGCAAGAACTGAACCAACTTCAACACCTGAAAAACCTAGAGTATGCAAAGCTTCAACTGCTCTTCCAGCTTTGTCCCATCCGGCTCCCACCATGACAGGATTATCAAGCTCTACCCCCCCCAGTACAACTTTTAATCTTTCATCGGTAAATCTTTTTCTACCATATGCAAACTGTTCTAAAACTTTTAGAGTAAATGGAAATCTTTCAGCCCAATGGAGCGCTTCTCTGGCTCTAACATGCCAAGTTTCGGAATCTAATCTATCAAGAACTGGACTAACTAGTCCTTTATATATTTCCGGCATAAAACAAAAAATTGCTATTTGGCAGTTTGGGTTTGTATATCAACGCAATTTTGATATAATCCGCATTATCTATTTGATTTCCTAGTACTGTCAATTTGTCGACAATAGGCGTCGTCACTAACATAAATGAATAGCTTTAAAGAAATTGTTAAAGAACTAGAAAAGTTTGGTCTTACCAAAAACCAAGCAGAGATTTATATGCTTTTGGTGGGGCATAAAGAATTGCGTATTCAAGAAATTGTAAAACTTGCCAAAATTCCCAGAAGCTCAGTTTATGCATGCCTAAAGGGTCTTTTCGAGCTTGGAATAGTAGAAGAAATAGTTGAAGAAAATTTTAAGAGAATTAGACCTTACCCTATAGGAACAATGAGGCATGGTTTGGACGAAAAAATACTAAAGCTCCAAAGGTTAACGTCGGATTTAGAGAATCTAGAAAAAGCTATTACAGTAGTACCTCCGAGCTCACGCGATTCAACGATTGTACGCTATTACAAAGGGAGGTCAGGAGCTCAACAGTTATTCTGGAATTCGCTTAAGGCAAAGGGCACTACTTATGTTTACAGTGATTGGGGAAGAGGAAGATATGTAGGAATGAAATTCTATGAAAACTTTGTCGAGGAGTGGCGTTTTAGAAAACTGAAAGAGAAAGTGTTAATAAATCTTACTACAGATACTATTGAGTCGATAAGAAAATATACTTATCCCGAATCTCCAATATCAAGAACTAGAATTGAAGATATTCGTACGCTTGATAAAAAAATTATACCAATAAAGGGCGATACTCTTATTTATGACAACATATACGCCCAGGTTTATCTAAAAAATGTGGAAATTAACGGATTTGAAATTGAAAGCGCTCATTTTACGAAAACCCAACGCTCTATTTTTGAAACTTTATGGTCAATAGCCAAACCTGTATCAACCTTTCTCTAAACGAGCATTTCTCACGCTTAAAAATCACTGTCGAGGATATATAACCCTTCCTCTGGGCGGTTCTTTAACTTCTTCCCTGTCGAAAACTACATCCCCACGCAAAACTGTTTTTACTACCCTACCAGTAACTCTTACCCCCTCAAATGGAGTCCATCCCGCTTTTGTTTTAAGCTTTGATGAATCAATAATATAACTTTCTTTAAGATCCACTTCAGTATATGTATCTACTTCTTTTAAAATACCAAATATTTTTCTGGGCATTGTTGACGTTAACTCAATCAATCTTTCTATACTTAATCTTCCTTCTGCAACTGCAGTTAATAAAAGAGGAAAAGTCGTCTCAAGACCCGGAACGCCAAATGGTGGTTTTCCTGATCCTTTTTCTTCTATTGAGTGGGGCGCGTGATCGGATGCAATAATATCTACAGCATCTAAATTATCCCACAATGCTTTTTGATCAGCTTCTGTTGCAAGCGGTGGTCTCATGATTCCAAATGAACCAAGACTAAAAACATCACTCTCTGTCAGAAACAAATGATGTGCGCTTACTTCACATGTTATCGGAAGTCTTGCTTCTTTTGCTTTTCTAACCATTTCTATTTCTCGCTTTTGGCTAACATGACATACATGAAGTCTTTGATGATTATCTATTGCTAAATCTATTGCCGTCCTTAACGTTTCTCCTTCTGCATGCACCATAATTACTTTTCCTCTTGGCCATCTTGAAAAGACAATTTGAAGTTCTGCCGGATCTTCTACTAATAACGGCCCAGTCGTATGATTCATATAAACTTTTAGACCGAACACTTCATTCCTCACTTCTTCAACATGCTGAGTGCTATCTCTGGTTCCGCCGAAATGAAACCCTACATCGCAGTAGATTCTGTTACCTGCAAGCATTATTTTTCTTTGAAGTGCTTCTTGAGAAACTGTAGGTTCTGGATTATTGGGCATATCCAAAACAGTAGTATATCCTCCGGCAATGGAGGCTTGAGTTCCTGTCTCAAAATCCTCCTTTTGGGTTGCGCCGGGTTCTCGAAGATGAACATGTGCATCAACTAACCCTGGCAATCGTACTATTTCTTTCGACATTTTGCTGACAATTATACCACATACTTTGTGGTAAAATAGAGTTTATGCCAAATGAACTGTCCTTAATTGCCGCTGTTGTTGTAGGTTTTGCAATTATTTTTTATTTTTTAAATAAAAAGTTTTCGGAACTTAATAAACCGCAGGAAAACGAAACGCTTTTAGAGTGGCTAAAGTCAATGCAATCCTCTTTAGAATCCACAAATAAAACCTTAAACGACGCTCTTTCCAAAAGTTCTTCTAATATGGTCAAAACTCTTCAGGAAAATTCAAAACAACTAAACGATCGATTGGATAAAGCAGCAGCTGTAATAAGGGATGTCGGAAAAGAAGTGGGACAAATGAGTGAGATTGGACGATCGATGCAGGAACTTCAGGATTTTCTAAAAAGCCCAAAACTTAGAGGAAATATTGGAGAGCAGGTTTTAAAAGATTTAATTTCTCAGATGTTTCCCAAGAACAGTTTTCATCTTCAGTATCAATTTAAATCCGGAGAAAGAGTCGATGCGGCCATAAAAACAGACGCAGGAATTTTATCCATAGATTCTAAATTCCCAATGGAAAATTTCCAAAAAATGGTTAAGGCAAAAACTGAAAAAGATAAAGAGGATTTTAGAAAAGAATTAGTTCGAGACGTTAAAAAACATATTGATGCGATTTCAAAAAAATACATACTCCCCGATGAAGGAACAATGGATTTTGCATTAATGTACTTACCAAGTGAATCCGTATTTTATGAGCTTGCAGATATGCAGGATATAATTGAGTACGCAAGGAAAGGAAGGGTATATATAGTTTCTCCAAATACTTTGTATGCTCACCTTCAGACAATTCTTCTTTCTTTTGAAGGCAAAAAAATTGAAGTGAGGTCAAGGCAGGTTTTAAGACTTTTGCGAGCACTTCAAATAGATTACGAAAAGGTGCAGGAGAATATGGGAGTTTTGGGAAAACATATTAACAACGCTTCATCCCAATTTGCAAATGTTACAAGCGGATTTTTACAATTGGGAAACAAGATTCACTCTGCCGGAACTTTAGAAGAAGAAAAAATTTCAGAAATTGTACAAATTTCTAAAAAAGGAGGTGAGATGCTTAATGAATAACAAGACGCTCGTTATAATAATTGCTGTATTAGTTCTTATTGGAGCAGTTGTAGTTGTTTTAGGAAAGTTAGGTAATAAATCGATTCAATCTGGAGCTCCTGCGCAAAGTACAACTAGCCAAGGGACAGGAGGAACAACTCCTAAGGAAACTATTGTTAATGTAAATTTAACAAGCTCAGGGTTTGATCCTAAAACAGTAACTATAAAAACAGGTACGAGAGTAATTTGGATCAATAAAAGCGGTGGAGATGCAACAGTAAATTCTGACCTTCATCCCACTCATAAGCTCTATCCGCCTCTTAATTTAGGTCAATTTCCGAATGGATCATCGGTTCAGCTTGTTTTTGATAAACCGGGCAAATATGGTTACCATAACCATTTAAATCCAAGCCAGACCGGAACAGTAGTTGTTGAGTAAGTGTTTTAGAAATAAGTTGATAAGTCTTTTTTAAAAGGAGGTGATTTTATGTGCTACAACTGCGGATGTGGAATGCCAAACAACGATATGGGAAAAGGTAAGATTTCGCAAGGAGGCGGATCTCTAACAGAAGACGATTTTAAAAATATGGCGGAGAAATGGGGCATGAGCATTGAAGAAACAAAAAAGAATACTTTTGAAATGCTTAAAGAACAATTAGAGAAATAATAATACCCTGCAACTCTCTGCTGTGCTAAAATACTCTCATGGCTGATGAGAGAATTTTAAATAAAGAACAACTCCAAGCCGTACAGCACGAAAAAGGACCTCTTTTGATCATCGCAGGAGCAGGAACTGGCAAAACTACCGTTATCACAGAAAGAATAAAGCATCTTATAGTTGATAAAAATTATAATCCCGGAAGCATCTTAGCCTTAACTTTTACCGACAAAGCTGCGTATGAGATGCAGGAACGAGTTGATATTCTTCTGCCCTACGGTTATACCAATCTTTGGATTCACACTTTTCATTCTTTCTGCGACAAAATCTTGCGTGATGAGGCACACACAATCGGACTTGACCCTTCATACAAATTGATTTCAGAATCCGAAGCAGTTCTTCTTATGCGAAAAAATATTTTTAATTTAGGACTTAAAACCTTCAGGCCCCTTTCAAACCCAACAAAATTTCTGGATGCGCTTTTGACTCATTTTTCAAGACTCAAAGATGAAGACATATCCCCTCAAGAGTATATGGAGTGGGCAGAAAAACAAAAGAATTTAGAAGAAAAACAGGAATATAGAGAACTTGCAGATTCCTGCAAAAGGTACGAAGATTTAAAAATTAAGGAATCTTTGATGGATTTTTCAGATTTGATCTCGAATACCTTACTATTGCTTCGCAAAAGGCCGATTGTTTTAAAAAAATATCAAGGTCAGTTTAAATTTATTTTAGTCGATGAGTTTCAGGATACCAATTTTGCCCAAAATGAATTAGCTATTATACTTGCTGGGGAAAGTAAAAATATAACCGTGGTTGCAGATGATGATCAATCAATTTATAGATTTCGAGGCGCTGCTGTTTCAAACGTTCTTCAGTTTAAAAAAAGCTTCCCGTCTGCAAAAATAGTGACTCTAAACGATAATTATAGATCTACCCAGACAATTTTAAATGCGTCTTATCAGCTTATTCAAAATAATAATCCTAATAGGCTTGAGGTGGTTGAGAAGATTAACAAAAAACTCAAGGGTCACTCCTCTTCTTCCGAAGAAAAGATAAAAATTATACATGAAACCCGCTCAGAAGACGAGGCAGACAAGATTGCCTGGGAAATAAAGACGTTATTCAAAATCTATGAATACAAAGATATTGCGATTTTAGTTCGCGCAAACAATCATTCGCAGGGAATAACCACTGCGTTAGCCCGTCACAGAATTCCTTATCAATTTTTAGGACCAGGGTATCTTTTCCAGCAGGAAGAGATAAAAGATTTAATTGCATACCTTACCTTTTTAACCGACCTTTCAGATTCCGTTTCTCTTTTTAGAGTCTTGTCTATGGAAGTATTTGATATTTCCTATATCCAGCTTAATTTTCTTCTTAATTTTGCGAAAAGAAATAACCTATCCCTTTTTGAAGCACTTTATGATGCAAATTTAGATTTTTTAAAACCGGATACTCAAGAAAAACTTAAAGAGTTCATAAAAATAGCAGAGCGCCATCTTGAAAAAACCAAAAAAGAAACTGCTGGACAGATACTTTATTATTTTTTGGTTGATTCAAAACTTTTCGAAACACTCAAAACTTCAGATTCTTTAAAGGAAGAGCGGCGCATTCAAAATATAGCAAAATTCTTTGACAGAATAAAAAATTTCGAGATGGAGAGAGCGGATGCAAACATATTTACTTTAGTTGAGTGGCTCATGCTTATGATGCAAATGGGAGACAGCCCGATTACAGCAGACATAGATATAAGAGATAAAAACGCAGTTAATATTTTAACTGTCCATTCCTCAAAAGGCTTGGAATTTAAGGTGGTATTTTTGGTAAATCTTGTCTCGGATCGTTTTCCGTCCCGTGAGAGAAGCGAAAGAATTCCTCTCCCTGAAGGCATTATTAAAGAAAAAGCAGAGAAAGATCGGGATTTTCATCTGGAGGAAGAAAGAAGGCTTTTTTATGTTGGCATGACCAGAGCTATGGATATATTATATCTTACCTACTCGGACTATTACGGGATGGGGAAACGCCCCAGGAAGCTTTCGTCTTTCGTCTACGAAGCTCTACCAAATCTAAAAGTAGAGAAGGAGAAAAAAGCAGAAGCACAACAGCTTTCTTTAACAGAGGTTCTTTCGGTTTATGAAGAAAACGGGGAGACAAAGGAAGAAAAACCTCCTCTTAAATTAAGATATATTACTTTCTCAAATCTTCAAATGTTTGACATATGTCCCCTACACTACAAAGCAAAAGTTATTTTTAATATCCCAACCCCTCCGACAGCGGTTCAGAGCTTTGGGATCTCTGTTCATAATGCTTTGCATAGTTTTTATAAACAAATTCAAGAAGGAGAAAAACCATCTATTAAAAAGCTCCAGGATCTTCTTAGAAAAGAATGGATTTCTCAAGGATACGATAGTAAAAAATATGAAGAGGAGCGTTTTTCTCAAGGCGAAAAAATGCTTGATGAATTTTATAAAAAGAACTGTAACCCGCCTGTAAAACCGTTGAGACTTGAGGAACCGTTTTCTTTTATTTTAAAAAATGGTGTAAAAGTTTTTGGCAAGATTGACCGTATAGACCCTAAGGGTAAAGGCATTGAGATCATAGATTACAAAACGGGTGAAGATAATCCAAAAGCTCAAAAAGCGCACGAACTTCAACTTGCAATGTATGCCCTTGCGGCAACAAGAATAAAAGATGAAGTCTTAAATCGTGACCCAAAAGATATTACCCTAACTCTTTATTTTCTTGATGGAAACAGCAAGAAATCTATGACTTTTACAAAAGACAGCTTGGATGAACTTGAAAATAGCCTTATAGAAAAAATTGAAGAAATAGAAAAAAGTGATTTTAAGTGTTCTGGGAATATTTTATGCAAAAACTGTGAATACAAAATGCTTTGCGGGGTAAATTAAAAAAAATGAAAATCCAAGAAATAGAAAAAATAAAATGGAGGAAAGGAAATGTATGGCAGGAAAAATGGTATAACACCGAACTTTGTTTTCTATCGTTAGGAGAGGGCGTAAATCAAATTTACGATCTTGCCACAAAAGTAGGCTGTAATTCTATCGCACTAAATACACAATGGTTCCATGAACAAAAAACATGGGCAAAGCAAGATGAAGATTTTGAAAGAGCTCTTCAAAAAGATGATGTATTTATTTCAGGAGTAATTGAGCTATCGGAAAAGTACATCAAGGAAGCAGAAGCTGTTTTAAAAAAAGTTGAAAAAGCAAAAGAAATTAATGATGTTCTACTAAAAGAAATTAAAAATGCTTTCATACAGCTATGGTGCGTGTTTCTGGCAGATCTAGGAGAGTATCTGCCAATTCTCATTGATGATAAACTTTCTCGTTTAAAATTAAAGGCTAACGATATAGAGAAAGTAAAAGATTACTATTTTATAAACAATTTGCCTCTTGGGTTTCAGAAAGAAAATGAAAGTCTCAAGAAAATTGTATCGTTATACAAAAAAAGGTACGGGAAGAAGATAATAAGTCTTAATAAGTTACCAACAGATATTAAAAATTTACTCTCTAAACACACTAAGCAGTTTGAATGGTTAATGAGCGATGAGCTTGATACCGAAACATACTCACTTAAACATTATTATAGAAATTTCCGGCAAATGTTATCAAAAGAACAACCATCCAGAATCAAACCATCATTAAGCATAAAAACTAAGAAACTTTTAGATAAAGAGACTCTTATTTTTTTAGGAATGGTGAATAAACATCTTTTTTTAGATAATTATGCTGCAGACCTCTACACAAAAATTGAATTCTTTTTTCTAAAGCTTTTTGCGAAACGATTTCATATCGGTTTTAAAGAACTATCCTGGTACTCTTGGAAAGACATAGAGCTTTTATTAAATAGACCTAGTAAGCTGACCAAAGAGCAATTAGAAGAAAGGCGAAGCTACAGAGTTATAGCACAAATTGATGGAAAAACGGGATACTTTTATGGAAAAAGAGATTTTGAGAAAGTCTCCACTTTGGTAAACTTGTACACAAAAGTATATAAATCTAACAAAGTTCATGGCTTGATAGCATCTAGGGGAGTAGTTCGCGGCAAGGTGAAAATCGTAAGAAGCGTTAATGATATGAATAAAATCAATTCGGGCGATATTTTAGTAGCAACATCAACAAGACCTGATTTGATGCCAGCAATTCTGCGATCTGCTGCAATCGTCACTGATAAAGGAGGCATTACTTCACACGCGGCAATAGTTTCAAGAGAATTGAAAATCCCCTGCATTGTTGCAACACAAATTGCGACAGAGGTATTAAAAGATGGAGATTTTATCGAAGTAAATGCTGATAAAGGGATCGTTACAATCTTAAAATGAACTATATTAAAAATTTTAGTGAGATTTCAAAAAATGATATTGCTCTTGTTGGTGGAAAAGGAGCATCTCTTGGAGAACTGACTAGAGCAGGCATCCCTGTCCCGTCTGGTTTTGTAATTACTACTGAAGTCTTCAAAAATTTCAAAAATAAAGAAATACCTCGAGAAATTATACATGAAATATTGAGTGCTTTTGATAACCTTCATGTACAAAGAGTTGCGGTAAGATCATCTGCTACAGAAGAAGATTCGAAAACCTCATCATGGGCAGGACAATTTGATTCGTTTCTAAATATATCCAGAGAAAATCTTATGAATTCCATAAAAAATTGTTGGAAGTCTATCGAAAGCGAAAGAGTTATCTCCTACGCAAAAATAAATAATATTCTACACAAAAGACTTTCTGTCGCAGTTATAGTCCAAAAAATGATAGAAAGTGAAGCTTCGGGAGTAATGTTTACAATAAATCCCATAAATCAAAATAAAAATCAAATGATAATGGAGGCAGGATACGGGCTTGGAGAAATGCTCGTACAAGGCCTGATAACTCCAGATAGCTATATTCTTGATAAAAGCACATTGAAAATCGTAAGCAAAAACTTAAACAGTCAAAATAAAATGCTTGTATTCAAAAACGGAGAAAATAAAGAAGTTCCTGTTCCTAAGATTAAAAAAGGAAAATATATTCTTGATGATAAAAATATTAAAAGTTTAGCGGAATTAGCAGTAAAAATTGAAGTTCATTATAAAAGTCCGCAGGATATTGAATGGGCATTGGAAAAAGAAAAATTTTACATAGTTCAATCTAGACCAATTACTACGATTGCAAATCATAAATCGGAAGATTTATTTAACAAAGAAGGCTATCTGCTTGCTCTTTGGTTTCAAGGAGTTAGTGTTTTTGTTACAGATATTCACAATGATCTTTATAGTAAACTTGAGGCACTTTTCATTATCGATAATGGGCTCTTCAAGCAATATTTTACTAAAAAGGCATATGAAAATGCTCTTAATAAAGGAGTTACGTTTTATAGCGATAAGCATGCATTCGATAACTACAAAAAGAACTTAACAATATTTCGTGATACTTTCACTAAATATTTTGAACTCAATGTCAAAGACAAAAAATCTGTATCAAAAGACGTAGTGACAACATTTTTTGAATATACGAGAAAACTTTGCGGTGATTACACGCAAATGAACTTCGAATCTACCGATAAGGCTTTCTCTCTTCAAGATCAAAACTCAACTATTAAAGAAAACCTTTCTAAAGTTTCTAAATTTAAAGATACAGTAAGAGATTTTATGAATGTGGTTTTATTTGAGCCAGATGGTTATTGTTATAAACTATTTGAAATATTGTCAAATCAATTTAATTTACCTATTTCAATTTTTGATAACTTAACTCAAAGAGAAATTTTAGCATTATTTAAAGGTGAAAAACCTAGCGAAGGGATTGTTTCAAAGCGACAAAAAGCATTCGTTGAAAGTTACAATTTAGATAGTTTTTACGAAGGAAAAGATGCAGAACCTATATTGCAATCATTTAGAGAAGACATAATTTATTCAAAGCTTTTAAAAGGACAAGGAGCAAGCAGTGGTAAGGCGACAGGAAAAGTAAAAATTATACCTGTTGACTATAGCGATTTGAGTCGAATTGATAAAGAAATTGGAAAGATGCAGCAGGGAGATATTTTAGTTGCGGAAACAACTGCTCCTGAACTAATGTTAGCCTGTAAAAAGGCAAGTGCAATTATAACTGATATGGGAGGTTTAATGTCTCATGCAGCAATTGTTAGTCGAGAGTTTGGTATCCCGTGTATTGTAGGCACAAAATTTGCCACTCAAATTTTAAAAGATGGAGATATTATTGAAGTAGACGCCAACAGAGGAATAGTAAGAATTATCAAAGAATAAATTATTGTGAATACAAAATGCTCTGCGGAGTAAATTAAAATGCTCTAGGAAGAGAGTAAGCCAGATTCTGTTTTTACCGCAATCTATCTATGCCCTCTACTTGATGCTCCCGTAAGGATGGTGATAGCGCATCATTCTGAAGTTGCAGCAGGTAGGATTGCCCGTTTCACCCCCACTCGTCTCTGTTGCTCTCAAGTCTTGTCAATTCAAGACTTGTTCTAAGCTCTGCTTGTGGGTAAAAAGCTTAGACACTATCAAAGTCGGAGCTTACGCCCCGTCCCCTCCTTACTGCTGTCTGGACTTTCCTCTGCAATCATATTTAGTGAAAGCAGTAGCGGTCCTTCTCCCCAGAGCTCCCGTATTTTACCAAATTTGAGGTTAACTTGCAATTTTAACTCTTTTGCGCGGAGTAGGTGCGTTCGTTGATTTGATTTAGAAAAAATTCAAGCATAATTCTTATTGCAGCTGCAGCAGGTACCGCTAAGACAAGACCTAATATTCCTGCTATGTGCTCTCCTGCAAGCGCTGAAAAAAGAATGAGTACTGGATGAAGCTTGGCAATTTTCCCCATAACATTCGGTACAACAAAATAATCCTGGAACTGTCTAACAACTGTATAAATAATTAAAACCGTAATAGCTCCAGAAAAAGGAGTTAAACCAAAATTTACTTGACCGTTGACAAGAACCGTTATCGCCGCTACAGTTCCTGCAACAACCGGCCCAATAATAGGAACTATTTCTGCAAAACCGGATAAAACCGCAAGAATTAAAGCAAACCTGATTCCCAAAACAGTCAAAGCTATAAAAAGAACTGTTGCAACAAAGAAGATCATAAAAATCTGACCTCTTAAATAATCTCCAAAAACAGAATTTATTTTCCTAAAGAGTATTTCTATATCTAGTTTATATTCGTGGGGTACATATACTACAATTTTTTCGAAAATCTTTCCACCGTCTTTTAGAAAATAGAAACCAGAAAACAAAAATACTAGAAATGCAAAAAATCCAGATAAAGCCCTTGGGAAAAATGTAAAAAGGGAGGAAGATGAAACAAACCGAGATTTTTCAATAGATAATAAAACACTGTCCGCCTCAGGTCTAAGCCAATCAGGAAGAGCGTGAACTTGGTCTTTTGTGACTTTGATAAAGTTTTCCGAAAAATGTCTCAGCTCTGTTGATTCAGTAAGTATCTGACGCGCAGCGATAGCGCCTAAGAAAACTATTACACCAACTATTATTAAGTAAATAATTATTACGGAGAGCGTTCTCGGAAGTTTTATTCTATGCGTTATGAAGTTAATAACAGGATTAAAAACATAAGCGAAAATTGCTCCCAAGATAAAAGGCGTTAATATGGCTCTCTCGATATATAAAAACCATAAGATAATAATTCCAAGCCCAATAAAAAATGCCGTCCTAAGTCTTATGGTCATACTTTTATATTTATATTATAACAATAATTTAACTGCTTGCGCTCGTATAGTTTTTAAGAGAAAACTTCCAGAGTCTAAGACTTAAATACAAAAGCGTTAATCCAACAATGACCGATAAAAAAAATAATTTTGCCGATAGGATGCCAAACAGTGCTTTCGCAGGAAACGTCATCATAATTCCAACAGGTATAACAAAAGTTATTAGAAATCTCATCGGATCTTTGTAAATATCGATTGGTAGTCTGCCCATCGCAGTTAAATCTCTATAGAGCCAAAGCGCATTATCTACTTCTGCTGTTAATATTCCAATTGAAATAACAAGAATATGAAACGAAAAAGCTATTATAAACCCATTTATAAGAAGACTTAAATAAAGAAAAACTCCCAGCGTAGTGATATTTCCTATCTTACCGATAGAGAACACGAGAATAGCGATCGAAATCAAAAGCATTGGAATATCCAATGCATCGCTTCCTCCAAATAAAATTCTAAAAAGTGTTGGAATAGGCTTTGTAAGAATGTAGTCGAAATCTCCCGAAATTACATAAGTACGGAATCTGTAAACCTCTCTTAGAAAAAATTGGGCAAAGCTATCCACCAGGTTAAAAGTAGTATAGAAAAAAATTATCTGCCAAATATTGTAATTTACTAATGCGTGGGTTCGTGAAAGAAGAATAATAAGAAAAAAAAGAAAAGAGGCAAATCTTAATATTTTTCCAAGTATAAAAATTATGGCTCCAAATCTGGAAACAAAGGCATTTTGGGAAACCATAGATGTCATAAGCCACCAAAGTCTTATATATTTCTTAATACTCATATTACCTACCATATGCCGTATACGCTTTAAGTCCTTTTGCCCAAATAAATTTAACTAATATATAAATAAGTATTACCCAAACAAAAGAAATGGTAAGACCGGTGAAAATTTCAACAAAATTAAGTTTTCCTAGATAAATTTTTAACGGAAAATAAAGTAAGTAAGGAAAAGGTAAAAGTTTTAGAAATAAATAAATTTTGCCAGGCAAGATATCAAGCGGAAAAATTGCACCGGCAAAAAAATTAAGAAGAATAATGAAAATAAATCTAGGCGCCCAAACCTCAGGATTCCAAAAGCCTATAAACCCTAATAGTAAATTGAAAAAGAAATAAAGTATAACTGAAAGAACAACCGAGAAAAAAAATAAAGAAATGTACGCCAGATTTGTTTGAAAAAAGAATGGAGGTTTAAGTATAATAAAGAGAATAGTTAATTCGATAATAGAAAAAACGATGTTCATACTTTTATCTCCTATGTCCTTTGAAAACCAATATTTAAAATAATTTATTGGTTTTAACAAAAAATTTAATAAATTGCCGCTGTTGATCTCTTCTCCCACAATATAACTTCTAGATGAAAGAACAATAGACCCGATAAGTGATATTCCCAAAACATACGTTAGCATTGTCGATTGAGTATATCCAAGTAGAGATTTGTTTTGCGGCAGAATGGAAAACCAGAGAAAATAAATTGTAAGAAGTTGGAGAATAGTTCGCAATCTCCACATAAAAAAACTTACCCTATATGTAAGCATTTCATCCCAAGTATTTTTTGCAATTAAAAAATATTTTTTCATATCACTTTTTCTTTTGAGTGTAAACTTTTTCGATTATATCTTCTATTTGAGAGTTTTCGATGGTAATATCATCTACTTGAAAATTTTTCAAAATCGATGAGGCAATTAAACTTACTTTTTTATTAGGCACATTTAATATTAGCCGAGGATATTCAAAATTCGAAATGTCTCCTAATCTATCGAGTCTTTTTGGATCTACATATTCTTTAAAAATAACGCTTATTTTTTTGTAAGGCGCGTATTTCTCAATTAGATTGGATAAATCACCGTCAAAAATTATCTTTCCAAAATTTATGATGATGACTCTTTTACAAAGCTCCTCAACATCTGCCATGTAATGACTTGTCAAAATTATGGTCGATTTATATCGACTGTTATACTCCTTTATAAATTCTCGAAGATTTCTCTGCATTAATACATCAAGACCGATGGTCGGCTCGTCCAAGAAAAGAACTTTAGGGGTATGAATCAAAGAGGCAATAAGCTCCATCTTCATTCGCTGTCCCAAAGACATTTTCTTAACCTGTACTTTTAGTAAACCTTTAACATCAAGAGTTCTTGATAAATCCTCTAAAACTTCATTAAATCTTTCATTTGAAATATCGTAGATTTCCTTATTTAAAAGAAGCGAGTCAATTGCTGGCAAATCCCACCATAGCTGGTTTTTCTGTCCCATAACAAACGCAATCTGTCTTAGAAATTCAGGCGTTCTGCTATAAGGAGTAAAATTCAAAACCGAAATATCGCCTTGGGTTGGAAACAAAAGACCAGATAAGCATTTAAGAGTTGTGGTTTTTCCTGCTCCGTTGGGCCCGATAAAACCTATAAGCTCTCCTTCATCTATATTAAAGGAAATATCGTCAACAGCTTTTACTGTTTCATATTTTCTTAAAATAAGGGATTTAAAAGAACCGACCATTCCTGGATCTTTTTGATGCATTTGAAAATATTTCGTTAGATGAGAAACCGATATAATCACAGCCTGATTATTATAACAAATAAACTCAGGTCTTCTTCAAGAAGTTCTATGAAATTGATTTTATCTAACTGCTCTTTTAAGAGTTTTGCCCGGGGTAAAGCCAGGTGCCTTTCGGGACGAAATAGTAATCTTTTCTCCGGTCTTTGGATTTCTACCAACTCTCTCCACTCGGTTTCTAATGCTGAATGTTCCAAAACCTGTTATTACAACTTTTTCTCCTCTTTTTAAGGAATCACGAATAGACGTTACGAATGATGAAACTGCATCTCTTGATGCTTTATTTGTTAGGTTTGCCTTTTTTGCAACAACTTCTATAAGATCTCTTTTTGTCAAATTAATCACCACCTTTCCGGACAATTGATGTTATATTTAGATTAAAAATACAATGAAAACGAAACGTTGTCAAGTGTCAAATTTGGGAAAATGACGCCGTCATTCTCTACGATAGGAGTTAAGATTGAAGATCAGATTGTGATGAAACTGCTCTAAATTCTCTTATTGCGGTAACTTTTACTTCTCCGGGAACCGACAATGAGCGGCTTATTTCTTCTCTTATTTTTTGTGCAATGACCGTAGTTTGTGCATCATCAAGCGCTCCTGGATCAATAATTACCCTAAGCTCTCTGCCTGCTTCAAAGGCATATGCATCATTAACGCCTTCATATTTTTTTGCGATTTCTTCCATATCTTTAAGTCTTTTTGTGTATTCCTCCACATCTTCGTAACGTGCTCCTGGTCGTGCCCCTGAGATTGCATCGGCAATATAAACTATAACCGACTCAACTGAAGAAAATGGCTTGTCTTCGTGATGCTCAAGCACGCAATTTATTACAGGCTCTGGTACGTTAAATCTTTTAAGAAGATCTCCTCCAAGTTTTACGTGGCTTCCTTCTCCCTCTACGACTTTTCCGATGTCGTGAAATAAGCATCCAAGTCGTACAACATTTATATTTGCTTTTACCTCGTGTGCTAAGTGAATTCCTATTTTTGTTTCTTCAAGCGTATGAACTACTAAATTTTGTCCGTAAGAAGTTCTAAATTTGAAACGTCCTAAAATAGACAATAATTCTTTTTGTAGATTAAAAACTCCTACTTCATGAGCCAGCTTTTCCCCTTCTTCAAACATTATTTTCTCAACTTCTTGACGTGTCTGATCAACAATTTCTTCAATTCTAAATGGCTGAATTCTCGTATCTTTTATGAGTTTTTCCAAAGACCTTCTTGCAATTTCCCGCCTTACCTGGTCAAAAGATGAAAGTCTTATTACTCCCTCCTCGTCCAAATCGACATCAACTCCAGTTACCTGTTCAAAAGCTCTTATATTTCGCCCTTCTTTTCCTATGATCCGTCCTTTTATATCTTCATCCAGAATTTTGACGGTTGATAAAGTGAATTCTGCAATGTAATCAAGCGCTCCATGACGCATGCTGTCGATTAATATTTCTTGCGCTTTTTTATCTGCGGTTGCCTTGGCTTTTTCTTCTACCTCCTTAATAATTCGGGCCACTTCCTGCGCTTCTTTATCTTCAACTTGAGTAAGAAGTTCTTTTTTTGCTTCTTCTAAAGTTAACGAGGTAGTTTTGGAAAGTTTTTCCCTATATTCTTTTTTTAGATCCGAGATTTCTTCTTTCTGCCTCTCAAGAGATTCCTTCTCTTTCTCGATTCTCTCTTCTTTTTCTAAAAGTTTTTTCTCAAGATCTATAAGATCTTTTGGTTGCGATGCCATAATAAAAACAATAGAAGGAAGACGAGTCAGGCTCGGCTTATTTGATATTTGTCGATTGAGGGGTTTGAACTCATATCCTGTTAACCTCTTTTTGACAACTCTCTATTGCCTTATCAAGATTATACTCCACTTTTTAGAAACTAACAACTATTTACTAGCGGCTAGCGCTGGTTATGTTTTTAAATATCTCTTTAATAATATCGTAGCTAAATCCCTTCGAGGAAAGAAAACGGGCGATTTTTTGAAATTTTTCTTCCTGGGAAAGATTCTTGTATCTAGGTAATCTTTTGTCTATAAGCTCTTTTGCCGATTCCAAATCGTCAATAGCCGATGGTAAATGGCTTATCGTCTCTTCAATAAGTTCTTTATCGATTCCCTTCTGTCTTAGCTCTATCTTTATTAACTTCAACGAACGAGGTCTGAATCTTATTCTTTGCTCAATCCACCATTTAATAAATTCTTCGTCATTTATAAAATTGTTCTCTTTAAGCCTTGAAACTACCTTGCTGATTATATTTTCTGAGGCATTCTTCCTTGAAAGATTTTGCGTTACTTCGTATTCGGAACGAGGACGAAAAGAAAGAAATCGAAGAGCTTTGTTGTAGAACTTTTCAAATTCATCCATTAAGCGATTTCTTTTTCTTCAACTCCAACAGCAACAGGGGTGCCTTTGGATTGGCTTTTCTTCATAATTTCATCAACTATTTTTTTGGCAATTTCCGGCTTTTCTTTTAAAAACATCTTTGTTGCTTCTTTCCCTTGCCCAAGCATCAAATCATCGAATCTGAAGAATGCTCCGGATTTTTGAAGAATTCCCATCTCAAGCCCTACATCCACAATTCCGCTTTCTTTTGATATTCCCGAGTCTGCCATAACATCAAATTCTGCAATTCTAAAGGGTGCTGAAACTTTGTTTTTAACGATTTTTGCTCTATGTCTTGAACCTACAACTTTATCGCCATCTTTTAAAGACTCTATTTTCCTTACGTCAATTCTTACCGATGAATAAAACTTAAGAGCAAGACCTCCTGTTGTAGTTTCGGGATTCCCAAACATTACTCCAATTTTTTGCCGCAATTGATTGGTAAAAATAACAACAGTTTTGGACTTTGAAATTACACCTGTTAATTTTCGAAGGGCTTGCGACATTAAACGAGCTTGAAGCCCCATCATTGCATCTCCCATCTCTCCTTCTATCTCGGCGCGTGGAACTAAAGCCGCAACAGAATCAATTACCAAAACGTCTACTCCGCCTGAACGAATAAGACTTTCTGCAATCTCAAGCGCCTGCTCTCCCGTATCGGGTTGGGAAATTAAAAGTTCATCAAGTTTTACTCCGATTCTCTCCGCCCAAAGAGGATCAACTGCATGCTCAGCGTCTACAAATGCTGCAACTCCTCCGTTTTTTTGAGCTTGGGCAATAATTGAGAGACAAACTGTAGTTTTTCCGGATGCTTCCGGTCCAAAGATTTCGACGATCCTTCCTCTTGGCACTCCACCCACTCCAAGTGCTAAATCTAAAGGAAGACTGCCTGTTGACACGACAGAAACATCAAATTTCTTACCCCCTTCTCCAAATCGCATAATAGAACCTCTTCCGTATTGTTTTTCTATTTGCTCCATTGCAATGTTTATTGCGTCAAGTTTTTTTGAAGATTCCGTAGGACCGTTGGGTTGTGTTTTTTGAGTAGATTGATTTCTAGCCATTTTCGTTTCAATTGTAAGCATTCTTATGTTAAAATACAAGAAGCAAATTTTGAACTTGCGGGGAGTAGTTTAACGGCAGAATACGCGGCTGGGGGCCGTGCGGACGGGGTCCAATTCCCCGCTCCCCGACACATTTGCATGTTAACCCCGTTTTGAGTAAAATAGGCTTTTACTTATGACAAGACCAGAACAAGCACCAATAAGTCCTTCTGAGGGAGTCCTACATCGAATTTTATTCGATAGACGTAAAGAAACACAACGAGGTATGTTTTATCGCTATCCTGATCTTGGAAAAATACCCGAAAATAGATGGCCCCAGAATGTATTTATTATCCCAGATGGTAATGGCCGCTGGGCCGAGAAATTTGCAGGAGGTGTAATTCAAGAGGGTCACGAAAAAGGATCAGAAGTAATAGTACAAGCCTTTAATGATTTTAGCGAACTTTCTCCGCACATTCCTTTTGTAGGCGCTTGGGGACTTTCTATGGATAATCTTAAAAGGCCTCCTCGGGAAGTTGGTTATCTAATGGGCTTATTTAAGAAAACTATAGAGAAGCTTCGGCCTGATATTTTAAAAAGAGGAGATAGATTTATTCGTATTGGGAGAGAAGATGTTTTTGACGGATACCCTGATGTTAGAAAAGCTCTTGAGGATACTGAGGAAGAAACACGAGAAAATCGCGGCCAAGTAATTTATGTTGCAGTTGGATTTAGTGGAGAAGACCAGGAATTTAGAATGATGTATAAATTTGCCGATCGAATGAGAAAAACCCCCAATATTCCAATTAATCCACATTTTCTCCGTTCTTTAAGAGATGGAAAAGGATTAATTCCGCCTGCAGATTTAATAATAAGGACGTCTGGCGAGCAAAGACTTTCTGACTTAGGCTGGCTTGCGGGCAAAGGAACCGAATTATATTTTTCCAAAAAACTCTTCCCAAGCTGTGGAACGAAAGATTTTGTAAGAGCTTTAGTTGATTTTTCAAGAAGAGACCGAAGACTGGGAGAAAGACCAACTACCTCTTAGGACTTTGTCTTTTTCGTCTTGATTTTCCGCCCATTCCAACTTTTCTTCTTTCCCTGATTCTTGCATCGCGAGTCAAAAAACCTTTTTTTCGCAAAACCGATCTATACTTTTCGCTGTCATATTTTGAAAGTGCTCGGGAAATTCCAAGAATTAATGCATCAAGCTGGGAGCTTGTTCCTCCTCCTGAAACTTTTACAGTAAAAGTATATTTTCCGATAGCATTAGTAATATTAAGAGGCTCCAAATATTTTGCTTTTTGTACTTGATGTGGAAAATATTCTTCAATCTTTTTGCCGTTTACTATTATATCTCCCTTTTTTTGTTCTCCATCTCCGCTTGGATAGAGTTTTATTCTGGCAACCGCTTCCTTTCTTTTTCCAACAGCGTAGACATATCCTTTTTTAGGACTTTTCTTTTCTTCAACAGTTGAGTTTTCTTTATTTTTTCTTGCCATAATTTTAGCCGTTATTTAATTTATCGGTGTAAGGATGACTTTCATCTTTGTAGACAAAAAGCCTTGTAAGCATTCTATCTCTTAGTTTGTTTTGGGGCAACATTCCTTTTACTGAATGTCGGATAATTTCTTCAGGCTTTGACTCCCTTAGCTCTTTAAGAGTTTGGATTCTAAAACCACCCGGATAGCCTGAATGCCGATAATATTTTTTATCTGTTTCTTTTTTTCCGGTAACTTTTACGCCTGAAGCGTTTATAACAACCACGTAATCTCCACAATCTAAATTTCTAACATAGTAGGGCTTTGATTTTCCCATTAAAAGCTTGGCAATTTCAGAAGAAATTCTACCCAATATTTTTCCATTGACATCCACCAGATGCCATGATCTTTTAATATCTGCAGTTTTTGTAGATTTAGTCGTCTTATTCATATTTTATTTCTTTGTTATTTTTATAGAGCTTTTGCGTCTAGGGTTTGATTCTTTTTTTGTTTTAGAAGATTTTGATTTACTTACGTTTCTTTTAATTTTTGCTTTTTTTGGAACCTCTTTTTCAGCTTCCCTTAAAGCTTCTTTTTCTACCCATTCCATTATAACCATCGAGGAGTGGTCTGAAGCTCTTTTCGGAAGTTTTATTATTCTTGTGTATCCACTTTGTCGGTTTTTAAATCTTGGAACAACCTTTCTGATTAATTTTTCTAAAGCTTCCGGCGATAAAGATTTTGTAAGAAATCTTCTTGCATTATCTTCATTCTTTTTAACTGTTGTAATAAGTTTATCAACATTCCCCTTAATGGACTTTGCCTTTGCCTCTGTTGTTTTAATCCTTTCTTTAATAACCAAAGAAGACATTAGACTTTTAAATAAAGCTTTTCTTTCTTTAATATCTCTCTTGAATCTTCTTCCAAAAACATTCTTCTTCATACTTCAATTTTATTCAGTATAACTCTGATCCTGCCTAATGGACCATAATAAAACAAACGACAGGTTATCCCTATCGTAATATTTTGAAATTTTTATCTAAAAAGGATTACTCAGGTAACTCTATCCCCTTGCCTTTAAGCTTATTTTGAATAATTGCAATCGATTTACCTCCCATATTTCTCATAGACATTAATTCTTTTCTTGAAACAGCAAGAAGATCCGAAAAAGTTTCTATTTTCCCATTTCTTAAACTGTTATATATTCTGGTTGGAAGATCTAATTCATCAATTGTAAGACGTAGAACATTCTCAGCAATAGGGGGTACGGAAGAAGAACTTTCCTGCGAAGGAATTGCTTTGGGATGAAAAATTTGAGAGAAATAAGAAACAAGAATCCTTCCTGCTTCATCTAATGCTGCTCTAGGAGAAATGGCACCGTTAGTCCATATCTGAAGTATCAGTTTGTCTAAATTTGTCTGTCTTCCAACACGAGTTGCAGAAACTTCATAATTTACTCTTCTAACAGGCGTGAAGATTGCATCGGTTGGAATAACACCTACGGTTGAAATCTTTCTTTCTTCAGCCAAAGAATAGCCTAGCCCTTTTTCTACAATTAGTTCCATATCAAGCTTTGCTTTTTTATCGTTTAAGTATCCCAAATAATGATCTTTATTTACCACCTCTACGTCTTCTGGAAGATCAAGGCTTGAAGCTGTAATTTTTTTAGGACCATTAACGGAAAGTTTAATTGTACTTGTTGTTTTTGAATCAAGTAAGCGAAGATTTAAGCCTTTTATGTTGAGCAGAAGATCTACAACATTCTCCTTGAGCCCGGGTACCGTAGAGAACTTATGTCTTACTCCTGAGATTTTAATAGATGTGACGGCTGCTCCCGGAGTAGATGATAGGAGAACTCGCCTTAAAGAATTTCCTAAAGTATGACCGTATCCAGGCTCAAGCGGCTCAATTATAAATTCTCCAAAGTCTTTTTCTATTTTTTCTTCTTTTACTTTTAGGATTGGGTCTAGCATAAATAAGTATTCTAGCACTATCGGGAATAATATTCAATGATCAGTTGTAAATTAAAGGGCACCTGTAAATCATCTTTTTTAGGATATCTAACTAATGTGCCTAAGTCTCCTTTTCTTTTCAAAAAAGATAAAATTTCGTTATTTTTCTCTTCTAAAATCTTTGAAACATTTGCCGTTTTTTTAATTTTTGGAGAAAGAGAAATAATATCATCCATCCTGACTGAGTAAGAAGGAATATTCACCTTTTTTCCATTAACAAGGACGTGCCTATGCGAAACAAGCTGGCGAGCCATTGTTCTTGTCTTTGCAAGTCCAAGTCTATAAACAACATTATCTAGTCTTGTTTCAAGAAGAGACATTAGAATTTCTCCTGTATCTCCTTTTTTACTGGATGCCGAGTCTATTAATCTTTTAAATTGTCTTTCTAAAATTCCATATGTTGCCTTAACTTTTTGTTTTTCCCTAAGTTGGAGACCGTATTCCGAAAGCCTCTTATGTCTTTTTCGCCCGTGCTCGCCCGGAGGAATATTAAGGCGTCTTTTAAGACTCGCAGAATTCTTATCTAAAATGTTTATTCCTTCTCTTCTTGCTAATTTATGCTTAGGACCTGTATATCTAGCCATAAATCCTTTCAGTCGTAATACTACCGATATTAGAAATCTCAAATATTTTAATATTTAAGTACTTAATTATTGGCATTATATGTAAAATTTCTATCATATTCTTCTTTTTTTCTTTGGTCTTGGACCATTATGCGGAATAGGTGTAATATCCGAGATCAAAGAAATTGATAGTCCACCTGTTCTTATTGCCCGCAACGCCGAATCTCTTCCGGATCCCGGACCTTTTATATAAACATCCACGGTTTTTAAACCTTTTTCTGCGGCTTTCCTAGCGACATTTTCAACTGCGATTGTTGCAGCATATGGTGTAGATTTTCTTGTTCCCTTAAATCCCGAGGATCCCGAAGATCCCCAAGAGATTGCATCCCCGTCTCTATTTGTAATTGTGACTAATGTGTTATTAAAGGTTGCAGTAATATACGCCCGTCCATGTTCAGAAACTATAACTCCAATCTTTTTTTTGGTTTTGATCGGTGATGTTTTTGATATTTTGGATGTTTTTTCTACCATATTCTATTTTTTATCGGTTATAATTCCCATTTTTGCTGCTACGTCTTTTTTAATTGCTCCTATGGTTACCCTCTTACCTCTTTTAGTTCTGGCGTTTGATCTTGTTCTCTGTCCTCTCGCAGGAAGATTTTTACTGTGCCTAAAACCTCTATATGATCCGATCTCTTTAAGTCTTTTAATGTTTGCGGATATTTCTGCTCTAAGATCTCCCTCCAATTTATAAACTTCTAAAACTTTCTGAATTCTTTTCTGATCTTCCTCAGAAAGGGTTTTTGTTCTTTTTGATGTCTCTACCCCTGCTTTTTTAAGAACTTCTAAAACATTATTTCTGCCAACGCCATAAATATACGATAGGGCAATATCTATTCTTTTTTCATCCGGAATATTAACGCCTGCAATTCTCATAATTATCCCTGTCTTTGTTTGTGTTTTGGATTTTCACAAACAACACGAACCACGCCTCGTCTTCTAATTATCTTGCATTTCATACATCTTGGTTTGACACTTGCCTGTACTTTCATATTTATTTATATCTATATGTAATTCTGCCTTTTGCTTTATCATACGGAGTCATTTCAAGTTTTACTCTATCTCCGGGTAAAATTTTTATAAAATGCATCCTCATCTTACCCGAAAGATGGCAAAGAACTATATCTCCATTTTCAAGCTCCGCTCTAAAAAGAGTATTTGGTAATGCCTCTTTAACAACTCCGTCTACCTCAAAAGATCCTTGATGAACCATAAAAAACTCAAAATGCAAAAAATCAACAGTTGAAACTTTTGAATTTTAACTTTTGCCTTTTGAGTTTAAATTATAGCAAATTTACACTCAAAGAACAACTATTGAGTTAAAATTAATGGTCCATTTTTTGTTATGGCTATTGTTCTTTCAAAAAGCCCGGAAATACTTTCATCTTCGGTAGCAATCGTCCAACCGTCTTCGTTTAGATACTTAACATTGCTTTTCCCCATATTGTAAATAACCTCAATAGCAATTGTCATACCCTCCGCAAGAACAGGCGTCTTTTCTACATCGAACTCAAGAAAACCCGGCACTTCTGGTTCTTCGTGAAGAGTTCTTCCCACCCCATGTCCGACAAGTGATCGAACAATCGAATATCCTTTCCCCTCAACTATATTTTGAATAGTTTTTGAAATATGACCGACTCTATTACCAGTCTTTGCCTGTTTGATTCCTTCTTTTAATGCTCTTTTCCCGGTTTCTAAAAACTTTTGTATTTTCGCATTGTCACTTTTAATTTTTAATTTTTTATTTTTAATTTGTATCGTCTCTGCCATATCTGTATTAAATCCTTTATAAAAAACTCCACAATCAATTCCAACAATATCCCCTGCTTTAAACTTATAATTTGTTGGGACACCATGAACTACTACATTATTAGTTGAAACACAAATGGAATTATTATACCCTTTTATTTCTTTAAAGCCTGGTTTTGAGCCTTTTTTTAAAATAAGTTTTTCTGCAAGTTTATCTATTTCAAGTTCCGAAACTCCCGGCTTAATATTTTTTAAAAGTTCGAAGAGAACAGCAGCTAAAATTCCACCGCCCTCTTTCATTATCTCGATCTCTTCGGGGGTTTTTATATTAATCATTTTATTCCTAGTCGATTCAATATGTCCCGATGAACTTCTTCAACATTTCTTCCTCCATCTACTTCCTCTAGTATTCCTTTTTCCCTAAAATAATTTATAACCGGTATACGTTCCTTCCCTTGGACTTCTATTCTTCTTATGATTACTTCCGGATCATCATCGGGGCGGCCTTCCCTGTCCTTCTTAAGCATTCTTTTTTGACTTTCCTGATCGGATATGTTTATTAGGAATACTTTATTTACCGAAAGCGAATTATCAGAAAGATATTTATTAAAAACATCTAGGCCATCTTGTCTCTCGGGAAAATTATCAAGTATAAAACCGTTCTTTGTCTCATCCATCTTCTGCTTAAGCAAAGGAAATTTAATTTCTATAGGAACGTGTAATCCTTTCATGCTGTATTCTTCAAAAGCTCTTGCTATTTCTTGATTTCCAGCATCCCGAGCCTGTCTAATTAGAGCTCCCATTGAGAAAACCGGCAAGCCAAGCCTTTTTCCAAGTAGCTCTGATTGCGTACCTTTTCCTATGTAAGGTGGGCCAATAAAAATAATAATCATAATTTATCTAAAGAACTATTAAGTTTTTCTACAAATTCCTCGAGTGTTCCATTGTTCTCAATAAAAATATCTGCCATTGCAATCGATTCCGCGACCTTAAGACCAGTTTTCCTCTGTCTCAAACCCAAATCTCTTTTATCTAGTTTTTTGAACAATTCCCATGTTAAAGATTCTCTTCTTTTAATCCTCCTGAGTCTTTCAAAACGAACTTTTCTGTCTGCAATTATTCCCAAAAGTATAAAATTTTTATTTTTTCGCAAAACTTCTATTTCTCCCGGATTTCTTATTCCGTCAATTACCATATTTTTGTTTACTTCTCCTAAATATTCTAGGGCTTTTTTTGCGAGTATTCCGCTCCCGTACTTTTTTCTCCACTCATTTCCAATATCCTGAAGGATTTTTCTTGTGATTTTTTTCAATCCTCTTTTTCCTACCTCTTCTTCTAAAAAGAGTGATAAAATTATTTTTTTAAATCCTTTTGATTCAAAAAAGGAAGCAACCGTTGACTTCCCGCTTCCAAACCCTCCGGTTATTCCAATAAGAAGACTATTGGTCTTCATTTATTTTCTCAAGTATTTCTTTGTAGATTTTCTCGATGGTTTTTTCTCCATCTACTTCTATAAGCATTTCTTTTTTTCTGTAATAATCTAAAACCGGCTCTGTGAATTTGTGAAAGGATTCGATTCTTTTTGTAACTGCTTTTGGATTTTCATCTTCTCTGCCTTCTCCGTTTCTAAAGCTCAGTCTTCTTAAAGCTTCTTCATCGGATACTTTAAGATATACAACTTGATCTGCTCCGTCTTTAAAAAACTTTACTTGATTTAAAGTTCTTGGAAAACCATCGATAATATAACCACCATTGTACTGCGGTCTTTTTAGATATTCTGAAACAATAAAAACAGTTTTTTTATCCGGAATAAGATAACCGGCATTCATTACTTCTTTAACATATCTTCCAAGCTTGGTTTTTTCTTTTGATAATTCTCTAAAGATATGTCCCGTAGAAAGATAGGGCATATTAAGCTTTTCGGAAAGAAGATTTCCCTGCGTTGATTTTCCTGCTCCTTGAATGCCGATTAACACTATTTTCATTTTGAGTAAGCGTCGTAATTTCTCATTACTAGCTGTGCCTCTATAGCCTTAATTGTTTCAAGAACAACAGATACTACTATTAAGATACCTGTTCCTCCAAGAGCAAGATTTTGAATATTTGTAAATGTTCTGGCAATAGTTGGAAAAATAGCAATAAGTCCTAGAAAAATTGCGCCCGCAAGCGTTATTCTGGTTAAAATATAATTTAAAAAATTTGCCGTTGAAGTACCAGGCCTAATTCCAGGTATAAAACCGCCATATTTTTGTATCTCCTCGGCAATTTTTTTAGGATTAAAAATGACAGCCGTATAAAAATAAGTAAAACCAACAACTAAGAAGAAATACAAAAAGTTATAAATAAATCCGGTTGGATTAAACCACGCCGCAAACGCGAAGGCTATATTTCTAAGAAACACAGTTTTTGAAGCTGTTAGAAAATTCGCAAGAAGAGACGGCAATAAAACCAAAGAAACTGCAAAAATGATAGGGATAACTCCTGCCTGATTTAACCGCAGTGGAAGATGTGTCGATTGACCACCGTAGATTTTATTTCCTCGAACTCTTTTTGCATAATAAACTGTGATTTGCCGAGTTGCTTCATTTATTATAACGATCGAAGATATTACTACTATTCCCATCACTGCAAAGATTAAGATATTAAATATATTTTCCGCATTTATAGTTGAGACCGTTTGCCCAAATGAAACCGGAAGTCTGCCTACAATTCCCGCAAAAATAAGAAGAGAAATTCCGTTTCCTATCCCTTTCTCGGTTATAAGCTCTCCAAGCCACATAAGAAGAACTGTACCGGCACAAACAGTAACGATGAATGCCACAAGCGCAACGGGAGACAATAAATTTATAATTGCCTGACTTCTAAGTAAGGCGTACATTCCTATTGCTTGAAGACACGCAAGGGGAACTGTTAATAATCTTGTGTATTGGTTAATTTTCTGCCTACCTTCATCTCCTTCTTTTGATAATTCTTCAAGCTTTGGAAAAACCATTGTTAAAAGCTGTAAAATAATAGACGCATTAATGTATGGATTAAGACCAAGCGCCATTACAGAAAAATTGGCAAGAGTACCTCCAGAAAAAATATCCAAGAGGCCTAAAAATTGATTATGTGCAAAAAGAGCTTTAAGCTGGGCGACATTTACGCCGGGAACAGGGATATGAGCAAAGATTCTAAAAACTACAAAAATTGCAGCCGTAAATAAAATTTTTGACCTAACATCGGGTGTTTTAAAACTATTTCTAAAAATGGATAAAAGATTTTTCATTTTATTCTACCTTTCCGCCTGCTTTTTTAATTTTGTTTGCTGCACCCTTTGAAACAGGCAATTTAACAGTTAAAGGTATTCCCAGATCTCCCTCGCCTAAAATTTTTACTCCGTACGTTTTAGCATCTTTTTCATCCACTATTTTATTTTTAATTAAAGTCTCAATGTCAACTATAGTATCTTTTTTAAGTAAATTTAGAATTTTAATATTTACAATCAAAGGTTTTTTCTTAAAAACTTTATTTTTCCCCTTGCCGCGTCTGAAAGGAAGTCTTTTTATAAGAGGCAGTGCTCCTCCTTCAAAATAAAGAGGTATCTTTCCTCTTGCCTTTTGTCCCTTAGTTCCTCTCCCAGCTGTTTTTCCGCGACCCGAACCATGTCCCTGACCAAGTCTCTTTTTCGATGATTTTTTTATTTTTTTAAGTTTATGCAAATCCATTTTATCTTTCCTTTAATTTCTTATATCTTTGCGAGAGTCTAATAAGCGCTTCTATAGTTGCGTAGACATTACTTGCTTGATTTTTCGTTCCCAAAACCTTAGATGAGATATTTTCTATTCCTGCTGCCGTAACAACATTTCTAACAGCACCACCTGCGATAACTCCTGAACCGACAGGAGCAGGTTTTAATAAAATCTTAGCAGCTCCAGATTTAATATCTATTCTAAAAGGGATCGTTCCTTTAATAATTGGGACTTCTATTAAATGCTTCTTGGCAATTGATATCCCTTTTTTAATTGCCAACGATACATCCGGAGCCTTACCGAGGCCAACTCCGACTTTTCCTCTTTTGTCTCCGACAACCATTAAAACAGAAAAGCCTATTTTATTTCCACCCTTTGTTTTTTTAGAGACTCTATTAACTTGAATTATTTTTTCTTCGAAATTGCTATCTGTATTTTGTTCTCTTATCTTAAAGTCTGCCATTAAAATTTAAGCCCTCCTTCTCGAGCGCCTAGCGCTACTTGTTTTATTCTTCCGTGATATGCGTAACTTCCTCTGTCAAAAATTACAGTCTTTATTTTTTTTGAAATTGCCAACTTTGCTAAAAAAAGACCTAACTCTTTTGCCTTATCGGATTTTTTGCCTTTCATATCTTTTCCTAGATTTTTTTCCGATACTCCTAAGATCGTTTCTGCCTTATCGTCATTGATAAGCTGTGCATAGATAAATTTGTTAGATCTATAGACAGAAAGCCTTGGTCGTGCCAAAGTACCTTTTAATCTTGACCTTACCCTTATTTTTCTCTTAATTTCTCTACCAATTTTATTCATTATTTTACTCCTCCTACTGCTTTCGCCGCTTTTCCTGCCTTTCTCCTTATAACTTCCCCCTGATATTTAATTCCTTTACCTTTATATGGTTCAGGCGGTCTTATTGCTCTAATTTTTGCGGCAGTGTTTCCAACCAGTGCCTTATCGATTCCTGAGATAATAACAGAATTATCCGCAACTTGGAATTTGATTCCCTCATCCGGACTAATCTTAACAGGGTGAGAGAAACCAAGGGAAAGCATTAAATCTTCGCCGGATACTTGAGCCCTATATCCAACTCCGGAAAGTTCCAGCTTCTTCTCAAATCCTAATGATACTCCAATTATCATGTTTAAAATTATTGATCTTGTCAAGCCAAGCAGCGCTTTTGAGTTATCGGCTTCTTGGTTTTTCTCGGAAAGCTCTACTTTCCTATCCGAGACTTTTACATCAATACCAGCAGGAATTTTAAAAGCTAACGTTCCCTTTGATCCATTAACTTTGACCACTGCTGCCTCTATGGAAACAGTTACTCCTTCTTTAATATCGACTGGTTTTTTTCCTATCTTAGACATATTTTTACCAAACTTTAAATAGAACTTCTCCCCCTAAATTCTTTTTTACAGCTTCATGTCCTGTTAAAATTCCTTTGCTTGTTGAGAGAACAAAAATAAACATACCTTTTCTTTGGCTTGCATTTATACTTTTTGACGGCGTATATACCCTGATAGAAGGTTTAGAAATAATTTTAACATCTGTTAAGACCGGGATTCTATTTTTGTATCTTATTTTAAGGCTCAACATTTTCTTTTTACCGATAACCCGTTCTTTAACTTCTTCTAAAAATCCTTCTTTTTCCAAAACTTTTGCAATTTCTCGGGTTATACGAGTATACGGAGCAAGAACCTCTCTTCTTCGTGCCCTGGCTGCATTTTTTATTCTAATAACAAAATCGGATACTGTATGATTCATATTTTTACCAAGTTGCTTTAAGAACGCCTGGCAACTCGCCTCTACTTGCCCTCTCTCTAAAGCAAATGCGACATAGACCAAAGCGTCTCATGTAAGATCTTGCTCTTCCGCAAATACTGCATCTGTTTCTTTCTCTTGTTGTAAACTTTTGTTTCTTATTAAATTTTACTATGCTTGATACTTTTGCCATATTTATTTTACAAACGGCATCCCCAGAGCCGAAAGTAGCTTAAAACCTTCATCTCTGTCTTTTGCGCTTGTTACAATACTTATTTCAAGTCCTTGTCCAATCAAAGCTGCATCCATTTTACCAACGTCTATCTCAGGAAAAATACTAAATTCCCCAAATCCAAGAGTATAATTACCCGACTTGTCAAAACTCTCCTGTCTTATTCCGTGAAAATCTCTAAGTCTTGGTAATATTATATTTACGAGTTTTTCAAAAAAATCAAACATTCTCTTTCCTCTTAGGGTTACCACCAGTCCTATTCTATCGCCTTCTCTTAGTTTAAAAGTGGCAATAGATTTTCTAGCAGCTGTCACTTTTGGTTTTTGCCCCGTAACGACCGACAGTGCCGAAAGTACAATCTCTAAATTTTTTTTATCAACTGTTGCATTCTTAACCCCGGCATTTATAACAATTTTTGAAATATTAGGAACAGCCATGGAATTTTTGATCCCTAAATCTTTTTGTAATTTTGGTGTAATTTCTTCTTTAATTCTTTTTTTCAAGTCTGCCATATTTATATATCCTGATTACATTTCCTACAAATTCTAGTTTTACTCCCATTACCTATCTTATAGCCAACTCTGGTTGGAAGATGACATTTTGGGCACACAAGTTTCACGTTTGATACCGGCAAGGGTTTTGTCAAAGTTATTATCTCAGACGGTTGGTTCTGGGACCTTGCTTTCAAATGCCTCTTATATAAGTTGATATTGGGAATAATAACTTTATCCATTTTTGGAAAAACTTTCTCTATTTTCCCTGTTTTCCCTTTATCTTTTCCTCTTACAACTTTTACTTCATCTCCCTTTTTTAATTTCATATCTTATAAAACTTCTATAGCCATACTGGCTATTTTTGCAAATCCTCTTTCTTTTACTTCTCGTGCAACAGGGCCAAAAATTCTTGTTGCTCGTGGATTTTTATCTTTTATATTATCGATTATAACTGCCGCATTATCGGAAAACCTTATATACGATCCGTCTTTTCTTTTATACTCTTTTCGAGACCTAACCAATACAACTTTTACCATCTCCGAAGCTTTTACCTGCCCTGAGGATGTTGCCTCTTTAACTACGCAATTTAATACATCTCCTAAGAATCCAAACTTTCTCTTTGATCCTCCGTAAATATGAATGACCATGAGAGATTTTGCGCCCGAGTTATCTGCCGATTTTAACATGCTTCTGTGTTGAATCATTATTTAATTACCTCCATTATTTTAAAATGCTTGCCTTTTGATATAGGCCTTGTTTCTATAATCTTTACTTTATCTCCTACGCTTACAGAATACTCGCCTGTTTCCACCTTAAATTTTGTGCTTCTTTTGAGAAGTTTTTTATAAAGCGGATGAGGTTTCCTTCGGGTAACCTCTACTATGACGGTATTTTGCATTTTCGAAGACACTACCTTGCCTTCAAACATTTTTTGCATTTTTTATTAATTCCTCCTTTTTCATAGACAAATCCTTTTCTCTTATTACGGTTAAGATTTGAGCAATTTCTTTTCTTTTCCAAAATATAGATCTCACATTCTTAAGTTTATTCGAAGCTAAATCTTGTCTTGCTGAGAATAGCTCATCTCTTTTTTCCGAAAGTATTTTTTTAAGCTCATCTATTGTCTTTGCAAATAATTCTTTTTTATTTTTTGTCTTCACTGCTTTTCCTCCTTATCAACAATTAATGTCTTGACAGGTAATTTATATGATGCAAGACGAAGCGCCTCGTGCGCCGTTTGCCTTGAGACTCCGCCCATTTCAAAAAGTATTCTTCCCGGTTTAATCGGCGCTACAAATTCGTAAACGTCTCCTTTTCCTCCACCCATTCTGGTTTCGGCCGGTTTTTTTGTAACAGGCTTATCCGGAAAAATTCTAATCCAGACTCTTCCTCCTCTTTGAATATAGTGAGTAATAGCACGTCTTGCCGCCTCAATTTGTCGAGACGTTACCCAGGCAGATCCCAACGACAAGATGCCAAACTCACCGAAGGCAAGTTTATTTCCTCTAGTCGCATTTCCTTTCATTTTTCCTCTTTGTTGTTTTCTGTATTTTGCTCTTTTTGGAACTAGCATAATTCGCTTTGTTCAAATTCAAAATTCAAGCCTTTAAGTTTTTAACTATTTCTCTCCTCTGTTTATCCATACTTTTATTCCAACATATCCTTTTTTAGTCAGTGCGGGAACACTGGCAAACTCAATGTTTTCTCGAATCGTTGACAACGGAACTTTACCCTGCTGAAGCTTCTCCCGTCTTCCAATCTCTGCTCCTCCTATTCTTCCTGAAAGAACTATTCTTACTCCTTTGGCTCCCGCCCCCATTACTCTGCCAACCGACTGATTCATAACTCTTCTATGCGGAAATCTTTTTAGAAGCTGATCAGATATGCTTTTTGCAACCAAATATGCATCCAGATTTGGTTCTTTAACCGGCTCAATTCTGATATCAAGTTTTGCAGCATTTTTTCCATTCTGTTTACCCGGAATAATAGAAAGCAAAAACTTTCTTAAATCATCCATTCCCGTACCCGCTCTTCCAATTACCATGCCGGGTCTGAGTACATAGACGATAAGCTTAATACTGTTTATTGATCTTTCTATTTCAATATTAGAAATTCCGGCCGCCTCAAGTTTTTTCATAAGAACTTGTCTTAGCTTATAATCTTCAAGCAATGTCTCCTTATATCTTTTATCGTCAAACCAGCGGCTGCTCCAGTTATAAACCGGTCCTAGTCTTAAAAGCTTTGGATTAATTTTTTGTCCCATTTTTTACCCCTTTCTCTTCAAGAACGATTTTTACGTGGCTGCTTCTCTTTTTGTATGGATGGGTTCGTCCTCTCGTAGATGGCCTGAATCTTTTAATAGCCGGCCCTTCCATAACTTCTATGCTTTTTATAAAAAGATCTTCTTTCTTAGCACCTCTATTTATTGCATTTGCCAATGCACTTTTTAAAGTCTTCTCAATTGGACTTGCCGCTCTTTTTTTAAGAAGAGAAAGGATATTGAGCGACTTGTCTATTGAGTCTATTTTGCGAATAGAATCCGCAATCAATCTCACTTTTCTTGGCCCCATCCTAACTCCCTTTGCAACTGCTGTATATTCCATATTCATAATCTTTAATTTTTATGTCTTAGAAATTTCTCGGGCGACTACTCTTCCATGACTTCTAAATGTTCTAGTCGGAGCAAATTCTCCGAGTCTATATCCAACCATTCCTTCTACTACAAAAACATTTATAAAATTTTTTCCGTTATGAACAGCAAAAGTATGTCCTACAAACTCAGGCGGAATTTGAGTCGCTCGCGACCATGTTTTTATGGCAGTCTTTTCACCGCTCTGTTTTTGTGCCATAACTTTTTTTAATAACTTGGGGTCGATAAACGGCCCTTTCTTACTCGACCTTCCCATTATTTCTTCCTCCTTTGCAAGATATACTTATTAGAATATTTATTTCTTCTTCTTGTTTTCCCAACAGCAGGCCGCCCCTTATAGGTTTTGGGGGTAGACATACCTATTCCGGTTCTTCCTTCTCCTCCTCCATGAGGATGGGATCTTGGGTTTTGCGCAACTCCTCTAACAGTCGGTCTTATTCCCATGTGCCTTTTTCGCCCGGCACTCCCAATAACTTCATTTTTCCAGTCCACATTTCCCAAATTTCCTATAGTCGCAAAGCCACTGCTTCTTACTTTTCGAACTTCTTTTGAAGGAAGTCGTAAATGAACATAGCCTTCTTCATGGGCTGCAATCATTGCAGAAGTTCCCGCTGCTCTTGCCATTTGTCCTCCTCGTCCGGGCGTTAACTCGATGTTGTGAACAAATGTTCCGATTGGAATTTGGGAAAGCGGCATTGCATTTCCAACTTTAATATCCGCCTCTTTGCCCGAGATAACATCATCATTTAATTTAAGACCTTCGGGAGCCAAAATATATCTTTTTTCTCCGTCCTCATATTGAACAAGAGCAATATCGCTGGTTCTGTTTGGATCATATTCAATTCCAATAACTCTGGCGCGGACGTCTGTTTTTTCTCTTCTAAAATCGACTGCGCGCAGATACCTCTTGTGCTCTCCGCCCTGATGGCGAACCGAAACGCGCCCTGATACATCTCTTCCCGATTGCTTCTTTTTTATAGTTTTAAGTTTTTTCATTTTATTCTTTCCCGCTTGGGAGAGTACTCTGAGCAGCTCCTCCTCCTGTTTCAAACACATCAATTTTTTGTCCTGCTTTGAGTTTTACTATCGCTTTTTTCCATGAAGACAAGGTAACCTCTGTTCTATTTGCACCAAATCTTCTCTTTTTTCCTTTAACTATCGACGTTGCTATAGACAAGACATTCACTTTAAATTTGTCTTCGACCTCTTCTCTAATCTGTTTTTTATCTGCTTTTTTGGAAACTTTAAAAGTAAATTTTCCAAAACCCGCATCATTCATCGACTTCTCAGAAATAAGAGGAGCAATTATAACATCAAAGTTCATATCATTTCTCCTTTAACAAAATGTTTTTCTACCGCCTCAACTGCGTCTTTCATAAAAAGAACCGATTGATTATCCAACACTTCATAAGTATTTAGTTCATCCGCATTGAGAATTTTAAGGCCTTCAATGTTTCTTGCGGCTCTATAGACATTTTCAAAACCGTTTTTTGCCTTATCGGGCATTACCAAAAGAACATTTATTTTTTTAGAATCAAAGCCTAGTTTTTTTACAACTTGTGCCATAAATTTTGTTTTTGGCGAAATCTTTTCAAGACCTGTTATAACTTTGATTTCTCCATTATTTTGTTTGTAGGAAAGAGCGGAAAAAAGAGCGGCTTTTTTCATCTTCTTTGGCATCTTGAGAGAATAATCTCTTGGCCGCGGCCCAAAAGCAACTCCTCCTCCAACAAAAATCGGAGCCTTTCTTGAACCGTGTCTTGCTCGCCCAGTCCCCTTCTGTCTCCAAATTTTTTTCGTAGAACCTGTTATTTCTCCTCGGTTTTTTGTTGAGGCAGTTCCCATTCTTTGGTTTGCAAGGTAAACTCTAACAGCTTGAGCCATTAAACTGTCATTCACTTTTGCACTAAAAACTTCTTTAGGCAAACTAACTTTTGATATTATTTCTCCTTTGATGTTATAAACATCCGTGACAATTCTGCCTGACCCCGATTTAATCGGAGTTGACTTAACCGCCTTGGGTTTTGACACTGAAGTCTTTTTAACAGTTGCTTTCACTGTAACTTTTTTAATAGTTTTTGAGCTTGTTTTTTTTATTTGGGCTTTGGAATTTGTAATTTTAGGTTTTTTACTTGGCATCTTCTTTTACCTCCTTTTTATCTTTCTTATTCTCTTTGTTTTCAACATTTGAATCTTCGCCTAAAGAAGCGGCAGTTTGCTTGCTCTCAGATGAAGTGATAGTAACCTCATCTTTTGTTTTTGTTTCTCCTACTGAACCTGAGACTTGCCCAGTTTGTTCAGTTGCCTCATTTTCTTCAGCATCTCTATAAAGCGGAACAAATTTTTTGTTTTCTCCGACTTTCTTAAGCATTATCAAAGTATTCCTTCCACCCGGAACCAAACCCCTCACCAAAATCAAATCTTGCGATACATCCATAACTTCCAAATTTCTAACTGTTACGGTTTCATGCCCCATTCTTCCTGCCATTCTTTTCCCCTTATAGACTCTTCCCGGAGTTGTTGTTTGCCCAATAGATCCAGGAGCTCTTTCTCTGTCTGATTGTCCGTGGGTTCTTGGACCGCCTTTGAAGTGATGTCTTTTTACGACTCCCGCATATCCTTTTCCCTTAGAAACTCCTGTTGCATCAATTACATCTCCTGGTTTAAAAACTTCTGTAGCATTTATTATTTCTCCTAAATTTGGGAGAGATTCTTCTCCATTTAATCTTACTTCTTTCAAAAATTTAGGGGCTTGTTGTAGACCTGCCCCTTTAATTTGTCCCAAGTGTGATTTGTTTGGATTTTTCTTAGTTCCAAATCCGAGTTGAATTGCGGAATAATGATCTTTATCATTCGTCTTGACTCCAATCACTACATTCCCTTTTATCCACAAAGAGGTAACAGGAATCCTAGTTCCGTCTTCCAGAAACTTTTGAGTTTGATCTATTTTTTGCCCAAGTATAGTTTGTACTCCCATAAACACAAAAAAAGCGACCACATAGAGTCGCTTTGACTTTCTAAAAAACCTATGACCCTATTATGTAGCCAAAAACACCTCCGTTCGGTTGTTTATCATGACCTTAAATGTAATTATATACTGAGCCTGCCATAAATGCAATACTTATTGCAAAAATAGTAAATAGTAGTATAAGGCTTGCGTCAAGAATCGTCTTTTGCTATTTATCTTGCTCGTTAAGCAATTGATTTATTTGCTCATAAGTACTTTGCTGAGAATCCTGAAATTCTGAGGATAGAGATGATAATAATGTACTCTCCATTATAAATATTTTCATAGTATGTCAAGAGATAAATTGTGGGATTCTGCGTCCTACCCGCTAGGACTTATGGCAGGCATGAATTTTTAAAGGTTTCGAGGCTAAAATGATAAATAGATTTCCGTTCTTTCCTATACTATATATAGTATAGAAGAAATAAAAAACATATAACAAAAACAACTAAAAGTACAACAAAAATAATAATAAAATAACAATGTAGTATAATACAATTAACTTCTGTCCAATAAACAATCTGCCACTAATAATCTGTCTAAATTATCTGTCCACATAGAACTAAACTAAATTACATAGCTGACTTATGATAATTACTGATGACTATATAATTCCAACTGATAAGCAAATGGATATTCTAGAGTTTGTCTATAAGTTTCGTTTTATTAACAGAAAACAAATTCAGTATTTAATGGGGCATAAAGATGCAAGAAGAATCAATGCTTGGCTTAAGGATTTAGTAGAGTATAAATATTTAGGAAGAATTTATTCCCATAAACTCTTGGAGAATACCAAACCTGCCATTTATTTCTTAGCCAATGAAGGCATTGGATGGGTTAGAGTAAACCACTTCGAAGATGAACCGCACAAAGTCAAAAGATTTTATCAGGATAAACATGCCTCAGAAAGGTTTATAAATCACTGTGTTGCCCTTTGTGATCTTTACATAAAATGGAGACCTCTAAAGTTTGAAAAAGATGAAAGGTATTTGATTAGTACTAGCACAGAATTATGGTACGATGAGGAACTAAAAAATATAAGGCCTGATGCTCACATTGAAGATGATAGGGGTGAAGGGTTTAAAACATCTTTCCTTGATCTTATAGAGCCATATGTACCAATGTATGCCATCCGTTACAAAATTGATCAGTATATAGAGTTTAGATCTAATACAGATAGGTGGGACGTATATTGCGGCTATCCCAAAGAAGCTTTTATTATCCGCTTCATCCTTCCTAACCAGGGAAAACTAAACCGAGTGAAAAAATATATACAAAAGAGGCTTAATGAAATTTATGATATAGAAGACTTAACATTTCTTCTAGCCACTCACCAAAAAGCTATGGAAAATGGATCAACAGATGAAATTTGGCAGGAAGTAAAGGAAGAATAAAAGTTTTTTCTTTTTTTGATTGTAATATTCAGACTTATTTAAATTGCCCTGAGCACTTCTTGTTTAAATCCTTCTCCTGCGGTAACTCTATCTTTAAATTCAAAAATCGCATTATCTACATCTTTATCTCGATATTTACCCCAGCGGGAAGTTCAAGGTGGGTAAGAGAATCTATAGTTTTATCGGTTGGGGAAATAATATCTATTAATCTTTTGTGGACTTTTATTTCAAAATGGTCTCTTGCGTCTTTGTCAATAAAAGGAGATTTGTTAACTGCGTAAACGCTTCTTTGCGTAGGAAGTGGAACAGGACCTACGACCTTGGCTCCAGTTCTAATTGCAGTATCCAAAATCTGCTGGCAGCAAAGGTCTATAACCCTTGCATCATAACTTTTTAAACGTACTCTGATTCTTCCCTTCGGCATAATATTTAATTAATTTAATGTGCTATTTATCTTTTTCGCTTAAGAATATCTTCTCTTATCAGCTTTCTACCGAAGCTTTTACTGGAATCTAGTCGGATAGTAAAACCTGATTTTCCCCAAATTGGAACAGTATGTATCAGCACGCGATCCCCGTTTAGTAACCACTCTTCATGTAATTCTTCGAACCGTTCAAATCTAGAACCAGGCTTCCCAACTATCTCCTCTCCTTGATTTCTCAAGTGCTCCCTAATTAAATCTCTTTCGTCCTGACTAATTAATCTAGTGTAAGCTCTAGCATGATTAGTTAACCAAGATTCTTTCTCCTGTGTCATTCTAATATGCTTGTTTCGTTTTTTTTCTCAAGGACAAAACCATTTTTCTCGTAAATGCGATTATATAGTTAAAAAGTTAAAAAGTAAAGAAAAAGTTTTATTTAATGATTGAGGCAATACAATTAATTGTTATTAGGCGATTATTTTACTAATTACTCCGGCTCCTACTGTCTTTCCACCTTCTCTGACTGCAAATCTGAGACCGTCTTCCAAGGCAACCGGTACAATAAGTTTTACTGTCATTTTAGTATTGTCTCCCGGCATAACCATTTCAACGCCCTTAGGAAGGGTAACTTCTGCGGTTACGTCAGTTGTTCTAATATAAAACTGCGGTCTGTAACCCGTAAAAAATGGCGTGTGGCGTCCGCCTTCTTCTTTTGTGAGAATATAAACTTCTGCCTCAAATTCCTTGTGGGGAGTAATACTACCAGGTTTTGCAATAACTTGTCCTCTTTCCACGTCATCTTTTTCAACGCCTCTTAAAAGAAGTCCAACATTATCCCCTGCTTGTCCCTCATCAAGCTGTTTTCTAAACATCTCAACTCCTGTTACAACAGTTGATTTTGTTGCTTTTATTCCAACAATTTCTACTGTTTCATTTACTTTAACTTGTCCTCTTTCTACTCTTCCGGTTACAACCGTACCACGACCTTTGATAGAAAAAACATCTTCAACAGGCATTAAGAATGGTTTTTCGATATCTCTTTTTGGAGTAGGAATATAGTTATCAACCGCATCCATAAGAGCCAAGATTTGTTTTTCTGCTTCCCCGTCTCCTTCTAATGCTTTTAGTGCTGAACCGTGAATGATAGGAACATCATTTCCCGGATATTGATATTTTGTAAGAAGTTCTCTAACTTCCATTTCAACAAGATCCAAAAGCTCTGCGTCTTGGACCATATCGGTCTTATTTAAGAAAACCACAATAGCAGGAACACCGACTTGGCGTGCAAGTAAAATATGTTCTCTGGTCTGAGGCATTGGACCATCCGGAGCAGAAACAACAAGAATAGCACCGTCCATCTGTGCGGCGCCTGTAATCATGTTTTTTATGTAATCTGCGTGACCTGGGGCGTCAATGTGAGCATAATGTCTTTTTGCGGTTTCGTACTCAATATGACTAATGTTGATTGTGACACCTCTTGCTTTTTCCTCAGGTGCATTATCAATATCTTCATATTTTTTTGCAGTTGCTCCGCCTGACTTTGCCAAAACAGTAGTAATTGCCGCAGTTAGCGTAGTCTTACCATGATCTACGTGGCCGATTGTACCGATATTTACGTGTGGTTTTGTTCTCTCAAATTTTTTTGCTTCTGCCATAACTTACAAATTTTTACAAGAAAAAAATACACCTTAAAAGATTTAAGGCTAAAAGCAATATACAGTATTTCCCTCGGATCGTCAAGAGTCAAAATAGGAAATTCTAAGAAGAATGAAGTTCTTCCCGAGGAATATGAGAAGAATTTGGCATTACTACTAAAACAAAAGCTGTAGTATCGAAACTTTCTGCAGCATGAAAAGTATCTACCGGCACTCTGATGTGATCATTTTTTTCACTAAGCACAATCTTTTCCTGTAGGTCTCCTTCACCTAAAAAAAGAGACATTTCTCCTCTTAGCACATAGTAATCTTCAACAAATTCGTCGAGCAATTTATGTTTATGTCTGTGCCCTGAAGTTCTTCCTTTCTTAATCTCTCCGCTTTCTTGAGATTTGTTTCTTAAAAGATAAACAAAACCCCAGTCTTTGTTATTAATAGTTCCTTCAAAAACATATTCTCCATCTGATCCTATATGTGGTGGAGGATAATTTAACTCGAGGCTTTCTCCTTCATTTATCAAATTTAATGAAATAGCTTTACGATCTAAAAGTTCCTGATAATCTGATCCCACAAGATTTACTAAATCCTCGTGAGTAAGACCTTGCGAATGCGGTTGCTGATCAAGAGAATCAGGGTTTACTCCTACTCTTCTTTCTGCCGGTGATACCATAGTTGCAAAAGGATATTATAATAAATTCTACTACTCAATGGCAACAATTCCGGAAAAAGTATAAAGAAAAAAATTATACTTTGTTTTTATTTCTATTTTTATTCTCTTCTCGAAAATTAATTTTAATGGAATCAGGCAGTACAGCTTCTCGTAGCGTATCAGAAATCCTAATTCCCGTAATAGCCGATGTGGTCACTGCAAGAATATCATCTCCCGGACAAATAATAAGCCTTGAGCCTAGTGCTATAAGCGTTAATGCTTCACGCACAGCAGAAGGAAAATATCTCCGCTGAGGCAAGGATTTTTGTGGTAATAAATCGTTGATTGGGATTCCTCTCAGTTGTTCACGCATATAATAATTATATTATTTACCCGTTAAGTTTGCGCTACTCTTCCGGTAAATGTAGATTTGGCAAGCATTTGCTCTACAATATTTTTTGGTACTTCCTCATAATGCGATGGCTCCATATAATAAGATGCGCGGCCCTGAGACATGCTACGCAAGGTTGTTGCATAACCCGAAAGCTCTTCTAATGGAACCATTGCTAAAATGATTGTAGCACGAGCTCTTTCTTCCGTTCCTAAAATCTGTGCTCTTTTTGCAGAAAGATCGCCTATAACATCTCCCATAAACTCCGATGGAGTTGTTACTTCAACTTTCATGATAGGCTCCAGAAGCGTGAGTCCTGCTTTTTTTGTTGATGCCTGTAAAGCCTGTGAGGCAGCAATTTTAAATGCGATGTCTGAGGAATCAACATCGTGATAACTTCCATCATAAACCGTAACCGACATATCAACCATAGGATAGCCCAATAATACTCCGTTTTCCATCGACTCTTTTACGCCTTTTTCAATTGATGTAATAAATTCTGCAGGAATTGCTCCACCTTTTATTGCATTTACGAATTCGTATCCTTCTCCTCTTGGTTTTGGCTCAACACGCAAAAAACAATGACCATACTGTCCGCGTCCTCCTGACTGGCGAATATATTTTCCTTCCGCTTCTGCCAATTTCTCAATTGTTTCTTTATATGCAACCTGAGGCGCACCAACATTTGCCAAAACACCGAACTCTCTTTTCATCCTATCGACCATAACTTCAAGCTGTAACTCTCCGATTCCCGAAATAATTGTCTGTCCTGTCTCGTGGTTTGATTTAATTACAAATGTAGGGTCCTCTTCGGATAATCTTTTTAATGCAAAACCTAATTTTTCCTGATCAATCTTTGTCTTTGGCTCAATTGCCAAGGAGATAACGGGCTCAGGGAAAGAAATCTTTTCAAGAATAATCGGTTTTTTATCATCGCAAAGTGTATCTCCCGTTACTGTTTCTTTTAAACCGACGAGTGCAACAATTTCCCCCGACAATCCCTCATTAATCTCTACGCGAGTGTTTGCATGCATTAAAAGAATTCGTCCTACTCTCTCCGTCTTATTTTTTGTACTATTGTATATGTAAGAACCGGAGATTATCTTTCCCGAGTAAACTCTAAAGTAAGTAAGCTTTCCAACATGGGGATCAATTTGAATTTTAAATGCAAGACCCGCAAAAGGATCCTCGGGGGTCAATCTTCTGATTTCTTCCTCTCCTGTTTTTGGATTTATTCCCTTAACTTCTTTAAGATCCAAGGGTGACGGAAGATAATCCACAACAGCATCCAGAAGTGGTTGAACCCCTTTATTCCTAAGACTTGATCCTGCATAGATTGGGACAAGCTTATAGGCAATAACAGCTTTTCTTAAGGCTGTCTTGAGCTCTTCAACTGTTGGCTCCTCTCCATTTAAATATTTTTCCAAAAGCTTATCGTCTGTTTCGGCAATTTTTTCGATAAGTTTGTGCCGGTATTTCTCGACTTGATTTTTTAGATCCTCAGGAATCTCCGAAGATACATCGAATTCTGCACCGAGGTCATCCGATCCCCAAACATAAGATTTTTTTTCTAAAAGATCTACGATTCCTTTAAATGTGTGTTCAACGCCTATTGGCAAAACCATAATTGCAGGATTTGCACCGAGCCTGTCTTCTATGCTTTTTACTGTAGACAGAAAATCTGCTCCGAGTTTATCCATTTTGTTTATAAAACAAATTCTAGGAACTTTATATTTATCTGCCTGTCTCCAAACAGTTTCTGATTGAGACTGGACTCCTTCCTCCGCATCCAAAACCGTAATTCCTCCATCTAAAACACGCAAAGATCTCTCAACTTCTGCTGTGAAATCAACGTGTCCGGGAGTATCGATGATATTTATTCTATAATCCTTCCAGTATGCGGTGGTTGCAGCCGAAACAATAGTAATTCCCCGTTCTTTTTCCTGCTCCATCCAGTCCATTTGCGTTGTTCCTTCATCGATATCTCCGATTTTGTAGGTCTTACCGGTATAAAAAAGAATACGCTCGGTAGTTGTGGTTTTACCTGCGTCAATATGAGCGATAATTCCTATATTTCTAATCTTATCCAGTGGTACGTCTCTTGACCTTGTATCCGCCATAATAAAAAATAAAATTCGACCTCACCCTATCGAGGCGAATTTATCAACAAATTATATCATATTTTTAAATCTTTGGCCATACAATGGTATAATTGCCTTATGAAATCTGAACCGGTAAAGATAAAGGGGAATGGATATAATCTTTCGGGAACTATAATAAAACCTGATGCGGACGGAAAACTTCCTGCTGTAATTTTTTACCACGGGATGATAAGTCAAAGTAAGCCTCGATGCGTAGCCCGAGGTGAAAAATTGGCGGGGGAAGGAATTGGATCTTTGAGTTTTGATTTTCGAGGATGCGGAGAAAGCGATGGAAAGCTTGGGAAATTATCTTTAAAAGATTGGCTTGATGACGCACTTCTTGCTTTTGATTATCTTTTAAAACAAGATTTTGTTGATAAAGAAAGAGCGGGCATAAGCGGAAAAAGTTTTGGCGGATATATGAGCGTACTGGTTTGCGGAAAAAGAAATATAAAATCAATGGTCTTACAAGCTCCAGGAATTTATTCTGACGATTGGTTTAACAAAAATTATACTTGGGATGATGATTTTAAAAAAATGAGATATGCTTTTCGAAAATCAGAAAGAGCGCTTGATAATATTGCAATAAGAACAATTGAAAAATTTAAAAATCCATTATTAATAATAGGGAGCGAACTTGATGATACCTGTCCGAAAAATGTTACAGAAGGATTTTATAATCATGCAGGTTCAAAAAATAAAAAACTTGAATGGATAAAAGGAGCAGATCACTCTCTCCGCAACGAAAAACACAACGAAGAATATACGAAAATGATGATTGATTGGTTCAAGAAAACATTATAGAATTAGCTTCTATGAATATTAGAAAATTAATTAAAGAATATTTAAAGAAAACTAGAATGATGCAAATTGCAACATGCGTCAACGGAAAGCCGTGGAATTGCACACTTTATTATGCGTATGATGATGATTTTAATTTTTATTGGATTTCAAAACCAAATACTCGCCACTCCCAAGAGATTATGAATAACCCAAATATTGCAGGCGTTATTGCTTACGATCAACAACCCCCTCAAAGAGCAGTCAGGGGAATACAATTTGAAGGAACAGCAAAGCTACTAACTGGGAGGGAAGAAAAAATAGCGAGTAAATTTTATATAAAACAAATGCATAGAGAGAAAAACTTGTTAGAGGATATTAGGTCTGGTAAAAACCCTCATAAATTCTACGGCATAAAACCGTCCAGGTTCGTACTGTTTGATAGAGCCAATTTTCCTGACAACGAACGCCAGGAATATAGTTTATGAAAAACTTTCTACAAGATAAGACAATATTAATTACAGGTTCTTCTGGAGGAATTGGATCCACGACTGCAAAGCTTGCTACCGAATATGGAGCAACAGTTATTCTGCATGGAAATACCAATAGCGTAAAATTGAAAGAGTTAGCAAAAAAACTTAAAGCAGATTTTATAGTCTGGATGCAACAGATAAAAATGCTGTTGACAAAGAGATAGAAAAAATATTGCTTAAAACCAAAAAAATAGATGGTCTTATAAATTGCGCAGGGGTTGTAAAGCCAAAACCGTTTCTTGAAAGTGAAGATGAAAACTGGCTGACAGAATACAAAGTAAATTTTTTAGGAACTGTTCATTTTTGCCAAGCGATAATTCCCCAAATGCTGAAAAATAAATATGGAAGAATCGTTAACATTGCTTCTATAAGAGGCCACTCGGCTACATCTACGGCTAGAGGCATGTCTTACTCAGCATCAAAAGCAGCAATTGTAAATCTTACTGCCAGCTTGGCAAAAGAATATGCGCCGGATATTGCTGTAAACGCTGTCTCTCCAGGTTTCGTTCAAACTGAAATGTCAAAAACTTGGAACGAAACAGTTTGGAATCAAGCAAAAAGCTCTCTTCTTAAAAGAACTGCGCAACCTTCAGAAATAGGAGAAGTCTTATTGTTCCTCGTAAGTGACAGAGCAAGTTTTATAAATGGCCAAACTATTCTGGTAGACGGCGGCTATACTATTTCAGGAAAATAATCGAAATATGAAACAGAAAAGGTATATTTGTTTTCAATGTTACGGTTTTCATCCTGAAATGCGGGGCGTCTCAGAAGAAGAATTTCTCGCGGGGGATAATGTTTGCAAAGAAGAAAAATGTTTAAGAAAAGGACAGACGCTCGAATCAGCCTTTTATCGCGGAGAAGAAGACAAAATGTTTAGCTGGGAAGAATTGGAAAAATATAGCCATAGAGATCCAATTCCTTGCAAAAATGACGTATTGGATATCGATGGAAAATTATGAGAGGACGTAGTAACTATTAATAGCAGGGATTAGAAATGAGATTAGTATTCTACCATCTGAAGTGTGCAAAAGCTCGGTTTGCATCTGCCATTCTTTGCATTCCATCTTTCTTTTTAATCGCCTCTCCTTTATTCTCTAGGGCATCCAAAAATTCTGCAGCTAATTTCTGCGAAAATGTATGAAATTCTTTATTTGACCGTGATTTTGCAGCTTGTATAATCCATCGAGTTGCCAAAGATGTTCTTCTATCTCCCCGTACTTCGATTGGAATCTGATAAGATGCGCCTCCGACTCTTCTTGCCTTGACCTCTTGTCTGGGTTCTACATTAGAAATAGCTTTTTCAAAAACCTCAAGAGGATTCTTTCCTTGTTTTTCCATTAGCTCAAATGAATCATAAAAAATACGCTGAGCAACTGTTTTTTTACCATCCTTCATTAAATTATTTATAAATTTAGTGACAAGACGGCTTTTATAAATTTTATCCGGTTGGGTTTGTCTTAAATGGGCTTTTTTGTGTCTCATAAGATTATTCTGCGAGTGGAGCTTGCGGCGCTGCCTCAGGCGCTGAGGTTTCCGGTGCGGCTGTTCCCGTAACTACGCGCGGCGCACTTGCCCCTCCCCTCTTTGTTCCGTATTTGCTTCGGGAAGACTTTCGCCCGTCGACTCCCATTAAATCAAACTTGCCTCTTATTATATGGTACTTTACACCCGGCAAATCTTTTACTCTTCCACCACGAACTAACACTATTCCGTGTTCGGAAAGTGAATGTCCGACTCCCTGAATATAAGCTGTTACTTCCATTTTGTTAGATAGCTTTACTCTTGCAACTTTTCTTAGGGCTGAGTTTGGTTTTTTGGGAGTCATTGTTTTAACTAATGTAACGACTCCCCTTTTCTGAGAAGCTGATATATTTTTGTAAACCTGATCCTTTGCATTAAAAAGTCTACGCAATGCCGTCGATCTTTTTTTCTTTTCTTTTTTCACTCGTCCGTGTCTTGCAAGCTGTGATAATGTTGGCATAAGTTTTGGTATTATATCTTATTTGGAGTAAGTTATTCAACTGCGGTTTTTTCAGACTCAATGACAATTGCGGGAACTTCTGCCATTATTTGTTCTGCTCCACCTTCTTTAGTCTGATCGGATGAAACAGGAATAAGTCTTCCAATAATAACATTTTCTTTTAGTCCTATGAGCTTGTCTTCCTGTCCTTGAAGAACTGCCTCTGCTAAAACTTTTGTAGTCTCCTGAAAGGATGCGGCAGAAAGCCATGAATCGGAAAATAAGGAAGACTTCGTAATTCCTAAAAGTATCTGTCGGGCTGTTGCAGGCTCACCCCCCTGAGACAAGATTTCTGCATTAATTTCCTCAAACTTAACTTTTGTAATAAAATCTCCCGGAATAAGGACTGTATCCCCAACTGTTTCTACTATAACCTTATCCGACATTTTTCGCAAAATTACTTCAAAATGCTTATCGTTTATTGCAATTCCTTGTGATTCATAAACTCGTTGGGCCTCTGTAATAATATAACGCTGTGCCTCAACATTTCCTTTTACTTTAAGAATATCTTTTGGATCAAGGTATCCTTGAGCAAGCTGTGTTCCCGCCGAAATTGTTTCGCCGTCTTTAACTGAAATTTCAGATGCGAGTGGCACAAAATATTCTCTCTCTTCCGCCGGTTTTACTCTTGCATTTCTTACTTTTACAACATAGCCGTCTTCTGTTTTTTCTATGGTTACTTTTCCCCCAATATCAGACATCGGAGCCAAGTTTTTGGGAGTTCTCATTTCAAATAATTCTTCTACTCTTGGCAGACCTTGGGTAACGTCAGCCATAACAACTCCTCCAAAATGCCTTACTCTCATTGTCAATTGGGTTCCGGGCTCTCCAATCGATTGTGCCGCAACTACACCGACAGGAACTCCAACGTTCACCTGTCTTTTTGTCGAGAAGTCCCAGCCATAACAAGTTGCACAAATTCCGTATTCCATCCTGCAAGTTAGAGCAGACCTGACATGTGCTTCTTCAACTTCATTTTCTATTAGAAGCTCAAGCTTTTCTCCGTCTATTTCTTGTCCCCCTTTTATTATCGGTTTTTTGCTCTTTTTAGATACTATATTTGATGCAGCAGTCCGTCCTAAAATTCTATCAAAAAATGATGTTGTCCTGTCCTGTTCGTCTTTTACGATTAGAATTCCTTCTCTTGTTTCGCAATCTTGCCCTTTTATGATTACATCATGAGATACATCAACAAGTCTTCTTGTAAGATAACCTGCGTTTGCAGTTTTTAATGCGGAATCTGTTAATCCTTTTCGTGAACCACGGGCGGATGCAACATACTCAAAGATAGAAAGCCCCTCTCTAAAGTTAGATTTAATCGGGAGTTCTACAATTTTTCCAAGAGGATCAAGAATTAGTCCCCTCATTGCCGAAAGCTGTTTTACCTGTTCTTTACCTGCCCGGGCTCCTTCTGAGTCGATAATAACTTTTATTGGATTCTCAGGCTTTAAGATTGCCCAGGTCTTATCAGCCAGATCCTCTGTTACTTTAAGCCAAACTTCATTCTCAAGTCTCTTTCTTTCTTCATTTGTTATAAGACCCTGCTGATATTCTGTCTCAGTCTCTTTTATTTTTTCCTCGGCCCCCTCAATAAGATTTTCCTTGCCCTCAACCATTTCATTATCAAAAACAGAAACTGAAATTCCCGAAATTGTTGCTCCATAAAATCCTAGAGTTTTGATATTGTCGATAATTTTCTCAACCTCCTCGGCTGTTGAGTTTGAGATTGCATAAGTAATTATTTTTTTAATTCCCGATGCCTTAACCGGCTCATTGATAAATCGCAGAGACTGCGGAATTTGTTCATTAAATAATATTCTTCCAATCGTAGTTTCTATTATTTTATTATCGACTCTTACCTTAATAGGTTCTCTGAACTTTATTTTAGAAAGAGCATGGGCAAGAATTGCTTCTTCTCTGCTTTCAAAAACCGTCTCACTTTCTTTTCTTAAAATTTCATCTAGGCTTGTTAAGTAGAAAATTCCAACCGCCATTTCTTTATTGGGAAGCGTAATGGGACTTCCGTCTGCGGGCTTTAGTAAATTGTGACGCGGCATCATAAGACTTACAGCCTCCTCCTTTGCCATATTAGACAGCGGAATGTGGACTGCCATTTGATCTCCATCAAAATCCGCATTGTAACCTGCACAAACGCATGGATGAAGGCTTATAGCAGATCCTTCAATTAAGACCGGATAAAAAGACTGAATTCCAAGCTTATGGAGAGTAGGCGCGCGGTTTAATAAAACCGGATGATTTTTTGTAATCTCTTCTAAAATATCGAAAACTTCAGGCGGCCTCTTTTCTATAAATCTCTTTGCAGATTTGATGTTTGGAGCATAGCCTTTTATTATTACTTCTCTTAGAACAAACGGCTTAAACATTTCAAGCGCCATTTCCTTAGGAAGACCGCACTGGGAAAGATCAAGTTGCGGACCTACAACGATGACCGATCTTCCTGAGTAATCTACTCTTTTCCCCAGAAGATTTTGTCTGAATCTTCCCTGCTTTCCCCTAAGCATGTCCGACAGAGATCGAAGCGGAGAGGAAACAACCTGAGTCGTTCTCTGAGATGCATCGATTAAAGCATCAACTGATTCTTGAAGCATTCTTTTTTCATTTCGCAAAATTATCTCAGGTGCTCCTAAAGACATTAAGTGTCTTAATCTGTTGTTTCTGTTAATTACTCTTCTATACAAATCATTAAGATCAGAGGTTGCGAATCTTCCTCCTGCGAGCTGAACCATTGGCCGCAAATCCGGAGGAAGAACTGGTAAAACCGTAATAATCATAGAGGATGGAGAGACACCTGCTTTTCGCATTGACTCAATTAGTCTCAGTCTTTTGATAAGTTTTAAATATCTTTGTCCCTTGGATTTTTCTGCTTCGCTTCTTAGTTTTATAATCAAACCTGATAAATCAATCTTGTTTAGAAGTTCTAAAATTCCGTCTGCTCCCGTTCGCATTGTAAAAAAAACCGGAATATCGTATTCTAGGATTTTAAAATATTCATCTTCCGAAAGCACTGTCCCAATTCTTAGATTTTTGAGAAGACGGGATAAGGCTTCGTAAATTTCATCAAGTTTTTTTTCTTCTTCTACAAGTCTCTCCAAAAGAGCCGCAACTTTTTGTCTTTGGACAAGCTCTAATTCTTGATAAACAAGGTCTTTCTGCACTTTTGCAAGCCTTCCATCTTTGACTTCGTTCTTTTTTTCTTTAATTTCGTTTTTGATTTCTTTATCCGTAAGAGCTATTTCTTCTCTTTGCTGTTTTTTTCTTTCCTCGATGTTTTTAAGAAACAGGGCAAGCGCTTCTTTCTTTTTATTTTCATCTACATCTACTACCAAAAAGGATGCATAGTAAATAACCGACTCAAGATTTCTTTGGGACATATCCAAAATTAAAGAAAGAGGAGAAGCTGAGCCTTTAAAGAACCAGACATGTGAAACAGGAGAAGCAAGGTTTATATGGCCCATCCTTTCTCTTCGGACACGGGAAGTTGTAACCTCCACTCCACATTTATCGCAAATAACGCCTCTATGTCTTATTCTTTTGTATTTTCCGCAATAACATTCCCAATCTTTTGTAGGACCAAAGATTCTCTCGTCAAAAAGCCCATCCTTTTCGGACCTTAAAGTTCTATAATTAATTGTCTCTGGTTTTGTTACTTCTCCATAAGACCAGGAAAGAATATCGTCTTTATTGGCAAGAACGATCTTCAAAGACTTGAAGTCCAAGATTGTTATGTCTTTCATTTTTTTATCGTTTCTATTCATCTGTTGCTTGCCCTCCTTGTCCTTCAACAGACAACGCACCTATTAATAATTTCTCCCCACCCAATTCTTTCTGCATTTCCTTGGCCTCCGTCTCTGTTTTCTCTTCGGCGGGTTTTATTTCTTCCGTAACTTGTGCAAGCGCAATATTAACAGATTGAGGCATATCAATAGTCTCACCTCGTGCTATAACATTTATTCCTAAAGCAGCGAGCTCTTTTATTAGTACTCTAAATGATTCCGGAACTTTTGGAGTCGGGATATCTGTCCCTTTAACAATTGCCTCAAATGCCTTAGCTCTTCCAACAACATCATCTGATTTTATAGTCAACATTTCCTGCAGGATATATCTTGCCCTATGCGCTTCAAGCGCCCAGACTTCCATTTCTCCTAAGCGCTGTCCTCCCATCTGAGCCTTTCCTCCGAGCGGCTGCTGAGTAACCAAAGAATATGGACCCGTAGACCTTGCATGCGTCTTGTCCTCAACCATATGGATAAGTTTCATAATATACTCAATTCCCACAACAACTGGGTTCTCATATAGCTCTCCTGTTCTGCCATCGTATAAAACTGTCTTTCCCGATTCGGGAAGTTTTGCCATCTTAAGAAAAGCTACAATTCTGTCTTCTCCGACTTCCTCAAATACCGGAATTGAAACTTTTGTATTAAGTTTCTTTGCGGCCCAACCAAGGTGTGCTTCCAAAAGCTGTCCTAAGTTCATACGGGACAAAACACTGATGGGAGAAATAATGATATCAACCGGTGTTCCATCGGGAAGATATGGCATATCTTCGGAAGGCAAGATTCGGGAGATTACTCCTTTATTTCCGTGTCTTCCTGCAAGTTTATCTCCAACGGTAATGTGTCTAAATTGTGCTATTTCTACAATTATTTTTTTAACAGTACCGGGCTCAAGCTCATCTCCTTTTTTCCTATCCAGAATTTTAACATTAATAACAGTACCTCTTTCTCCATTAGGAACTCGCAAGGAAGTATCTCTTATTTCTCTTGCCTGTTCTCCGAAGATTGCCCTAAGTAATCTTTCTTCTGCCGTTAGTTCTGTTTCCCCTTTTGGCGCTATCTTACCAACAAGTATATCTCCTGGCCCCACATCACTTCCTATCACAACAACTCCTTCTTCATCAAGATTTGCCAAATCTTCTTCTGAAACATTCGGTATGTCCCGGGTTGTTTCTTCCACTCCCAATTTTGTATCAACAACTGCCGCTTCATATTTTTCTATATGAATAGAAGAGAAGATATCGTCTTTAACAAGCCTGTCGGAAATAACAATTGCATCTTCATAACCTAAACCATCTAAGGATGCATAAGCGATAACCAGATTTTTTCCAAGGGCAAGTTCTCCATTATCCGATGCAGGACCGTCAACAATTAAGTCTCCTTTTTTGACTTTTTGTCCTGAGATAACCATTGTCTTTTGAGTATAGGAAGTTGCCTGAGAACTTCTTTTAAAAGAATCTATTTTATACACTGCCTCTTCTTTTCCCCCACGTGCTTTTAAAATAATTTTATTTGCGTCGGCATATGTAACTGTTCCATCAAACGGAGCCGAAACGACTCTTCCCATAACTTCCGCAATGCTTTTTTCCATTCCAGTTCCAACTACTGGACTTTCCAGATTTACCAAAGGCACTGCCTGACACTGCATGTGGGTTCCCATTAAAGCTCTGTTTGCTTCATCATGACTGACAAACGGAATAAGAGAGGCAGCAGATCCAACAACCTGACGAGGAACAACATCTACGTATTCCATTTTTTCTTTTTCGGTCTCTATAAACTCCCCTTTGTATCGGGCTGGGACACGATCTTCTTCTATCGTTTCGTTTTTTGACACTACTCCCGCATGAGTTATATAGTGATTCTGTTCATCATCGGCTGTTAGATAAACTATTTCACTTGTTATTTTTGTAATAGTTTTTTTTCCTTTTTTTTGGTGCACGATTTTTCTGTAAGGAGTTTCTAAAAATCCAAATTCGTTAACCTTTGCGTAAAGCGCAATATAAGTGACAAGACCGATATTCGGACCTTCGGGACTTCTAATAGGACACACTCTTCCATATTGAGAGCTATTGATATCCCTTATTGAAAAAGCCGCTCTCTCTCGAGAAATTCCTCCTGTTCCCATAACGGTTAGACGATTTAAATTATCTATTTCAGAAAGCGGATTGGTCTGATCCAGAATTGTAGAAAGCTGAGATGTTCTAAAAAATTCATTAATCGAGGCCATTATTGGTCTTGCATTTATTAAAGACCCTATAGAAACTGGAACATCGGGCTGAATAAGGCTCATTCTTTCTTTAACGCTTCGCTCAAGTCTTAGTATTCCAATCCTAAATGCATTGGTTGCAACAAGCTCTCCAACTCGTCTGACACGTCTATTTGCGAGACTGTCAATATCATCGACTCCGTTTTTTCCTTGAGCAAGTTCTATTAAAAAACTTATTGTTCCGATTATGTCATCAATTCTTAAGACTCGTTCATTTGATTCTTTAAAACCCGGAGTATCTTTAAGTTTTTTATTCATTTTATATCTTCCGACTTTTCCTAAATCATAGCGTCTAGTGTTGAAGAACATCCCAAAAAAACTTTCTTTTATTTTATCTATTACGATTGGCTCTCCGGGATGCATTTTTCTAAAAATCTCCGTTAATGCTTCCTGTGAATCAGGCGTTTCGTCTTTCTTAAGAGTGTTGTTTATAAAAGAGGTTTTTCCATCCTGCCCTTCCGACTCTTTAAATTTCTCTGCTATATCCTCGTTTGAGGAGATTCCCAGAGCGCGCAAAAAAGTGCTTGCCAAAAACTTTCTTCGTCTGTCTATTCTTACGGTTATTGTTTCGTGTCTTGTTGTAGAAAATTCAAGCCACGAACCATGAACAGGTCTTATTTCGGCAGTATATATTTTTTTACCCGTGACATTATCTTGGGTAACCATAAAGTAGGCACCGGGAGATCTAACAAGCTGATTAACAATGGTTCTTTCAACTCCGTTTATTATAAAGGTCCCTCTTTCTGTCATCTGGGGGATATCTCCTAAAAATACTTCTTGTTTTATGGTTTTGTTGGTTTTTTTATTAAGAAGAACGGCTTCAACATACAGTGGAGCATCGTATGTTAGGCCCTTGTTCATTGCTACATCTGCGGAATTTGCAGGTTTTCCTATGCGGTAATCTTTAAAAGTTAATGTCCAGTTTTTTTCTGTAAAATCATCAATGGGAGAAATTTCTTGTAAAATTTCACCAATTCCTTCCTGCAGGAACCACTTATATGATTCTTTTTGAACGGCTAAAAGATCTAGCTTAGGCAGAAACTTGTAATCATTACCCCAGTTTTCGCGTATGTTATTTTTTATAGTTTTCTTGTCAAGCTTTGGCATCTGATAAATTCCTGTCTGATAAATCCCTGAAGAATTCTCCTATCTAACAAAAAAAATACACAAGGTGCAACACCTTTTCAAAGTAATTTTTTGGCGTATTAATCTTATAGCACAAGGTAACTAGTATGTCAATACTCTATTTGATAAAATCAAAATGGCATGAGTATCAGACCCGCAATTAAAAACGATTTGGCAGCTTGCGAGAAATTAGCGCTTATTCCCGAATTTGTAACGACAGAGGGTAATTATGTAGATAAGAAAAGTTTAGAAAATTATCTTGATCCAAATTATTTTCTAGTAGCTGAGAACGATAATCAGATAATAGGATTTGCTGTCGGCGAACCCCTTAAAGGAAAAGGATTTATGTTATTGTATATAACAATTAAAAAAGGCATGCAGGGAAGAGGAATTGGTAAAAAATTGCTTAAGGAGTTGGAGAATAGATGCAGGGAACAAAGCATAAGATGGATAGAACTTTACGTGCCGACTTTTAACAAAACACAATAATGTTTTATAAGAAGACTGGATATTATAGTCAGGAAAAGCCACTTTTTGAATTTGGCAAATGATTATAAATTAAATAATGAAAATAGGCATCGACGAGTCTGATTTAAAAGAAAAAGCGGAAAAAATTATAAAAGAGCTCAAAAGATTATTTCCTGTTTCAAAAACTGTTCTTTCCTATTCAAATCCCTGGGAATTAACTGTTGCTGTTATTCTTTCTGCCCGAAATACCGACAAAAAAGTAAATGAGGTAACGAACAATCTTTTTAAAAAGTACAAAACTATTAAAGATTATAAAAATGCCGATATAAAAGACTTGGAAAAAGATCTATCAAAACTGGGTCTTTTCAGACAAAAAGCAAAGTTTCTAAAGAAATCTGCCGAAATAATAATGGACAAGTATGATGGTAAAATTCCAAAAACAATGGCTGAGCTTATTTCTTTTCCTGGAGTCGGGCGAAAAACAGCAAATATAATTTTGGGTAACGTTTACGGAATAGTTGAGGGAATTGCGGTTGATACGCATGTTACTAGACTTTCTAAGTTATTCGGATTGACCAAAAACTCAGACCCTAGCAAAATTGAAAAAGATCTAATGGAAATTATTCCAAGAGAAGAATGGTTTGATTTTACAAATAGAATAATTGATTACGGCAGGAAGTATTGCAAGGCATCTTGTAAACACAAAGACTGCCCACTCAAGGATTATATAAAATAAAGTTCGATTCGATTACCCACTTAAGCTTTGGTATAATACGGGCTATGAACGAAGAGACTCTTAAACCGCCTCCTCCCGATACTATAATAAGAACTCTCGAAGGCAGATTTCAGGGCTCCGCATACTTATATGGTCCAGATTTTGAAATTAAAGAATTAAAATTTGATAGTCAACCAAATAAACCCTTGGAGCCTTTTTACTACAATAAGCCGGACACAAGCAATCCTCCAAATTTTACAAAAGATGAAAAACCCAGAACCGAAGTTTATCCGGTTGCGATAGCAAGAGAAGCACGAAGATCGCCAACCCACTTATACGAAGCGGATGATGCGATAATTGCAGCAGTTAATACCGGTTCCGAAGAAGAACAAAAATGGGAAACGAGATATTTCCCCAAGAGCTGTATTGATGAAGGAACATGGAAACAAGCCATGGAAATCCTAGGAATTAGAGAATAATTTTCCAAAGTTTTCAGATTATACTATATGAGATTTTTCTTTCCCTCGGGCCATTCAACTCTACAAGAATAACTCTTTGCCAATTCCCTAAAGATAAAGCCTGATCTTCAAAAATTAATGATAGCGATGTCCCGATAATCGATGAGAGAATATGATCTGAAGTATGAGACGGATTATGGGGATGACGATATGAAATCTCAGGAAGCATTTTTTGCAAAGCTTCGAGGAGATCAAGATCAGTTCCGGGATCCAAATCGGCAGTAGTCAATCCACATGTTGTGTGAAGAACAGAAAGGACAACAACTCCATTTCTCTTACCAGACTCTCTTATTAAAGCATTGATATCATCTGTGATATCAACAACTTGCTTGTTTTCTTTGGTTTTGATTGAAATATTATTCATTCTAAAGTTCGTCGGTACGCCAAGACGATCCTAAAAAATGTTTTGCGATTCTTTCTTTTCCAACTGTGTAATCAAAATCGTCATGCATAACAAATCTTATTTCTTCAAAAACACCTGCATTATCTAAAACCCATTGTTTAACAGTTAACACAGCTATGTCTGTCGCCTCCTCTATTGGATACTGATACATACCTGTAGAGATTGCAGGAAATGCAATGCTTCTTGCACCATACTCATAAGCTAGTCTTAAACTATTCCTGTAGCAATTTGCCAAAAGTATTTTTGCCTGTTCGTTATGTCTTTTACCGTCCTCGTTTATCCATCCTGTAGCGTACACTGGCCCTACGGTATGGATAATGTATCTGGCACGAAGTTTAAAACCTGGCGTTATAACTGCTTCTCCTTCTTCGCAACCGTCTATTTTCCGACAAGCTTCTTGTAGCTGATTCCAACCTGCTGCGCTGTGAATAGCCCAATCCACACCGCTGCCACCCTCGAGTCTTTCATTAGCAGCATTGACGACTACATCTACATCTTGATCAACAATATCTCCCAATAAAACTTTTAATTTAGTTGAATTCAATTCGATCTCCATTGGTAAATATCTTTCTGTAACCATGAGTAATTTTACAACCTAGATGATAATCTTTTTAAAGCCTTATCTTTTTCAATAGCGTTAATTTTACTTTTTCTAACAGCATTTCGCATGAACTCGATTGTCTGATCATAAGTATTTGTATCTACGGGGTAAGGGATTGAGTCTTTCCCACCATGTGCAAAACTGTATCTTGCCGGATCTTCATATGATGGGTCTGCGCCGTAAATAATCTCAGAAACTAAAGAAAGGGCTCTTATTGTTTTTGGCCCTACCCCCTCAATTGATAAAAGGCTTTCATAATCTTGAGGTTTTTCATACGTTACTTTTTGCAAAATTCTTTCAAGGTATTTGCTTTTCGTAAAATCTTCATGCACCACGGGATGAGATGTGAAATGCGGATCGGCAAGCTCTAAAAGCGTTTCCTGAACATTCCCTTTCTTGAAGGAGACCATTCTAGAATATGATGAAAAATGACTTCTTAAAAGAAGTACATCTTTCATTAAGGTATTGTAGCTAGAAGTCGCAAGTTCTTTTGATATCTCTCGGTTTTTTTTGCTCTTTTTCGAAACTAGATTCAATACATTATTTTCGAAAAACTGCGAGGCGATTCCGGAATGCGGCTCCTCTACAAAACTGAAATCCTCATCTAAATCTTCGTACCAATGATATCTTCGGGCTGTCTGATTTCCCGTGTTCATTCCCTGTTGCACAACCGCCCAACTATCAAGTGCGGAGGGTGATCCCGGCACTTTCACAACCGAGAAGAAGAAGGCATGATGATAAATTTGGTATCCGTCCTGCACCAAACTTGAATCTACCTTTGCGGCCATTTTGGAGCTATACGATAAATTCCTAATTTTCCCTTCTTCTAAATTTAATCTTTGACCCCAATCCAAAATTTCATCCGGAGTTTTACGAGATGTTTTTCCCTTTCCTCCACAAATAAAAACACCAAGATCTTTTTCTTCTCCCCTAATTGCTTCTTTTAAAGCTGCAGTTAAAATTGTTGTAAGACCTGAAGCATTCCAGTCAAAAGCTAAAACTGTACCAAGTGACTGAAACCAAACCGGATCGGAAATTCTTTTTACAAATTCCGATGCACCATACTCATCAACAATAACTCTAACCATCTCTCTTCCCAACTTGACCATCCTTTTGAAGAGCCACGGAGGACAATGGCCGGTGTCAAGAGTGAAAGTGGCAACCCCTCTTTTCATTACCATACAGTAACATAGGAAGATTAATTTCTCAAGGATTTTTGACTGGACATAAGAAAAAAATAATAGTAGAATTAGATGATGGTTAGCAAAGCAGAAGCAGTAGGCTTTAGATCCGGACCGCCCCCGCCCTATACCGAAGATATGGTACGGGAAATAGAAGAATTCGATTACACCCAGGGACCCGAGTTTTCAGAGGAAACTCATCCCGCCGAAATACCAGAAGACCGAATGAAATGGGGATATGCAACCGATATCCTATATGAACAAGGCTACAAAAGACTACCACCATGGAGAGTAGTGGATGGTGAACGCATTGAGTATTACGGAAAGGTGCAGCTTCAACCAAACGAGGATCCCCCAACAGGAAAAAGAAAAGATGACCTCAGGCGTTATGGGGTCATAACAGTGCAGCAAATTACCGCAGAGGATTTGGCAAGAGAACGAGGACGATTATCTCCTGGAGTCCTCAAAACAGTACATATCTTCAAAATAGTTGAAGACAATTTGCCCTATTTTGTAAGGCAAGCAACAGATAGGCTCAGGGATGTTAAAGGTCTTAGCCGCTCATACAATCAGTGGGGCCTGGAAGAGGCTGAACACAGTAATGCAGCAGGATTAATACTTCAAACAGCCGGCGAATGGACTAAAGAAGACGTCGACAGGGATTATTATGTTACTCAGAGAAATACCTGGGAACCTCCTTTTGCGGAAGACATAGAGATGGATCTTTATGCAATGTTTCAGGAAAGGAATACAAGGGGAAATTATGGAGCTTTGGCTGGGGTTATGAGAGAACAAGGAGCACTGAATTGTGCTTTGGTTATAACTCGAATTCAGTCAGATGAACAATATCATGGGGAAGGCTATAGAGCATATGCGGAAGCGTATGCCGGAATAAGTCCTGAAAGAAAAGTAGAAGCGGCAAAAGCGGCATTGCGTGTTGCTCACCATTTCAGAATGCCTTCTCTTCATTTAATGAGAGACAGAATGGCAGATACCAAGCAAGTTATAGATACAATTGGATATAACCAGGAAGAAGTAGAAAATATGCTTAGAGCGGGATTAGACGCCCTATCGTTTGTTCCAAAACATCTCATAAAAGACGTAGTCGGTGGATATTGGAAAGCAGAAACGACAAGAGTAAAAAAAATATTTATGCCACAGATTAGAGAAAAAGCCAGAGAAAGACGCAGTGCTAGATTATACGGAGCTCAAGACGGAACTGGGCTTATACCGGCTTAACTTCTTATACTTAAAACAGGTTATTAGATGATCGTTAGCAAGGCCTGCCGCTTGCATGAAAGCATAGCAAATTGTTGATCCCACAAATTTAAATCCTCTTTTTGTTAAATCCCTACTCATCTCATCAGACTGGCTAGTTTTTGCAGGAATATCGGATAATTTTTTGAATTTATTGATAATCGGTTTTTCTCCGACAAACTGCCAGATGTACTTATCAAAAGACCCGAATTCTTTTTGCACTTCAAGAAACTTTTCCGCATTCATAATTGCCGCATTTATCTTAGCGCGGTTTCTTATGATCCCAGAGTCACTTAGAAGATTTTGATATTTGGTTTTTCCGTATTTTGCAATTTTTTTTGGATTAAAATTATCAAAAGCTTTGCGGAAATTTTCCCTTTTATAAAGAACTGTTCGCCATGAAAGACCTGCTTGAAAAGCATCAAGGATCATGTATTCAAACAGAAGCCTGTCGTCATGAACCGGCGTTCCCCATTCCTCATCATGATACTTTATCATCAGTGAATCATTCCCCGGCCAATTACATCTTTTCACAAGGAAATTATATCAGAAGAGCTGAAAAATTAATTGCACTTGAGGGCGGTGCGACATTGCGCTTTTGCGCCTGCCGGAAGAGTATCACAAACGGAACACTTGTTTTGCGCACTTGGTACTGAAGGAACACCAGAAGACACAGGCATCATTGCCCCTATATCGCCGAACTTTACATTTGCAGGAGGAGAAAAAACAGAACTGTCTGAAGTCCAATTTGAGCAGTTATAATTGATTACTTTATTTACATCTACAGACTGTTGACTTCCTGTTGGAGCTGCCATCTTTGCCGGATCAAATACCATTTTGTATCCTGTGGTTTGACCGTCCATCCATGTATAACTTGTTTTATCGCTGACGATCATGTGCATCATGATATTTTTTCCTCCGACTGCCGTATTGAAATCCTCTCTCATTTTACCACTCGCAACGTAAGCCGTTCCATCAATATTAACCGACGCCGATTTGTCATTAAAAGTACATTTCTGAGCCTGTCCGCTTGCAATAAGATCTTTAAGTGACTTAAGAGATTTCTGGTTGGACGCGGGTTTTACGTTTTGCGTAACCTGAGTAGAGACAGGAATACTTGAAGAATTCTTGGACATTATGAGTGCTCCTCCTAAAATTATTACTAGAATTATTGCGCCAATTATAAGAAGAATCTTGCTATTCATTCTTCTTGATTTTACCATACAAAATCCATTTGTAAAGAGGCAATTGAAACCTATACTTGGGGCGGTGTATTTTCTGTCGGAATAATCTTGTCACCTGTTTTTATTACAATTGGACGGATAAGATTTGCTCCTATCATCGCCAATTTATATCCAAAACCTCCAATAAAAGACATGAGAAAAAAGTGAACTGAGAGGTTTAGCGCATTATCAAGAACTCCGGGAGGAAAGTTAGGCATGAGGGCAGATAAATTTGGTTGGCCGGTTACGTTTAGGGAATTATCAATATTAGATGTGGGAGTGGGATTTGTGCTTATTGGTGAAATACTAAAATATGTGGGATGGATTATATTTGTAAATGCAAGAATTACCAAAACTACCGAAAATACCATTATAAAAATCCCGATTCCTAAAAAGACGTACCCTGTGGTCTTTGTATTCATAAGACCATCATAAACAACCCCCTTGGCTTTTGCAAGAAAAAACTACTCGAGTTTCCTCTCCGACTATTTTTTCAAATCCTCTTCGGATAGGCCGAAGTGATGACCAATCTCATGAATCACCGTTGCTCTAACTTGCGCTTTTATTTCCTCCTCTGTTCTTGAAACTCTTTCTATTGGATTTTTAAAAATTGTGATCTTATCCGGCAAGACCCCCGAATAACCGACTCTTTTTGTCTGAGGGATTCCCTGATAAAGGCCAAAAAGTAGCGTCCAGGCAGGAAGTTTTAAACTTCGGAGAAGTTCTTGAGTCGGAGTATCTTCTACAACTATAGAAACATTATTTAGTCTTTTTGCAAACTCTTCGGGCAAGGAATCAATCGCCTCCTCAACCAACTCTCTAAATTTTCCCTCATCCATACCCTAACTCCTAAATGTCATTCTTTTATAAACTTGTCTAGTAAGCTGTACATCTCTTTTGCAATATTCATAAATCTTTTCATACTTTCCGGCTAGAAAAAAATCAAAAACTTGAGAGCCATCGATGCCTCCATCCTTTGAAGAAGACAATTGTAATATTTTAGCGAGAGCATCAAGAGTAATATAGGAATTACTCCATTTCTCCCATTCTTTCATGGTGTCAAAAATTGGAAAATTTCTATATCTGGCGAAGGATAAATTTAGGTGCTTAACAGAAGGTTTTATTCTATTTACTATTGAACGTTTGTATATAAATCTAAGGTCAAACTCCATTATGTTGTGGCCAATGAAGCAATCCCCTTTTGCGGCGACCTTCCACCACTCTTCAAGTATCTTTTTTTCTTCCCCGGAAATTATTTGTATCTTACCGTCTTCCAATGCATAGCCAATACAAAAAATTCTTCCAAAATCTCCAGATATTGCAGTATCTCTGTAAAGTTGTTCCATACTTTCCTTTCCCAAGTCCACTTCCTTACCGTATCTTTGTTTCTTTTTAAGAACTAAATCCAGAGCAGCTTTTTTATCTCTTTCCTGAGCCGGAATAGTTTCGATATCAATAAATATATTCACAATAAACAATTATAATATAAAGGATGGAAAAATGAAATTGCGATAAATAGGAATTTGAGAATGAAAAATGGGGGGTTGGCGTTGATTTGTTTGGGTATTTTTTCTAAAAACATGGTATATTACTTTTATGGAAGAGAAATGTCCAAAATGCGGATCGCCGCTTGCACCGATAACTGAAACTTCTACGGGCAGAAAACTTCAGAGATGTTCGACCGGAAGCTGGGATGCGCAGGCCAAGACAAATGTAGGCTGTGATTATATTAAGTGGTTTATCCCAGAACCCGAGACTCTTGATGAGAAGTGCCCCAAATGCGGATCGCCCGTAATACTTGTCACGACTCGGTTTGGAAAGAAAATGAAGAAATGCTCTACTAACTCGTGGAATAATGAGACAAAAAAGGCAGAGGGCTGTGATTTTGTCGAATGGATAAATGGCACCAGTGAAGAGTTGGACGAAGACTGCCCACAATGCGGAAAGAAACTCGTACTTTACACAACCGCCGCAGGAAAGAAAATGAAGAAATGCTCGACGAGCGGTTGGGATAGAGAAAAGAAGGTGCCGACAGGCTGTACTTATGTGCAGTGGCTAAAAGCAGGCGAATATCAAAAAGATAATGAACCAAACGGTGAAGAGTTTCTTCCTTCTGAACCACCCTCCGATAATTAGTGGAAAAATAGAAATCAAACATATAATAGAATAGAATAATTTTCTATGGTATAATTCGCATGAATGAGTGTCGAGAGTTTTTTAAAGACCCATCCACCAGGGGCTGAACTTGTACATTTAGTACATCAAAAAGCTGAACAGAAACACCACTCAAAAGTGCATGTGTTCTTGCATGAATTCATCACAGAAGGAAGAGATGGGATACGAAGTATAGGAAAAAAACTAAATGATCGAGGTATTGAATTCAATAGAGATGGGACAACGTCTTCGCCAATTTTTTATTCAGAACAAAGGAGTCTTGATATCAATCATGCAGGAATTCTCTTTGGCCTATCAGGAATTGCTATAGAACCTACACTTGTAGAACAAGTCTTTGATGTAAACGAGTTTTGTGGATTATATGAGGAAAGTCTTCGAGGAACACCACTCCCCCCGGTTTTCCACCCAGCTAACGATGGGCTAGAACAGTTAACCCCAGATCGTTGGAGACACATGATGGCTCTTGCAGGTAGAGACAAAACATTTGCTATCTTCTTTGAACAAGAAGGGTTTGACGCTCTGCCAGACAATTTACAAGCAGTACTCCACGGAATGAGGCTACTACCTATTATTCAGCAACACATATTACCTGAATATCGAATAAGGGCAGCGTCTTTAGTTACGTCTCAATTATTAGCCAACTGAGCTCCGAGGAGTAGAGGAAGTTAGACCTCATTTGACTCCATAACTTATCAGTATTAGAGTTAAGTCAGAAAGGAGGTGGAATTTAAAAACATAATGGAAAAAGCAACATTCTACTTTAAAAAACATGTGGTTTATACTTCACTTATTCATGCTATTGGAGGCATAGGAATAGGTATTCTAATTGCATCTCCAATTGCAGGTATTCATCCAGTTCGTTGGGGAATTGCTTTACTAGCTATTAGTTTGCTTGGACACTTATATGCATGGTTTGCGTAAAACGGAGCTCCGAGGAGTGGAGAAAGTTCGAACATATTTAAGTTATTAAATTGCAACAGGTAAACTTGTTTGCTAGTTGTCCTTTGTATATAGTTCTCTGTGTGTACCCATAGTTATGAAGTGAGCTACGACTTCTTCAGCGTCTTCTATTTCTTCATATATGGCACGGTACTCAGCAGTAACATCTATACTTCTACATCCCTTCCAAGGATCCTTTAGAGGATGATTATCTAGTTGTGGATCAAATGGGTTTAATATAAATAATCGCAGTGCCTCTTTAAAACTTTTTTGAATACGAACATCTTCCTTTTTTATTTTTCTATGGAAGTAGGAACTTAACTGTATCTTCATGGCTATATATTAAGCCATTTAATAGCATCTTCTACATTGTCAAAAACAGGAGAAGACTTACCTTCTTTTCTTTCTTTTCGTGCCTGTTTAATTGCTTCGATAAGATACTTACTTGGTTTTTCATCAATAGTAAAAATAACTTTTTGAGATCTAACAACTTGCTTAAGATAACCATTTATTAGTGCGCTCACGCTAATACCAAGTTCATTGGCAATTTTTTGTACTTTAGTTTTAAGATCTTTCTCTGTTTTAATATTTATGATTGCCGTATTCATATTTATATTAGTATATACTTTGTATACACTAGTGTCAAGAGGTCATTTTGAGGCTAATTGAGCTCCCTCTGGTTAACTATGTAAGGAAATATTATGAGAAGTGTTTAATAAGTAACTATGCAACATTATAAATTTACTCCTAGGGGTAGAAATTAAATCTATTAAGAAGTGTTCGTGCTTTTCTTAAAACTGCCTTAGGGTCTAATCTAAGTGTGACAAGTTCCTGAGGGTCAAGGCTTTCACCAGAAAGCAATGCAAAAACATTACTTTTGAATAAACTGAATCTTTCTTCTCCTAGTCTTCTTTTAATTGGTCCATCTTTTTCAATGGCTCTTTGGGCAAAGCTAAGCAATCGCTCTTGATTCGTTTGACGCAACAAAAAATCATGCAATTCTAGACTTCCTTGACGTTCATGTTCTGGCATCTTTGACATTTTACAAGGGCATTATGACAAATCAAAGTATTGTACAAATATTCCAACCTCCGAGCTTGAACTACGAAAAATCAAGGCTAATCTTGAGCTTCGAGGAGTAGAGGAAGTAGAATTTATTTTCTTGACTTAATATATTTAAACATTTATTATGCAGTTGATGCCACTAACGGAAATCAGATCGATATCTCCTAACGAAGTTAAACAACTTGATTGGAAACCTATTACAAAGCAAGAAGGACAATTTCGAGGATCTCAGGAACTCCATGAGTTGGCAAAAAAAATTATTTCTGTCCTTGAGGATCCAGATTCAGACGGTATTGCCGTTCTTGTGTATGACAATGATTATGATGCATACCTAGGTCGCCGTCCTTTAAGACAGGCTGTAGAAACTCTCTCTCGCCAAAAGGTACAAACTAGGAAAATTAATGAAGTAGATGGAAATGGTAGCAGAAGTGGATCTAAATTGTATCTTCGTTTTAGACCAACGGGTAATTCATCTAAATAATCTGAGCTCCCCCTAAAGGACTTATTCATCAACAGGGAGATTGAGTTTGATTATAATTTAACATACCTTAAAATTCTATATTCAAGTCTCAATTTGCCAGCGATTGGCACCGAGATTCTTACTTATTGAGAGCAAGAGGTTCACTACCAATAGTTGATATTTTATTCCCCTCAACCACTACAGCACTGTCATCTAGCAAGCCATAGATGATACCGGAATGCTTCTTGGCTGCATCTAAAAGAATTTCTTTACGATTAAGGAAATGGGGCGAATCAAGATGAGGCATGATTGTTATATTAACAATTTCAAGATAGTTACTAATTCCATAGATACTTTGTTCATGGTAGATTCTTTCGTATGCCTCAGTTGATAGTCGTTTACCTAAAATCATTGAGCCAGCACTGCTACCCACATACACCTTTGATTTAAGCAGTTCTGGTAGAAGTTTAGAAAAACCCGATTTATTAAACACACTCATTAAGTAATCAGTATTCCCACCAACAACGAAGATTACATCATTATGCTCTATCCGTTCTTTAATCGTTTTTATATCTAAAGCCAGTAAGTTAACCAGTTCTAAGTTTCCGCCAAAGTTATCTTTTACATCATTAAGATTATTAAGAACCCACCGAAGATTATTCTTGTGTTCTACAGCATATCCCTCATTGATAACTGCAATATTGATTGAGTCTCTTGGTTTGCCTACAAGCTCTTCACACTTGGCAACAATTTGTTCAGTATAAAAGCCTTCCGAACAAAGAATAAGTTTCATTTTCTTGAATTATACCAGAAGATTAACCCATCATTAACAAACCTGCTACGGCAATAAAACTTCCTATAATTTTCCTAGGTAAGTCTTCACGCTCCTTTAGGAGTAGTGCTGCTGATATAAAGATAACAACAATCTTAAATGTTGTAACTGCTGAAACCAAACTTAAGTTTCCGACTATAAATATCAGGATAACCCAAGACAGAGACTGGAAGAATCTTAGTACCCCAGTAATAGCAGTATTCTTAAGAGTGTGTTTTGTTTTACTATGCGTTATTAGTACGACAAGCCCCAAGAAAGCACACTGTGACCACCAAGAAAGCATTGTTCCAGCTGTAAAACCAGTAGTTTTCTGAAGAGCTCTCTCCGAAGTTAAGGTAATCCCAAGCATTACCCCACTTAATGTCATAAGTAAAAAATATTTATCAAAGTGGAATTTACCTAATCTATGTTTCTTAGATATTAAAACTATTGATAAAAGTAATAATCCTGTCCCAATAATCTGAAGAAAAGTCAATTTTTCACTAAGAAAGATAGTGGCAAGAAGAATCGTAATAGGAGTATAAATATTGTTTACGAGAGTTGTAATACCTGCATCTACATGTCTTTGTGCAACATAAGAACTGATAAAAAATCCTGCACCAAAAATTCCACAAATAAGTGCAAGCGTAGATAAGAAAAGAAGATTTCCTCCTAGCCTGAATGGTTGAAATAAAGGAATAAAAAGACTTAAGATTACAGTTATCAGAACTACTTTAAATGCAAAGTCTACCTGTCCGCTGTCTTCCCCTTCCTGTCTCTCAACTGCCAACCATCTGCGTTGAAGAGGAGAAGCACTTGCAGCTATAAAATAGAAAAGATAGGCAAGGAGTATAGCCATGTGGATATTGTATCAAAAGTAAAGAACATGAAGGTTCAGCTCCGAGGAATAGAGGATGTTAGAACATTCTATTTTTTTAATTCTTGATCTATCCGTTCACTTATACCATTCCTTCAAGAATTTATTTTCATCTGGTTTTTGGATAAGTTTTTTCATAATATATGCATCAGGGCCAAAATAACTCTTTTCATCAAGACCAATCACTCTATATCCACGGCTTAAATAGAATCCTACATTTCTTTTATCTGAATAAAACAGGATGCTATGAACCCCCTGTTTGATGCATAACTTTTCAAAAAAATCTAACAATGTAGTCCCTACTCTTTGGTCTTGATAGTCTTTTAATACAGCAAGCCAATAAATCCACGAAACTCCACCCTCAGGTTCTGGTGCAAGTAGATATGCAACAAGTTTGTTGCCCACAAACACACCAATATGCGTATAAAGAGTGATCATTCTATTTCTATAGGGATCAGAAGAAAAAAAATGGAGGGTTTTTTTTGAATATTCTGGAAATTCACGTAAGGTTTTGGTGAATATTTTTTTAAACTGTTGAGTTTCTGAGCTTCTGATTGTTCGCACTACGTAGCTCATATTTGTTTCTGTAAAGCAATTATATCATTTCCCCCACTGTTCTACTCACTATGTTTTGAGGCTAATCCTGAGCTCCGAAGAATGGAGGAAGTTATTGCTTCTCGTAATAACTGATCCATTTAAGCAAGTTCTCTTTTGTATCTGCCTCAGAAAGAAGAGTATCTAATTCTGATGAATCTTCTTTATCTTTTCTAATTGCTTTAATAATAGTTTCTTCAT